>JACCDG010507726.1_pt1 | contig 179009 bp, 181 predicted proteins | sample 7442471 | NCBI WGS metagenome assembly JACCDG01 (sample SAMN15323444, study PRJNA562643) | freshwater metagenome | isolation source: river surface water | place: USA:Blue River Watershed | collected 2017-08-17 | reverse complement strand
TTGCAATAGGAAGTTCAAAAGCGTTATCAATGAGCTCCGCTCTGACTGCCTTTTGGCTATGAAAGACGCTATTTAGGTCGATTCGAATAATTGCGTTCGTTAATGTGAAAATCTTTGTAGGGATGATAATCAACAAGAGATTCGTCTTTACGCTCTTTGTCTTTGCGAGCCTTAATCTCGGGTATGAAGTCACTTAAGTTGTCGATTTCGTATTCGAGATTTGCTACTTCCATTCTGTTATTCATGGCGGCTTCGGGTGCCTTCTTCTTATCTAATTTCAAGCCTTCACTTTTCTTCGAGCCCAGTAAAACTTCCAACTGCTTCACTACCACTCGGTTGTCTTCAGTTTCGTCCAGCTCAACCTTCTTTGCGGCAAGCTTGTACTTGGCACGCAGTTCATTTTTTAGACTGGAACAGTCGATTCCATCATCCTTATCTTTTGCAAAACTAGCTGGTATCGCAAACAAGATAGCGACAAAAATGAAAAAAATTAAGTGCGGCTCGAATTTTTTACTCATAGTTGCGATTAAATACTATTGCCGGGGCGGTTGTCAAAGTGGAAGAATATACCTGCCCTTAAAAGGAATCAGAAATGCCCGTAAAAAGCCCCAGCAACGAGATTCAACTCACACGCATCTACAATCATCCGGTCAAAGATGTATGGGCTGCCTGGGCAGATCCTGACAGAGCGGCATATTGGTGGGGACCACGTGGATTCAGCATCGATACACACAGCAAAGATCTGAGACCCGGTGGGCACTGGCACTACACCATGTATGGACCAAACAAGGTCGAATATGTAAATAAAAGTCAGTATTTTGAAGTCGAGAAATATAAAAAACTCGTTTACGATCACGGCGGCAATGACGAGCAGAAGCCACTCTTTCGCGTAACAGTGCTCTTTTCTGAGCACGATGGCAAAACGAAAATGGACATGACCATGACATTGCCTACACCCGAAGCAGCAGAACAGTCACGCAAATTCATCAAAGAAGCAGGTGGTGATTCTACCTGGGACAGGCTTGCTGAGTATCTTGAAAAGAAAGCGACTGACAGAGATCTATTCGTTCTTAATCGCTCTTTCAACGTACCAATCGAAAAAATGTTCGAAGCCTGGACTGAGCCAAAGCATCTTGCCCAATGGCTTGCGCCCAAGGGATTCGAAATGGAATTTTTCAAGTGTGATATCAAATCTGGTGGCAGCACATTTTCATGCATGAGCGGACCTGGTGGCAAAAAAATGTATGGACGCTCAGACTATTTAAGAGTCGAGAAGCCCACTCTGATTGAATATACACAACAATTTTGCGACGAAAACGAAAAGGTTACTCGCCATCCTATGGCACCAACATGGCCAGAAACAATGCTTACAACAGTTGAATTAACCCAAGAAGACACCGAACAAACTCGTGTCACCATCACCTGGGAGTGCCACGGCGAGACGAGCATACCTGAGCTTGCCACATTCATTCAAGCACGCAATGGCATGCATCAAGGCTGGACCGGGTCGCTGGACAAACTAGAAGAATATCTTTTCGAACTGGACTATAAAGCTTAGCGAAAGCAATTTAAAATCTCTTCAAAACCAGCTCTGTCCATGGGTGGATGATCGTTATACAAAACGGCTCCACTACCAGAGAGTATCACGACCGTCGGTATCGACTCAACATTGTATCTTTCAGCGGTAGCCTCTTCATTGTCTAAATCGAGGGACTGAAACTGAATGTCTTTATACTTGATATCTTTTTTTACTGCGTCAAACACGGGCGCAAAAACTTTGCACGGTCCTCACCAATCAGCGTAAAAGTCAATTACTTTCTTGGCTTTGCGAGCTGGTGCAACTTGCGATGGAGTGTTTGGGCCCGGAGATGATGTTGACGCGCCTGAAGATGATTTAGATCCAAGTTGAGTCAATGCTTTCTGGGCCAGAGCCTTATAACTAGCATCCCCGTTAGAAATTACTAAATTGTAATCTTGCCTGGCTAGTTCAACGTGACCTAGAGCGTGGTGGCATAGCGCCAGATAGTAACGCACCATTATGTTATTGGGACTGGAGCTTGTGATGAGCTTATAAATACAATTGCTATTGCAAGCAAACTACAGCAAGTAAGAGTAAATTTCCTGAGCTTCGATTTACGCATGAGTTAATCTCATCGATATTGTTTAATCAACTCTTCAAACCCACTCTGTTCCATTGGTACACGACCGTTATACAAAACGTCATTGCCACCCGAAAGTATCACCACCCGCGGTATCGAGCGAATTTGATATTGCTCAGCTAGTGGATCGTGAGAATCCAAATTAATCTGCTGAAAAGAGATATCTCTAAATTGACTATTGTTTTTAGTTGCGTCAAACACGGGCGCAAATCTTCTACAGGGTGGTCACCAATCGGCGTAGAATTCAATCACCTTTTTAACTTTGCGACTCGAAGTAGTTTGAGATGGAGTTGATGCACTCCCGGCTGGAGACGAATAGCCGCTGCTGGAGGTGTGAGTGCCCGAGAGCTGAGAAAGCGCTTGTTGCGCAAGCGGTTTCAATTTGGTATCGCCGATTGTTATAACTGCTTGATACTCTTGCTTAGCTTGTTCAATATGACCCAAACGGTGCTGACACAAACCCATGTAGTAACGAACATAAGCATTGTTTGGGCGGCTTGCATTTATTGTTTTGAACATTGACAATGCCGATTGATATTTACCGGCTTTGTAGTCCGACACAGCACCCTCAAATGTCATGGGTGCCGCCAACGCACTTGACTGAATCCAGGACAGGAGGGATAGCGTCAATAGAAACTTTTTCAGTTTTTTGATTTTCATGATCTCACCCGTGGGAGCCATCTGTATTTTAGCCCATTTGAGAACCGTGCAAGTTTAAAACTTGAAGCTTTGCGGTTATCATTAGTTGATGGACAGGCCAAACACCGCAACTAAATCATTCAGGTCGCCGCTTCGATATCCCGGCGGAAAACAAAGAGCGGTGCTCCAAATCGCAAACTTTATGCCAAAAAACGCGACCGAATACAGGGAGCCGTTTGTTGGAGGGGGCAGTGTCTATTTTCATGCACGGTCTATTGCTTTTGCCAAAACTTATTGGATAAATGACAAGTTCAAAGAATTGGTCTCTTTCTGGCGCGCCGTGCAAAATCCTGAAACATGCAAGCATATGCAGATTGAACTGGAAGAAATGCGCTGCCAGTTTAAATCTAGCGACGAAATCAAAGATTTTTTTATCTCTGCTCGCAAAGAAAAAGTTCTGAGCGAATACAGAGAAGCGCTGCTCTTTTTCTTTTTTAATCGTGTCACCTTCTCTGGTACCACTCGCGCTGGTGGATTTTCAAAACTGGCTAGTCAACGTCGTTTTACTCCATCGTCAATTGAGCGATTGACCCCAATGCCAGAAGCGTTGCGCGACACTGAAATTACAAATTTAGGATTCGAGAAAGTTATTCAAAAGCCCGGTAAAGACGTTTTCATTTTTTTAGATCCTCCTTACTTCACCGCATCCAGGCTCTATGGTCCCGGTGGTTCTTTGCACGAGTTTGATCACGAGTTACTTGCAGATTGCCTGAGGCGAAGTCATCACAAATTTTTGATTACTTACGACGATTGCAAAGAAATTAGGTCGCTTTACGACTTTGCCAACATTCAATCGTGGTCGCTGCAATACGGCATGAATAACTGCAACGTTAATCACACGAGCAAGATTGGCTCTGAGATTTTTATCTCGAATTACTAGATTCTAGAATTACCAAATTGCAAATTACGTTCTTTCATACGGGCTGAAAGCTCGGCCTTGAGCGCTTGCACGCCTTTTGCTTTCTTTTCCTCGAACTCCTTTAAATAGCAGGCGACATCAATTTCTTTGGCTACACCAATTTCGGCAATGTCTGGAAGCGGCAGTGTAATTTTGCCGAAAATTGCTTCCTCTAAAAGATTCACAAGCTCTGCTGCGTTTTCTTGAGATAGATTTTCTTTGAAACTGTGCTCGCCAATAGCCACTGTATGTGTCGCCAGACGTAGTTCTTCGTAATGCACTCTATCTTGCGGAGATAGCTCAAGATGACTTCCATCAGCGAATTGGTTGAAGGCAAAGCTATTGCGTAATATGTGTAGCTGCGAGACTTGGCCGATATTGGCAGACAGATCGACTTTCAAATATTCTTTGGAGATTTCGATTAAACGCTCACGCAAATTGGATAAGCGCTCTTCAAGATTATCAGATTTTTTTGTAACGTTATGACGATTTTCCAGCCTTTCAAGGCCCTTCAAAAGACAATTTCGAATTCTTTGACTTACCGGTTCACCTGCAGCAACTTTCAGCTCCAGTTGCGCTTCCACACGGCTGAGATTTTCCAAAATCTCATTCCACACATTTTTAGAAAAACGATATTTCAAAATAACTGGCAAAATGAAAATAGTTTTTTGAGCATCTTCTTTTTTCAAATCTTTGCAAGCGGTAAGCGCCATGCGCTCGACTCCATCTTCCAGATTCATCAAATAATCATTTTGATGACTGACTTCGCCTTCAGGAAAAATCACCAATTTCTTTTCGTCTTGTGTCAAAACCTCATGAATCGTCTTGATAGACTGGATATCCGCCGCTCCACGCTCAATTGAAAAACAACCAAGCTTCTGCATCCATCTGTATCTTCTGCTGCGATATGCACCAAAGATCTCACGAGCGGCAAGGAAATTGAAAGTTTGTTTGACCGCTCTAGATAGAGCAAACATGACATCAGGGTCTAACTTATGCGAATGATTAGGGCATATTAAAACTGTTTTTCGCTTCAAGCGCACAAACGTTTCTTCCACTTCGCTTGAAAGTTCGATGCGCAACTGTTTATAAGTGAAGAGCACATAAAGCGGCCAGAGAATTTTGACGAAAGTTATTAACGGATATGAGGTTCTAGGCTTAACAAAATCGAGCATTAGTTTTTATGTCTTTCGAGTTGAAAAGTCAAATGTGCCTTCACGCCCGGCCATTCACTTTCGATCACGCTGTACACGCATTGATCTCGGTATGTGCCATTTGGCATAATTGTATGATTGCGCAAAATGCCATCGAGTTTAGCGCCAAGACGTTCAATACCGCGTCTGCTTTGATGATTGAAGAAAGAAGTTCGAAATTCAACCGCGATGCAATCGTTTCTTTCAAATGCATGAGTCAAAAGCATCAATTTGCATTCGGTATTAACTGCGGTGCGCTGGGAAGAAGCGCGATACCAGGTGGATCCAACTTCAAGCCGACGATTTGGGGCGTCAATATTCATGTAAGTAGTCATGCCTAGTGTCTTTCCACTTTTAGCATCTATCACCGTAAATGGTATCATAACGCCGGCTGATTGAAGTGCCAACCGGCGTTCGATTTCATGATGCATTTTGTCTGGTTCAGGAATGAACGTATACCATAACTTCCACAGGTCACCGTCTCGAACAGCATCTTGCAGCCCCGCTTCATGCTCGAATGAAAGCGGCTCCAGAGAAGCATATTCTCCTTGCAAAATTATTGGATCAATCCATGCCACGAGGCGGTCTCCTGTGTTCAGTCAATTTCAATTCTAGTTATTCGCTTTCATATCTTCTTTGAATGTGGCGCACAACTCTTTGATTACATCCTTTGTTTTTGAACGCTCACACAAGGAGCCTATTGCATAAGTTTCGGCATCATAGCTTTGTGCAGAATCGCGATTGAGTTGTGACTTTTGTTTGATTGCAAGTCCCACCCAAGCTTGCTCTTTATCGCGATTGTCGACATAGATTTTTAATAGCGCATCGTTTTTGTCATTTATTTCGTTGCTGCCTTCTTTAGCTTTAGGAGCAGCTTTGGCTGTCACTTTCATTCCTGAAAGTCCTGTATCTACAACTTTCAGCAAACTGCCATCTGGATCGTAAGCGACACTATATTTAATTGACTTAATGCCCTTGAGAGTCTTCAACTGCCAGTCTTTAGCTGGTTTATCTACTTTTGCATTTGAAGCTAATGGCATTGCCATGCACGAAATCAGCAAAAGTGTGACAGCTATTTGATTGCACATATTTTCTCTCCCAGTTATTCGAACTGACTGCTACATGCAATCGGCGGGAGAGAATTATATCCACTTGAAGACCTTATTTGCGGTAGATTCGCTCGGCAGTCAATTTATCGATAAAAGGAAGCAAGTCGCCCACGCATTGTCAAGCGGAGCGAGACTTGCGCGATCTATTTAGATTTCACTTCTCAATTTGTTGAAGTTTAGTCTCCATCTCACCAAGCACGGCAAAGCGCTTTTCAATTAGTTGCTCAGGAGTGTGACCCTTCTTTTTCAAAATGTGTTGATGAATGCCTTCGTCCGCTGCCCAGTACGACGTCAAAAGAAGAGATGCACCCGATGCTACAAGTGGAGGAATAGTAGAAATAAATCCAACGGTGGTGCTCTTCATAAGATTGTTTTTCAGACTATTTGCCGCCACCAAAGCCATTATGTCCTGAGCCAAAAACGCAGTCGAAATTAATGGACCCGAAATATTCGATTGCAACGCCACTTTTTGAAAACGTCTATCTTCCACTGTCGTTTTGGAAATGTAATCGTCGTACTCACAAGACCAAAAATCAATCAGAGACAAACGCGCATGAATATTGCTCAGCAGTGGTTTCGATAGTGCATCAGATTTTTCTATTTTGGATTTTAGTGCAACTAATTCTGTCTTAGCTATTTCCTCTGGATCGTAGAGTTTTTCTTTCATGTTAATGCCAAGCTTCTTGCGATGATACTTGTACAAATAGCTGTACGACCAGGAAGATAATGGTGCACTCACGATACCAAAGCCATCGCCAACGATACCAACTTTAGCAGCCGGATTAAATAAGTGTGGCTTATCGAGCGCTCTCAAACTTATTAAATAACTGGCGCCATAAAGAGTGGCAGAGGTCACATCCAGAACATAATAGATACTATTGCTTGCTTGATAAGATTTTGCATCGGCGTAAATATCGGCAAATTCATTGAGGCACCAATCGCGAAAATATTTGAGAATACGCCCTTCACTTTGGAGAATTTCCACGCCTTCTTTGTTATCTATTTGCTGCACAAGTGCATTTCTTTGTGCCATCAAAGAATCTATTTCGTCTAATCTAGATTGAACATTTTTGGCTGTACTTTTGGGATCGATCTTTTTTACTTTGTGCTTTACGGCAGTTGAAACATTGGAAGCAAGTTCAATAGCTGAGCTTCCACCTTGAAAGACCACTCCTAAAAATCCAATCTTGGTTGTGCGTTCTGCAAGCGGAACTGAAATTCTATCTGGTGTTGTAAGGTTTTTTCCAAGATCCGCACAAGAAGCAATGTAACTTCCAAGCGTCAATCCAGCAGCCGTCTGTTGCAATAAAAAATAGCGTCGATATCTGTACTTTGGGTCTTTGCTCGAAAATAATCGGTATTTGTTGTAGAAACGCTCAAGGTCAATTTCTTTCAAAAGAATCTCTGTTGTGTAGTGCTCAATTTGCTCCTCCTTGCCTGAAAAGATGCTTGCCTGAGCCGGTATTGCGCAGGCATGTATAGCTAAAAGCAAACAAAGGAACAAGGATTTTAGCACTTGATTTCTTGATTGAGACCCCCGGTCCATTATTTTAACGCGCTTGCTACAACAGAGTGATTTGTGTTTTTGGCAAGTCCTCAAAAAAATAGAAATGCCCGTTTCTTGGGCTCTTCGGTCTAGTTCAAAAACCATATCCGTTAACGGATATGGTTTTAAAAGAGGGACGAAAGGTGCAAAGCCCAAATTTCATAATTATTTGTGTGATTTGCTAACATACAGAAACAAAGTCACAAATCTGAAAAGTAGCCATGCTCGTAGTCAACTCGCGAATTCAAATCCCCTTGTCTGAACTTAACTTTGCCTTTGCGCGAAGTGGTGGTCCAGGTGGTCAAAACGTCAACAAAGTAAATAGCAAAGCAATCATGCGCTGGGCCGTAGTGGTTACAGAAAGTCTGCCTTATGACGTCAAAGCACGCTTTTTAGAAAAATTTTCCAATAGACTCACAGCAGAAAACGAAATCATTGTGACCAGTCAAAAATTTCGCGATCAAAATAAAAATGTAGACGATTGCCTTGAGAAGCTGCGCACCATGATTGAAAGTGTAGCTGAGCGACCGACTCCCAGACGTCCAACTAAACCTAGTTATTCTTCAACTCAAAAGCGTGTAGACAAGAAAGTCGCTCTATCTCAAAAGAAGAAGGCACGAAGGTCGGTTAACTTCGACGACTAATTTACATCATCCCCGTTGGCGGAATATGCAGATTGTCCATGGGACGAACTTCATTCAAATCTTCTTTAACTTCGTCTGCATCATACTCTTGCGACTCTAAATAAGAATTTTGCAAAGCTACAATTTCATCATCCTGGCAAGTTTTGATAACTTCGACCGCGCAATGAGCGTGAGTAACTACTGCCTGCGCCACACTTCCAAGAAAAAGCATGGATAGCCTTGTATGACCGTGCGAGCCGATTACAATCAAATCAGCCCTCCATTCATTTGCGTATTTTACAATCGCTTCGCGTGGATCGCCTGCAATAATTTTGACATCGATGTGCTTGAGTTCGCTCACTTTTTCAAGATGCTCGGCAAGCTCAGTCAGACTTTTTTGTAAGTGTTGACGGCGCTCCTGCCACAAAAACATAATGTCGGTTGCTTTCTGCGGATCGGCTTCTTTGGCATATTTATCTTGCACGTGATCTATTACAGCAAGAAAAACAACTTCAGTTTCTTCGTGCCAATGCAATTGCGCGATCCACTTAAGTGCAGCGATAGAACTATGCGAACCATCACAAGGAACCAGCACACGAGTCATGCGCGGTGAGATTTCGTGCGGCTCATCATGAAGAGGATGTTTGGCTATCATGACAGGGCAGTTTGCATGCGATGATACCGCATGTGATACTCCTCCCAAAAGTCGACGCTTGAGAGATTGTCTATCGTGCGAACCTAAAATAATTAAATCGCTCTTCCAATTTTCGGCTTCCTGCAAAATCATGTCCGCCGGATCGCCTTCCAGTAGTTCAAATGTCACTTCGCAATGGGGCAATTCTTTTTGTAATTCGGCAGTATAACCGCTGCAAGATAATCCGTATTGATATAAGAATTGTTCGCGCTCAACACTTTGACCGAACTTGCCGAACATCGCAAGAAGCGACTCATGTGGTTTGACCACGGCAATAACTTTTATTTTGGTGCCGGATTCCCATCTGCGCGATATCAAATAGGTCGATGCTGCAGTTGAAGTGGCCGTTTGCAAACCATCAATTGGAAAAAGAATTTTCATTAATTCGTCTCGCTAAGAGCCAAGATTATACCTCTGAGCGCTTATTGACATAGTCAAGTATGATTGAATAGACTTGTATTGGTTACTTTGGTTACATTGGGGTGTCGCCAAGCGGTAAGGCATCTGATTCTGGTTCAGACATTCAGAGGTTCGAATCCTTGCACCCCAGTTCATTCAACAAATTAAATAATGACTGACAAAATCGACGACGATTTGAAACTTCTTTGCGTGCCTCCGCTTGGCGCGATGATTGGACTATTGCAGCAGCAACAAGAAGCTCCACTTACAAAAGAAGAAGTAGAAAAACTAGCTAACGGCGCTCCATGCATAGCGATGAAGCCAGATGATTACTGGTCTATGCTGGATAGAGAAGAGCGTATGCATGTTGACGCCTCCAATGCCTGGGACGATTGGCAACGCGCTAAAGCCGACTACGGATTTGGATATATGCCGCTTATCTCAATTGGAATTCCAGGAAACGAAGAGTTCAAACAAAAAGCTGTTGAATTATTGTCCACACAAGAAGACACTTTTTTTGACATAAAAGAAAAAGATCCAACGCTTATAGAAGATTGTCAAAAATATAGTCTCAAAAATGAACATGATTTTTTGCAAGAAGATCTCGAATTGTTAGCCAATCATTCGTGCGTAATTTATTTTCGCAACACGGGCACCGTTTCTAAATTAGCGCACCAAGAAGCATTGAGATTTCTGAATCTGACAAGCAAACTCCTGGATCTGGGAGGTCTTGCTGTAATCGTTGACACATCGAGCCTTTACCATTCAAAAGCCAACTGGAAAAGTTTGGTTTCCTTCATCGATGGACTTACAGCAGAAGATACTAAATATTGGGGTGGACTTTTCGCAGCCTATGTTCAAGTTCCATTATCAAATGAGAACGATTGTTATACCTCCGGTATGCATATGCTGGGAGCACCTGATATGGTGGCATCCACCGCTTGCCTGGAAAAACTTTCAGGCTCCGTTAGTCCGTTACAAGCAGCGTATATCTTGTTTCACGAAGTTGGATTTTACAGCCTAACAGAAGGCAAGCGACGTCCATTTCAATCCGGACACACATTTCAATTGACTCTCGAATCACCGATACTCAGCGTCAATTGGGAGCCGTGCACACAAGTTCACGAAGGAACGAATCTTTTTAATCCCTATGGAATGTGGCGATTCGATTCTGTGGGTCAGAAAGAAAGCGAATCAATTTTGAAAAAACTGGGGAAGTTCTTCAAGAAATGACTCTTGCCTACTTCTTCTGCGCTTTCGCCCATGAATCTTTCAATGTAACGATGCGATTGAAAACAAGCGCACCCGGCTTGCTGTCTTTCTCATCGGCAATGAAATAACCTTGACGCTCAAACTGAAAACGATCGCCTGGTTTGCATTCACCAAGACTGCGCTCTAACTTACAGCCGTTTAAAACTTGTAGTGCATTTGGATTAATAGCATCCAAAAACTCACTATCTTTGCCTGTGGGAGGCGCTTCGTCTATTAACAAACGTTCGTACAAACGCACTTCGGCATCGACATTATCAGTGGCGCTCACCCAGTGAATAGTGCCTTTGACTTTGCGCCCAACTGGGTTGTCGCCTGGTTTGACTTCTTCGTCGTATTTGGCACGAATTTCTGTCACCTTGCCGCTTGCGTCTTTGACCACATCTGTACATGTAATCAGATAGGCATAGCGCAAACGTACTTCTTTTCCTGGCGCCAACCGGAAATAATCTTTGGTTGGCTCAAGCATAAAGTCATCTTGCTCAATATAAATCTCGCGTGTAAAAGGCACTTTGCGCGTGCCTTCCTTCGGCACGTCGTGCGGCCAATAAGAAGCTTCGAGTTCCTCGGTTTTGCCTTCAGGATAATTTTCAATCACCACTTTAAGTGGTTTTAGAACAGCCATCACCCGCGGTGCTTTCTGATTGAGGTCGTCGCGAATAAAAAAGTCCAGTTGATTCATATCGACTGTGCTATTGGCCTTTGCAATACCAACACTAGCACAGAAATTACGTATAGACTCAGGCGTTATACCGCGGCGACGCATACCAGCGATAGTGGGCAAGCGAGGGTCATCCCAACCACGAACATGCTTGCCTTCGACCAATTCGAGCAAGCGACGCTTACTCATAACTGTATAGTTCAAATTCAAGCGGGCAAACTCATATTGATGCGGTCGCGATGGGAATTTAGCATAATCAATTAAATTGTCGATAACCCAATCGTAAAGCTCGCGATTGTTTTCAAATTCAAGTGTACAGATACTATGGGTGATGCCTTCAATAGCATCCGAAATGGGATGAGCATAATCGTACATCGGGTAGATACACCACTTATCGCCTGTCATGTGATGCTTGGTGTGGCGAATGCGATAAAGCATCGGGTCACGCATTTTCATGTTGGCATTTGCCATGTCAATCTTAGCGCGAAGAACATGCTCTCCATCTTTGAATTCGCCCTTGCGCATGCGCGAGAACAAATCGAGATTCTCTTCAACACTGCGCTCGCGATAGGGACTGTGTTTGCCTGGTGTTTTGACATCACCTCGATATTCTTTTATTTCAGCATCGCTAAGCGAACAGACATAGGCTTTGCCCGACTTAATCAGGTGCTCGCCATACTCATACATTTTATCGAAGTAGTCGCTGGCGTGATAAAAACCATCCCACTCAAATCCTAACCAGCGTACATCGGCTTGGATTCCCTCTTCAAACAACGTATCTTCTTTGACAGGATCTGTATCGTCAAAACGAAGGTGACAGCGAGTGCCGCTATTGGGCAAGCTTTCACGATATTCATTAGCCAGTCCAAAATTCAAACAAATTGATTTGGCATGACCAATATGCAAGAAACCATTTGGCTCTGGGGGGAAACGAGTAATGACTTTCTGGTGACGCTTCGCCTCAAGGTCATCATTGATGATGTCTCGAATAAAATCTGATGGTTTAACCGGCACCGGTGCGGTAGAGCTCATTGTCCACTCCTGATTCAAACCGGCACTTTGCAGCCGGCGCTAAATTGCTACGAACCATAGATTTTACTGCACTTCCAGCCGTATGGACCCACGCGTGAAGAAAAAAGATACTCTTGGCAATATACTCATTTGAAGGAGGAGTCCACGACCGCGCCCACAAACAAACTCCCAATTAGAACTGGTAAGATAGAACACGAAAATGCAAGGTTTTTAGTACCCCGACAAGATGACAAATAGACCCACAGTATCAGTTGTTTTGCCCTGCTTGAACGAAGCAGGCGCGCTTGGTCTTTGCATCGACAAAATTCAAGACACCTTCGAAAAAAACAACATCGATGGCGAAATTGTAATTTCAGACAATGGATCAACAGACGGCTCAATTGAAATAGCGCAAAGTAAAAACGTCAATTTGTGCCACCAACCAAAACGCGGTTATGGCAACGCTTATCTCAAAGGATTTTCTGTGGCGAATGGAAAATACTTCATCATGGCAGACGCTGATGATACTTACGATTTTGCGTTGATACCACAGTTTTTGCAAAAATTAGTCGATGAAAAATATGACTTCGTCACAGGAAGTCGTTACCTCACAGGCGGCATGGGTCAAATCCCTTTTTTGCATCGCGTATTTGGAAATCCCCTGTTGACCTGGATTTTGAATACTCTGTTTGGCACGAAGTATACAGATGTTTATTGCGGATATCGCGGATTCAGTCGCGAAGCCTATCAAATAATCGAGCCTGTAAGTCAGGGCATGGAATTCAATCTTGAGTTGGCGATTAACGCAGGTCTTGCAAAACTGAAAGTAGCAGAGATTCCCATAGTTCTAGGAGAGCGTATTGGCGAATCGAAACTGAATACTTTTAGCGACGGCTGGCGCAGTTTGCGCATGATGCTTTTGTATTCGCCTAACCAACTTTTCTTGATACCAGGCATGACATTGCTTATTCTAGGCATGGTCACACACTTGCTTTCGATTAGCGGCATGATGAACATCGATGACTCGTTCACAAATACTTTGATTTGTTTGTGTGCCACCATTAGTAGTGTTGTTGGCGTTCAAGTTCTGAGTTTGTGGTTGCATGCAAAAACATATTCATGGCGAAAAAGATTCGATGGCGAAAATAATTTTCTTACCGGTTTTTATAACTTGTTTACGCTCGAAACCGGACTTGGAGTTGGCATCTTAATGACTTTATTTGGACTGGGAGTTGTAATAACAGCAGCCCTTTTTCAAGCTAAAGGTCAAGAACATTTTATCAACTCAGTTCAATGGATCGCACTTGCCGCAACGCTCGTCATAAGTGGAATTTCTTCGTGCTTCACTGCACTGTTTATAAGCGCTATGTCGATGACGATGCCGTTTGAATCCCGCTCAGTTTCTGTCAAAAGGTCAAATCAAGAATGAGCCCCAGCTTATTCATTGTAAGAATATTTTTTCCATGCCTGTTCGCTTTGACATCTATTGGTATCATGAGTTTTATCATGGTGGCAAGCGCACCAACATCACTTAAAGTTTCAGATGGTCCCCAGTACTACGGCATATCTAAAATGCTTGGTGATGGCAAAGGCTCCAGAGTTTATGCACAGCCCGACTATTCTAATGTTACAGCCGAATGCTTTCCCGAACTGAAAGGAAGAAAGCGAGAGACTTTTCTAGCCCCATTTTCGCTGCCCTGGCTTTATCCATTACACTTAGTACCGGCTAATATTTTCATTGCGGTTTGGACTGTATTTCTGGGAGTTTCACTTCTTGCCAGTCTATTGATACTTGCCCGAACATTCAATTTGCAAATTGGTCAGACAGCCTGGTTCTGTGCTTTACTTTTCTTGTCTGGATCAGCCTATGAATCATTGAGAATAGGTCAATTGGCACCACTTTTGATACTAGCATTTTCGGGCGCGCTCTATTATGCCAAGAAAGAAAAATGGTGGCTAGTTGGTATCGCTCTCAGTTTGCTTATACTCAAACCGCAAGAATTATTACCAATTGCATTAGCACTTCTTGCAGGCGGACGCTGGAAATGGATTCCTTCGTTTGCAGCCTGTGGATTAGTCCTTCTAGGCGTATCATATTTGATGATTGGTTGTGAAGGATATGCCGGATATTCTGAAATCATGCGCGATATTTACAACAATAATAATTCGCTGCATACAGAACTTGCTCCCACTATACGCGGTCAGCTATTACTTTTACTTCCAAACATGGTCCAACCAATTACTAGTATTGCAACAGTACTGAATCTAGCCGGCTTGGCTCTAATAATTTTCTGGAGCCGCCTGAAGAAAGATTCCGCCAATTGGCTCGAATCGACATTCTTTGCTGCACTTCCTTTTGCTTGCCTTACAGCGCTTTACTGGCATTCATACGATTTGCTCTTGTTGATGCCAGTATTTGCAATCGCGATGAAAGAAGACTTGTTCAAGCAAATACCAATTTGGCTCAAACTAATTCTTTTTCCCCTTACAATTATTTTCTTTCTCCCTGCCTATATTTTCGTGCATTACAACTATTTGCTTGAAGGAGGCAAAATCAATCCGTTCTTCATTGCAATGTTTGTTTTTACAGCCGTGGCAATTTACCTATCAGCCAGAAAAAAAGAAGTGGATATAATCAAATCATGAAACAAATTCTATTAGCTATAACTTTTACACTTTTAGCGCAGCCTATCTTCGCTCAAGGACGCGGCGAAGTGCCACCAGGCACTCAAGACGTTCCTGGGACCTCAGATGCTATGGAAGGAGAGCCAGGCTGCTCTTCCTCCGGCTCAGAAGGTATGCCCGACACTGACGCTGTTTATTTAAAACTGGTTAGCAAAGCGGCAAAGTCTGGTCTTAAAAGTCAGCTCTATATCGGCAGTCTAATCGATTTGGGAATGCACTATAACCGAGTGGGCAAATCCGCTCAAGCATGCGCGACACTGACCAAAGCGCTCGCCATTGTTGATGCTGGTGCGCTCAAACCGACGCCAACTTCACAGCGAGTACCAGACAAAATAATCGAACACCACGGCGATGGGACTGTCAGCGCAGAAGTAGTGCACAAACCAATGCCTTACGAAGAGACACTGGAAGCTTTATTTCCGCCCCTCGTCGATTCAGAAATTGCCACAAACAAATTTGTCAGTGCCGAAATGCATATAAAAAGACAAATCAAGCTCGCCACCGCAAATGGTGTCTCTGGAAAAATCAATTTGATGTCAGCTTACAGCCAGTACGCCAATCTTTGCAAAAAAATGAAACGAACTCGCGAAGCCGCTATTTATCAAAAGAAAGCCGACGATATCAATGCGACATTCAAAGGACTTTAGGCAACGCATTCACACTGTACACAATGATATCTTCGTCCTGGAAAATCAATTAGAATCACGGCACCCACGCTTTGTACCGTGCCACAATGAATACAAGCTTTTTGCTTTAGGGCTCTACAAGTATACGGTCTCGATCGCTCTTTGCGACACTTCGCAATCTCCTGCAAAAACAATTTAACCTCGCGACAATCTTCAGGCGCCTGAACAAGCAAATTAAACAAAGACAGATATTCATCTTTGATCTTTTGCGGCCAGGGAGAAATCGAGTTTCGAATTGCCCGAATTCTGTCGATGATTTTATCGTATGAAGACTTGGCACCAACAAGATTTAGATGACGAAATTCATAGCAACGCAAACACTGAATTTTGCTTCCCGAACCATACCAGATAAAAGCTTCCCCCACTTGAATGCGTTTACCGCAAAGACACCACCCGCCATAACGAGCTATGATTTTACGAGCCTTTACTCTATCTGTTTTGTTTGTATTACTATTTTGCATCGCCGCTTCCTCCCTGCCGTTAAGCTCAATTGTGCAATTGAAAGAATGAAATAAAAGGTGCAATTACACAGTGATTTTTTTGTCCTTTACGAGGTTGGGCAACAGAGCTAATATAATAAAATGTCAAATCGAAGTATGAGATTTAAAATCACGCTCGCTTTAGGTGCTTTCCTGGCAGTATCCACCTCGCCCATCGCTTGGGCGCAAGATACAAATGCCACAATTAATGGCAAAGATACAATTGATTACAGTCCTTTAGACGATTCATCTTTAGACGAAGCAGGCGAATTTACCCGTCAAAACGACGTAGTGAAGGCGTCTAAATTCTTCAAGGCAAAGCGTTATGCCGAAGCATTGCAGTATTACAAGAAAGCTTCAGAGACAATAGCAGACGATGGTGGCGCCAAAATCATGATGGGCTACTGTTACTATTACATGAAACAATATCCATCTGCGCTCAAACAGTATCAAACAGTGCGTGAATTTGGCAAAAGCGCTGCCGTGCGCGAACGCGCTCGCAAGCTAGAGTTACAGCTTTCTCAACTCATGACTGGCACTTGCCCAGGAAGTTGCAGAAATGGTTTTGTGCTTAAGAAAGTAAAAGGCAAAGACGAAATAATTAAATGCGCCATATGTGGTGGCACTGGCAAAGTAACACCGCGCAAGTAGTCTTAATTATGGCGAAAACAATTGGCAAACGCTGATGCCACCTTTAGCGTCGTAAACGATGCCAATTCCAACTGATTGTCCTGTCTCGTCCAGAATGTTTTTTCTGTGTCCAGGTGAATTCATCAAATCCCTGTCCGCCATCTCAACTAGAACCGAACCTGGAAGACTGTAAATAGTATAAGCAATATTTTCTCGCACCCAACCGCTATATCCACCAGCTCTTGCTCGAGCACGCGGGTCTTCTCCGCTAGGATTTATGTGATCAAAAAACTTGCGTTTAATCATGTCTGCAGCGTGTCCACGTGCAATCGTCGAAAGAGTCGAATCTTGTGATAATGACCCAAGCCCGGCTTCTTTTCTATGCTTATTCACCAAAGTGACCATGTAGGCTTCCATTTCACCAGTGTTAGCCCGTCTGCCACTCGCTACTCCGCCTCCCATGGGCGGCCTGACATCACCATGCGTGCCGGATGAACTCGACATAGAACCAGTTGGTCGTACAGATTGATATGCCGGAGGAGCGGCTTTCATTGCCTTGAAATTTTTCACTTGTTGCGCAAGTGACGAAGTAAGACTACTTAATCGATTGCTAATCTCGCCTTCGCTCTTGCCCGCTTTAACATCGCTTTCAATCTCGCCAAGCGCCTTTTCATAAGGAGTAGTACCAACTCCAGCTTTCTTGGCTTTGACTAAATAATCGTAGACTTGTTTGCGCTTTTCAAACGCAGGACCTGGTGCTACTGCATCTTGTGACACCACTGTGGTGGCATTGAAAATCGTGGCTACAATAACAAGTGTTTTTAGACTCGACTTCATAATCTTTTCCTTCCACCCACCATGTTATCATTTTCAGCTCGACTTCTTGTAGGCGGTAACAATGTATTCAAGTGCTAGATTTAAGCGCGGCGCCGTATTTATTTTGTCCTTCATAGTTGCAACTATCTTGGCGCCCATAGTCTCAAATGTAAGCGCTATTGCAAGCGAGAGCAACTCCCAAACGCAATCTCTACCGCAATCGGTCGTTAATCTAGACTTGTGCACACTTAGCTATCAGCTCTATCACCAATCTTTGTGCTTGCCGCTCGACCCCTGGTACGACATGATGTCTCGCGTGGCAAGCGACCGTCGCAACAATATATGCCAATTCACCCACGATTACGCCCAAAATTTAGGCGGATTCTATAGCGGACCAAACGCTGCGCGCGGTTTTGGCGAGAGTAATCGCAATCTCGACCCGATACTTTCTAATTACAAATATATCGATGCCAAATTTCCTACTTTCAATCGCGATGGCGAGATATTTCTAGCTCTTCAAGCACCGAATTACATTACTCAAAATATCAAAACCATTGAGGGAATTAGGTACACATCGAAACCAACAAGTTATCCCTACAACGAAACCGAACTTTTTTCAATTCGCCAATATCCAGGTGGTGATGACCACATAGTAGTATTCGAAGGCGGAACCGGAAGTACTGGCATCATGGGTGGTGCAGGTGCTACAGATCCATCGTGGAGCTTGATGGGTTTTGTGATCATGAAAAAGACCCAAACAGGCTACGACGCCCATATAGTCTTTCGCGGCAGCCGCAGCGGAGCGTCGCTTCTAAAAACAGTTTGGCGAGCCCAGAATTTAATTGGCGAACCCAAAGGCAATCCCGACTGGATAACTGACTTACGCGGCATGAAACAAGTAGAGCAGCCACTCATTAGTAGAGTTGGTAAAGTAACCCAAGGATTTTCCGAGTCGCTCCCGACAATGCTTGGAACAATTACGGCTTGTTGCAAACATCTTGAACAAACTTATGGTGCGCCCGAACATATTTACGTAACCGGACACAGCCTGGGAGCCGGGCTTGCCACACAATTTGTAAGCGCAGTAATGCAGGGCACATATGGAGATGAATTAAGACAAGTAGTAAAAAGCTGGCCCTGGCAGAGCACCACGCTTGTAGCTTATGCCCAACCTATCGCGGGCGATGCGACCTTTGCATCTAGTTTTGACAAACTCACACCAGCATCTGAGCATTACTGGGTAGCGGGAGATAGTGTTGTCGAGGCGACCTCGGGCCGCATTGTCGGCATGATAATCGATAAAGGTGAGCATTGCGGCGTCCAGAAAAAACTGGCGATGCTTTCTGAATGCACCGATAATCCACACGAAGTTTTTGTAATCAGAGCCGCACTCGCTCGGGATTTACTTGCTCAGACTGTCAGTCTTGGCTCCTTTGCCCAAATGAAAGAAAATAACTGGGGCTATTTTGAGAATTTTTCTAAGATGCTCAATGGTCAACCCAAAAGTTATGTGATACCAGGTACGATAGCTCCCAAGTTTGTGACAAAAGAGAATTTGCGCACGATATTACAAAACTGCAATTTCAGTTCTAACTTCGAAAACTGGCTTGAGCAGTCGTATGCCAAAATGATCGTTGATAAAAGCAGTTATATTGGACCAAAATTTCAAAGTACTTTAGACGAACGCAAAAAGCTTGTTCTAGATATCGTTTCGCAGATGAGAAAGTCGTCGCCAAGCGACAATCTTCAGAATCTGGAAAATCTAGAAAACGATTATAAGCTCGTTGACGACACGCTTGGACTGAGCAACGAAGAGCAATGGATTTATTGCGGCATGATTCTTTCTCGCTTGCAGAATTCTGAATTGACCTTGCAAGATTTGCAATCCAAATCAATTATTAATGCTTGCCTTGATTCGAAGTTTGAATAAAAATTGAGCAATGAAGAAAACCGTTCTCCAACTAAAGAATCTACACGAAAAGCCTCTACCAGAGCAGTTCCAGCCTGACGACGTCCGTTATTGCCCCGAGTTAGTCGAACACTTTCTTCTGCAGTACACACACGAAGGTGACATCGTTTTCGATCCTTTCATGGGTTTTGGAACGACTCTTGTAGTCGCCGAACGAATGAGCAGATTAGGCTTTGGAGTTGAATTTAAAGAAGAGCGCTGCAACTATGTACGCACTCAAATCAAGCACCCTGAAAGAGCTTTGCTGGGTGATTCATTGCGTTTATCCGAACTGAGCATTCCTGACTTCAATCTATCCATAACTTCACCGCCTTACATGGGTAAACATCACACAGAAAATCCATTCACCGCATATAGTACCAAAGAAGGTGGCTACAAGCAGTATCTGTGCGATATCGGCAAGATATATAAACAGATCGGTGAAAAACTAAAGTCCTCCGGCCATGTGATAATCGAAGTATCTAACTTAAAACACAACGACAATGACGTCACGCCATTAGCCTGGGACATTGCGCGCGAAGTTTCGCAGAGTCTCACTTTCCTTGGCGAAATCGTGATCAACTGGGAGCCGACTTACGCCTATGGTTATGACCATAGTTATGCGTTGATTTTTTCGAAATAGAAAATCTACTTGCCGAAAAGTTGGCAAACTCTTAGCTGCCAGGTAACGGGATCGTAGGCGATACCTATTCCTACTACTTTTAATTCAGGATCCAGAATATTGGCTTTGTGTCCTGGCGACTGCATCAATCTTTCGTCAGCAGCTTCAACTTCCAAAATGCCGTTGCCACCCATCGCAGTTCTGGCTATATTTTCACGTACGCCTTTTTTGTAGCCGGCCTTTTGAGCACGTTTAAATCCGTCTAAACCATCTGGATTAGTATGATCAAAAAATTTGCGTTTAATCATGTCGTCCGCGTGTTCGCGGGCGCAGCGCGCGAGAGTTCCGTCGGTCCCTATCGTGGGAATCCCGTTCTCTTTTCTATGCTTATTTAGCAGAGTCAGCATATAGCTTTCCAATTGACCAACTGGAATCTGTTGCTTTGATTTTTTCAGTTTTTTTAAAGTGGCTGGATCAGTAGATCCCATGCCAACTCCAGATGCTTTGATAGTCTTTCGATTTTGAACCTGTTCGCTCAAGGCTTTTGTAAGTCTTGTTATCTGCGCTTGAACCTCGGCTTCAGCCATGCCATTTTTAACGTCATCTTCTATTTTTCTAAGGGCATCATCATAGGGACCGGTACCAAAACCAGTGGCTCTTGCCTTTTCAAGATAAGTCTTCAGTTGCTGACGTTTGTCTGCGCACGGACCGGGATTAACATCGCCAAAAGCAGATGGACACTGCACTAATAGCTGCGCAGCCAAGAAAGAGAAAATTGCTAGATGCCGGATCTTCATGACCCGGTATTCTAGCAACTTTCAAATCAGTTACATTAATTGCGCAGTTACGCACTGCGACGACGTTTTCGTCTAGATGACATCTGACTATGGTCCCCATTCAATGGTTCATCAGTCTCAATTTCATCGTCAAAAACTTCTTCTTGCTCTGGCGATAAGGTATCGAACTGGCTGCTGATCCGGTCCACAAGGTCAAAACCCTGCTCTTTAAGTTTTTCGCCGTTTTCTGTAAGAACTTGAACACCCTTCTCGGCGTCTTGTTTAATTTTGTCGCGCAATTTCTTGCCCGAGGTCGGTGCAGTCAAAAGTCCACCCGCTGCGCCTGCCACAGCTCCAGCAGCGGCACCTACAAAGACTCCAACAATGAGACCAGCCTTAAAAACAGTTACAAACAGACCCAAACTCGGTAATTTAAACATTTTTAGTCACCTTTCCCTGTAATTACTCATTAGCATTGGATCTGTTTTTCGTTGCCGAGCTAACCAATAAAATGTAGCAAGGCGCTAGTCAGCCGCGCACAAATATTCTGCCTGCAATTATGTTAAAACCAGGAAGATGAATAAATAATTTGCAGCTTCTCTTTCAACCATTCAGATAAAAGTTGTCGGGAAGTTTTATTCTGATCTTTTGCAATTTTCTCGACTTTTTCTTCTGTTTCTCTATTGAGTCTCAATCTGTAAGACGTAGAAACGGGGTCTGCATAGTTATCTTCAACTACAATCGACCCCGGATGCAAAGAATATTTAGCAACTTTTCCCTCCAGCATACTCGCAGACCAAATTGCATAATCTGGCACATTTACGTATTCCATTTCCTCTTCCTCTAGTACTGAAGAATCAATTAGCTCACCTCCCAGAACCAACTTTTTGATTCTGACTACTTTGCGCTTTGTGCTCATAGGTCCCGAGAATCCCAAATCATGCGAAGCTTGGCTGTAGACCTGTTGCCTTCGGAATTCCTCTTCTGCTTGTCGTGCCATTAATTGTTGAAAGAGAATGCTGCCAGTAAGAAAACTTCCAATAATAGCAACGGACCATTTTAGATATTTTTTCAACCTGGCGACACCGACTGGACAATCGCGCGTGATCACAGTTCCATCGGTCCTTCTATACAAAGAAAAACAATAGGCGGTATCACTTCCGACCAGCTTAACCGCTTCAGCGTGGGTCATATTAGAAATATTGTAAACGTTAAGGTGACACTGAGAGCAGTATCGCTTTTTGTCGCTACCCTTCATACTCTCCCATGGCACTTTGCACGGTGAAGAGATGCGAATTTTATCAAGATCAATTTCGCTCATTTTGTTTAATCCTATGAAGAATCCACCTGCGCATAAGATTCGAAACAGAAGTTTTTTCTTTCTTTGCTTCAATGTTAAACCCTTGAATTTCGTCTGGCGACAAATCCAAATCGATACCAAACTTGTCACCACTGAAAACTTGTTGCGGAGTTAAATCCACGTCTAAGACAGTCAAGATATTTTCGCGGGCAACGGCGCGCTTGAGATTTCTTCCGACAAAACGAGACATATCAGAAACAGAATCTTTGGGAATTTTTCTGTAATCAACCTCAATCTCGCGCAAATCATCACTTAAGATTCGGTGCCCAGGAGGCAGGTCGTTATTGACGACTACTATTCGCCCGACCGCTTTCATACCAGCCTCTAGATCTCTAAACCTTTCGCCTTTGACTATTTCATCTTTCGTAAACCAATTTGTCCACTGCATTGTTGCAAGCACGGCACCAACGATGATGCTTGAAAAAACTGCAATGCCATAACGAATTTGTTTAAATGCCATCGGACAGTCTTTGGTAATTACCGTCCCATCACGCCTGCGCCAGAGTCTGATGCAGAGCCGACCTTCGGTATTAGCGATAAGTTCTGCTGCTTCTTCGCGAGTCATCTCACTAATGTTATAAACATTGAGCTCACACTTTGCACAATTGCGCACGCGATCATCACCTTTCATCTTCCGCCAGGAAGCTTTGCAAGGCGAAGCAATACGCACGTCTTCAAGATTGAATTCGTCCATAGCAATATTCTCGATGTAAAAAACTGTCCCCAAATTCCATGCTAGTAGGCGAGCATAAATTCGGTACTAGGGAAAACCCTAGCTCGCAACAACTGTTGACAATCCAGACAACGTAATGCCCCACTTTTCAGGCAAAGTCAGCTCAGGAATAGATTCTGCATTCGCCTTATATTTCTGCTTGATTTTGGTTCTGCCACTTGCGCCAGGATACTCGGGATGAGCAATTCGAGCGTATTTGCTAATCTCGCAAAAAATGTTTTGGCAATCGATTAATTGCAACGGTCGACCAAGTAAATTATTGAATTTTAGTCCAGCCTCTTTAAATAACTGGTCTTGATTAATAGTCACTATCTCAATAATTTCTTCATTCGAAAAGTTACTACAGTGACTAAAACACTTAGAAATGCCATCTTTAGCGCCAGGTCCAGCAACAACAAAATCCATTTCAGAAAAATTGATAATACTACTGTAATTTAGATCTATAGCATATTGAAAGGCAAGGAAATTACCTAATGATGGGCATTGACGCAAGATATTAAACACTTCGCTCAAGGAGCTAGCACTAGCTATTTTAAAAGGAATTCGACTGGAAAACATATACTCAATTAAGCGCAAATGATTCTGATGTTTTCTTACTTCACCAAATACGCCACCAGCAGAAGGCATCACATAAGCCATCGAATAAATAGGAATTCCAGAATTTCTAGCACCGCTCAAGATTGAGTCATAACGCTCGAAATCATATGTGTTCCAACTAATTTCACCCAACTTTTCTTTGAACAAATTCCAGGTCTCGATGCGATTAAATGTCTTGAATAACAGTATGCGAAAGAACAGTTCTTCCACACTCTGGTCGCCTTTATTTATTACTTCGCTCACAAGAAACTGACTGACACGGTCGAGCACTCTGTAAGTGTTGGTAAATTTCCAGTTGGACAAAATAGGGTCGTTTGTCCAGGGTCGCGAATCGCCTTTCAAGCGTCTCCAAAAGATGTTTTGACGCTCCACTGCAAATTGCAAATAAGAATCGAAAACAGGTGTGGGCTTCAACTTATCCAGTGCTTGCATGGTTTGAATTCGGGTTCGCCTTTAAACTTGTGTGGTATTAATATGACATGAAAACGGACAAAATTCACGACGAATTAGCCTTGCTACAAAAACAGCTCACCTTGCAAAAGCTGTCACAACACAATTTACCCTTGTTCATCACTTCGTTGATAAGTCTTACCGGAGCAATCGCTTTTTTGGCTCTGTGTTTGCTCTCTGGACTAAAGATGGGCTTTGGCGGACTTATGAATTATCTTGCTCTAGCCATGATATTTGCAGGAGTATTTATTGTAACCATCTCAATTATGATATTTGGACCAAACGGAATTATGCTCAAGCAATATTCCAAACAGCTAGAGAGACAAAATCTCGAAGAGTTGAGCGAAGAAGAATTGCATACGCTAATCGATTTTCATCGCAATCAAAAGAATTTTGATGCGGCAGATCACGCCTCAAAATATTTAATGCTCAAACTTGAAAACAACGAATCGGACAGTTAGCCTGAAGGCAACTCAATCACAAAAGTGGTGCCACTCGTTTCATTGCTCGTGCATTGCACAACAGCTTTATGAGCATCAAGCATGATTTTACTCAAGTACAAACCAAAACCTGTCGAGCCATCATAGCGTGGAATACGCGATGCGACAGCTTTGTGGTCGAATAATCTATCGATATCCGCAGCCGGAATTATTCTACCCGAGTTATGAATAATAATTCTAACCTTGTCACCGCTTACTGTTTTCTCGACTTTTATATCAACAACTCCGCCATCGCTGCTCGCTTTAACCGCATTATGAACTAGATTGTGCAACACATGTCGCAGTCCGGCTGCGACTCCTTTAATTGGAGGCAAATCACTGTCTATCGCAGTCTTAAGTGCAACAGATTTAGCATTGGCTTCAAGCGAGTTTAACTCTAACACCATATGTAGTACTGCATTCAAATCGATTAAAATAGAACTATGTGCATCGAGCATGAAGTCTGTATGATGAATTTGAAGCATTGCATTAGCCAGTTCGCGATGATGCTTGGCGCTATTGAATACAGTCTCTAAGTCGCTTTTGATATCTTCTGGCAGATTTGGTTTTTCAAGCAAATCGCCGATTATGTACTCTTCACTAATCAAATGATTTTTCACGTCGTGTGCAATTAGCGATGCTAAACCATCACGCTGTATTTGCAAATGTTTTCGTTCGCTTATGTCACTTGCTGTCGTGATTACACCCAAGAAATTATTCTTTTTATCAATCACTGGCGATGCTTGGGCACGAATCCAGCCGCCATTCTCAACGTCTTTTGCATCCTGCAAATAGCCTTCGCGCTCACAAATACGATGCTCATTCATCGCCACCGTGTAAGGCTCTTCTTCTCGCGGAACCTCTGTGCCATTTTTGTCGGTTAAAAAAGTGACGCGCTTGCGAATCATATCTCGATCGGCGCCAATGAAGTCTAATCCGGCAAATTCGATTGCCGCTTTGTTAGCCAACAATACTTTGCCTTCGGCATCATAAACTATCAAGTTATCGCCAATACACTCAAGAATGGTGTTTAAAAAACTTGCGTGATTTTCTATAGCCTGACGAGATTCAAGCAAAAGCTCGATGTAAGCTTGTGTTTGACGCTCGATTTCCTGCCTGATTAAAAGCAGAGTTTCGGCATGTGGATCATTTTTAGGAGGCTCGAATGTCATACTCAATGTATATGTCCACTAGCGGCTTCTACCGGACTTAGTTCTGGTGCATCGATCATATGAACCAATTCCCAGATGTGTCCATCGAGATCTTGAAAGCCATGCTGATACATGAAGCCGTGGTCTTTAGGTTCGTTATAGGTATTTCCACCCGCATCCACAGCGGCTTTAACCATTTGATCTACGTCGGGTCGAGTTTTGCATGACAAGCAAATTATAGCTTCTGTGCTCTTTTTAGCGTCACAGATCTCAAAGGGAGTAAAAGTTTTGAAAAATGGCTTGGTCAAAAGCATCACAAAGATTGTGTCACTGACGACCATGCAGGCGCCAGTTTCGTTAGTAAATTTGGGATCAAACTTGAAGCCTAGCTTGATGAAAAAGTCTTTGCTCTTTTCGAGATTCTCTACAGGCAAATTGACAAAAATTTGAGTGCTCATACTCGCGCCTCCAAGTGTCCAAGTTGAGAATTCTACTGCATCTTTTCAACTTTAATGATAAAAATTGACCGAAAAGATAAAATGTCTCGACCGATTTAAGCTTGGAGACCATATGAGAAAACCGAATCAGATTCTTGTGGGAACGAGAAAAGGTGCTTTTCTTTTAAGCGGCGATCACTCACGCAAGAATTGGAAAGTTTCTGAACCTTTATATTTGGGTCATATCATTCATCACTGGGTGAAAGACCCTAAATCCGATACCATGATTATTGGTGCCAAAACAGGACACTTGGGACCGACAGTTTTTCGTTCCACAGATAACGGCAAAACATGGAAAGAATCAAGCACACCCCCGGCATTCAAACAACCAGAATCGAGCAATAATCTCCAGGCACCAGAAGGTCCCAAGCCCAGATCTGTAGATAGCGTTTTTTGGCTTACACCTGGGCGTATTGGACAAGAAGGCTTGTGGTATGCCGGCACCACACCTGCTGGATTATTTGTTTCAAAAGACGACGGTGACACCTGGCAATCAGTTGATGGTTTCAACGAAAATCCAATGTATGCCTCATGGACTGAGGGCGGTGGCACTCCTGGCGGCCAAATTCTGCATTCTATTTTGCTCGACCCAAAAGACCATAACAGAATGTATTTTGGCATTTCTATCGGCGGAGTTTTTGAGTCCAAAGACAATGGAGCCAATTGGACGCCATTGAATAAAGGAGTAGAAATCGTATTTTCGCCAGTCGAGGATCCCGAATGGGGGCACGATCCTCATTGCGTAGCTCAATCGCAAGTCAATGCCAATATTTTGTATCACCAGAATCATTGTGGCATTTATCGCATCGAACGCCCAAGCGACAGATGGATTCGTATCGGTGATAATATGCCCAAAGAAATAGGAGACATCGGCTTTCCCATCGTTATTCATCCACGCGATCCCAATTGTATTTGGGTTTTTCCAATGGACGGAACCGAGGTATGGCCGCGCACCAGTCCTGGTGGCAAACCTGCCGTATACAACAGTGTCGATGGTGGCAAAAGCTGGAATCGACAGGATAAAGGCTTGCCCGCATCTGATGCCTATTTCACAGTCAAACGACAAGCAATGGACTGCGACTCGCACGAAGATATAGGCATATATTTTGGCACATCTCAAGGCGAGGTCTGGGCTAGCATTGACAATGGCTCGACCTGGAATTGTATAGTCAAACATTTGCCTGAGATTTATTCTATCAAGGTCGGCTAAAATGCAGGTAAAAATACCAAGCCCACTATTTTCCTACACGAAAAATGCCAACGTTGTAGAAGGACAAGGCAGAACACTTTTAGAAGTGCTCGACCATCTCAATGCACAGTTTCCTGGAATAAAATTCAGAATGATTGACGAGCAAAATAAAATTCGCCCGCATATGAAAGTCTTTCTAAACACAGACGAAATCAAAGACTTGGGCACCCAGGTAAACGAACAGGACAAAATAATGATTGTAGCAGCACTCAGCGGCGGCTAGTTTTTGAAATCGGGAATTGAATTCCCTTATCGAAAGGAGTTCACATGGATTTAGATCTATTGGGAAAAAATGCACTCATAACTGGAGCAAGCTATGGAATTGGCTATTCTTGCGCGAAATCCCTTGCAGGAGAGGGTGTCAATGTAGCAATTTGTTCTCGAAATGCCGATAAAGTTCGAGCATCCGCTGAAGAAATTGCTTCCATCAGTGCTGGCAAGGTTGTTGACTTTACTGCTGATCTTACTAATGAAAATGATTTGATGCGCCTCGCGCAAGAATCGAAAGAATCACTGGGCAACATAGATATATTGGTGGTAAGTACTGGACATCCTCCAACCCACCCTTTTTCTATCGCAACAGACGACCACTGGAAGCACGGAACAGATCTTGTCTTACGACCTGCGATCCTGCTCAGTAGACTTGTTTTAGATGAAATGCGTGCAAGGAAATTTGGGCGAATTATCTTCATTGGTTCCATTTTCGGACTTGAACCGGAAATGACTTCGGTAGTTCAGAGCACATTGCGTACTGGGCTCAACGCGATGGCCAAATGTATTGCAACAGAGGTGGCTGCCGATGGGGTAACAGTGAACGTTATTTGTCCTGGTTATTTTGATACTCCGCTTGTTCGAGAATTGGCAAAACAATATGCTACTTCGCAAAATGTCACTGTGGAAAAGGTCCTTACTGACTGGGCAGACTACGCTCCTGTTAAGCGTTTTGGCAAACCTGATGACTTGGGAGCCCTGGTGGCATTTTTGGCATCAACAAAAGCCGAGTTCATAACCGGTACAACTATAACCATGGACGGTGGCGCAGTTCGTCGTTACTAAATACTTGGGCAAATAAGGAAAAAACTCCCGGCTATGATTGTTTGCCACCTGCCCGATCCTTTTAGAGAAAACCTAAACGTGCATACTTGGGTCAACATCTTTCGCCCAGCTTTTGATGCCACCAGTCAAATTTAATACGTTTTTGAATCCATTTTGTTTGAGAAACTCTTGAGCGCTTAGGCTTCTCATGCCGCTTTTGCAGTAGATCAATAATTCTTTGTTCGATTCTTTCAAATCTTGCAACTCAAGCATACGAGCGGGCAATTCTTGCAGTGGTATATGAATCGAATTTGGAATCTGGCACATAGCCACTTCAGCATCGGTACGCACATCTAACAAAATCAAGTCGCGACCGGCATCAATGGCTAATTTTAACTCTTTGGCTGTCATTTCTGAATTGGCTTGGGTTGGGCACATTATGTTTTCGTCCTTTAGTGAAGTTATAGAGGGATTGTCACCACATACGGGGCAGTTGAAATTACGTTTGATTTTTAAATCGTCTTGTAAAAAATTGAGTGCGTCAAAAACAATTAAGCGCCCGCGCAAAGTGGTACCTAACTGCAGAATTGTTTTTATAGCTTCAAGCGCTTGAAGTGAGCCAATGATGCCAGCTATGACACCAAGCACTCCGGCTTCTGAGCAGTTTGGTATGGCGTCGTCTTTTGGCGGGTCGGGGAAAAGGCATCTATAACAAGGTCCACCCGGAGCGAACACACTAACCTGTCCCTCGAACCTATGAATTGCACCATAAATATATGGCTTGCCTGATAAGACGCAGGCATCGTTTAAAAGATAACGAGTAGCAAAATTATCGGTGCCATCGACTACTAAGTCGTATCCAGAAATGATAGACATTATGTTTTGAGCGTTAATGCGCCCAAAATGCTGTTTTATATTTATTGCCGAATTTATTTGCTCAAGGCGCTCTGCCGCCACTTTCAATTTAGACTGGCCCACTTGATTGGTTTGAAACAAAACCTGTCTTTGCAAATTAGATAACTCAATACTGTCGAATTCAGCAATGCCAAGCGTCCCCACCCCTGCGGCAGCAAGATACATGAGCGCAGGAGAACCCAAGCCACCAGCCCCTGCCACTAGGACACGCGAATTTTTCAGCTTCATTTGCCCTTCTTGATTTATTTCAGGCAAAAGAACATGACGGCTATATCGAATGAGCTCTTCTCTAGAAAGACTGTTCATGCCCGTATTATAGAAATGAGTCCTTAATGAAAAAAGGTGAACAGTATCACAAAAAACTTTTTTTGCACAAAAAGCTTGACACACTCTAAGCCAAATGGGCTTTGCGTTTCCAAGTACTGTGAAGTTGTATTTGAATGTAACGATTAAGAAGTCTGTATTAAGCGATTTTGCAAGGAGTAACGATCAATTGCAAATTGTGTAAATAACTCTTGCCTACCCAAAAACTGGGCTTAGACTGGTGTTCTGGTCGTTCACTGGTCACGGGAGACTCTCACATGCAAGATACATATGAAATGGATTACGAACTCGATTTATCGCCAGAAGGCGCTGACTAATCTATTTATATAAAGCGCAAAAGCCGTAGTTTCAGTTTGCAACGCGAAGCGGATTGAAACTATGGCTTTTCCTATGGGGACTAATCGGACACACTCCATGAAGTCAATCTGCCATAATTGCGCCTTGCATCACCACACGCTATGAGATTTGCGGACATAAATATGAATAAAAAAGCCATCGTCAATATTGCACTATCACTTTGTTTTGCCCTGAGCATGCCTATTGCAGGCGCCACCAAAGTAGAAGCAAAGGCATCAGCCACTCACTGGAGCTCAACTATCAAAGTCCCCCACCGCTCCTGGTTGCCTGAAAACAAGCCCAAAAGAATTCTTTTGTGCGTGCATGGACTTGGCTTCTCTAGCGAGTCTTTCAACGATTTTGGTCAAAGAATGGCCGCCAAAGGCTTGGCAGTTTATGCTGTTGATGTGCGCGGATTTGGCGCCTGGATGAAAAGTCGAGGCGAAAAGAATCAACAATGTGACTTTGAAGCTTGTTTGGTCGACATTGAAAACGCTCTAAAAAATATCCGCAAAGCTTATCCTGGCACACAAGTTTATCTTGTAGGCGAATCGATGGGCGGAGCAATCGCACTTCGTGCAACATCGCGCTATCCCTCACTGGTTGATGGGCTAATCTCGTCTGTTCCGTCCAATGAGCGCTATGCCAACTTGTCCGAAAGCCTTCGGGTAGGGACTCGTTATATTGTAGCTAAAGACGAAAAAATGAATATCGCCCCAATTGTAGTGAAACACGCAACTCAGGACCCAAAACTGCAAAAGACCTGGGCAGCGGAAAAAACTAACCGCATGGAAATGACTCCCAAAGAGCTCAAACAATTCAACGACTTCATGAAGGGCAACTACGATGCGGCTGCATTGATTGAAAAAGTTCCCGTCTTGATGCTTGCCGGGTTCAAAGACAAGCTTGTAAAACCCGAAGGCACAATCGAATTATTCAACGATGTTACCTGCCCCAATAAGACTTTATTTGTAATTGGGGACAGCGAGCACTTATTGCTTGAAGAGAATCAGTTCACCGAACAAATGGCACAGTTCATGATTACCTGGATTAATACTTGTCGGGACTAAGTCGTTGCGACTAGTTCTTTTTAGGCTCTTCAGTTCGTTTTTCAAGCTGAAGAGCTTTAATTTTTACGCTTATAGTGTTCAAATCACCTTCCAGTGAAAACTTCTCATCTTGAGACAATTCACGAGTCTTATCCGTTTTCCATTTGGCTTTTTTCTTTGACACTTTAGCAAGCATCTTGCGTAGCTTATCGCCTTCTTTGGTGGTGAGCGCTTTTTTCTCCTGAGCGGCATTGATGTCTTTCATCAATTGTTCTTGTCTTTCGTCAATGGTCCAGGTCTTGGCTGTAGCTTCGCTTGGGACGAAAACAGCAAAACCAAGTACTAGAAGTAGCGCCAAAATAGAGTTCATGAACTAATCCTCAAATCATCAATGCTTCCAGATCATACCAAAGTTTAACGGGTGGCAAAAATCATGCCCGCGGGGGTAATTCTTTCACACTTGGGTGTGATGTGGGACTTATGAGGGGCGATTCATACTGTAAATGGGGACGAAAATATAGGTAGGTGAAGCAATGGACTCTGTTCTTATTCTGGACGACGATCAGTATTTTCGAGCGCTTGTCACAGCATACTTGCGTGACGAAGGTTTAACTACCGTAGAGGCTCGAACTGGCAGCGAAGCTACCGATGCCCTTGGTCGCCAGAAATTTGCTTTAGTAATCGTTGATTACAGACTTCCCGACTGCGACGGGCTCAGTTGGATCAATTACCATCGTTTAAATGGAGTAGATACTCCTTTTATAGTCCTGTCTGGCATTCCGCTCAACAATCAAAAACAAACACGCATGCGTAATCTTCTTGGCGTTGAGCATGTTCTGCAAAAACCGATTAACCCCTTCGAGTTTATTCGACTAATTAGACAACAACTTCATATGCAAGCTGAGCCCGACATCAGCACAAGCGAACAAGAAAGAAATGGCGAGATAAAGGTTTTTTACGATGCCGATCTCGACGAAGAACTCGATGGTGAACTCGAAGACATCAAGGATACTTATCTGCACGATTTACCGGACTTGTTGCGCAAACTGGCATCCTCAATTGAAAAAAGTAACGAAATCGGCATGATGAGCGATTTTGGCAAAGAAGCAATTATGGAAGCCCATAAAATCCACGGTACGGCAGGCACACTGTCTTTGAACGGCGTTTCTCAAATTGCAGGATTGATTGAGAAAGCGCTGAAAAAAGCTGTGCGCCAAAGCAAAAAATGCGCCACATAGAGGTTTAAAATGAACATATCATCAGTTTTAATGATCGATGACGATGCAAACATCCGTCGCATCACTCAACTAGTACTTACCCGTGTGGCTCACTGGGAAGTGAAACTAGCCAGCTCAGGAAAAGAAGCACTCGACATTTTAGTAGACTATCAGCCCGATCTTATTTTATTAGATGTGATGATGCCCGGCATGGACGGACCCACCACACTAAACGCGATAAAACAAACCTATGCAAATGCCGCTCCTCCTGTCATTTTCATGACAGCCAAAGTGCTCAAAGCAGAGGTCGAATTATATTTAGATCTCGGTTCCGCGGGAGTCATTACTAAACCATTTGATCCTAAAAGCTTGCCTGAAGAAATTCATTCCATTTTGAGAAAATGGGATGGCGGAAGAAACGTGGCATGAAAATGTCAGAGCGCAATCTTGGTTATTTCCTATCTATCTGGGCTTGTTTAATAGGTTTCTGTTATTACGCATTGATCGCTTACAGTGCCGCTTCAGGTACACAAGTTCATGATAATGATTCGAAATATTGGCCGCAAACACAAGTAAACACACTGACTCGAAACAAGGGTAGATTTACGCTGATCACTTTCATTCATCCGCATTGTCCCTGTTCCAGAGCTAGTCTTAATGAACTGAATAAAATAATGACTCGGACTCACAGTTGTATGGACTGCAAGGTTGTTTTTCTGAAACCATCGGTCTATGGCGAAAACTGGGAAAAATCTGACCTCTGGCAAATATCAAAAGAGATTCCAAACAGTGAACGCACGCCGGATCTAGATGGGCTGTTAGCAAAATCATTTAACGCAACCACTTCAGGTCAAACATTCTTGTATGACCCCGATGGCAAACTGGTTTTTTCAGGTGGTGTTACTGCAGCAAGGGGCCATGAAGGCGATAGTCCAGGTAGCATCGCTATAGAAAGTTTATCGTCGAAGAAAAAAATAACTTCTAGATGTAGTCAGGTTTTTGGTTGTCCTTTATTCAAAAACAAAATTTAGGATGTAGCAAACAAGGAAAATAATCTAAATATGTTTATTTCTAAAAAAGACTCTGTCGAGCTGAACGAAAGAGCACAAGAAATATTCAATCAACAATTGATTGATTCGAACGTAAAAATAGATCGACTGTTTGCCAACCTGCTGATTATACAATGGGCCGCCGGTATATTAATTACCTTATTCATCTCTCCACTGGCTTGGGAAGGCAAAACGAGCTATTTGCATCCACACGTTTGGTTTGCCATCGCATTTGGTGCACTTATAACTTTGCCCGCCTTGCATTGTATTTATATGTATCCCGGAAAAGCGATTACAAGACACGTAGTGGCAATATGCCAAATTCTATTTTCAGCCCTGCTCATACATTTAACCGGTGGGCGCATCGAGACCCACTTTCACATATTTGGCTCACTTGCGTTCCTGGCCTTCTACCGTGACTGGCGTGTTCTTTGTACTGCAACTGCAGTAGTTTTAATCGATCACTTATTGCGTGGATTTCTCATTCCTGAATCTGTGTATGGTGTTTTGATATCCAGCCCCTTGCGCTCGCTTGAACATGGCATCTGGGTAATTTTCGAAGATGTAATTTTATTTACGGCTTGCAAGCGCGGTATGAATGAGTTGAAATTAGCTTCAGCACAGCGTGCACATATTGAGGAAACTAGTGAAAAAACTCATAACCTGGCGGAGTCACGCGCACTAAAATTAGCCTCAAGCGAACAAAAATTATCTGATATTCTAGATTCGGTGCTCGACGGTTTTGTTATGACCGACGTGAACGGAGTAATTACAACTTGGAATAAACAAGCAGAAGCAATATTTGGTTGGAGGTCTGACGAAGCAATTGGATCAAATCTCGCGGCCTTCATTTCATTGCCGGCAAATGCCATAAGCGGCTATTCACGCGTGGCAATGCTTTTGATGAATGAAAAAAATGAATTCACCAAGCGTCGTACCGAAGTTGCGGCCTTTCATAAAAACGGACAAGAAGTACCAATTGAAATCACCCTCACTCCGCACTCAAGCGACGATAACTGGATCTTTTCTGCTTTTGTGCGTGACATATCAGATCGCAAAAAATCAGAGCTGATGGCAAAACAATTGACCTCAATCGTGAATGCATCTCAAGATGCAATTATTGGTGAAAATCTGGACGGCACAATTATTTCATGGAGTCCTGGCGCAGAGCGAATGTATGGCTATAAGGCAAGCCAAATGCTTGGAGCAAATATTCAACTTATTATTCCTGGCAATAAAATAGAAGAGTTTGAAGAAATTGCCAACTTAATAAAAAATGGAGAATCAGTAAACGATTTTGAAACCATTCGAATAAAAGCAGATGGAAGTACCCTAGAAGTTTCACAAGCGGTTTCTCCAGTTAAAAACGAATTTGGTGTCATTCAAGGCATCTCAGTTATCGCTCGCGATATTACTCACAGAAAAGAAGTGGAAAAACGTATAAACGAATTCTATTCCACCGTGTCTCACGAATTGCGCACCCCACTCACATCTATAAGAGGTGCATTAAGCCTGGTGGCAGACGAAATTGTCGAGCCCAATTCTGACGAAGCAAAAGAAATGATACGCATTGCTCGTAACTCATCTGAGCGCCTGGTTAGCATTATTAATGATATTCTCGATTTACGCAAAATCGAAGCTGGAAAACTTGAGCTACATAAAGAAAAAGTGACGGCTGAATCAATAGTTAAGCGCAGCATTGAGTTGATGGACGGCATGGCACGAACTGCAAATGTCACCTTGTCTTCAAGTATAGATTCTGAGCTGACTTTATCGGCAGATTCTTCAAGACTGTTGCAAGTGATGACTAATCTATTGTCCAATGCGATCAAATATTCAGAAGCCAATGATCTGGTCAATATCACTGTACAAGAAAACGAATATGGATTTGCTCGATTTTCGATCACCGATGAAGGACCTGGAATTCCAGTTGAATACCAAAATAAATTATTTGAAAAATTCCAGCAGATAGATTCATCCGACACAAGACCCAAAGAAGGAACCGGATTGGGGCTTGCTATCAGCAAAGCCATTATAAGTCAGCATGGTGGCGAAATCGGTATGCACAGCCAACCGGGGCTGGGTTCTACTTTCTGGTTCGAACTTCCCACCCTCAGAAACGAACAAAAGATAGAAAATATCACAAGTTCAAGCGAACAAAAATTAGTGATGATCGTCGAAGACGATGAAAATTTAATTCAGTTTCTCAAATTGAGATTGCACAAAGAAGGCTATGCCACCAAGCACGCCACCAGTAAAGAGCATGCGCTCCAAGTACTAGTTAAATGCAAGCCTGATGTTTTACTTTTGGACCTACTCTTGCCAGATGGAAATGGACTTGAAATTATCGAACAAATTCGTCAGATGAATCATCTTTCTGATTTACCCATAATCATCATGACCGGCAGAAACGTGGAAGATTTAGAATGCTCTCCACCCGTCGTATTCGACTGGTTTGTTAAACCCTTTGATCAATCAAGTTTAATACGCTCGGTCGAACGTGCAACTCTCGATATTCCAGAGCTCAAAATCTTAGTAATAGAAGACGACGAAGACACCCGAGCCGTGATTGTGGCCCAACTAAAAAAATTAAAAGCACATTGCATGGAAGCTGCCAACGGCATACAAGCACTATCCATCGCTCGATCGAGCCAGCCAGATGTGATCATTCTAGATGTCGGTATTCCGCAAATGGATGGATTCAAATTCGTAGAGTCACTAAATGGCAGCGAAACGCATAAACATCTTGCGCCTTTGATTGTTTACTCAGGTGAAGAATTTACTGAAGCAGACAGACGAAAACTTACTCTAGGCATAACTAGGCATCTGACTAAAGGACGAGTTTCTCCCGATGAATTCGTATCGGCTGTGCGAGAATTACTTGATACCGTGACGTCAAAAACGGCATCATCAGTGCCAGTAGACAAACTCAAGTCCGCTTGACAAATTACTGCAAAAATAGACCTATGAATATCGAGTGAATTTATGCGGAGAATAGCTCTATTAGCTAAACCCAGGGAAAGGTCGTGTTCATCATTCACTTACCAAGCGGTGAATTAATACTGTTCATACTTGTTTTTATATAAAATGACGAGTCTCAAAAGACTAATCCCTTTTTTAAGGATGCTTTTCGAAGCAATGGCTGCTAAGTTCTCATTGAGTTTTATGGTTGCTCCCGCCCCACCCAAAGGCAGCTCAATTACTTTTGGGTGTACTGGCAGTAGGGGACAGCCCCGCAGTTGATGAGACCAGAGTTATGAGCGAACGTTTGTACAATAAATCGAACTCCAAGTCCCTAGCAAACACCTCAGCCAATCAATAGATGAAAAGGAGTATCCGACTGTGAATAATACAGAAAATAACAATCTAAACGAAGTCGCAGTCACGGGTATAAGCCGCCGTTTGTTCCTAACCAAAGGAATTGCGGCAGCGGGTTCCATATTTGTTGCACTTAAAACAGGCAATCTACAAGCGCTTGCATCGTCTAGTAAAAAAATAAAACTTGATGCCGCCTTGCTCAAAACCAAATACGGATTTAAGGGAAAAATATTTACCACCAAAGACGACAATTTCGATACAGCCGTTCTTGGCGGTTTGTGGAACAGACTAAGACCAAGCAACAGAAAACCACAAATGGTTACTCAAGTTTTAGACGAAGACGATGTGGTGGCAGTAATTAAATACGCCAAAGCAAACAAAGTGAAAGTGGCTATTCGTGGTGGCGGTCACAATTGGTGCGCGCCCTCAGTGAGAAACACAGGCATTATGCTTGATCTGACCAACATGAATCAAGTCATTTCAATTGACGCAGAAAAAAAACGTGCTGTTTTACAACCAATTATAAGCAATCGCCAAGCTCAAGAAGAGCTAAACAAAGTGGGACTGTCTTTTCCTACAGGACACTGCCCTCAAGTAAAGCTATCAGGTTATTTCCTGAGTGGTGGCATGTCCTGGAATCAAGGCTCGTGGGGACACGGTTACGAAGCACTTGAAGCAATCGAAATGGTCACAGCAGAAGGCAAAAAAATCACTGCCTCTGCCACTGAAAATCAAGACTATTTCTGGGCAGCACGCGGCTCTGGACCTGGATTCTTTGCAGTTTGCACACGTTATCACCTCAAATGTTTTCCCTTGCCCAAAGCAATTACAGCAAGCGCATATTATTACCCATATGATGAGATCGAAAAAATCGCCGAGTGGCTTGGACCGCTTGCAAGCCAGATGCCATCAAGTATTGAGTTGAGCTTGTTTGCCGTTCATGCACCAGATGATATTGCCGATCAGTGTAAAGACTCAAACGGTAAAGTGGCTCTGGTAACTGCCACAATGTTCGCCAATAACGAAGACAATGCCAAATACGAATTGCAAATACTCGACAATTGTCCTTTGTTAGGTAAAGCAATTAAAAAATCAATTGCAGAGCCAACTACCTTCCCGCAACTCTTCGATGCTTCAGGCGGACTATGGCCGGAAGGTCTGCGCGCAAAAGTAGATGCTTGCTTCTTCGATTCGCCACTAAGTGAAGTATTCAAAGCAAATAAAGAACACTTCCTCAAAGCGCATCCAAAGACCGTTTATATGTTTGCGATTTTCACCGGTGCCAATCCAGAGCCCCCCAAGGACGCCTGCTTCACTATGCATGCAAAACTCTATGGCGGTCCTTGGACAATGTGGGAAAAGGCTGAAGAAGACCAAAAAGAAATAGAATGGCACAATACCTGCGTGAAAAACATGGAGCCCTTAATCAAAGGCCACTACATTTCTGAATCTGATACAGTTGGTCACCCAGAATATCTGGAAAAAGCAATTAGCAAAACCAATATGGAAAAGCTGCAAGCAATGCGCGCAAAATACGATCCAGATGGTGTGTTCTTCAACTTCAGTGACGGCTTAAGTTAAAACACAAAAAATAGCGAAGTGTTATTTACTCCAAAAATCCATCACGAAAACGTCGTCCACAAGAGGCAAATTTTTGTTTTTGAAGGCAACGTGTTCTTTGTGGGTTAAGTAACTATCGCGGTCTTTCTCGTCTTTGAATTTGATTACAAAGGCATCAGTGAAATCTTTGTTACGTTTTTCAACACTGTTGTTGATGCCACTCTCGATTGAAATAATGCCTGGAATTTTCCTTTTGAGCGCTTTGAAGTCAGAGCGTAAAGCTTCTTTGTCAACATCTGTTGTAGTTGACTTGTACTTAATTGCTACAAAGTGAACAATGCGAGAACCTCGCACTGCGCCACGACTCTGCAATACAGAATAAGTAGTAACAAGAACTGCACACACTAGAAACGTATAAATTTTTCGCATTAACTGATTTCCGCCGCTCTCAATAATTCAACTAGTTCTTCGTGAAAAAGTTCGATTGTGTATTGTGTATCAAATAACATGCGGATTCTTCTGTTGAATTCAGCCGCACCGATTTTATATTTTTTACCGGCAGGCACCACAGCCGAAAGCTTTTCCAAATTTGGCTCTGACATATTGCGCAGATATTTGCCTTTTTTCCAATTTTCGATAAGAGCCTGGGATCTGGATTTACCATCGCGAGAGCCTGGAGGAACAGAATCAAGATATTTAACTACAAGCTTTGATTCATGCTCGGTAGTTACTGGCTTTTGTATTTTGAGCACATCGGTCAAAATGGTGGCATCACCGTCGACCGCCTTTTTGTAACCAACATTTGTTTGAGCAAAAGCAAGCATCGATAGAACTAGACCAATACTACTTGCAAGCAATAATAGCTCCGAGCCTAGCGCTCCGCGCCCATTCAAAAATGCCGGACCAGAAAGAACACCAAGCACACCAATTTGCATAAAGTTGACTGTAAAAATTGAGTTCAGAATCTTTTGCTGTTTAGCATTAAGCGCACCCTGACCCGCAAATGCCCAGGACAAGTCTCTATCAATGCGCCCAGATACCATGCGCACTTCCATTGAAGCGCCAAGCACTTTATCCAAAACATCTACCTTAAGACCCAGCTCTTCGTCTGTGAGCAGAGCACTTTCATTACCTTGTCTTGCTTGTTTTAATTGCATCAAGCGTTCGACTTTTGGCAAAATTCCAAGCAAACTAGCTGCTTCTCTAGCACCAGGAGTAAGTGCTACAGCTTGACCTTCTAGTTGAATACGATCAAGGGCAGAGGCTGGCTTATTCAAAATGCCAAACTGCATAAACAAAATTATAAAGGCGAGAAAAATACCTTTCAACTTGTGAGCTAACATCATCGTTCTCCAGCTTGTATGTTGGTGACGGCTTGATGAAGCTCGAATAAGGCTCCATCAAACTCTTCTACGTGCGTTTTGAAATCATGCAAAATTTCTATGCGTTGACTGACTATTTTAATGCCTTCAAGACGAGTCTTTTCGTTGCTTCCAGCCATCAAATCTCTTTGTTTCTCGTTAGTGGCAGAAAGTCCTTTTAGCGCTTCCCAGTGCTTGAGAATTACTTCGCGCCTGGGTTCTTTCGGATTTTTTCCCGGAATAGGCGAATTGAAATATTTCCATAAATAACTTTGGTTGGCAGACTCTGGTCTGTAACCAGGATCAGTCACATGTGACAGCATATTAGCACCATCAGTAGTTTTGCGATAAATCAAATTGGGTGCATACATATTTATGACAGGCAAACAGCCGCTCATACCAAAACTGGTCATCGCTATTTCCTGACGAAAAATGGGATAGACCGCAGCAATAGCCAAAGAGTTTTTAACTATACCAAGCACTCCGTTTTGAGTGAAGTTGAAAGTATTGATCAAATTATTCGCAAGTCGTTTGCGATTATTGAGCGTCTCTAAATGGACATTGTTGACTGCAATATCAAAATTGATTTGCGCCACCACTTTGCGTACTTCTTCCGAGGCCACAAACATTCTCCACAAACACATAAGTCTTGCGCTTTGTAGAGCCTTTGGAGATTCAGACATGTCTTTACCCGAGCGCTGAGCAGTACGCAACATCTCAACCACAGGTCTGATATTAAGCAAATCCGCCATTTCGGCAGCGTCGGCTCGCAGTTCATTATTAGCCTCAGCAACAAGATTGCGCGCAGGAGTAATTTGAATATCGACATACTCCTTAGAAGGTTTTGCTTCAACTGCACAATTTAGCGCAATGCTCATGCCAAGCGCAGCAAAGCAAACCATCGCCTTCTTTTTCAACTTAAAACACCACCCCCGAATAACGCCTAGATAATACCCTAGAATAGAATCGAACCAAGATGTCATGCGCGCTTGACAATATCCTTTTTAGCTGAATATTCCATACTTCCTACATCTAAAGTAGAATTGAGCAAACTCAAGGTCTTACACAAGGACGCTATGTCTGGCATGACTAATTCAGGCAAATCAGAAAAAGTTTTCTGTCTCAATTGCGGGCGTAGATTTGCAGAAGACTTACGTTTTTGTCCAGACGATAATAGCGAGCTTGTTCCTATCGCCACAGAAGCGTTAATTGGCAAAGTATTTGCCGACAAATACTTGATTGAATCCGTGCTTGGCAAAGGCGGAATGAGCACCGTATATAAAGCCAAACAAACTTATATGGAGCGCATTGTCGCTCTAAAACTTTTGCATCCACAATTGGTTTCAGATCCAACCAGCGTGCAGCGCTTCTCGCAAGAAGCCAAAGCAGCAGCTAGTTTGTCTCACCCCAATATTATTACTGTGTACGACTTTGGTATCACTTCCACAGGCGAAGCCTACCTTGTAATGGACTATCTGGTCGGCTCTTCTTTGTCTGCTATTTTGGACATGAGTGGTCCCATTCCCGAAGCTGAAGCGCTTGATATTTTCCGACAAATTTGTCGAGGTCTTGTACATGCTCACAACAAAGGAATCGTCCATCGCGATCTCAAGCCGGCCAACTTAGTTTTAACCGCTGATGACGATGGCTCCGTACTTGTGCGCATAGTCGATTTTGGTATCGCCAAAATTCTTCCTTCAGACGGTGCAGCCTCGCAAGGACTGACAAAAACCGGCGACATCTTTGGCAGCCCGCTCTACATGAGCCCCGAGCAATGGACCGCAAGCAAACTTGATTATAGATCTGACATTTATTCGCTTGGCTGCGTGATGTATGAAATATTGACTGGTATGCCACCATTTGCCGGTGACACTCCAATGGATACGATGAATCTGCACTTGAATGAGCAGGCGCCACCTTTTAGAGAAACAAATCCACATGTAAAAATCTCAAAAGAACTGGAACAAGTAGTTCTCACTTGCCTTGAAAAGAAAGTAAGTCATCGTTATCAAACAGTGTCTGAAGTATTGCACGCTCTTCCCGATTCAAGTGCATCGCCCGTGGCAAGCCAAACTGGCACCGTTATCGTGAAACTCAATCAAATGGTCGAGTCGTCACAACAAAAAGGTAGCGGCGGAAAAATGGATGCCTTATCCACTTCCAAACAAAAAACTATCGTGGATAGTCGTCGCCCGCGCGCCATTAGACGTTTGCTTAAGGAATCACGCACCAAAGCCAGTGTCATCTTGAGTGTAGGCTTTGTCGCCATTATGCTCTTTCAGTTCTTCTATCCTGGTCCAATCGAAGATCCCGGTTCGCCTGCAGCAAAAACGTACTGGCAATTGCTAATGACTTTTAGTAATTGGGCAACTGATAGCGGAAACTACGGATTATCCGAAAAGCTTATGACCACGGCATTGGCAGATCTGGATCAAAATCTGGGGGGATTCTCGCGCAAGTTCGAAACGATGAAAAGTTTGAATAACATCTATATGCGCGAAGGTAAAATTAAAGAACAAGAAGCGCTTCAAAACCGCATGTACGATTTATACAAAGATGACTACGAGAGCCGAGGCAAGCGCTTAATCCAACTTTTGACTGAAGCCGATAACTATATCAAGGAGCTTGAGTCTCAAGGCGAATCAATACGCACTCACATGTCGGATCGTCGCTTAAACTGGTCCGGCTCGGGCTCAAAAATAATTGCTGTGGCAAGAAGTCTTGAAGAAGTTTATTCATTTGAACTTGAATACAAGTTGCTCGATCTAGCAGAGCGAGTTTTGACAAAACTCTATGGTGTGCGCTTTCACGGTCTGGCTCCCATAAAATTAGAACGCGCGGATTTTCTCATGCTCTTAGATCGAATAGATGAGATCAGAGCACGAAGATTATATGAAGATGCTTTTGCAATAAGTGGCTATTGCACCAAGCACAAGAAAATGGAATTGCACGATGACCTTGACTATATTCGTGCATTACTTCGTTTAGGACAATGGCAGCGAGACTACGGAAGCCCTGACGATGCAGGAAAAACGTTGGACACAGCCATTAAATTAGCTGAGAAAAACAAAGAAGTGGGCAAATTCGAGTTGGCAAATTTCTACATAAGCTATGCCAATTATTTGCAACAAGTTGGAAAAACAGCAGAAGCTGCTGCAATTAAGAAGAAAGCACAAGAAATGGGACACACTCCCGATTACGCTGCCATTTTAAAAGAACGCGAAAAAGAGAAGGAAGATGACAACGACTAAAACAGGCTTTAAATGTCACGCTATTAGAGCCGAAGGCACTGGCGACGAAACCGTTCTACATTTCAAAGAAATTGAACTAGCACCTCCACTGCCCCACGAAGTGCGCGTGAAAATAATGGCTTCGGGCATAAATTTTATCGATATCTATGAGCGCCGCGGCTCTTATCCAGTGCCCACTCCGTATACTGTCGGGCGCGAAGGTGCAGGCACGATTGATGCAGTGGGGAGCGCGGTAAAAGAGTTCAAGCTAGGCGACAGGGTCGCATTTTGTGCTCATAGATCAGGAGCGTATAGTCAATATGCAAATGTCTGCGCAGATCTCTTGATACCACTTCCAGATACTCTTAGCTTTGAGCAAGGTGCTGCATTTCCCTTGCAAGGAATGACTGCTCACTATTTGATATTCGAATTTTATAAAATCCAACCCGGCTCAACTGTGCTAATACACGCTGCAGCAGGAGGTATGGGGCTTCTATTATGTCAGTGGGCGAAACATCTTGGCGCAAAAGTAATCGGCACAACTTCAAGCGAAGATAAAGCGAAACTAGCTCAGGAAGCCGGCTGCGACAAAGTAATTATTTATACCAATCAAGACTTTGTACAAGAATGCAAAGACTACACCAGTGGCAAAGGGGTCGATTACATAATAGATGGCGTCGGCAAAACCACCTTTTCAATGGATCTGGACGCGGTGCGTATGCGCGGGCATATAGCTATTTTTGGCTCTGCGTCCGGGCGAGCGGAACCTATTTCTCCAAATATTCTGCAACAAAAATCAATAACTCTTCATGGTGGCTCACTTGGCTGTTTTATGCAAGATGGTGCCGAAATGAGGATGCGAGCAAATGCCGTCCTTGCAGGCATAGAACAAAAATGGCTCAATTTGCGAATTGGCGAAACTTTCCCACTCCAGCTTGCAGGCAAAGCCCAGTGCCTTCTTGAAACAAGGCAAACTTCCGGCAAAGTGATTTTAACTGTCAATCATTAAACCAGAGCCGGGCCCAATACTTACTATGGTAGGATCTTTGCACTCAAAGGGAGCCCGGGGTAATGCTCGACCTCAAAACAACAGACACCAGCCTTAATGAGGCCAAAGCAAACTTAGTCGCTTTGGCGCATTTGTTCTATCAAAAGAACTGGTCGCTTGCTACTTCGAGCAATTACAGCATGGTATTGTCCAAAGATCCGCTCAATCTGCTTATCACAGCAAGCGGCAAAGACAAGCAATTTCTAACTGTCGACCATTTCGTCACCGTCGATGAGAGTGGACAACTTTCAGGTTCAAATAATCGCGAACAAAAGCAATCAGCCGAAACTTTATTGCATACAGTAATTGCATCAAAGCCTGGAGTTGGAGCTGTTTTACACACTCACTCTGTGGCATCCACAGTGCTTTCGAATAAATATTGCGATGAAGGATTTCTAGAGATTCAAGGCTTTGAAATGATTAAAGCTATTAGTCTTGATGGAATCAAAGTAACGCATGAAACTTGCATCAAGCTGCCTATATTCGCCAACTCGCAAGATATGGTGGCACTATCAAATCAGATAAACAACAAATACCACACATTTCCAAAAGCCTTTCTGATAGCCGGTCATGGTCTGTATGCCTGGGGCAAAGATTTGAGCGAAGCGAAAAGACACGTTGAAGGTTATGAGTTTTTGTTTGAAGTTTTACTCAAATCGGGTTATTAAGTCATGGCAAAATTAAACGTCCCGGAAAAATCAATAACACTCACAGACCCTGCTCAGATAAAAGCTTATGTCGAGCCATACAAAATGTGGTTCGAGCACTGGGACGTAGATTCAAGACTGCCATCGCCTGCAGTATCGAACGAAGAGATACTTGAATTATTCAAACCAGAAATCGAATTATTATCCAAACGTGGTGGTTTCGTTACTGCCGATGTCATCAATGTCTCACCCGATACTCCTGGACTTGATGTGATGCTTGCTAAATTCTGCGTAGAACATACGCACTCAGAAGACGAGGTTCGATTTGTTATTTCAGGACGGGGAATCTTTCACATTAATCCCGTAAACGCCCCGGTTTTTTCAGTCGAAATGGAAGCAGGCGATCTTATAAATGTGCCTGAAGGTACAAGACACTGGTTCAATTTGTGCCAGGAAAAAAGCATTAAAACCATTCGACTATTTCAAGATTCGTCAGGATGGGCACCCCACTATTTAGAAGACGCAATAGATAAGCTTTATTCACCGCTTTGTTTCAGTTCGGTGCAATTATGAAACTAAGTTCGATTGAGTCAGTTCTGCTCGACATCGAAGGTACGGTTTCACCAGTTTCTTATGTGTACGAAGTGCTTTTTCCATTTGCGCGCAAACATGCAAGTGAGTTTTTGCACAAACATTTCGACGACCCGGCAGTAATAAAAGCTGTTGATTTCATGGCTCAAGATGCGGGTTTTGACTCCAGAGAAGCTTTTCTCAAAACAGGCGATCCAGTGCAAGTTGTTCTGACTGAAGTAAACAGACTGATGGATGCAGACATCAAAGCTACTGGCTTAAAAGAACTGCAAGGAATTATCTGGAAAGACGGATATGACAATGGCGTGTTGATGTCAGAATTATTTGCCGATGTGCCCGAAGCGCTTTCTTTGTGGCATAAAGACGGAAAGAATATTTCAATTTATTCGTCTGGAAGTATTGGAGCGCAGAAAATATTTTTTGCCTATACTAAATTTGGCGACATGAGCAAATATCTCCAATCGTATTTCGACACTACAAGTGGTGGCAAAAAAGAATCGAGCAGCTACAAGACTATCAGCCATGCGCTCGAATTTGCCCCCTGTCAAATTCTATTCTTGAGCGACATAGTGGACGAACTAGACGCCGCCGCCGAAGCCGGTGTTCAGACTGCTTTAGTAATAAGAGATGGCAACGCTCCACAACGCAAAAACGAGCACCAAAGCATTAAATCATTAGCCGAGCTAGATCTCTAAGCATTATATCGATGCTAAAATGCCAGTCTTTGTAGGCGAAGGAGTAAAAGCTTATGCAGATTGGAGTGATTGGCCTTGGCCGCATGGGCGCCAATATTGTGCGCCGCCTTATGAAAAATGGTCATGAGTGCGTAGTTTTCAACCGCACCCCAGACAAAGTAAAAGAACTTGAAAAGGAAGGTGCCATTGGCGCCACAGATATAGCGGACCTTGCCAAGAAGCTCTCGAAGCCAAGATGCGCTTGGGTCATGGTTCCCGCCGGACAAGCTACTCAAGATATGGTAGACGAACTGGCAAAGTATTTTGAAGCGGGCGACATCATTATTGATGGCGGCAACTCGATGTATAAAGAAGATGCAGTTCGCGCCGAGCAAGTGGGCAAAAAAGGCATTCAATATTTAGACGTTGGCACCTCTGGTGGTGTCTGGGGTCTTGAGCGTGGATACTGCTTGATGATTGGCGGACCTGAAGTAGCGGTCAAATATCTCGATCCAATTTTTGCCACTTTAGCACCAGGGGTAGGCGAAATTGACCGAACACCAGGTGCTGACAAGCTAGGTACTGCTGAAAAAGGCTACTTACACTGCGGACCTTCAGGTGCTGGACACTTTGTCAAAATGGTCCACAATGGTATCGAATACGGAATCATGCAAGCATATGCTGAAGGTTTCGATATTCTCAAAAATGCAGGCAATCTAGACCAGAAAGAACACTTCGATTTTCAATTAGAATCGGTGGCAGAACTCTGGAGACGCGGAAGTGTTGTAGGCTCATGGTTGCTTGATTTGAGCGCCCGCGCTTTGACCGAGAATCCAAGTTTGTCTAATTTCACCGGAAGCGTTCAAGACTCGGGCGAGGGTCGCTGGACCGTACAAGCTGCCATCGAAGAAGGCGTCTCAGCCAATGTTTTGGCTGCATCGCTCTTCACCCGCTTCCGCTCACGTCAAGACCACAGCTTCGGCGAAAAACTTCTATCAGCCATGCGTAATCAGTTTGGAGGCCACGTTGAACAGCCAGCTCTTAAGTCCTGATCCTAATTGTGTAGAGTCTTCTGGACCACATCCAAAAGCTGATCCATGTGTATTTGTAGTTTTCGGTGCAGCGGGTGATTTAACCAAAAGGTTACTAATCCCTGCCATCTACAATTTGATTGAAGCGAATTTGCTTTCAGACAATTTTGCTATCATCGGCATTGCCCGTGCAGACAAAGACTCTGAGCAGTTTCGCAAAGACCTGACCGAAGATCTTAACAAATACGCAACAAGACAAGTGGCACCTGAGAAGTGGGAGAAAATCAAAAACAATATTCACTATATTCAAGGTAACTTCGACGACCAACATATCTATCAAAAGCTAGGCGAGAAGTTGCCCGAAGTCGATAAAGCAGTGGATGCAAAAGGAAATGTACTTTTCTATCTTGCCACCGGCGCCGATTATTTTGCTTCTATCGTCCACAGCCTGGCTGAAGCTGGGCTCACGCAAGAAGTTGATGGAAAGTGGCGTCGCGTTATTGTAGAAAAACCTTTTGGCGAAGATCTACAATCTGCCAAAGCATTAAACGCAAGTCTTCTCAGCTCGCTTCAAGAGAGTCAAATTTATAGAATCGATCACTACTTAGGCAAAGAAACAGTCCAAAATATTTTGGTGTTTCGTTTCGCTAATGGACTGATAGAACCGCTCTGGAACAATAGATACATAGATCATGTTCAAATAACAGTGTCCGAAGTTGTTGGCGTAGAAAATCGCGGCAATTTTTATGACAATGCAGGCGCCCTGCGCGACATGATACCAAATCACTTATTGCAACTACTCACTATGACTGCAATTGAACCTCCAACTTCTTTTGCCGCAGATTCTGTACGCAATGAAAAAGCTAAAGTACTTCAATGTCTTCGCCCCATTGACGGCGACGATATAGTACTACACGCAGTGCGCGGTCAATATGGAGCAGGCAAAATAAAAGGCGAATCAGTCCCCGGGTATCGCCAATCTCCTAAAGTGCGCCCAGATTCAAATACAGAAACTTATGTCGCCATGAAGTTCAACATAGAAAACTGGCGCTGGGCTGGCGTGCCGTTTTATATAAGAACAGGCAAAGCACTTCCACAAAAACGATCCGAAATTGTAGTTACATTCAAAAAAGCCCCTATCTCTTTGTTCCAACAAGCCGATTGCTCTAACGTGCGCTCAAACCAGGTGATAATCAATATTCAACCCGAAGAAGGCATCTCAATTTCTCTAGATGCCAAAATTCCAGGTCCCAATATTGCGATAAGCCCGGTCAAAATGACATTTGACTATAAGCAATACTTTGGTCAGGCAGTAAATACCGGCTACGAGACTTTGCTCTACGATTGCATGATAGGAGACGCCACCCTCTTTCAACGCGGCGACACAGCCGAGCTTGGATGGCAAGCAATCGACAATGTGCTCGACTATTGGAAAAATTCTCGTCAAAAAGATTTTCCAAATTACGCTGCAGGCTCGTCGGGTCCAAAAGCCGCCGACGATTTACTCGCGCGCGATGGGCGTTACTGGAAAAGCTTGTCCTAAATGACTCAGAACAAACAAATTTTTCAAAGTACTGCAAGGCTTAGCACTTTTGTGACAATGTCACTTGCGTTATTCGTTTTTGCAATTCTTGCACCTTGGGTAATTGGATTTGCAGTTGGACTGGCCGGATTGAATAGTATCCCAGATTTGATTAACAAGATTTTGGAGATAACAAGAGCCGGAGCTTATATAGCTGTAGCTATCACTTTTATTGGCTTTTTAAGAATGTCATTTCGCAATTTGACTCCACTTAATGTAGAAGGAAAGAAAAACAAAGAGTGGTATGCATTTGCTGGCTTTATCGTGCCAATAGCTAATTTCGTCGTCCCATGCTCTATGACCGATGAAATCTGGAGAGCTAGTGATCCTTCAAACTTAGACAAAATCAAATGGAAACAGTGCAAACATTCAACGTTGATATATTTGTGGTGGGGCTTTTGGCTTTCACATGGACTGACTAGACTGTTTGCGATCTATTTCAAAAAATCTGAAATTGGTGTCATTGCAAATTCTCTGCCTGTCCAGTTCTTTGCCGAAATATCGCTCGCCATCTCTAGCTTATTGCTAATAAAAATAGTTATTGATATTTCAAAGCGTCAAAGTCAAAAATATGATCTTGTATTGAAGTCAACTTCAGATGAAGTAGCTTTGCCCTAGACCGTTTCGACCGGTGGCGACCAAACTCGGCGACGTTGGGCATATTAAACCTATGACTAATGGCAATGACGACGAACCTGAAAAACCCAAACTCAAACTCGTCACAGATTCTTCTGGAAGTGAAAGTAGTGGCGATGGTGGCGACTCGGGCTCGAATGTTGTTGCTCTGGGTTATTTCGGGGACGAGCCAGAAGAGCCCTGTGACAATGATGAAACCGTCGACATCTTAAAATATGCTGCTGAAAGAGCGGGCAGCAGGCCAGTTTCTTCAATCACTCACGAATTATTGCGCAAAGACATTGAATACGTGATGGCTGCACTTAACGTTAGAGAGCGAAGTATTTTGGAGCTTCGATTTGGTCTCATGGACGGGAAAACCAGAAGCCTTGATGAAGTAGCTGTTTTCATCGGCACCACAAAAGAACGCATAGGGCAACTGGAAATGAAAGCTCTAAAAAAACTTCGTCACCCTAACCGACATCTCAGAAGTTATCCTAGATACAATTTCCTTGGTTTAAGTTCGCAGTTTAATGACTTGACTTGGCATGAGCTTCAGTCAAAACTCAGTCAATTTAAGAGTTTCGATAGGCGAATTTTGAAAATGCTTTGGGGTTTCATTGATGGACAAAGTCTCAGTATAAGCAAGGTCGCCCAGATGTTTGAAGTTTCAGACGAATATGTTGTCGAGTTGGACAAACAAGCTCGAAAGATCTTCGAATAAATAATAGTATCGCTCTTTTTTGAGTTTTGGATCAGAAACACAACGAGTGAATTTTTTTACCCGCCGCCCGAAAGCCCATAAGCACGATACAATGCGATCGTAAAAGGAAAATGGCCTCTTAAAATCTAAGATTTTTCAGGTGCCGCATCCTGATCTACGAGCCAAATGAGACTTCCCCACGGATTGACGCGAGCAGCGGGATACGACGTGTCGCCATCTAGAATTTTGCCGAGCACTTCGCGCTTACTTTTGGATGCCACCAAAAATAGCATCACACGACTTGCATTCAAAATAGGATAAGTCAAAGTTATTCTGTCTTCTGCTTTGACACCACATACAGCATCGCACCATTTTTCAGTTTCATTCAATACATCAGTTCCTGGAAACAATGAGGCTGTATGTCCATCATCTCCCATTCCCATCAATGTGTAATCGAAGATAGGCTTATCTGGCTGAATATGTTCAGAACCATAAAATGCTTGCAAACGTTTTCCATAATCGAGAGCAGCTTCAGATGCAGTGGGATAAGACGTATTCACACCATGAATATTTTCCTCTGGAATCGGAACGTGATCAAACATTGATTCGCGCACCATTTTAAAATTGCTCATAGAAGAGTCTTGAGATACAAAACGTTCATCGCCAAAGAACCAATGCACTCGCTTCCATGGAAAACGTTGTGAATAAAGCGGACTTGCAAGTATTTGATATAAAGCTTTCGGGGTTGATCCACCCGACAAACAAATACTAAAACGATCTTGACTTTGATTGGCTCGCTCGAAAATCATTTGAGCGGCGGCATTGGCAACTGCTTCTGCGTCTGGTTGAACTCTTAATTTAATGCTTGTGTTTGTCAAAATTATGGTTGGCGTTCATATATAAAGGAAATCCGTACCATAATACACCAAAGATGGTGAGCAAGGTTAAGCCCGTGCTCAAAGCCATCGATTCTGAGTGGAACATTTCGCGCGTAACTATATAAGCGTCAATGCTCATCGCCAGCATAAAAGGAAAGAGGGCACACGTAATAAGAACAGTTGCCACTCGCTCAAAATGTTTGGGATCGTGATGACATTTAGTTTGCCTGTCGTAAGCAGCAGGTGTCATGAGCAAACACATCGAAATCGTAATCAAAATAAGTGCAACCCAATACGCTTGCTGGTCAAATGGAATCATTTTGTCAAACTTAGGATTGAATACGGTTATAAGTTGAAAGCCAAAGAGTGCCTGAAGCCCTGGCAAAACTGTTCTTGCTTCTTCAAGAACGAATTTGTATCGGTCTTCTTCTTGGATTTTGGATTCCTTTTTAGTAGGTCGCTCAGCTGCTGTTGTCATATCAATTTCTCTCCCCGGCTTCCAGTTACCTAACACATAGCACAGGCACCTGTGACACATACAGCGATTCAAACTCCGTATGCTACATAAAAATCAGGAAATTAATGCCCGCAACATCACGCCAGTATTAGTTTCAAAATCTAGAGAGGATGAAGAATAAGGGGACCGAACCATGAAATACCTTACACTTGCGTCTCTTCCTCTATTGGTGGGACTGGTAGCATTCACAACAAGCCCAATCAATGCAGAAGAGACAATTATTAGAACAACAACTTACACCACAAGCAATTCTGCACCGGTAGTTACCGATCCAGTTCCCGTCGTGGTTTCCACACCTTCCAATACTGTAATTAGAGAATATTCGCTGGCACCAAGCACGAGCTATGTTGTAGTCGATCCACTGACAGGCAAAACACGAGGCGTATTTGACCCAAGTACTAGATTGATTGACGGACAACCACTCACTTTCGGCATGGTTTTCGTTGACCAGGGCACAGGCAGAATGGTAGCAAGCGTCGACTCAAGTGGTCGCATTGTGGACGTAGTTGTCGCTCCTGCAACAGAGACTTTAGTGACATCGATTGATGCTCGAATTCTCGATTTGCAAAATACAATCAATAAAGCAATTGAACGCGGCGAAATTTCCGCTGCTCAAGGATCGGCTTTAAAAGCCAGACTTGATGAAGTAATTACTCTTGAAGCAAGATTCAAAAATTCAGATGGAATTTTCACGTTCAACGAAGCCTTCCAAGTAGCTAACGCCTTAAACTCGATGAATGACGAGATAGTCACCGTCGCTCACTTGCCTGCGTTGACACCACTAGTTGGTGGCAGATTCGTTTTGAACGAAGGAAATTTGATGCTCGTTAATGATTACGATTACCGAAGAGTAACTTTGGAACGTCGAATTGACGATGAATATAAAGCAGGAAGACTGTCTTCTAAATATGTTGCTGATCTAAAAAAGGAATTGAATGAAATCAAATCCAAACAGACTAAATATATGAAGAACGGAGAGTTAAAAGCTAGTAGAGCCAAAGAAATCTCGGTTCGACTAGACAAAGTCGCAACCAGAATGGACAAAAACGTAGCCACTATCAATAGCAAACGCGCCAAAATCGGCATCCGTGTCGACTAAGGAAAGTTTGAATTAGAACATTTCTTGGAAACTTCCGCGCTAGCTCTATTACTGTCGCGGAAGTTCCACGCCCTAAGGAGGGAAAATGAAACACATAGATAAACTGCTTGCCGTTGTGCTTTTGCTTTCTACTAGCGCAGCTTATGCCGAAGACGAAAAAAAAGGCGACAATACTGAACGCAACAAGGGTCATGAAAAAAAATCAGCCGTAAACGCTCAAGACGCTGGCGAAAGCAAGTCTGACATTCAGATTGCAAGAGATATTCGCAAAAAATTGGTAGAAGATAGCACTTTGTCTTCATATGCCAAAAACGCAAAAGTTATCGTGAAAAAAGGTCATGTCACATTGAAAGGACCTGTAAGAAGTAACGATGAAGTTACATCATTAGTTAACACAGCCAAAGCTTGTGCAGGCGACGACAATGTCGCAAGCGAGCTTGAGGTTGTCGCAAAATAAAGGGGGACAATCATGTCTACAGCAGTAATAGGTTTATGTTCCGACATTCCGCAAGCCGAAATGGTAGTGAATGGTCTGAAATCAAGCGGATTTATCAATAATGATATTTCCATTTTGATGCCAGACGCAAACAACTACCGCACTGCCGGTTTTGAAAAACACAGTAAGGCTCCCGAAGGCATCTCCACTGGTGCTGGTACTGGTGCTGTACTTGGTGGCGCATTTGGTTGGCTGGTCGGAGCTGGAATGTTAGCCGTTCCAGGACTGGGACCAGCTATTGCAGCCGGACCAGTGATGGCAGCATTGAGTGGTGCTGCTGTTGGTGGCGCCATAGGAGGTGTCTCAGGTGGTTTAGTCGGGATGGGTATTCCTGAAATCGAAGCCAAACAATACGAAGGACGTGTTATTGATGGCGGCAAAATTCTAATTGCTGTTCATACAGACAATGGTGAACAAGTAAGAGTGGCAGAGAACATTTTTAAAAATGCTAAAGCCAACGAAATTAATTGTGTTACAGAGGAAAAGGTGGAGCCACGCTCCTAGGAAGTCAAACTAAAGAGGTGTGATTATGAATTGGGACCAAGTAAAAGGCAACTGGAAACAGGTACAAGGAAAAGTTAAACAGCAGTGGGCCAAGCTCACCGATGACGATTTACTTTTAATCGAAGGCGAGCGAGACAAACTAGCTGGCAAATTGCAAGAAAAATACGGAATGGCTAAAGAAGAAGCCCAAAAACAATTGGACGATTTCTGCACCAAACTATAAAAACAAATACTCAGTTTGTTAAATTTTAAAAGAGCCCAGCCTGTCTGGGCTTTTCGATATCTAAGCAAAAGCGACTGCAGCATCTATCTGTGCTATGTCATTTAATAATCGCAAGAACGAATTTATTCGAGGGCAGGCAAATCATGATGAACAAGCTTATTTTGGCTGTTTCCACTACCGTTATTCTAGCGGCTGCGAATGCTGCAATAGGATGGATAGCGCGTAAGTTAGACACCTGCGAAAATTCGAAATGCGATAAGGACGAAAAATCTTAAGTGTGAAAACACCTAGAGCGGGAGACCTTTTATGTCATTATCTAGATCATATACCGACTTTTCCGACCCGGAATTGATCTTCGCTTGTCAGCGCAACGACGAAATTGCATTAAGATATTTGTTAGAACGTCATCGCTGGACTATTGTGCATTTTCTACACAAACTGGTACCAGGATTCAAAGACTACTCTGATCTTATTCAAGAAACAAATATCCGAATCTGGCGCTCAATCTATCAATTGAAAGATCCGCGCGCTTTCAAGTCATGGCTTAAACAAATAGTTACCAACCTTTATTATGACGAACTGCGCAAGATGCCGCGTTTTCAGATAGTCTCCATCGACGCACCTGTAGCAGCGGAAGACGGCTTTGCAAAGCCAGTGCGAGAAATCGCAGACAGTTCACAACAACCCGAGAGTAAAATGCTTTCTCTTGAATTAAGTGACGTACTCGAAAAAGCAGTTTCAAGTATTCCCGAGCAGTTTCGCACCGCAGCCATGCTGCGCGATGTAGATGGCTTGTCGTATGAAGAAATTGCCAATTTGACTGATACCGAATTAGGTACCGTCAAATCACGCATAGCACGAGCTCGAATCAAAATTCAAAAACGCCTTTTCTCTTATTTAGAGTGTGCTTAAACAACATCCAGAGGAATAAAAAATGTTCACCAATGATTCGAAAAACGAAGCGTCGTTCTTAACAAGTGTAACCGAGTTGCGCGAGCGCGCTCGCAAGCATATTGAAGAAGGCGCCGTCACAGAAGGATACAACGCCGATCGCCAAGTGGTGATTAAACTGCTTCAGACTGCTTTATCAACAGAGCTTGTATGTGTTCTTCGCTATCGCCGACACTATTACATGGCTAAAGGTTTGAATTCAGAACCGGTAGCAACTGAATTTCTCGAACACGCAAACGAAGAGCAAGACCACGCAGACAAACTGGCGATTCGTATCACCCAACTAGGTGGTGAGCCAGATCTTAATCCGGATAATTTGACCAAACTGAGTCACTCTGAATACGTCGAAGGTCGCGGTCTTAAAGAGATGATTAAAGAAGACTTAGTGGCAGAGCGAATTGCAATCGATTCTTACAAAGAAATGATTGATTACATTGGTACAAAAGATTCGACTACTCGTCGCATGCTTGAAGAAATTTTAGCTAAAGAAGAAGAGCACGCAGATGATCTATCCAACTTGATGCAGGTGAACTAAAATGCCACGCGCTATTTGGTCTGGAGCAATAGGATTTGGAATGGTAAATATTCCAATCAAAGTTTATTCTGCCACCAGTAGCAAAAGCATTTCATTTCATCAATTGCACAACAATTGCCAAACTCGCATCAAAGAAATGCGATGGTGCCCTAGTTGCGATCGCAAGGTAGAATGGGAAGAAGTCACCAAAAGGTATGAATACGCAAAGGGGCAATATGTCATTCTCGACGAAAACGATTTTGACCAATTGCCTCTTGCCAGTAAAAATTTAGTTGATGTTCAAGCCTTTGTTGATGCCGAACAAGTCGATCCGATCTATTTTGAGAAGACTTATTTTATCGAGCCTGAGGCAAGTGCGAAGCGACCATTTTCACTCTTTGCCGAAGCACTCAAAGGCAAAGAAAAATTAGCGATAGCTCGCATCGCCATGCGCAGTCGCGAGCGCTTGTGCGCACTTCGAATTAGTGATGGAAGAGTACTTTTGTCGACTTTGCTCTGGCAAGACGAAATTAAACTCGATGACGCTCCTCAAATTCCAGAAAGTAAAATTAGCAAACAAGAGTTAAGTATGGCTTACAGTCTAATAGATTTGCTAAGCAAAGATTTCGCTCCAGAAGAATTTGAAGATAATTATCGCGAAGCACTGCAAAAAATCATCGACGCCAAAATTGAGGGCGAGCCGATTGAAGAATCGAAACCAGATAAAAAAGATAAACGTGTAGTCAATTTGTTCGACGCACTAAAAGCAAGTGTGGAGCGAATAGATGGTCGCAAACCAAGCCAAGAGGTTCGTGCCCCAAAAGCCAAGCCCGCGAAGCGAAATACTGCTGCGCGAGCTATAGCTAAACCAAGAACTGGTACTCTCAAAAAAGGTAAGCGACGTGGTGCAGCCTAAACTTGAGGGCGACGCATAACTCTTTTTAAATTGGCAAAAAGCTTTTTGCCAAACAGAAAAATTGCCACCAACAAGAAAACAAGGCTGAACATCAGTTGTTTGGCAAAATCGCGATTGAATGTAGGCTCCAGTTGCACCGCTCCTGCGGTGTTCACACCCATAATGGCTGCGGCATCACCACCTTGAGGTCCGATGGTACCGTTGGTGGCACCCTGTAGCATTGATGCTTGACTATCGCTAAATTCAGAAACTGAAGCCGGTGCAGCCGTCGGTAAAGGTGCGCGTCTTTCAAATTCTCTATCGAATTTATCGTCAGATGCCCCTCTTTTGGTTGCTTGATTATAGACTCTGCCAAAATCGCGATGAAGCCCGAATCTTTGATAGTCGGCGTTGGTTGCAAGCACTGTTGCACCACTGACTGGAGAAACAACTCTATAAGTCATTGCAATTTGCACACCCACAGAGCGCTCACCTTTGTCAACTGCTTTCTGAATTTGATCTATCGCCCATAAATTGGAGATGCGATGCGACGCTTCTTCTGACTGAACTATAAATGCGCGTGGTCGTGTATTTGTTTTTTCTAGTTTCAGTCTGGATTTTCCAAACATGTCCGCTTCTTGAGTAGCCAAAATGAAGCTACCAGAAGATGCATGTTTTGCTGCAACAGCAAATTGTTTAAGGGGAAATTTGCGTTTGCCTGTTATCGAAACATCACCCAAACGTTCAAAAGGAATATTGCCTTTAACCAGATTGGCATATTTACCTTTTTGATTCGGCTCACTTGTAATGTCATCTCTATTGCTTGCAAATGGAACGTCACACTCTAAATGGACGTCTTGCTGACAATCAAAATTCAAATTCGATTTTGTGATGTGCGGCATTGAAAGCGAAATATCGCCATTACTATTAGTAGAAATGGGACTAGTCATGCCCAGTCTAATTTTCATATCAGAGTTAGCCGACACAGGAAACGCTTTTATTTTCACGACCCCAGGCGATACCCAGGTGACCAATAGTGGATCCCATCTTTGATATCGAACAGCGTTATAGGCTTGAGTAACACGCTCGGTGCTGTTGAAAGCAGCTTCTTGAGCCACACCATTGATCCAGAGAGTGACTCTTGTAATGGCAGAACCCTCTGGCACTGCCAATAAAAATTCAGCCTCTTGTTGAGTTTGATCGTGACCTTGCAAAACCATTGTCCAATAATACGAACTAGTAAGAGTGGTCGAATCTACTATGCCTGTAATAGTAGATTTTGTGGTAGTACCGATGATGGCATTTTGCTCGATAACATTTGGCATAGTGACTGAATGCGAAATAGCATTGCGAGTCGAATTTATAAAATTCTCGATGTTATCCAGGTTTGCGTAACAGACATAACAAAGAGTAGCGATTCCAACTGTAGACGAGACACCTAGTAAAAATGGTTTTAAATTGTGCACATGGTCGCGACTTGTTTTAGTTCTGTACAAACGCTCGAGGTTCTGGCGCTCGTGTGTTGTTCTATCAATAGGTTCGTGCATAAAAATGTCCTCGCTCCGGCGAACTGGGTTTCTATACTCAAAGCATAGCCAGCGGGCGATTAAGCACCCAGACCTTTTGTCCGGCATTCAATCCAGGGTAAACCCTGAGCTCATTTGAGTAATTTAGTCAGGTCGTTCTTAGCTTTGAGGATATCCGCCCACAAATCGCCCTTTGCAGCAAGGTTTTGAGGCACGTTTTTGAGATGATAATCGAGCGGGTAGACTTCTTTAGACTCGACCTGGTCCCAGGTCAAAGGCATCGACACGCTTGCGATAGGACTATTACGACACGAATAAATCGACGCCAGAGTCTTGCCTCGCGCGTTCATATTGTGGTCGAAGAAGACTTTACCGGTGCGCTTGTTCACGGTCCAGTCCATAGTCACATCTTTTGGGTGACGATCTAATAAATGACGGCCAATTGATTCAGCCATATCTTTCACTATTTCGTATTTGATGTTTCTTTTAATTGGAATAAATATGTGCAATCCAGTTTTGCCCGATGTTTTTACAAACGATTTGATTTTCAATTCGAGCAACATCTCGTTGAGCGAACTTGCCATGGCACAAGCTTTCTCAAAACCTTTTTTGTGTAATTCAGGCTCCTCGCCTTTCTTTTCTTTGCCACTATATAAATATGGATCAAGGTCCAGAACGACAAAATCGGGATAATTCAACAAAGAATTTTCTATTTCTTTTTCAGAGCCTGTAAATTTGCCTGTTATATTTTTGGCATCTGGATTGGGGTCAATTCTCGTGTGCGCTACGTGAAACTCGAGATCAGCAATTTGGGCGCACCAAACTAAGGTGGCAAGATTATTGCACATCAAATAAGCTGAATCTTTGTTATTCTGCTCTGAATAATGTTTGACTGTTTCGACAAAGTCAGGCAATTTATATGGATAATGTTTCTGAAAGAATTTCTCGCCGCCAATGCCGTCGGGATAACGAATAAGAGTAAACGGCCGGTCCTTCAAATGCGGCAAGATATAAGGTCCGATTCCAAGCAAATAATCGATATAGTCGCGTTTAGTGATACCAGCGTCTGGCCAGAATAACTTACTCAAACTTGTCACTTTGATTTTGTGACCTTCGACTTCGATAATGTCATTTTCTTTTTGTTTACCAGAAGGAATTATTGAAGGCGATTCTTGCAAAAAATTTTCTTTTCCGCCTGCGGCCATCAAATCATCACGCAAGCGCATAAAAACGGGCGCTCGCAATTTGCCATCGCGTGTTTTTTCAGCATATTTTATTTCTGCCACCATTTTTGGTTCCACAAAAACAGCACTTCTAGGTCCGCCAGATTCAAGGGGATTGGTTTTAGTAACAAGAGGTTTCATGCGCTTGATCAAGTCTTTTAGTATAGTTTCATTAAAGCCTGTGCCCACTTTTCCTGCATATTGCAATTTCTTTTTCTCGTCGAAATAACCAAGATGCAGAGCGCCAAAAGTCTTGGCTCTGCCGCCAGTGCCTTTTGAATATCCAATTATGTGATACTCGCTGCTTTGAGTGGATTTTACTTTAATCCAGTTGGTTGACCTTCGTCCTGACTCATAAACAGAGTCGCTTACTTTTGCCACCACACCCTCAAGCATATTTTCCATACAAGCTTTATAGGCTTTGATTCCATCAGTCTTCATGTCATCTACATATAGAACTTGATCGCTTTGTTTCAACATTCTTTTGAGCATTTTTTTGCGCTCGATTAATGTTTTGGAAGTAAGACTTTCTCCATTCAAATAAATCAGATCAAAAATAAAATAGACTAAATCAATATTTTTAGTGCCTAATTTTGATTGTTGCCACAACTCAAAGTTTGGCGTGCCATGCTCATCTAAAGCACCCAGTTCGCCATCGAGAACGCAGTCGTGCTTTAATTTGCTCAATTCATTTGCTATTGATTTATAGTCGTTTGTAATGTCTTTATCGTTTCTCGATTTGAGAACACATTTACCATTTTGCACATAAGCTAACATACGAATGCCATCGAATTTAGGTTCGTAAATAAAGCCGGCCTTGTCGAAAGGCTCTTTAGCCAAGCTGCAAAGCATAGGTTTGAACGCGGGTAATGCTTTTGATTTAATTTTGGTCACAGGCGCACGCGCTTTAGCTTTTATTTTAACTTTGGCTTGAGGTTTATACACATAGTCGCCGCTGTGCTTGATTAAAAGCCAGTTTTTATCATCTGCTTCTTGGTGCCCTTTCATTTTTACAAGTGCCCAGGATCCTTTTAATTTATGGCCGTCCAACGTAAAAGAAATTTTGCCGTCTTTCAAACCAGAGCGCATTTCGCTTTCACCGCCATCTGGAATATAGGTGCCTTCATCCCAAATTTCGACTTTCCCAGCACCATAATTGCCGTTGGGAATAGTGCCTTTGAATTTGCCATATTCAATTGGATGGTCTTCAGTCATAACAGCAAGTCGCTTTTCACCAGCTATCATGGACGGACCTTTCGGCACCGCCCACGATAGCAGTACTCCATCGAGTTCAAGTCTGAAATCATAGTGCAGTCTTCGGGCGGCATGTTTCTGCACTACAAAAGTCAGCCTTTTGCTCTTTGTGCTGACCACCGGACCTGGCTCGGGAGTTTTTGAAAAATCGCGCTTACGTTTATATTCGCTAAGTGCACGTTTAGCCATGATTCAATTTAGTCGATTCGTTTTTCTAGCGATTTCTTCTGAATTTTTAAGCTGAGACTGTTTAGTTCTCTTTCAACTTTGTTAATATCGGCATAACTCAATCTGCCATTGTTCTTACTGCGCATACGAGCTTCCATCGCTATGATGTCATTGCGCTTCTTGCGCAAACCTTGAGCTTCTTTGCGAGTCAATTCATTAGCTCGCTCAGCACGATTGATTTTTTTCAAAAGAATATTTTGTCTTTGTGTGACAGTCAGCTTTGCATCAGCAGCAGGAATAAACGCCGATTGCGTGAACAAAGTCACAAGTCCGATTGCAAAATATTTGAACATTTTGATACCCATTTTCACTTCCTCCATTATTTTGAACCGGACTCAACATTTACAAGTGCTGGCTTCTGCACTGCCGGTTTAGTTTTCACAAGGTCTGCATTTGGCTTACTTGTGCTGCCCACAACTCTTCTAGAAATTTTTTCTGTTTTGCCACTTGCAGCTGATCTCTTTATAGCTTCAATTACAGAAACGTCGGCGAGCCCTTCACAACTGGACGGTCGAAGCTCTGTGCCATTTAGGACACAATCAGCAAAGTGCAAGAGCTCCGGGGCGAACTGGTCATGCTTTCTGGCTTTGTACTTCTCTTGATACTGTCCACAAACCAGATGACAGCTCAATTCTTCTACATAATCGTAAGCAGGCTCAACGCTCACACGCCCGGTTGTGCCTATCACTTCATAGCGCCAAACATCACTTGAACCGAAGCTACATATGAAAGTTGCAAGCTTGTCTTCTGGAAATTTCAAAATTGCCCCAACTGCTTCTTCGATTTCGGCAAAGCGTGGATCGTTAGATTGTGCCATGATAGCTGTCACTTCAAGCGGTTCTTCTTGAAAAACATAACGAGCGGCATTAATGCAATAAATTCCAAAATCGTTAAGCGGACCGCCACCACGCTCACTTTGGGTAAGAATATTTCCTTCGCGAACTTGCATGGTAAACGAAGAATTGAAAAGTCTTGGCTGTCCAATCATGCCATGCTCGATTAACTCAGTCTGCAAGCAACCATCAATTTCACTTTATTGAATTCAGCCGCTTCTATCATTGAAACGCATTCAGCTTCGTCCATCGCCATCGGCTTGTCGCATAAAAGTTGTTTGCGTGCATTTACTGCCCTAATTGCGTATTCCTTGTGCATGTCGTTAGGCAAAGCAATATAGCGATGTGCCCCAGTCCAACAACAGCAAATCGAACTTTACGCTTTTCGTCATTCATAGCTTTCCCTCTCTGAATTCACAGAGCGGAAGCAGAAAAAAGGTGCCAGTTCCCAACACAAAAAATTTTCTTAGTGCTATATGTAGAAGTGGAGTTTAAGCAATGGAATCATTGAAACTACATTCCGCCCACCAAAAGCCAGGAGCTTCAGTCCTTGCAGTATTTCTTGCGGGTGCCTGGTTTTTTGTAATTACGTGGCTTGCAACAGCCTATTTCATTTTTCCAAACGAGCCTGGATGGGCAATGGTCCTGATTGTGGCAGCAAGCGCTTACATGGTTTATCTGGTTGCAGAGAGTCGCAATCTCATCCATGCATTGCGTCATAAATTCACCCTTACTATAGATACGAACGAAGTCTCTTTGCAGGTAGACAAAGGTCCAATTGTGTATGAGCGCACGATGCCCATTGATTGCATTAATACAATCGAGATATATCGCTACTGGGACGAAGGTAGCCTGGTGTTGCGAGGAAAAGAGCACTCGATGGAGATTCCATTATGGGCGTTTCCAAACGACCAGAGCCGTATCGTGCGCCTTTTACAAAAGACTCATGCCGAAGTGATTTCGGTCCCTTAGCGCTTTTCTCTTTGCATCAAAAGTGGTAATCTAATGCCTCGTGTATTCGGGCGGGCGGCGGATGCTTCTCAATTGCGCCAAAGCGCTTGTTTTTATTTGTGGGATGTTTTGCGGTTGGATGGGACCGCTTGTAATCGACATCTGTCAAGTTCAGCATGTGACCATGTCAGATGTGGGCGCGATGGTAGCAGCATCTAGTGTTGGCAATATGTTGACCAATATGTCGGGAAAAAAATTCATCGACATTCTTGGCAGCAAATGGACTCTTTTTTGCTCTGCCATTTGCATTATGCTTGGCGCCATTACAGTGAGCGCGGGTAATGGACTTGCAATTCTTTGGATAGGCTCATTTTTGTTTGGGCTAGGAGGCGGTCTCAACTCCATTGCAAGCACAGTAGTCACTTTAGAAACCGAAAAGAAAAATCCGCACGCGGCCCTTAATGCGCTCAATTTGTTTTTTGGACTGGGAGCACTTGCAGGTCCTTCCGTAGCCGGTTTGTCACACGCAAGCGCCTGGTCATATAGACTCGCCTACACGTTTGCAGCCGTGTATTCGGCCGTTTTAGCAATAATCATCACGCAAACGAAAAAGCCTGAAACAGTCGATATTTCCGAAGCACCACCACCACCCAGTTCGGCCATATTCAAGTCGCCTGAAATCTGGACTTATGCTTTAATTATCATGTTTTATGTCGGGGTCGAAAATGGCTCATGGACCTGGCTTAATGTGTATCTGCAAAAAGCAGTAAAACTGAGTTACGAGCAAGGTCTTTATTCAGTCACTTTGTTATGGGTCGGGCTCTGCATCGGAAGAGCGCTTGGTCATCGCTTGAATTTAAAATTCGCTCCACACAAGATTACTTTTGTAGCAATTACTTTGGTGCTATGCTCTCTTCTATCTCTTTTGACCATTCCCAATCTCGGCATGGGCTCGATGGCGCTTTGTTGTTTGCTTGGATTCGCCTTTGGTCCAATCTTTCCAAACACACTAGGTTCGGCAAACAGCAGATTTTCTTCCAGTGCCGCACTGGTATCATCTGTGGTTATATCGGCTGGTGCTGTAGGCGGTGCATTTTTCCCTTATTTGACCGGAAATTTCATCGACAAATTCGGTCTCCACGCAGGCATCGGACTCTTGTCAGGCTGCTCCGCCATGATGCTCGTTTCGTTTATAATTTCACGTAAATTGGCTATAAACGCTGATGCAAGCGCCAAAGCACTGCTTTTGCAAAAACCAGGGGAAGAATTTGAACCAGTCCAGAGAACCTGAAATCGAACATTGGCAAAACAGAGCGACAAAGCTCGGCTCCCAGGGCTTGACTCTAGAAATTATTGTTTCACCCGGCTCCAAGCAAGAGGGATTTTGCAAAATGCAAGACGGAATTCCAGTTTTAAAGGTGCGCCAACGTCCAGTTGATGGCGCAGCGAACGAAGCAGTTTTAAAATGTCTTTCAAATTTGCTTTCACTTCGTCTTTCGGCATTTAAACTGATTCAAGGAACAACGAGCCGACGAAAAATCATCCAGATCAATGGCAATCCAGTTGAAATCAAAAACAAACTCCAAGCATTAATAGAGGAAATCAAATGACTTCTTTCATCGTAGGATTTATTTTCGTCATAATCACCACTGTATCGGCGGTGCTAGGCATGCTCTATGTGCGCAGAAAAGTGGGAGTGTCCAAACTGAGAGAATATCACGAAGTTGCTGGATATCTGCTTTCGATTATCGGAACACTCTATGCGGTATTACTTGGATTTGTTGTTGTTGATACCATGCAACACGTTCAAGATCTTAGAGTTTTGGTAGAACAAGAAGCCAATGGAATAGCCAACATTTATTTGTGTTCAAAAGTCTTCGAAGAAAAAGATAGAGACGAGATTCGCGAACTAAGTCACAATCTTGTTTTAGCCGTTGTAGATGAAGAATGGCCGGCAATGCAACAAGGAAAATTCAGTCCGAAAGCATTTCAATCAGCCTATTCTTTATGGAACAGAATTTTGTCAGTTGAACCCAAAACCGAACTGCAAAAGAATGCCCAAGCGCAAATCATTTCAGAAATGTGCCGTACAGCCGAAAGCAGGCGTACGCGGCTCGTTAGTGCAAAGATGGGAGTACAGCCGATATTATGGGTGGTGCTCATAATCGGTGGATTATTCACTGTGCTTTTCACTTACTTTTTTGGCGTAGAAAGCGTAAAAGCTCAGATTATAATGACTACACTCGTAGCTTTGACGCTGGCATTGAACATGCTTTTAGTATTTATATTCGGTAGTCCGTTCACTGGCGATATGGCTGTAAGACCTGACGCATTCAAACTCAATCTCAAAATATACGAGAAAGTCAAGCAGCTAGACGCTCACCAAGAAGTGGACTGGAGCAAATGAAATCAAAACAAGAAAATTTGATCAAATTTGTTCAGTCCAGTTATAAGAAACTGGCTAATAAACAAAAATCTATCGAAATGGCAGCCTACATGAAAACGTCTATGCCATTTTATGGTGTGCAAAAACCTGATAGACTGCCAATTTACAAGTCCATCAAAAAGGATTTTGCAGCAGAAAATATCGACGAATATAGAAACTATGTTCGAGCTTTGTGGGCACTTCCACACCGCGAAGAAAAATATACAGCTCTTGAATATGCGCTTGCAAACAAACAATACATCATAAAGGACAGTCTGGACCTGTACGAAGAGTTGATTCGCGATGGTGCCTGGTGGGATTTCGTTGACACTATTGCGGTGCACTTAGTGGGCGAGACTCTTCTGCACGAAAGAAAAGCAGTTAAAAGCAAACTGGATAAGTGGATAAACGACGATGATATGTGGATTCGTCGCACTGCCATTTTGAGCCAGAACAAACACAAGTCTCACACAGACGAAACTATGCTTTATAAATATATCCAAAAACGAATGCACGAACGCGAATTTTTCATTACAAAATCAATTGGCTGGGCACTGCGCGAGTATAGTTATACCAATCCCAAATCGGTCAAGCAATTCATTGCTCAAAACAAGAATGAACTAGCTCCATTGAGCGTTCGAGAAGGAAGCAAACGCTTATAATTTATTTTCCACAAAGCGCATAATCAAGAAACAAAATTGTTCGCTCGTTCCATTTTTCTTTTTCAGTATCAAGACCTAAAGATGGAGACGCCACCACTAAATAAGGAAAGTCGTCCAACCACTTAGTATTTTTATCAACCCCTACTGGAGCTAAGAATCCGCGATTCTCCGGATAAACAAAAAGCTGTCGTCTTTTACCGATTGCAGAATCGATATAATCGACACAGAAACTTCCATCTTCATTCACTTTATTTGGGACTCCAATAACCGTGATGAAATGCCCCTTTTCGGCATCCCATCGCGATGATTTCTTATATACATTCTTCATTCCAATCAACGCAACTGCCGATTGATAGCGTCGAGGCTTAAAATGGGCAGTTTCAGACCGTATGAGCAAAATTGGCGGTTCATTTTTCGAAACCGAATTCAATAACAATCGATGAATGCGCTCTCCCATCTCCGCCCGACTTTCATCAGCTTTGCGCACGAGACACTCCCCACTGAGCAGACTCGATACTTTACCTTCTCTCAATTCATGGCTATCCTGAAGCAGATCTAAAGCAGAAATTCCATTGTCACGCATTCTACCACCATCTGGATACTGCACCGATTTTTTAGAATCAAAGCGATTTGCCAGATTGCTTAATTTGTCGTCGTCCGTTTTCCCTTCGATAGTGTCTAAGACTTTTTTGACTTCATCACTGCCAAAGGAAAGATTATTCAGCAGTGCTCCATATCCGCAACTATTCTGGCGATGTCCTTGCAAAAATATTTTTGCATTTTCGTTCTGGACAAAGGTCCATTCTATTTTCTTTTCAAGCGCGTACGCATGCAAACAGAAAAGACCTGCTGCCAAAGACATGCAGAGAGAGAATTTGATTTTTGATTCTAGGAAAATTGCTGCGACACCCTGAATTCTTCTTTGCAAAACTCACAATAAAAAACATAATACATTGTGTCCCAGATTTCTATATTGACAAAATCATAGGCATTGAGCTGCGCGTGAAAAATCATGGTCTTTGCACATTTACTGCACGAAGGATATTCAGGGTCCTGGATCCAACAAGGAACGCCTCCGATTTGACTGTAAGAACTTCGATAAAATTGGCTCAAAGAAAAGAACGGATCTCGGAGGTTTTTATCTATTTCAAGACGTAAAGTTCCACCAATGCTCGGCGATTTCTTTATCCATTTGGGTGTTTCAATTCCTTCTCTTCCATTGCATAAGTCGCAAAATGGTATGTGATTTCTACCACCTACTTTGTCGTCGTGGAACTCGATAGAAAGCATTGCTCGACTACAATGTTGGCAGATTAGTCCTGTATCCAATTTATCATCGTGATATACGGTTATTGCAAAACAGTTTGGATCGTATAAAAGTCGTTTCTGCTCATCCTCATCGAGTTCCCAACCCGCATCGCGCGTAAAGATTTCAATTGCTGTATATTCTTCTTGGATCCAGGGTGGCAGGTGTTTTTTCCATTCCGCAAACTGTTTTACAGCAAAATCATCTCCACAAAAAGCCAGTGCGTAAAGCGCCATTCGATTGTGTTCGCTCAGCCGCTTCCTCAGTAGCATTTTATTGTCTTCATTAGCAGCTCGAAACAGTTTGTATGGAACATACTCTTTAGTTATTTCAAAGAAAATGTTCAAATAGCGATTAATGTCCATTTTGAAATAAACAAGAAAATCGTCGATTGCGCTTTCAGCAAGTTCTACTTTAGAAACTTTTTTTGAACGTATCAATCGTTCGATCTCCGCATCAAGCACAGGAAAATCTGTTTCTACCAGTTCGAATAAAACAGCTTCGCGCAAGTCGTTTGTTTCCTGCCAGGAATCTAGAATTGCAAAATAGTGTTCAACTAGCTCAGACATTATTTTAGTCCAGAAAATTCAGGATTGCACTCGTATCAACAACAGTTGCAAACTCACCATTCAAACTGGCTAATGCATATTCATGCACCGAGTCAGCATCAAGATTTTTGCCATCAAGGGCGGTGCGATTAAATGTAGCCGTTGCATCCGAAATCACATACGTATCGAAGCCTAAATTGGCTGCCATACGAGTTGTTGTGGAAACACAGTGGTCAGTTGTGAGCCCAACTAGAACTACATTGCCAATATTATTTTGGCGCAAGCATTTTTCAAGACCAGTGCCAATAAAAGCACTGTTCACATTTTTCTCTTCGATGTGTTCACCTTGAAGAGGCTCTAATTCGGGTTTAAAATCATTGCCATCTTGATTGGGTCGCAAAGGCGATTCTGGCTGGGTCGAAACATGCTTTACGTGAACTATTGGCATTTTCTTTTCGCGCCAGTACAGAAGCAAACGTTGCATATTCTTTTCTGCATCTGGATTATTGCGCACACCCCAGTAACTTGAATCAAATCCTTTTTGCACGTCTATCAAAATAAGAGCGGTGCCTTTAGATTTAATCTTTTCCATATCGTAATGTCCCCAGACCAATTACGTAATCTTACCAGTGAATACGATCTTGATTTTATATATAAATTTAGTATGTCTGAGCAAAGCGCCTACGAATCAAGCGCTAACGAATCGCCGAATGCAAATGCTGGATCGGATTTGGTTAGGCTCGCTCAAAGCGACAACAGTAACTCGAAGCTCAATTTGCTCGAAATTGCCCAGGCAACTCGTCCCGCTCCAGTGCCCGACCAGAATACTCACATGAGCCGCGTAGCTCAAGAGATTCAGACTCGTTTCGACGAAACTCGCACTAAATTCAACCAGGAAGTTAACTCGCAAGGCAGATTGCTCGGACGCCCGCTAGACGGCGTAAAGAACTTTTTTGGCACCACAAACGGCTCAAATACGATAAATGCTCGATTCGACCAGGAAAAACTGAAAGTCGACCGCCTGCAAGTTTTAGCCAAAGAAGGCAACCTGGAAGAATTCAGAAAGACTTATCTGGCACTGACTGGAATGGAACTCGAACGTCCTAACAATGAGCAAATACAAAGACGCCTCCTGATCGAGCCAGTGGTGAGCGATTACGAAAAGAGTCAGCGCAATATGGTTAACACTGTCGCACTTGCCGTGCCATTTGCGCTTACCGGACTAAGAGGTGCGCCGTTTGTTATGAAAGGCGAATCGATGCTTGCGCGCGGTTTGACTGCAATAGGCAATAACGTGCCAGCCTCGATGCTACACGATGGCGCCATTGTGGCAGCGGGAAATACTGCTCTCAAAGCGCTCGATGGTCGCTTCAGCGACCCTTATTACGATGCGGCAACTGGATTTGTCACCGGGGCGCTTTGGGCTCCTGCACAAAGGACATCAACTCGAATGACCGAAGGTTGGATGGATAGATTTGGCACCACTTATGGTGTCAAGCCAATTAACCCAGGCAAACTCACCACCACTTTTGACGTGAATAACAAAGGACTCGGAATGTATATGACCGAATCCTATTTGCGTCACGGATCGTCATGGTCGCTTTATGGATTGTACGAGCCTGTGGCAAGAGAAGCTACCGACCTCGCTTTTGGAAAAGTAGATTCTTACAATCTGTCGCGCGTCGCCACTAACTCATACTATGGTTTTACGAGCGGATTATTCTTTGGACAGACTTACGGAATGACTTATACTCCAGCGTTGAACAAGGTTTTCAACCCTCTGTACAACCGCTTCAAATAATCATTTCGATTTAATATGCCTGTAATACTGCCATAGCAAGAGTGCAGCCACGCCTCTGTGCGGCTTCAGGTCATGACAGTGCAATATCAATTCTTTGCTCGTAGGAGCCCGCTCTAAGCCTTTCAGAGCCTGATAGCCGAGCAGCAAGGCTAAATCGTTAGCCGGAAGACAATCAAGGCGTTTCAAGCCAAATAGAAGGTATATATTAGCGGTCCAGGGTCCTATCCCCTTTACTTTAATCAGCTCGGCTATAGCTTCTTCATCTTCAAGTTGATGCAAAGCTTCTAGATCCAGTCGTCCAGTGAGAATCTCGGTGCTAAGCGCTTTGAGACTGGCAATTTTTGCTTTACTCAAACCACAGGAGGCGAGCGTCTCGACCTTGGCTTTATCGATTGCTTTGGGAGTGACCGACACTGTCGCTTTCACTTTGTTCCAGATTGATAGAGCCGCCAGGGTCGAAAGCTGCTGCCCCACGATTATTCGAGCCAGCGACTCGAAATCGGCTGGCCAATCGTAAACTTGCAACTTACCAGCCAGAGCCTCTATCGAAGCAAAATCGAGATCTTTTTTGCTTATTGCTCTGATTCCTTTAGTAATATCTTTACTGGCAGGAAATAGCCCTAGAGCTTGATTGAGCTCTTTGTCGCTGATTTTATTTTTGTTTTTCTGTGCTTTTGTTTTTTTCAAAGTCATATGCAGGAAGCGTGGTCAATCTGGGGTCGTGCAAAGCAGAGCCGAATGTGAAATTATAAACAACTTCAAAGCCTGAAGGCAACTGAATATAAGAGTTTATCGCATCATCTATGAAACATCCGATACCTGTAGCATCGAGCCCCAGGGCGTGACTTGCAAGATAAAAGTGTTGTCCTATGTAGCCAGCTTCGTGATGGACCAGTCTGTATCCACGCTCGCCAAAAACTTCGTTGGCGGTATTGAAATCTGCCACCATCGAGACTGCAAAAACGCCATCTGAGGCGATATCCTGAAAACAGCTAGCTGAGCGAGCAAAATGACGCTGGTCGCTTTTTTTCAAAGCAATCAATATTTCTTTTAATCGGTCGAAATAATAAAGTCCAGGCGTCACTTCATTTACCTGGTGCAGATATAAAAACAAGTGTATGAGATTGAATTTGTCTTCTTTTTTTGTTTGAAAATCGGCGTTGAAGCCCTTGGTTGATGCAAGCAAAATCAAATCGAGCACTTCTTTTGAAATCGATGTCTGTCCATCCATATCTACAGCCGAGCGGCGAGTGCGAACCACTTCGTGAGCCAGAGGCTTTTTAGTAACCACAGGCATTTTGACTTTTAGACTTTCATTTTCAATTGCATTTTGGTCTTCGCCTACCATGATATACAACAAGGATTTTTTAGAGTCGGTATCAAATGTGGTGAATCTATTTCGCGCTTCAAGCCACTGCTCTTCATCGCAACACGTCGATTCAAAGACTTTATTTATGAGCGGATAATCAATTTGTTCGCTCGACAATTGATTGCATTTGCTCACAAGTTGAACAATCCGACTGCTTTCGTTTTTGGCTACGGTTTTGGAAATAAACCCATCCTTTTTCTTTGTTTTAAATGCAGGTTTTGGCTCTGGATACAAACCGACGAAAGACAATGGATGTTCTTGATTGAGCGAAAGCCCTAAAATGTCGGTCATTTTTTTATCGTCGAAAAGTCCAAAATCAACCGTGTGCCAACCATGAATATTTGCCGAGGTTTCTAGTGCAGCAAGCGCATGTCCAAGGTCGTGATTGCAATATCTGAAGGCTCGCGATTCATATTTCCATGCCTCGCGCCATAATATAGAAGACAGGCACACTAAAAGTGGTGGCGCAAAATCTTCGCTCAAGCCAAGCTCGGCAAAAAGCAGCGCTCGCATATCTATGGAGCTGCGCCTCTCCAGCTTGTGTTCGTCTACACGATAGTGAAATGCTCCCTGCTCGAAGAAAAGATGGACCTCGGTCGGGTGCAAATTGCCAGACGATGGATTTACTCTCAGCGCCCATTTATGATTGGTTCCAACAACCTGTTTCCAGGCTGAAATGGCAAAACTATTAAATAACAAAGAAGATAAAAAAGAAAAATCAAACGGCACTGCCTGTGGTGCAGGCAAATCGAAGAAGCCTATGTTGTTTTCGGGTTCAAGCAATTCAAGCTCCGGTAGCTCTACCAGTTCTGCTTCATAATGCCTGAAAGGATCAGGCTGATTCTTCCAGTCCAGTGACCTTCCGCTTGCTAAGAGCTTCTCGACCGTGTGCTTGGTCAGATTGTGATAGCGATGAAAATATGTTTTGGTCCAATCTTTTTGATGTGGATTTTTCGATTTATTTGATTTATCTGGTTCATCTGGAACATTTTGATTCATTGCAACAGTCTAGCAGCATGGAATGTTAGAATTTAGTCCATGAATACTCAAGTTCCAAATAAAATCGAAGAATTAGCCGGGCACACCATAGAATCGGCCCAAAGCAGCCTAGACTGTTTTTACCTGAAACTCGCAAGTGGTGTAGGCTTCGTGCTCAAACCAAATAAAACGTCCGCTGCTATAGAGCCTGCAATAGTGAGCGCGGCTGACCTTCCCACTTTGAGCGAAGCTGTCTGCGCAGTTGACTGGTCCTGGATTTGCCAGTCAAAAATCGAGACGATCAACGCAAGCCCCAATCAAGTTGCATTCAAACTAAACCCAGCCGGACCTCTGAAAGTAAAATCAGGAGTCTGGCAGAATAAGCCATATTTGTTTTTCGAACCGTATAGGGCTTGATTTGGTCAAAAGATTACTGGTATGGCTTTCATACCTCTTAAAGCGAATGGTTTTCTCACTTCCAAGCGTGCACCCTTTTTGAGCGCAAGATTAGGGAGGCGATTGATTAAGGTGTTAATTGCTATCTGTCCCTCGGTCCCAGCCAATGAAAATCCTAGACAGTGGTGGATTCCAGCTCCAAATGCCAAATGTTTGTTGGGAGTGCGGGTAATATCGAGCTTGTCGGGATTTTCAAACTGTTCAGGGTCATGATTAGCTGAACCTATTAATAGGAACATCGACTGACCTTCTTTCATTTTTTCGCCGCCCAATTCTAGATCTTGCCCGCACTGACGTCGAACAAGCTGCACTGGACTTTCATAACGAAGAAATTCTTCCACTGCCGTATTAATAAGTTCTGGTTTAGAGCGCAAAAGATCGAGTTGATCTTGGTTACGCAATAAAGCGAGGGTACCATTGCCAATTAAATTAACAGTGGTTTCATGCCCAGCCACCAATAGCAGTATCACGTTTGCAAGTAATTCTTCGTAAGAAAGCTTATCGCCAGCCTCTTCTGCTTGCACCAGTGCACTTATGAGATCATCTTGTGGATTCTTGCGACGCTCTTCCACAAGCGGTGTCAAATACTTGATGATTTCTCGATTTGCTTTGCCAGCCTTCTGAATTTTGGGCAAAGAAAAAGTGGGCTCAAGCGCTTCTGTAAGTGATTGAGACCAGCTCTTGAACTGTTCGCGATCACCTTCGGGAATACCAAGCATTTCTGAAATAACCGTGATAGGCAAAAGATATGCGTATTCTGCAACAAGGTCCATTTCACCAGTTTTTTTGGACTCAATTTGATCAATTAATTTGTCGGCGATATCCTGAATATGAGTGCGCATTCGACTAATCATAGAAGGCGTGAAGGCCTTATTTACCAGTCCACGCAAGCGTGTGTGATCCGGAGGGTTTTGTTGAAGCATGCTCTTGCCGCGAAATTGGAATTGCTGTTTAAGATTTGGAAAAAGCTGCGGCAACAACTTTATTAACGGATCTATTGTTTTCCACTTAGGAGGACCCTTTTCGTAACTCAAATCGCGCAAGATATCATTGGCGTCGGCGTATTTACTCACAAGCCAATAATCGCCCTTTTTGCTCCAGAACACGGGAGCTTCTTCTCTCAAGCGCGCATAGGTAGGATAAGGATCGTCCAAAAATTCCTTTTTCAAGCTAATCAATGGATCTAACAGCGCATCTGAGGTTTTTGAGGGCATCGCATAACTCCCGGCAGCAAGGGCTTCTTGAAGTACTTTGCCCGTTCATTTTGAATTGAAAACGGCACTAGATTAAACGTCTATGCTATCCAAAAATTAGGGCGGATGAAGTCCTGGAGAGTTAAGGAGACTTATTATGTATACTATTTTGAGTTTGATTCTTTTATTATGGTTTGTCGGTTTTCTGACACATTTTGGTGGCGATATGATTCACACCCTTTTGTTAGTCGCCGGTATTCTTTTTGTATTTGAACTTATCTCCGGTCGCAAAACAGTCTGAAGCGATCACCAATTAGATTTTGGAGGCAGAAATGAAATCGAGTATTACAACCAGTGCCACTGTTGGCATTATTTTAGCAGTAGCTAGCTTTGTTGCTTTGCCGGCTGCTCAAGCCGAGTCGATGTCGGGCGGGCCGCTCAATACTCGGTCCACATCTCAGGCAACGACCAAAAACGAAAGCAAGGCTGAAGTTAACGACGAAACTATCAGCAGAGGGCAGTTGGTAGTTCCAATTGAACCTCAAGCTAACGTGCCGACTAAGGTCACTCCAGCACCAGCAACTACCAGAGCACGGACAGTGCACGAACGTCAAGCAATGTCTTCGCAAATAACTGAGATTGCGCGTGGGCGTGGAGCGAAATCGCGTAGCACCAAAAGAATTTCTTATCGCAAACCCGCTAAGAAAGCCGTTTGGAAGGTTACAAACTACAAATATAACAATGGTAAACCAAGCAAAATTAGCACTACATATAGTACCAAGGCTAGATAGACACCAATCTTTTAGCGACCAAGATAATGCTTTAAGATACGCTCTGGATTCCAGGCCTCAGGATCTGAATTGGAAATGCCAGCATTATAAGTCATCATGACGGCGCGTTCTCTCAGAACAGGATCGCCTGAATTCCACAAATCCTGCGCTTCCTTAAAGCCTCTCACTACTGAGGGTCTGGTGGAGTCTAGAAATGGATTCTTTTTAGGATCTGTGGCCTGGTTATTAGAAAGTAATTCAATGGACTTAGTGAAATATGCAGCAACTAAATTTGCTGAACCTTCAGCCGTGAAGCTGGTCGAAACCTTAGGTACCTCACGTCCAGCAGCTCTTTCTTGCTCCTGAAGACTGAGTATATTTCGAACCTGAATTTGAGCATCTCCAATAGACATTCCAAGTACGGATTCTTTCACCTTAAGCTCAATATTATTTGCCCATCTTTGATACCAAGGAGTTCCGTCTGAGTTTTTGACTTTATTCCTCAACTCTTCCATATTCCAGGAACTAATCCAAGCAGTTCCATCTCCCTTACCAAAATTTCGATCAAAAACTGCTAAAGTCTTCAAAGGCAATTCGGACAAAGTATCTTTCCAGTTATATGTGTTGTCGGTCTCATTTTGAATGATCGCACCCAGAACCTCGGGCTTAATTACGCCTTTCAAAGCGGGAAACTTACTGTGGACAGTTTCCAGTTGCTCTCTACTCAATCCCCCGAGCATAGGATCGTCCGGCTTACCTGTTGTATTTGCCTGATCTGTAGTTTTGCCGAAAAATTTATCTATTGTCGAAGTATGCTCCGGAAAACTTCCAACAAGCAGAGTTCTAACATCCTGTGAAAAATGATTACTAAAGTAATCAGCAATGTCAGACAATTTTCCTTGAGCCTGTAAGTTACTCAGGTTTGCGGAAACTCTGTCCCAGCTGCAGTTTCCATTTATTATGGAACTGGCTGTCGATTGAACAAGATCTCTGGGAGACTTATCTGCAAACGAAAAAGTCGACGTATCACATGCTGCACTAAGCCTTGTGAACAAATCCTGAACTTCACTTCCCCCGGCAGGTCCGCGGTCCAGCTGAGCAGGAGCCTCAGTTTCAACTTGTTGTGCTTGAGGCATCGCTAAGGGTTTCCAAGAGAAGAGAGCAATCCATGATAAGGCGCTTTTAATAATAAATCAATAGATGTTATGTCTTCTACATACCCTCTCCCAGAAAATATATAAAAAAATGGGACGCTTACGACGCCCAAAACGCTTACACATATTGACTTATCACCTTTTGGACCTAAAATTTTACTATCCCTTGGAATCCGGCAGGCTATGACTGTAGAACCTTCTTCTTCAGAAAATGAAAATTTTCCAGAATCTCCGAAAAAAGAGCGGGTCTCTTCAGACCTAGCTTTCCAAAGTCCGCTCAATGAAGCTTTTGATTCATCTTTGAGCGAATGGCGGTCAGCTATGAAAGAAATGAATCCAGAAGAGAACATTCAAGTTGCAGGAATGTTTAGTTCTCCTTTCGAGTTTTTCGACAGTTTTCGCAAATGGCTCTATCCCCCCAGTTCAGATGCACCAGCAAAAAAAATTGAAGCACAAGGGCAGGCAGTACCAAACAAACTTGAATCATTCACGACCGCAGACCCAAAAAAACCTCCCAAAATAGAAGAACTACCCGTTGGCGGTCCCCAGCTTGAAGGTCGGTCACGAGACGTGGTTACTTCCTGGTATTCAAGTCAAAATACAGCAATGATGGAAAAATTCGATCCCAACAGCTTAACGGCGGCACACAGAACTCTGCCTTTCAACACCATAGTGGACCTTGAGTTTTACAATCCCAAAACCGGTCAAACGAAAATTGTTACTGGTGTGCGCATTAATAACGACGGTCCTCACTACAAGGGAAGTGATGCATCTCCTCACGTGGGACGTAAACCGCGCGAATTGGATGTAAGTCCACGAGTAGCGCTTGAACTGGGGCTGAGAGATCAAGGAGTTGACGTAGGTACAGTCAAAATGACTATTCGCCAGTGGGGCGATAACAGATACGCCAATGGTGGAATTCATCCATCTGGAACCGATTTTCGCAATAAAGGACGCGAACTGAGCAATTACTGGGGTCGCAGCAATTTCAGCATTTATAAATAGCCTTCTTTTAAAACCATAACCGTTAACGGTTATGGTTCAGAAGGTTCCTACCAACTAAATCGGTCGAGACCACAAAGGCTTATTCCACGGGCATTACAGAAAAAAGAAAAGGACCCCGCACCAGCGGAGTCCTTTTTTTCGGTCTTTCTAGCTTTTAGGCTTCGATTAGAAGTCACCCATGCCAGCACCTGGGTGCATAGCTGGAGTTTTCTTCTCTTCGGGCATGTCTACCACAAGAGCTTCGGTGGTGAGGAACATTGCTGCGATAGAAGAGGCATTCTGAATAGCGAAGCGCTCTACTTTAGCAGGGTCAATGATTCCGGCTTTAGCCATTTCGCAGTATTCTGCTTTAAGGGCATTGAATCCCCAACCGTCTTGTTTTTTCTCTTTGATCTTTTCGACGACCACTTCACCAGACAAGCCGGCGTTGTCGGCAATCTGACGAACTGGGTATTCGAATGATTTCATAACCAGTTCAAAACCGGTGCGCTCATCGCCATGAAGCTCTTTCGATTTGGCTTCCATCTTTTGTGAGATGTTGAGCAATGTGGTACCGCCGCCTGGAACATAGCCTTCGTCGACAGCAGCTCTGGTTGCGTTGAGAGCATCTTCAAAACGGAATTTACGATCTTTCAATTCTGTTTCAGTAGCAGCGCCAACTTTGATAACGGCTACGCCGCCAGCCAATTTGGCAAGACGCTCTTGCAGTTTTTCTTTGTCGAATTCAGAATCGGATTCTTCAATCTGACGTTTGATAACTGCAATTCTCTTTTGAACTTCTTCTTTAGAATCTTTACCAGCAACGATTGTTGTTTTGTCTTTGCTGACAATGACTTGACGAGCGCGACCAAGCATTTCAACTGAAACGTTTTCCAATTTGGTGCCGGTTTCTTCAGACACTACTTGTCCACCAGTTAAGATGGCGATGTCTTTGAGCATTTCTTTGCGACGATCGCCAAAGCCAGGAGCTTTAACTGAGCAGCAAGGAAGTACTTTGCGCAAGTGGTTAACAACCAAAGTAGCGAGTGCTTCGCCTTCAACATCTTCAGCGATGAGCAAGAAAGGCTTGCCTGAGCGAGCAACTTTCTCAAGTACTGGAACCATGTCGGCAAGAAGATTTACTTTCTTGTCTACGCAGAGGATGAAAGGCTCGTCTAGGACGGCTTCCATTTTCTCAGCATCGGTTACGAAGTAAGCTGAAACATAGCCTTTGTCGAACTGCATTCCTTCAACAACTTCAAGCTCAGTTTGGATTGATTTGGATTCTTCAACGGTGATAACGCCGTCTTTGCCAACTTTGTCCATAGCATCAGCGATGATGTTTCCGATTTCTTCATCGTTACCAGCAGAGATGGTGGCAACTTGAGTAATCTCTTTTTTGCCTTCGACTGGCTTGGCCATTTTTTTGATTTCTTCAACGGCAAACTCAGCGGCTTTGTTGATACCACGACGAAGAATCATCGGGTTAGCGCCAGCTGCAACGTTTTTCAAACCTTCTTTGACCATTGCTTGAGCAAGAACTGCAGCAGTGGTGGTACCGTCGCCGGCGCCATCATTGGTTTTGGTGCAAACTTCGCGGACGAGCTGAGCGCCAGCGTTTTCGAGTTTGTCTTCCAATTCGATTTCTTTAGCGATGGTTACGCCGTCATTGATGATTTGTGGAGCGCCGAATTTCTTTTCAAGAACAACGTTACGTCCAGCAGGTCCCAATGTAATTTTTACTGTGTTAGCAACCTGGTCTACACCACGCTCAAGAGCGCGACGAGCCTGTTCACTGTATACAATCTGTTTAGCCATGATTGAGTGTTATCTCCTTAATATTTGAATTTGAATTAGCCGATTACTGCGAGGATGTCGCGTTCAGCGAGAATCAAATATTCAACGCCTTCGATTTTGACTTCGGTTCCGGAATATTTAGCGAACAAGATTTTGTCGCCAGTTTTAACTTCCATTGGTTGACGATTGCCTTTATCGTCGAAACGACCAGGACCAGCAGCCAGAATTTCGCCTTGTTGTGGCTTTTCTTTGGCTGAATCTGGCAAAACTATTCCGCCGCTTGTTTTTTCTTCAGCTTCGAGTTTCTTGACGACAACTCTATCGGCGAGTGGTTTCAGGGTTAATTTAGTAGCAGATGCTGTAGCCAATGCTTGGTTCCTCCTTAAGGGTCCAGAAGCGATAAAACCGGGGTCCTTCATCTATCAGCTCTTGCACATTTGCAAGGTGACACGAAGAGGACTCTCTATAGAGAAAGTGTATTCAACTTAGGGACTAACCCTGAGTTTTTGCGCTTTTTTCTTAATTTTCTCGTTTATAATTTCTAAATTATTTCTTCTTCTTGCTCACTAGCTGCGGTGGAGCATGGAGCCAGGAGGCGTATTCAGCGCTTACATCTAAGCGGCTGTGCAGCATAGACTGTCGCTCAGCAACAACTGCAAGTTTTGCTTGTTTCGCTAAGTCACCCCAAGAAACATCGCCAGGCTGCATGGCGTCTGGCAAACTAACCAAAACGCACTTGTCACGCCCTTCGTATTTAGCGATGTTCACCGCCTGTTCAGCCGTACCTACAAGTTCTTGAGCGGACGATGCCAGATTAGGATATGAGGTAACTCCAACTGAAACCGTGACTGTGCCTACACCAGGAGCGGTCTCATTGCGAATGCTCTTGCGCAAACGTTCCGCCACCATAATTAGATTCTGTTCGGGTGTTTCAGGCAAAATGACCACAATTTCTTCGCCGCCATAACGACATGCAATGTCTATATCGCGCAAAGTCTTTTTCACTTTGGCAGCAACATAAGCGATTGCCTCATCACCTTTTTTCTGACCAAGATGATCATTGATTTGACCAAGATGATCTATATCGATGAGCAAAAGTCCCAACTGATGCTTATGACGTTGGGCACGCTCAACCTCTTTTGGAAGTACATCGTCAAAATAAAGTCGGTTGTACAAACCTGTATTTGCGTCATAAGAGGCTTGGGCAGCGGCGGTTTGATGAGTCAGCGCCACGCTAAGCGAAGCGGCGACTTGAGAGCAAAGAGACTCAAGCAATTCTATTTGCTCTTTATTGAACGCTTTGAACTCGGTGGAGAAAACTTGAAGCACGCCAATGCCGTTCTTCTTGCCCTTCGTACCTGAATCGGCAAGGATAGGCAAGGACAGTACCGATCGGAACTCGCTTCCGCCAGTGGCTTTAGGCATGCCATAAGGACGTCTTTGCTCGTCGCCGAAATATTCAATTTTGCCCGATTTGAGCACATTGCCCGCAATTGAATCTGACACGGTGAGATCGAACTCGTTCAAGCTTGAGCCTTCAAGACCCTTGAACGCTGCCAGGCGAAATTTTTTGTGTGACTCGTCAATCAAAAGAACAGCGCAGCAAGGTGTATTACCAAGCACGATTGCTGTATCCGACGCGATTTGCAACACTTCATTGATTTGCAACATGCTAGACGTCAATGAGCAGGCTGTTTTATACATGGTCGAAACGCGCTCGCGTTCATATTCGGAACGACCAAACAAAATGGAATTAGCGATTGCAAGTGATGTTATTCCTGCAACCTCGTTATAAAAATCAGCGTAAGAAATAACTTCTGGTTTGCTCAAATCCATCAAAATAGCACCAACCAGGAGGTTGTGCGAAATAAGTGGTAGCGCCATTTGCGCTTTGGAACCTTCGCCCTTCATGATGTCAGCACTGATGCCCACTGCCTCAGCCATGTTTTTGTGCGATGCTGGTTTGCGTTTTTGTACCACCGATTTGAGCAAGCTCTCAGCAGCAAAAGGCACTTCGCGCATTTTGACTAAAGTTTTTGGAGAATAACCTTTTTCAGACATGAGCTTAAATGACATGTTTTCATTGTCTGAAAGAAAGATAGCGACTTTGGCACCGCCACTAAGTTCGGCGAATTGTTTGACTGCAGCTTCAAGCACTTCTTTCAATCGCAAGGAAGAGAACAAAGCTTTTTGTAGCACCAGACATTTTTGCAGCAACTGATTTTCAGTTGTCATGGAAAATTTACTCCTCAAACGAGTCGCCTAATAGCATAAACTCTGAAGTGAAAACTGGCTATTCTTTTTTAAAAGGGGCTTTAGAATGGGCTTAGAATCTAGCACTCGACAACCCGACCCAAATTGCATATTCTGCAAGATTGTCAAAGGCGAAATACCAAGTAATTTTCTGCTTGAAACGGACGACCTAGTCGCATTCAACGATATCAGTCCCCAGGCGCCAACTCATGTTTTGATCATTCCCAAACAACACGTCAAAGATATAAGTAAGTTCGATTCAAGCCAGGAAGATAAAAAATTGCTTGGCACACTTTTTGTGCATGCCACACAGCTTGCACAAAAACTAAATTTGGTAAATGGATTCAGACTAGTAATCAACACTGGCGACGATGGCGGTCAAACAGTGCATCACTTACATCTACATTTATTAGGTGGACGACAAATGATTTGGCCGCCAGGTTAAATACCTGCAAAACTCCACTCTTTTGTATTCTAGAAAACCAGAATGGGACTTGGTTTCTTAAATCAGTTTCGGGATATCTTTGTTTGGGTAAAAGACTAGGAGAAGATGCAAATGACAACCATGTGCCGTTCCATCTAGATTCCGACTAGGTTTTTATAGGGCTCCTGTATGGCTACCAATAACAAAACAGATCAAATTCTCTGGATGGCAGATTGCTACAGCCTGGCCAAGCGTTTTCCAAACCCTCACACATGGCTGTGTTTACTTGCGCCAAAAAAAATCGAAGGAACTCAAGAATACGAGACGCTAAGCCCTTACGATTATTGGCTCTGGATGGAAATCTGGAAAGCTGCTCAATCTGACACTGCCCCTCAAGCCGTTGCGTCAGGCAACTCCTGATTATTTAGCTGTCTAGCTTTAAGACCGAGGTGAACCGCCCGCTACAGCAGCCACCTCACGTGGCTTTGAGCAGACTTCTGCCATACAATCTTTGCCTAAAATGCTGTCTTTCACCACTTGCTCTGATTCAACTATGCAGTCAGACCACAGCACTGCGTTTTGTATCACTGCCCCTTTTTCAATATGACAGCGACTTCCTAAAACAACTACGCCAGCAAGTTTTACAAAAGCTCCAACATGCGCTCCTGCACCAACTAAAACACGGCTTCCAGATTCTATTTCCACCGACTCACTTAGCTCTGCGCCAGGTTCGATCCAAACTACAGCATTTTGCATTTCCACGCGCCTAGCTCTTAGATCGAGTGGTTCAGCTATCTTCACAAGACCATTCAAAACATCGAAATTAGATTGCTTATATTGTTCGTGGGTGCCAACATCAGACCAATATGTTTCAATCGTACTGCCGTAAACTCGCAAGCCCTTCTCTATGAGAGTGGGAAAAAGTTGACGTCCAAAACCATAAACTCCATGTTCTGGAATATGATCGAATACTTCAGGTTCTAATACATAAATGCCAGCTGAAGCCATGTCGGAAAGCGCATCTTTGGCTTTTGGTTTTTCTTGAAATCCTTTGATATATCCTTCTTCGTCCTGAACTGCTACACCAAAATGTTGAACGTCTTTTACCTTTTTCAAAGCAATAGTCGCAATCGCTTTCTTGGCTTTGTGCTCGCTTACAATTTTGGTCAAGTCTGCGTCTGTGACCAGGTCTCCCATTAAGACGATAAAAGTGCCGTCACCTAAAAAATCTTTGCAAGCACGCACACCGCCAGCATCTCCGGTAAGTTCGTCTTCTTGCATAAAACGCAGTTTGACGCCAAAATCACTACCGTCTTTGAAATAGTCTTTGATTTGCTCTGGCAAATAGTGCAAATTGGCAATGATATCTTTGATGCCATGTTTGGCAAGCAACTCGATTATATGTTCCATCACGGGTGTGTTGGCAATTGGAACAAGCGGTTTAGGCACGGATGATGTTAACGGTTCTAATCGAGACCCGACCCCGGCAGCCAAAACCATAGCTTTCATAAAAGAATCCCCAAGAAAGTTGAGTAAGAGAATTGCATCTAGTAATCCTATAGCACTGCTATTGGATTTACTCTAACTATCTTTAGGGATCGATTTGCAATTGAGAAGCAAAAAAGTGGCAAAGAAGTACTTCTACCGACAGCTAAGATCTAGCCTGTCAAGCAGCCTACGCAGCGCAATTACGACCAGCAACCTTGTTGCTTTTGGCGATTTGCTGCTGATATTTCTTCAAATCTTGTTGATAGCGTTTTTGCACCTGTTTAGGAGGTGTTGCTTGAGTAGTTTGCGGAGTCATTTTTATTTTACGTAAGTCCATAATTCGATTTCGATACTGACAGTTAGTGCGGTTTAACAACCTGATACGACAAATTGGAAAGCTGTGATTTCAAATTTCTTTCCGGGTTTTAGAGTACATTTTTTGTACTGCCTTTTCTCTAGCACACCCGAAACAATGCTAAGCTACTTTTAATCATAACATATTTTTTCATTTTGCAACGCATTGAGCTTACGCGACACTTGACATCAGGCGGCTTCCGGACTCGGTTCTGGCAACATAAAGCCCAAAGCAAAAGCAATCACCATGGCCGCCGCTCCAATCATATATGGACTTTGCGATCCCAATTTTTCAAAAACAAAGCAACCTACAATAGGTCCCGCTATTCGCCCCAGAGTGGATAGAGACTGTCCCACTCCCAGCACACCACCTGCAGTATCACTGGGGGCGAGCTTAGATAACATGCTCTGGTTGGCCGGAGTATTTATTCCAGAGCCCAGAGCAAGGATTGCAAGCGCGATATAGAGCACGACTGGGTTTTGTGAGATCGGTGTAAAAACCAGACCAATTGCAATAAGGGCTGTTCCTATGATAATCAGCTTCTTCTCGCCATATTTTTTGTTCAGTCGGTGAATCAATCCACCCTGAACAAACACCATCAAAATTCCGATATAAAGGAACATGAGCATATTTTGTACATCGTTGAATTTAAAAATTTTGTTTGTGAGCAGAATAAGAGTGGCTTCCATATTGGCAAACGCAAAAGTGGAAATGAAGAAAATGACAAGCGAGACTTTAAGTCTGGCGTTTAAAAGTACGTCAAAAAAGAATTTTGGACTGATGCCAAAACGTTCATTACCCGCGTTCGAGCGCTTTTCTGGTTCAGGTAAAAGAAAGGCAGTCAAAATCAAATCTAGCAAACTAAAGCCAAACGCCACAAAACCAAGGGACGAAAGCCCCATTCCCATCGCACTCAAACCACAGCCTATGGCAGGACCGATTACAAATCCCAAGCCAAATGCGGCACCCACGAGTCCCATACCTTTAGCTCTATCTTCAAGTGATGTGACGTCGGTTATATACGCCTGTGCCACGGCAATATTGGCATTACCAAAACCGGCAACGAGCCTAGATAAGAAAAGCATCCAGAGCGAGTCAGTTAAGCCCCAAATGAGATAACCGACGGCTGAAGCAGCAAGACTGAACAAAAGCATAGGACGACGTCCCAACTTGTCGGATAGACGCCCCCAAATAGGCGTAAAGAAAAACTGCATCAAAGAATAGCTAGCAATGAGCATTCCCACAGTAAATTCACTGGCGTGAAGTCGCTGGGCATAGGAAGGAAGGGCGGGAATTATAAGCCCGAAGCCTACCAGGTCTATAAAAACGGTGAAAAAAATCAGCAGAAGGGCTGTTTTTTTTGGTTTTGCTTGCTCTTTAGTTTCTTCGGTCATCAAAGGTTCTGATAATTGGTACTGTTTCTCGGGTTCAATTTTATTGCTCGATTCTATTGCTTACCAAGCCGCATCACATGGGCATCTATTAAGGCAACCATCTTGGCTTCTAAGGAAAAAGGTTTGTTCGTACCAAGTAGTGGTACTTAAAAGTAATATATAAGATTAATGGGCAATTCTTAGTTTTTGATCGAGTTTTACTACACATTAGGCCCTTAGTTGGCGTTTCTATTTCTAATTAAGCCATGAAGCTTTGCCTCGTATGCAATTTTCAGACCTCACAAGAGCAGGAAATCTGCCCTCGTGACGGTTCGAATATGGTTACAGTTGGCGAAGACCCTTTATTAGGCATGGTGATCGAAGGTCGCTATCGTATTCAGTCGGTCATAGGCCAAGGTTCAGCCGGGACAGTATATAAAGCAGTTCAGGAATTAATTGGTCGCGAAGTAGCTATCAAAGTCTTACACGAGTACCTAGTGTCAGACGAAGAATTTATCAAGCGCTTTCGTCAAGAAGCTAAAGCTTCGAGCCGTCTTTCACATCCCAATATCATTACTATTTACGACTTTGGCGTCATTCCTCAAGGTAATCGTCCTTATATAGCTATGGACTTGCTTGTAGGAACACCGCTTTCTGATTATTTATCCGAAAATGAGCGTGTGTCCCTAGATGCGGCCATTCCACTTTTGACTCAAGTATGTTCGGCTCTTGGAGAAGCGCATAGACACGGAGTCGTGCACCGCGACGTCAAGCCAGAAAACATTGTTTTGGTAGAGCGCAGCGGACAAAAGCTCTATCCCATGGTGGTGGACTTCGGTATCGCACGCATTGTTGAAGAATCTGAATCAGCCAAAATCACGCGCACTGGCACTGTGTGCGGCAGCCCCACTTATATGAGTCCAGAGCAGTGTACTAGTTCTAAAGTTGACAGCCGAAGCGATATTTACTCTATTGGGATAGTCATTTATGAAACTCTCACAGGCGAAGTGCCTTTTCATTCAGACGAACTAATTCGTGTAATGTCGATGCATTTGTCTGAGCCACCAAAGCCCTTAAATCAGGTCAAACCGGGGTTGATTTTCCCCGATGCACTGGAAGAAGTGGTAAACAAAGCTCTTTCTAAAAATCCTAACGACCGCTTCCAGACTATGGAAGAAATGGCAACAGCTTTAGAAGAATCAGTCAAGGCACCAGCCAAACCCTCAAGCCAATCACAACCACGAAACGCTTCGCGCGAAATAGAACCAGGTCCCCTTGCTCAAGACGAGCATCTGCACAGACGCAACACCAGTCAGGAAGTTAGTATTCCGGCTCAACGCGGCACCGGTGCAATTGATTATGCTGCCCTTGCGATGGATGAGTATCGAGCTCAGCAAGCTCAAGCCCAGAGCCAATCACAATTAGATCCAGCCACTGCCAGCGTGGCTGATATGAATGCTTTAAATAACGCAAGCGAAGCTGAACGCATAGCGGAGCAAGTGGCGGCGATGCGCCAGCAGATGCGCCAAGCTCAAAGCGATTCGCAAAAGGGACATCAAATTAATAAGTCCGATTTTGTCAGAGGCAGAAGCGAAGCTTCAGTCTTGCAACGAGTGGTCTTGCCCTCGGTTCTTGCTATTTTAGCGTTAGCAATTTTGATTTTCACACTGGGACCCCAACTCTTCAAAGGACAAGAAGAAGTAGCAAGGACAAACGAGGCTCAAGAAGCGAAAAAGCTTGTAAATCAAGGCAAATTCCAGGATGCATTAAAGGTCTACAACACTCTCAGTAGTCAGGGCAAACTAAATGCCTCGGACAAAGAGGAAATGAATCACTTATATGTACGAATGGGCGAGCAACAGGGCAACGCCGGAAAAACGGAAGGTGCCATCGCTATACTTAAAAAAGTAGATAATGACTCGTCGTTCAAAGCTCAAGCGGACGAAATGATTTCTAAATATTCAGGTGCTAAGAAGAATCAGCCAAACGGTGGTAAACGCCGAAAGCGTCCAAGACACTAGCAAAATAAAATGGTGCCAGTTTTACTGGTCGCGCCATTTGCCCATAGTTCTAAATTTGTGCTGGCGGTCATGCCTCACTTCGCCACCGCTCATTTTAACTAACTCGGCAAGCTGCGACATAATAGCTGTTTTAGCCGCCTTTGCAGTAGCTTCAGGATCTTTGTGCGCACCACCAAGGGGCTCTGTGATGATACCGTCTATAACACCAAGCTCTAGGATTTCGCGAGCGGTGATCTTCATGGATTGAGCGGCATCTGAAACTTTGTCAGCCGAGCGCCACAAAATAGAGGCGCAGCCTTCTGGCGAAATAACAGAATAGACAGAGTGTTCGAGCATCAAAATTCTGTTAGCCACACCTATTGCAAGTGCGCCACCAGATCCACCTTCGCCTGTCACTACTGCCACCACAGGCACTGTCAATCCCGAAAGTTCAAGCAAATTAATAGCAATAGCTTGAGCCTGGTTGTGCTCTTCTGCCGCAAGACCGGGATAGGCTCCAGGAGTGTCAATAAGAGTGACGATTGGTAGACCAAACTTTTCTGCGTGTTTAAACAAACGAAGCGCTTTGGCATAACCTTCTGGCTGCGGCATGCCAAAATTGCAACTTTGTTTTTCTTTGATGGTCCTACCCTTTTGGGTCCCGACCGCAATAACTTTTAAATCGTTTCCAAAATCGAGTAAGCCACCGACCATAGCACTATCATCGGTGCCGTGTCTGTCGCCGTGCAATTCGATCCATTGTGGATCCCAACGCTCAAAATAGTCTCGTGTGTAGGGACGCTCTGGATGTCTTGCAATTGCTAGACGATCGATTGGGCGCAAATTAGAATAAAGTGATTTGCGTAGACTAGTATATTGTTCTTTTAAATGTCGAAGCTCAGGCTCAAGGTCTGGTTGCTCTTGTAACTGCGCTTCCAAATTATCGATTTGTTGAGCCAGAACATTGAGTGGCTTTTCAAATTCGAGCGGAACTTGTCTTTTCACTTCAGGCATTACTTGCCACCTGCTTTTTTAGAGCTAGACTGGACCAAAGTTTTGTCTTTATCTGAATTCCTTTTTTGGTGAAACTCAAATAGCTTGGTTAGCTTGTCTTTGAGTTCATTTCTATGCACAACCATGTCTACCTGACCATGCTTGAGCAAGTATTCGGCAGTCTGAAAATCTGCAGGCAGCTTCTGTCTAATAGTTTGCTCAATTACGCGACGACCGGCAAATCCCACTCGGGCTCCGGGCTCTGCGATTATAATGTCTCCAAGCATTGCAAAACTGGCTGTGACACCTCCAAAAGTAGGCTCGCTTAAAATGGAAATATATAAATTGCCGGTTTCGTAATAGGACTTAAGGGCTGAGCTGGTTTTGGCCAATTGCATGAGACTAAGAATGCCTTCCTGCATGCGTGCGCCACCAGAACTCGAAATAATGATGAGAGGGCATGAAAGCTCGATTGCACGCTCTACCAAACGTGCCACTTTCTCTCCCACTACAGAGCCCATTGAACCGCCAAAGAAGGCAAAGTCCATTACGCCAAGGGCAGTCAGATGACCGTTCATTTTGCATGTTCCAGTCATAATCGCTTCGACTACACCAGATTTTTTCTCAGCCGCAACTTGTCTTTTTCTGTAGCTCTCTGTATCAATGAATTCAAGCGGATCAGACGAGCGCATCTCTGAATCGATTTCTTCAAATGTGCCCGGGTCGGCTAATTGTTCGATACGGTCAGGAGCACCTATACAAAAATGGTACTGACAGTGAGGACAGACTTGCAGATTACTCCTCAAGTCTCTTGTGTACAGAAGTTCGCGACACTGGAAGCAACGCTTCCATAGCGCACAATAATCTTCCGTGGGAAGAAGTTGTTTGACTTCTAAATTTTCTCGCTCACGGCGCTCACGCCTTTTAGCGAACCAATCTTTCAAATCCATGTTCGGAATTATATCACTCGCCGATTATACTTAGCGCTTATGACCATTCATCGTTTCATAGTGTCAAAACGGCATATTGACGAGGCTAATGCCCGCATCACCCTGACAAATCCAAATCAGGTGCATCAAATTTCGAGAGTACTTCGAGCTAAGCCAGGCGAGACTTTCGAACTGCTCGATGGAGATGGCAATCTTTATATATGTATTCTTTCTCAAATTTCCAGAAACCAAGTGGTGGCAGAAATTAGTTCTGTCACACATGAGCCAATAGACACAACCCGTCCACAAATAAACATTGTGATGGCTTTGCTTAAAGGTGATCAGTTCGAATTATCTATTCAAAAATTGAGCGAGCTTGGTGTGACATCGATTGCGCCTTGTATTACACAACACACTGTTGTGCGCCTGAAAGAAGCGGATCTTGAAAAGAGATACCAGCGGTGGTTATCAATAGCTACTGAGGCAACTGAACAAAGTGAGGGATTTTACTTACCACAGTTGAAACCGCTTTGTAGCCTGGATCAAATTTTAAAAGATCTTTCAAACCAAAATGACGCTCTTAATATCTTTCTGCAAGAACGCGGTGAGTCACCACCTTTGTTGCATCTGCTCGAACAAGGCATAAAGACTGAATCTACAAAAGCCATAAATTTGATAGTCGGACCTGAGGGTGGATTTGCAAGCGCAGAATTCGAGCTTGCCTGTATGCTCAATTTTGAATTTGCCACACTAGGCAAACGTGTTTTCAAAGCCGGTACCGCTTCAATTCTTGCCGCTGGAGCGGTAAATTTCTTTCTAGATAACATGCTTTTCAAAAGAAATATTGGTACCGCCTAGGATGGCACCACCAACACCCTATATACACCGCATACCCTCAAACCCCCATCACTCGATCATGTCTATATCCGCTACATGTCTTGGTTTTAGACAATAGCGATTATTGTGGCTTGGCTTGACAAATTAGGTCCTTGCGGTGCTTAATAGTAGACGTTGCTGACGGTGCCTAATTGCATTGAGTGTGGCTGAAGAAGGTGGCTGAGACATTGGCTGAAGCGCTGGCTAATATACGAAATATATTGGCCGATAAGCCAGTCCAAATAATAGCCGTTTCTAAACAAGCCACTTGCAAGCAAATGGAAGAAGCCTTCAGTTTGGGTGTCACCGAATTTGGTGAGAACCGAGTTCAAGACGCTTTGAAAAAACGAAGCGACTTGTCACCAGCTTTGGTGCAATCGTCTCACTGGCATTTCATCGGTCATTTACAGACCAACAAAGTGAAACAAGTGGTTGGAAATTTCGACTTAATTCATTCAGTAGATTCCTTGCGCCTCGCCCAGGAAATCTCTGAGCAAGCTACAAACAGAGGCTTGGTGCAGAAAATATTGCTTCAGGTCAAAGTGCTCGAAGACCCAAGCAAAAGTGGCTTCACTCCTGAATCTCTGAGAAGTAGCCTTGCTGAAATCTTGTCATTGAATGCAATCTCAGTTGAAGGTTTGATGACAATTTGTCCCCAAAATTCAGACCCATCAATTTGGCGCCGTTGCTTCAGGGGCCTTAGCGAACTAAAAATGGAATTGGAAAATTCGCACCAAATAAAACTGCAAGAATTGTCGATGGGAATGACCGACGATTGGAACGAAGCCATTGCATATGGTGCTACAATGATTAGAATTGGAAGAGCATTATTTGATCGTTCAGCATGATGGTGGCACAAGCAAGTCGAAAGTTTGATATTTAGCGGTTTTTATATGTATTTACTCGGTGGATTAGCAGGCAAGGCATTTAGGCATTAAGGAGGAAAGCGGTGAGTTTAGTAGCAAAATTCAAAAGTTTTTGGTTCGGACCGGCAGATAATTATGAACAGGAAGATTTTGAAGATCTTTTCGAAACTTCTGATAGCGCCTACGCGACCAACGGGCAGTTGGCGTTAGACAGCAATCGCGCACAGTTACCTCAACATCAACCGATGTTGACTCAAGAAAGACATTCCAACATAGTCGAACACCCAAGCGCAGCTCCTTCTAGCGAAGTACTCGTAATCGAGCCTCGCCAGTTTGAAGAATCGCTTGAAATCGTAGACCATTTGAGAAACAGAAAATCAGTTCTCTTGAACCTTCACATGTTAGACAACGAACAGTCACAGCGTGTGGTCGATTTTCTGTCCGGAGCTACCTGGGCCATTGACGGTCATCAACAACGAATCGGCGACGGAGTATTTCTCTTCGCACCTTCTTCAGTGACCATCTCGACCGAATCCAACTCAGCCAAAACACTGAAAGATGTGTTCTGGAATCAAACAGCAACATTCTAGAAATTCTGAGTAAACCAGAATTTTGGATTAGAAGCCGTTTGATTGACGTAAATTCCGAAATGCAAATGTGGACCGTTGGCACGACCTGTTCTGCCAACGGTTCCTAGTTTTTGACCGGTCTCTACACGATCGCCTTTTTTGACGTCGATACTATTCATGTGAATGTAGATTGATACCACTCCCTGTCCGTGGTCGACGCAAACGAAATTACCATGCAGCCGACTTATTTTATGCGGTCTAGCTGCAATCACCGTACCTGGTGCCACACTTTTTATAGGCGTTCCAATGCCAGCAGCAAAATCAGCACCAGAGTGAAAATAATCGGGAAGCAATTTACCATTCACTCTGCGCCTAACGCCAAAAGAAGACGACATGCGAGCATTGTCGATGGGTTTTGCAAAAACACCGCTCCACATTTTGGTATCAGTCAGGGTCGCTTTGGCTTTTGCCATTTCTTCCTTTTCACCAGGCGATGCGTTGAAATTATCTTTGTCCTTAGGCAGGGTCAAGTTTTGCACTCTAAATTGTGCATTCTTCACATTTACAGTCTGGCTCTGTGAGCCGCATTTGATTACATAAGAACCCGGCTTGATAAGTACAGGCATAGCTAAGAGCGCTTCGTATTTGGTGCCACCCTCTTTATCTTGCAAGCTAAACATCTTAAATGTTTCGCCATTAAATGAAACCACCGGCGATACTTGCGCATCACCAGCGGTACTAGTTACTTTTATGGTCTCTCCCTGAAAGGGAGAAGAGTTGGATAAGTGAAGTGAGTGAACTGAGGCGGATGGAGTTTTTTCAATTTCATCTTCAGTCGTTTCTTGCGCTAAAACGGATTCAGCGACCGATAAACTTAAAAGAAAAATGAAAGTTATTAACGCTTTAGATGCGTAAGGTTGCAATTATTCTGAAACTCCTGAGACTTCCGAACTTACTTGCTCTTAGGGACAAGCCTATCAATAGCATCGCGCAACGCGTCAATTTTCTCTACCGGAATAGCCACGCCTTTCTTGGTCGGCTTTTCTTCCTGATCTTTATCCAGGTACCATTCACGAATATGCAAGTATTTGGTTCCGCGATACTCGCCTATGTATACATTTATGGTTTCACCGCGAGCTTTTTCATGAACTGTAATTCTCTCTTCCAAGATCAGATCCTCCACTAATACTTCTATATTTCTATAGACACCTTTTTTTAAAATCATGCACCTTTTTGAAAATATATATGATTATTAGACATTATGAATAAGTTTCTAGATGAAGTAATAATAGATATAGCTTCCGGCGATGGCGGAAATGGCGCGCTGGCCTGGCGTCGAGAGAAATACGAGCCAATGGGGGGTCCCGCTGGCGGCAACGGAGGGCGGGGAGGCAACGTTTACTTAGTTGCAACCCGAGATATGCGAACCCTTCTCGACTTCCACTACAAAACTCAATTTGAAGCCCCTCACGGGCAGAAGGGTGGGTCTAAAAACAAAAGTGGGCGTGCAGGGGAGGATTTGATTATCAAAGTCCCTGTAGGGACTGTAGTGACCGATGTCAACTCGTCCAAAATAATTGCCGACCTCACAACTGAAGAACAAAAAGTCCTGGTTGCCCAGGGTGGACGTGGCGGACGCGGTAACGCCACGATGGCAACTCCCACACATCGTGCCCCTCACCATTGCGAACCCGGTGAAGGCGGCGTCAAGCGCACTCTGCGCCTGGTTTTGAAACTAATTGCCGACATTGGTCTTGTGGGATTGCCTAACGCTGGCAAGTCGAGCTTGCTCAAACGTCTGACCAAAGCCAAACCAAAGATTGCCGATTATCCTTTCACTACACTTTCTCCCAATCTGGGCGTAGTACCTGCTCCATACGGCGGTGACGGATTTGTGATAGCCGATATTCCCGGATTAATCGAAGGTGCAGCCCAAGGGCACGGTCTTGGTCACAAGTTTCTCAAACACATCGAGCGCAATAGACTGCTTGTCCATTTAGTTGACATAAGCCAGGAAGACATTCTTGCCTCAATCAACGTGGTCAATAAAGAACTAGCAGCATGGGGCGATCTCAAATCGCTGCCTCAAATCATTCTATTGTCAAAAGTTGACTTGGTACTTGAAGAAGAAGCAGACGAAAAAGTGGCTATGGTTAAAAAAGCATTTCCTGGCTCAACCGTCTTTGGCATTTCGTGCATGACAGGCTTTGGAATGGAAGACCTGAAAAAACACCTCTTTACCGAAATGGAAAACAGAAAAGCAGAGCCACAAGAAGACTTCATTCCAGATGAAGACGAAGACGCGCTTCCAAAACCGGATTCGTCATTTGTTATAACCAGAGCTAAAAATGCATTTTATGTGGACGGTGAGCGTCAAGCAAGACTGGTTGCCGTCACACACTTGAAAGACCCTGAGTCTGTTCAATACTTATATACAGTGCTAAGAAAAATGGGTGTGATAGACGCACTAATTCAAGCCGGCATCGAGCCGGGAGACGACGTTATCATTGGCAGTGTGCCGTTTACTTTTGGCGAAGACTGGTCTTAAGACAAAACTTATTACTTTTGACCTTCGTGATCGCAATTGGCGTGGTCGTGATCTAATTTAGCTACCACTCTAGTTTTTCTAACTTTTTCAACTTTTTGCGAACGAGCAAGCACTTTTTGAGCGCGTTTCATACCGCGTTGCTGAGGTGTTTTTTTCTGAGCCATGACGTCGATTCTCTCTCTAATTCCAATAACTGCTTATTCTGAGCAGGGCACAAATGATACTACAACCAGAGATTGCCGAGATATTGAATGTTTATAGTTTGGTTGGAATTGTAATGATTGCGCGAGTAGTCAAGTATCTGTTTTTGTACCGGCGGGTAAATATTGAGCCGCATTATTTCGTCCAAACTCACATAAGCAACGCCTGCAAGAACAGGTTCGTCACCTAATTGCATCTTGCCACCCTTCACTTTGCAAACGATGCAAACATGAATGATATGTTTTGACCTATTGGGACTGAGCGCCTCAGAAAAGAACAGAAATGGTCCAGTTGCGCCTTCAAGTCCAGTTTCTTCTTTAAGCTCACGCAAAGCACATTCCTGAAAAGTCTCCCCATGATGCAAGCGACCACCCGGCAACGCCCAGTAATTGGCCCCTTTGCGTCTATGACGCACTAAAAGTACTTGCGGCTCTTTCACATTGGGACCCAGAACCAAAGCCGAAACCCTCACCGTCGGGGCGAGTCCTTCGTGTTTTACAACTGGCTTTTTGCCCCGAGGCGTGGAATTGGTCAAGTTGGGAAATATTCGTGTACTTTGCTCAAAAACTATAAAACAAATATGCGTACAGCGGCCCTTTGGTTGGATAATTTGCTTTGTGCAGATTGCTCACATTTAGATGAGCGATGCGACGGATCAAATCTGGAAGCGGCGTTATGGCAGTAAGCGAAATAGAAGAAAAACTACACAAAATGGAATCTGAGGCTCTAACCTCGATTATCGAGGCCAACTCAGCCGAAGAAGTGGAGGCTTTGCGTTTATCATTACTTGGCAAAAAAGGAGAGCTTACATCTATTCTGCAAGGGCTGTCCGGACTGGACAAAGACACTCGTCCTATCGTTGGCAAACTGGCAAACGAAATCAAAGTGAAAGTGCAAGAAGCCCTGGATAAGCAGAAAGATAACGTTTTCAACCAGTCTTTAGAGTTGAAACTGGCGCAAGAAAAAATCGACATCACACTTCCAGGCAACAGATTAGCCCTGGGTCACGCTCATCCACTGAGCCAGGTAACCGAAGAAATTATCGATATTTTTTATGGCATGGGCTTTAGTGTCGCTGATGGTCCTGAAATCGAAACTGACTATTATAATTTCGACGCCTTAAACACTCCGCAAGACCATGCTGCTCGCGACGAGCAAGATACTTTTTACACAAATATTTCACCTGAAACTCTCTTGCGTAGCCAGACTTCAACTGTACAAATTAGAGTAATGGAAAAGGGCAAACCGCCTTTTAGAATTATCGCGCCAGGTCGTGTATACCGAAACGAAGAAGTGAACGCACGTAAATTCCCGCTTTTCCACCAGGTTGAAGGTCTTTTGATTGACAAAGACGTTACCTTCGGTCAATTAAAAGGCACACTTAATCTGTTTATTCAACGCCTTTTCCGTAGTTTTGGCAAACCAATTCAAACCAGATTCAGGCCCGACTTCTTTCCTTTTACCGAACCAAGTGCGGAGCTTGATGCACTATGTCCTTTTTGTGATGGCAAAGGAACTAATTGTCGTACTTGCGGTCAGCGTGGCTGGCTTGAGCTACTTGGCTGTGGCATGGTTGACCCGGCAGTGCTCACCGCCGTTGGTATCGATCCCGAAGAATACAGTGGCTTCGCTTTTGGTATGGGTCTTGAGCGGCTTGCCATGCTGCGTTACGGAATAAAAGACATCCGATATTTTTATTCCAATCACATGGATTTTCTCAGACAGTTCTAGTCAAGTTTTTTAAAGAGGCTTTTTGCATGAAACTTTCGTACGCCTGGCTCAATCAATTCGTTGATCTCAGTGACATCAGTCCCGAAGATCTCAAAGATCAATTGACCATGAAAGCTTTTGAAGTGGAAGAAATCGAAACAATCGGACTTACAGGTCCAGTTGTGGTGGGGGAGATTCTTGAAATTAACAAGCATCCAGATGCTGACAAAATTAGAGTTACTCAAATGCGCGTAGCTGAAAATGGCGAACCGACCCAGATTGTATGCGGCGCTCAAAATATTGAAGTGGGTCAGTTAGTACCAGTCTGCCTGCCGGGTGCTGTTGTAATCAATCGCAAAACCGGCGAAAGTCTGCCCATAAAACAATCCGAAATTAGAGGTGTCACTTCAAATGGCATGCTTGCCTCCGCATCTGAATTAGGTATAGCCACAAGCGATGTAGATGGAATTCATGTGCTCAAAAAGCCTGGCGAATCTTCAGATCTCAAACTGGGTCAAAACGCTCTTGAATTACTCAATTTAATAAGCGACCAAGTTTTTCACGTAGGCACAAGATCTAATCGCGGTGATGCTTTATGCGTCAAAGGAATGGCTCGCGAAGTCTGTGCTTTGACCAGTCGCAAAATGATTGAAAACAAAACCAAAAACGAACAAGTAGCTAAAGTCTTTGGCGGAACATTTAATAGCGGATCTGATTTTTCAGTCAAAATAGATAGCGACGCCAGTGAAGATTGCCAATATTTTTCAATAATCACAATCAAAGATTTAAAAGTTCAACCCTCTCCAACCTGGCTTGCAAACAGGCTTACAGCCATGGGCTTGCGTCCTGTTAATAACATTGTCGACATCACAAACTATGTCATGCTTGAATTGGGACAACCACTGCATGCTTACGATTTGGACAAACTTCCATCAAAGTCAATTGTTGTACGCAAAGCACGCGAAGGCGAAAAAATGCTATGCATCGACGGCAAAGAACGTTGCGCAACAAACGAGGTTCTCGCCATTGTGAGCGGTGACGTTCCGGTTGGTTTTGCTGGAATTATGGGTGGCAAAGATAGCGAAATTTCAGATAGCACCAAAAATATCGCTTTAGAAGCAGCCTGGTTCAAACCGGCTCGAGTGCGCAGAGGAAGTCGATTGCTTGGTCTTTCAAGCGATTCAAGTCTGAGATTTGAACGTGGAGTTGATCTAGCAAGCGTTAAAACGGCATTGGAGCGTGCTTGCGATTTGATTGTTGATATTTGCGGCACAGAAAAAAGTGCTCAAGCACTTGAATCTCCATTCACCGCTGGTAGTGACAAGATAGAGAATCAAAACAAAATATTGGTGCGTATGGAGCGAGTAAAAAAATTACTTGAGATCACGCTAGACTCTAGTCGTGCAGGCGAATTATTAGCTCCCCTGGGATTTATCACAACTTCAATAGACGCTCAAACCCTAGAAGTGATTTCTCCTAGCTACAGAGAAAAAGATGTTCAGCGCGAGATTGACGTAATAGAAGAAATTGCTCGTTTTTACGGTTATGACAATATTCCGGTTTCTTCACCAAAGAGCACAGCAAGCCCAATTCCCCGTGATTTTCTTTTGAACGACTTAAAAAATAAATTGATGGGACAGGGCTTTAGTGAAGTCTGGATAAGCAGTTTGCGCGGCGAAAATGATTTTGCCGGACATTCGCCTGAAGAATTAAAATCAGTAGTAAAAGTCTTGAACCCACTTTCATCAGACCATCAAGCGATGAGACAAAGTCTTTTACCTGGATTACTTGAAGTAATAAACTACAATCAGTCGCGCGGTGAGCGCTCGGTCTGGATGTTCGAGCAAGGACGTGGCTACAAGGCAGTTGATGGAAAACCTCAAGAATACACACTCTTGTCCGGCATTATGACTGGCAACCTGCTCAAACACGTAAGCCATGGTGGTATCGAAAGTAATACCAATATCGATTTCTTCACACTCAAAGGAATTGTGGAAAATGTTTTAGAAGCAGCTCGAATTTCACTCGATAAAATCATGTTTCTTCCCCTTGGTGGCGACGATTTCTACAAAGAATATTTGCACCCACACAAAAGCGCCCGTCTCTCTTTCGTGACCAAACAGATAATGGGAATTCTGGGCGAAGTGCACCCACGCACTGCCGCAAAATACGATTTAAAAGATCCAGCTTTTGCTTTTGAGTTATTCATAGACGTGGTTAGGGCTGCACCAGAAAAAATGAATTTCCAGGAGCCCGTATTGAACCCAAGCGTTATGAGAGACCTTACCGTTGATGTCGAAAACGCAATAGAACAGGACAAGGTTTACAAGACCATGATGCAGGTAGGAAAACGCGAAGGCATGTCATGTGACCTGGTCAGCATCTATCAATTATCAGACGGGCTAAAAAGTCTCTCGTATCGTTTAACCTTTCGCCAGAAAGATGCTCTGAGCGGCGAGGCGGTCGATTCGATTGTACAAAAAGTGCGCGAAGCTTTGAGTAAAAGAGTAAACGCGCGTTTTCGGGGCTAATAAATCATATTAAGGTAGGTTTCCAATATTTGGCAGACCTCTCTAAGTGGATAAGATTATGATCCTTATATGGGGTATATAGTTTTGACTCGGGAAACTCTCAAATAATCTATGTATAAACTTGCAATTCGCCTAAACCCAATTTCAATCGCCGCGCTGCTCATTTTTGCAGGGGCCTGCATAGTCCTGCCCAAACAAGAAATATTAGCTGGCGGGTTTCAACTCAATACAGGACTGGTTTTCGTCATACCAATCCTTGTCAGTCTGATAGGCTCGACTTTTCTATTCGCCCCAGCCAGCCGTTTGCAAAAATATCAAATCTGGCTCACCATGCTGGCTTTAAGTCTTTTCTTTGGCGCTTTAGGTAATTTCTTTTATAGTTTCTGGGTCTTCGACAAGACTTTCATGAACGTAGACTTCAGTATCGCTCAAATTGTACTGATGAATCTTGGTGGAGTACTAACAGCGCTTAGTTTGTACAAACTCGAACCATTTGATGCTTTCAGCGAAGTAACTAAAGGTCGGCTCCAGCGCAGTCGCGTTCAACTAGAAGAAGAACCACCCGCAGCACTTCCTGCGATGCAGCCCGACTTGTTTGAAGGCGCCGAATCGGCTGCCGATTTTATGAAAGGACGCGCAACCTCTAACAAATTGCGCGGCATGACCGTTTCCAAAACAGACATGAGCGCCGCTCGCTCTTCTAAAACTGGCATGGATGCAGCCAAATCTTCAGCATCAGGACTCAATGCTCTACGCCCAAGTGCATCAAAAACGGGTATGGAGGCTGCTCAATCTCCTGCAGCAGAGGAACTTGGGGCTGCAGCTAGTATGGAACCTGTCTCAATTCCACAAACACCTGCTCCACAGGCTTTCAACGCGCCACAAACTGAATCGCGCCCACATCAACTGAACGCGCCACCGATGGTGGATATCGACCTTGAAGCTTCAGACGAGATGCTCTCCGGTCCATTGAACCCTTCTTTCAATCCGCAGCCACAATCGCCGGCTAGCGACAAACCCACTGTAACCGGCAACCGACTTCAGGCGCAAAGACGTCGCAATACAAGTACATTCACCAAATTGCAAGCTCTTTCGGCTAGTGGAACAGGAAGCTCGCACGCTCCTGAGCGAGCCAATGAAGGAAGTGACTTGCGCAGCATTCTAGATAGACTCGATGCCGATGGCGCGCCTCCCTCTCTAGAATTCGACAAACCTAAAATTCAAGCAGATGCAAACAAGCCAGCAGGTCTTGGTGGCGCCTTCGGCAAGAAAGCCGATAGTCCAGATTCTGGTGCTCCACGTTTAGCTAATTTGCTAGACCGAGCGGAGTCAATGAGCGCAGCTTCAGCTCCAGCGCCGAAGCCTCCTGCACCAGCACCTGCTCCAGCACCAACTCCAGCACCTGCTCCGGCTCCAACTCCGGCTCCAACTCCGGCTCCAAAACCTCCAACTCCTGCAACTCCAATCAACCCAGTTGCATCCGCGCAACCATCGGCTCCCGCACAAAAAACAGACTCGCCACCTCCACCAAAACCAGCACCACAAGCTCCGCCAGCGACAGTAAATGATTCTATGAGCAGTTTGCTCTCTAAACGTTTTCTGGAAATGGCAGACGACGAAGAGGTACCGACTTCACCAGTTCCGCATTCTACAAGCAAAGCCGAGCACAGCGATTTGATTGGTACAGACTCGGATACTGGCATCAGTAGCATTGGAACTGACTCTGGCGTTGGCTTCCAGGAACTTCGCGGACATTTGTTTGAAGGCGGCGTGGACAATGCCATTGACGATATTTTCACCGGACTAGCTCCAGAAGCAGCACAACAAGCTGTTTCACACACTTCTCATGAAACCTCAGATCTTGAAAGTCCAAAAACCGATCCAAATCCGAATCTTTTCAACGCGCCCCAAAAAGGGGAAGAAACCGATAACGTCTTTGGACAAGATATCGGCTCTGAGATTGACGACATCTTCTCCAACATGGCTCCTCAACAAGCTCAACAAGGTGTTGAAGTTCTCACACGAGAAGAGCGTGTGAAAGCCTTACAGGATGAGCCAGCCCCGAGCGAAGATTCAGAACCACTTCTGCAATTGAACGATGCTGATATGGACAATATTTTTGCAGGACTGGCTCCACAAGATGAACAATTCACGCCAGGATCTCAGGATGCAGAAGAGCCGCTCTTGCAAGTTAGTGACTCCGACATGGACGACATTTTCTCTGGACTTGCTCCTGTTGAGGCTCAAAAAACAGTCGACGCCGCACCTGTTGTTGGGCAAGTTCAAAATGTAAGCTTGAGCGACCTCAAAGCTCAGATGCAAAAACATAACGAAAGCCCCATCAGCGCTCCAACTTCGAATGTGCTTGAACCACTAGAGGAAGCAGGCGATTCTCCACTTCTCAATGTTAGCGATTCAGAGATGGATAGTATTTTCGGTGGTCTTATGGCCGACCCCGCCGATTCACCAAGCGCGCAAGCCGATGAAAAGCCACTCTTAAATCTTGCCGACTCAGACATGGACGACATATTCTCAGGATTGACTGAACAGCCTGCCACCGCAGGTAATGCCCCAAACAATTCTATATCTGCGTTGTCTGCACCAAAAACACCAAAACAAACAGGCGAAATGCAGGCCTTAAACCCCAATCAAATTGCGGCTCTGCGCGAACAGGTCAAACAACCAGGCAAATTGTCCGACACAATGAATCGCATTCCCGCTCTAAAAGATCACGTCGACGGTTTGCTCACTCAGCCTGAAAAAGAAAAGCCGAAATCTGACGTAGAAGAAGTTCTCACCTCGGAACAACAAGCCGCCCGCAAAGCAAACGAAAATCTCAAGGACTTCGGCAAACTTTCCGTTCGCTCAGCCCAAGCTCCCAAAGTGCAAGGCGAAACTGCCGGCACGATGAAAACAATTGGCAAACTTTTGATAGATCAACAGTCTATCGAAGCCATTATCAACGCTGGTGAATCGAGACAGCTAGGCAAAGGTCTTCCATCTGCTCGAATTATTAGCAAAGCTCGCGGTGCTGGCATCAACGAATTGCTCAACAAAATCGGCGAATATCAGGGTGTAGCTGGCAGTCTAATCGTCGGTCACGACGGTCTGGTGATGTCTTCTACGCTACAACAAGGTTGGGACAAGGACATGCTTGGCGCTCTGTCTACAGCCCTTTTGAGCACAAGCAATCTATCCACCAAGAAATTGGAAATCGGCAGGTTGCGTCAGATGGTGCTGCTCACCCGCACTCAAAACGCAGACAAGACTACTATTTTGACCGACGTAGATGTCGGTATTCTGGTCGTCTTCTGTGAACAAACCGACATCTCACTGATTGATGGCCTAATCGAAAAGATTCAAAATACAATTAACGGTTAATTGCATCGAGCAAAATTGGCTCGGTCAAGATTTCAGGCAGTACAATTGGATTGTTGGCATCGCCTTTGGGATAAACCACATATAGTGGCACCCCAGATCGCTTGAAACTTTTAAGCATAGCGGTGATTTCAGGATCCTGACGTGTCCAGTCGGCCTTGATTGTAATTACGCCTTTGTCTTTTATCATTTTTTTTACTGCAGGCGAATTAAGAATCAAATTTTCATTCATTTTGCAGGTCAAACACCAGTCTGCCGTGAAATCGAGCAATACAGTTTGTTTTTTGCTTAGCTCCTGCTCTAGACGCTCAGGCGTAAAAGCAATCCATCCTGTGCCAGAGCCTGACTCACTATTTGCACCATTTTTGTAAATTGGTTTTCCTTGCAAGGCGCTGATTACAATTGGTTTGTCTACTAAACAAAAGTATCCAGCCAATAAACTAATAAAACCTGCAATAGAAAAGACCACTAATTTTCTTTGACCAGAACTGGACAAGTCAACGAATCGCCCACTAATCCAAGCTGAAAGCGAAACAGCAAGAAGGAAAAAACTAACCCACATGATGCCTTCGATACCGACCTGATTGCCTAACACGCTGAGCAACCACACCACTGTGCCAAGCAATACAAAGCCCATCGATTCTTTAAAGGTCTCCATCCATGCGCCCGGCTTGGGTAAATATTTCATCCACTTAGGATTGGCTGTAAGCAAAATATAAGGCAGAGACATTCCCAATCCTGAGGTGAGAAAAATGCCGATCACGACCCAGTTGGGTTGAGCAAAAGCAAATCCCATGGCCGCGCCCAGAAATGGAGCTGTACACGGAGTAGAAAGAGTCGTGGCAAGGACACCTTTGAAGAAAGTTCCAACCATCCCTTCTTTTTTGGAAAGCGAATCAAGTTTGTCTTGACCTGCGTCAAATGTAATATAGAAGAGCCCAAACAGGCTCAAAGCCAGAACCAAAACGATGGTGCACATCACTATTAAGAACAGTGGATTTTGAAATTGAGTACCCCATCCAACCGAGTTACCGGCCGCTCTCACCGCCACCACCAGCAGTGCCAAGGCAAGAAAAGCAGAAATAACGCCAGCACTAAAAACGAGCCCCAGTTGCCGGACTCTAGCTGGACTTTCATCCGCCTGCTCCATAAAGCTCAAAATTTTAATAGCTATGACCGGCAGCACACAAGGCATGAAATTCAGTATAAATCCACCAACCAGAGCAAGTAAAAAATAGTTGAATGGATTTTGTTCTGGCTCACTGTTAACTGTTACAGGGCTTTTAGTTAGACTGTTGTTGGCTTTATTTTCCGGATCATAACCAACGCTCGAAAACAATGATCCATTGTTTTCGTTTTGAATTTCCTGTCCAACAGGCAAATTCAATTGCAAATCGATTTCGCCCGGAATACAAGACTCTTTGCAGGACAGCCATTTGACCTTTGCTTGAATCTTGATTGATTTTGCATCTTTTAAATCTACAGGTGCGGTAATTTGACTAGCAATGAAAGTCGAGTCTGAGTAACCATTAGTCTTGATGCCTTCATCGTCGAATTTTTTTGGCTCCTGCCACAAAAGTGGACCGGCAGAAAAACCGTCTGGCAGAGTCCATTCTATTTGAGTAGGCATGCCAGCATCGCCGCTCTCTTTGTAGTATATGTGCCATCCTGGCTCAATTTTGAACTTCACTGCAACTAGAAAAGTTTTGCCTTCTTGAATAGAATTGCGATTCGAAACTAATTCACAACGAACAAGTGTCTTCTCTGCCTGCCCGCTGTTTGCTCTCGCGCTCTGGCTCTGGCTCTGGCTCTGGTTCTGGTTCTGATTCGAAGGCAACTCTTCAGCCTGACAAAAACCTGTTTGAGCAAACAGAAAAACCAAATTCAAAAACAATAAAAGTAAAACTGGATAAGATTTTTTAGCCATTCTGGCTCAACTTTCTTTCAACTGAAAAGATACAGGAATTGAATTGTCCTTTACAATTTTGGCATATTCCGTGGCACTTTTGCGCAGCGATCGCGATTGGTCTGAATAGTTGACTCGCACCAGTCCAAAACGAGGAGTAAGCCCCTCTGCCCATTCAAAATTGTCGGTCAGGGACCAGTGCAAATAGCCGATAACTTTTACACCGGCTTTGATTGCCTTGTGCACCGATATCAAATGAGATACCAGGTAATCGACTCTCTCATGGTCTTCAAGCGACCATTCGCCATCTTTCATCTCGGGCGAAAAGTTTTGCGCATAGCCATTTTCTGTAATCATGACGGGTCGCTCGTTCATGTTCTTGTCAAAACGATAAGGCGCAATATCCTTAACCAGAACTTTGTACATGCCCTCGGGATAAACTTCCCATCCCATATCTGAAACTTTTAAGTAGGATTCTTCCGCCTGGCGACCGAAAAAATCTGGCGGCCAACTGAGTGCAAACAACGAAAACTCTCGAGTGTAATAATTGACAGCTATGTAATCCATGCTGTCTTTCAAATTTTTGATTTCACCATTAAGACTACGAAATTCTTGCATGTGCGAAAGCGGGACAGGAAGCTCGAATCGCCCGGTGCTTATACTATATGGAAACAAATGATTGAATACGCGATCGCGAAAATAACAAACCATATGATCCAATGGATTCCAGACGCGAAGAGGAATAAACGGTCTCCAGTGATTCGCGAACGAAACTGGACTTTGGGGACAATGCTCTTTCAATACCTGATACGATTCAGCATGAGCAGAGAGCAAATTGCGGACGGCGGCAAAGGCACTGTAATAATCGCACTTTTTTCCCGGCGGCCAGTAGCCACTTACATATCCTTGATAAACGTAGACCATTGGCTCGTTTACGGTATTCCAGTAATCGACATATTGACCGATTTCTTTAGCCAGGATTTCGGTAAAATATCTGAATTCATCCACTGCTCGCGGACTCAACCAGCCACCTTCAGCAGCAAGCCAGCTTGGTAATGCAAAATGAAAAAGTGTCAAAAAGGTTTTTATGCCCGAATCCTGCAGGCTGGATAAAACGCGCTTATAGTACTCAAGCAATTGCGGATTTGGGGTTCGTTTCAAGCCCTTTTCAGGGGCATCTGGCAATAATGCAGCCCAATTGATACTTGTCCTGAAAGCGTTCAAATTTAGCGAACTTAAGATATTAATGTCTGTGTCGAAGCGGTCGTAGAATTCTGACGCGCTGTCTGCCACAGACCCATCTGCAATATTTCCGGGCTCATGCGACCAGTTAGACCAGTCTGACAAACCTAGTTCAGCCTCCTGTCCATATCCCTCAGTTTGAAAATGCGAAGCACTTGCCCCCCATAAAAAGTTCATAGGGAAGATCAATTTTTTTGGGTCAGGATTTTGGTGTTTAGCTGTCAAATGGTATTAATTGAAGTAATTATTAAAAGAATACACGTTTTACTATTAATATTAGGGTAACCTACTCTAGTTGATCAGCAGACCTTGATTACCTGGATTGTCACCGTGCCGGCAGCCCTGTTAACTAGAAAACAAAGCTTTGTCGGTTTCAAAGAGCCGCCCTCTGCGCCACTAAATCTGTACCAGTGGTTGTTCCGCCTTAGCTCCAAAACCATATCCGTTAACGGTTATGGTTTAGTTGCTGTATTCCTTTGTTTCAATCAGTCGCTTAATTGTTATTTTTTAGCCGACGATTTTATGCACTTAAATTATCTGAAACAGGTATTTGCCGGAAACCCTAGCTTGCTCTTACAAAATTTTTGGTCTACCTGGCTCCAAACCCAGGGAACTAGTTTTTACAGACCGTTTATTAGTTTGACCATGGCTTTGGACTATATGCTCTTTCAGTATTACGCCTGGGGCTATCACTTAAGCAATCTGGTGTTCTATTTTTTCTGCGCCATGGGCATCTATTCCATCGCCAAAGAGATAAATAACAAAAAATTCAGTGGGACTTTTCCTCTGGTAGCCAGCTCTCTGTTCATACTTTTTCCTCTCCATACTGAAGTAGCAACCTGGATTATTGCAAGAGTCGACAGTGTATGCGCTTGCTTTTACTTCTACTCGTTTTACTTTTTTTTGAAACAAACAAACATTCTAAGTCACGAACCGAACGCGAAAGAACAACCCCGCTCGGCAAAACATGCATCAATACTCAGTCTTTCTTTTTTCGTATTAGCTTTACTTTCAAAAGAGATGGCAGTGGTACTGCCTTTGACACTGGTATCTTATCTATTCTTTTTCCCGTCGAATAAAAAAACGAGTTTTGGCCTTAGGTTGAAAGAGATTTTGGCGCAAACTTACATTTATTGGATTATATTGTGCGTTTATTTGTTAGCACGCACTCTAGCACTGGGAAGTTTTGTAGGTGGCTATCAAGGCTCGCTTGGCGATTCGAGCTTCGAAGACTTTTTGCACAGATTCTTAATTAAGGGTGGTTGGGAATTTTTCTTTTACCCCTATAATCGCGAAATTTTTCAGTCACCCAACAAACTTGTACTTTTGACAAATATCTTGTACGCAAGCATCGTTGCGTTCTTTTTAATTTGTTCACTTACTCTAAAGAGCACAGTAAAGCGAAGTTCCAAATTATTACTGTTTTGTTTTAGCTGGTTTTTGCTTTCCTTACTGCCAACAATAACTGTCTGGAATTTGACAGAAAGTCTATCGGGAGCACGTTTTGCATTTCTAGCCAGTGCACCTTTTTGTTTGGCGCTGGCAGCCATGATAAGCGTTCCTGTCGACCTGATCTATTCAAACAAAAGAGCCTGGAACAAAATCTCGACTGGCACAAAAACTTCGCTTACCTCCGCAGTAGCGATATTGTTTCTGTCCGCTACCAGTCTCAATTTCTACGCCACCAAAGTAAATAATTTAGCCTGGTATCGTGCTAGCGAGGAAGTAAAAGCACTCAAAGTGGCACTCGAAAACGAAGGCAGAAAAATCGGACCAAAGAAAAATCTGGCTCTTTTAAACATTCCAAACAGGTACGCCGGCGCCCATATGCTCTACAACGGCAGCATGCTCTATATCTTGTTGCAGCCACCGCTGGTTGACGCTTCGCTCCACTTGAGCGAGAGAGTTCACACTTTTGAACCGGCATTATTTGGTCCACCGGATTTGCTGAATTTTTCGCGACTGGAGCAAATGAACCAACAAAAAGATAAGTTCAATATTTACTACTGGAATCGTAATCAGAAAAAATTGTCAGAAGTACAATTAAGTTCGCTCAAAAAGGATGTTCAACCTGATCTTGTAGTTAACAAACAAATCGATTTAACACCCGGCAAGATTTTTAGTTCTCCTATATTAGATATCAAATCCAGTGACTACAAATTTGTCCAGCTACTTGTTGAATCGCCATCTAGTGCCACGTTGGCATTGACCTGGAATGAACCAAGCAAGTCACAAGTCAGTTTAGAAAATGCAATCATCGCCAATTTCGATCAAAAATCAAACAGCTTTATTTTTCCATTAAGCGAGCACAAGACTTGGCTTTTAACGGATATCGTCCATCGCTTATCTGTTGTTATCGCATCTGGCAATTCTCCTATTCGAGTCAATCAATTGCGTCTTCTTTGCGGCAACAATTTAATTCCGAGCCTAAAACATCATGACTATGTAGAGGGATACTTAAGTCCCGACGGCATTTTTTATCTCACTCAAAAAATGACAAATTTCAAAGTTGACTACGATTTGCAAAATGTCACTGGAGCCAAATCAGCACGTCTTGAAGTTTCAAAACCCAATACCTGGTTTGAACACACAAGCAAAAGTTTTAGAGAAAACGTGTTCAGCAAAGATGCAATGATTTCAAAAACAATCACAGCGTTAAACGGCACAATCAGTATCGAAACAAATAAATTAAACGGCCCCGGTTACTATGAAGTGCGCATCGCCGCTCTTGATGCCAACAGCAATGTGGTTGGTTATTTTAGTGACCCTCTGATTTTTCAAATGGTTAAATAATGAAAATCCAAATTATTGAATCGAATCACATGGACTATTCTTCAGCAAGAGTGCAATTCATGCTGGGACTGCTCGTGATTCTTGCATGCGCTTTATTTATTGAAAATATTATTTCCTGCATTCTTGGTGGTTTTAGTTTTCGACTTTTAATTGACGCATCAACATCTGTAATAGTGGGACTTCTATTTTTTGAAATTGCCAATCGCTATTCCAATAAAATGCAAGCAACTGCAGCTATTTGGGCTAGTTTTGTCTGGTTTTTTCTGACTATTGAATGGACCTCAATAACTTATCCGTTCAATAGTTTAGTTACCTTCGCCGCAGTTTTGCCGATATTTATATATCTTCGATACTTACTATTAGAAGAAAAGAACTATCTCTTTTACTTTTGTATTGCGCTTTTATTTTCGTTAGGATGCGGCTTATCTAGCTTCATATTCAGTTTGAGTGGTGCCGTTCTTGCTACTATTTTTTTACCAAACAAATATTTTTCAAACCCGACAATTAGCTTCCCTTCCGCGCCTCAATTAAACCCTCAATCGAAGCCTTTGCCTTTGTTCGTAACACTTTGCACCGCACTCACCCTATGCTACGGTCCTTTGTTCTTCTTTAACAATTATGCATTTTCGGCAATGCCCAATCTCATTTCTATTGTCCAAATCGAATGGCTAGCCTTTGCGCTTTTGCTTTTAGTAAGACTTTTAACTGGCAAAATCTTTTTAGCTCCGATTCTATTCTGCGTCTTCTGGACAGCAATTAACTTATTACCACATCCAGAACTTCAATTTTTCAAAACTGTAAGCGAAGCAAATTTGTCCTCGGTGCCGCTAGTGTATTTACTCGTCATAGCTAGTCTTCCAGTTTTCGATGTTTTGAGTAAAAAGCACTCTCTAATTCTGGCTCTTTGTGGCTCTGTTTTGATGTCTGTTTTTTGCTTCAGTAAAGGTGTTGCAGCCTGGAATTCTATTCAAGCAATCTCCCAAAACGACAAGTTGTACGAATCTCTAAAATCGCAACGAATTAATCATTCCGGTGATAGCAAAATTTGTCTTAGCTTTGAAGACTTGAAGCCACAATTAATTTCAGGCTCTAACAAACTTACAGACGTATCATCTTCAGACTGGATTGCTCAAGACACTCTAAGTTCTACTTGCTGGTTTGAAAAATCTAAAAGTTACTTGAATCTGAGCGCCGGACCAGCTCGCCGGCAGCCCCTGAGTCAAGCTAAAACCATATCCGTTAACGGATATGGTTTAAAAAACGGGGTCGGGATAATGCTCGCTTCTGTCAAAATAAATCCTCGGGAGGCAAATAATGTCAAGATTACGCTTGCTTTTCCGCTCCAACCAGATACGCGAGTAAACTGGATATGGAAAGGAAATAACGAAGAAGGTTTTTTTTCTGCTCCTTTAGAAATTTCAAACAACAAAATTCTAAGAGCTAATTTGAAAAACGAACTTCATTGGCTTACAAATGATTCAATTGAACAAATCGGCATATTCATTCCTTCAGGCAGTTCAGCCCTGGCAATCGAGAAAATAGAATTATGAGTAACGCCCTGAAAATCACGCTAACTGTCCTGGTCCTATTTTTGATTTTCATGGCAGCTCAAATGAAAGCAATTTTTGTTTCATTTGTTTTGGCAGGTACACTATCTGCCGCTATAGCTCCTTTGGCTGAACAAGGGGAAAAACTCAAAATTCCACGTTTTGTCACTGTAGCGCTTGTGTTTTTATCGGTAGGAGCCATTTATCTGCTAGCAGCAGGATTGCTCTATCCGACCTTGAAAGACCAGGCTCACAATCTTTATGAAAATCTGCCAGAGTACGGTCGAACCCTACACGAAAATTACTCCAATTTGAAAGAACTCGCTGGTGAACGAGCCTCCGCCTTAGAAATCGGCAGTGAAGAAATTCGAAAAATCGTATCGCAGAGCGTTCATCATGCGATGGATTTCACATCCAATATTTTCAATTGTTTGATAAGTGCCATATTAGTAATCTTTTTGACAGGCTACTTTGTAAGCAATGCCGCTCGACTTTGGAAAGAAGGACTTGAATGGGTTCCTCCTGCATATCGAGCCCGAATATCAAGTTTGATAAAACCACTTGAAGCGAGGCTTGGGGGTTATGTTCGCGGTCAACTGATGGTTTGTCTTGCTGTAGGTTCTATTCTTGGTTGTGGACTCTTCTTGATCGGAGTAAAGTACTCGCTAATTTTGGGCATCATTGCAGGACTTTTGAATCTCGTTCCATTCGTTGGTTCGATATCAGCAACTCTACTAGCATTGCTTGTGGCTTCTAATCAATCTAGCACTCATCTCGTTTTGACGATATTGTTGTTTTTCTTCGAACAGTGGCTTGAGAGCAATTTCATCACTCCACAATTATTGGGAAGCGCAGTCGAGCTAGATCCGCTTTTGGTGCTCTTTGCTATTCTAATTGGTGGCAGCCTAATGGGACTTCCAGGTGCGCTAATCGCGGTTCCTATTGCCACCATTTTGATGATTTTAGCGGAAGAATTTTATCTCAAACCAATGAATAGTCAGCCAAGCATAACCCAGGAAATGACCGGCGATGCATAAAAAATTGATTCAAATTTCAGCACTTGTTGCACTCTTCTGTCTTGATCAAACAATAACTTTTGCAGGCGAAGTTCGAGTGTATGAAGATGCAGCCATTATCGAAGCCAAAGAGTTAGTGTGTAAGGATGACCTGCCAGGCGCACATATACTTCTAAACAAAATATTGCTAACTTCGCCAAACAGTATTCCGGCGATGGATTTACTCACCTACTCTGATGTTTATCTTCAAGACTACAATGCTGTTTTGAAAAACTGCAATAAAATGCTTTCAGTCGATCCATACAATATATCCGCGTTGAATAGGCGTTCTTACTATTTTCTCAACACGAATAAATTACCTCAAGCTCTAGTGGATCTAAACAAACTAGCCACTATTTTGCCCGACGACTCAACTATCCAGACCAATAGAGTTAAGGCTTTGCGCAAGTTAGGCAAAACAAAAGAAGCCGATACCATTTTAAAGACTGCAGAAAAAGCATTTTGGACAACTCAGGCTATTTTGAGCCCAACTGATGCTCGTCGAAAATTCTTCGTAAAAGACTTGACCGAGCGCGCAAAGTCTGATCCGAAGAACTATTTGATACCACTGGCGAGAGCGCACTTGCTCTTAAAATTAGGGTCTGAAAATAAAGCCATCGAAGACTTGAATAAAGTCTTGGCCAATGACAAAAATCTAGAATTGAAAGCTTATTGGTTGCGAGCTCAGGCATATAAAAAACGCCGACAGTTCGACAAAGCAATTGCTGACTTGTCAAAAATCATCGAATCAAAACCAGGAACACGCATTGTTTACTGGTCATTTGAGCCTTTGTGTCCTCACAATCTAAAAATTTCCAACTGGGAACGAGTGATCTATCGCTTGAAAGATGTCTACCTTGAGCGCGCAAGACTCTATTTAGAAACTCACAATTTAGACAAAGCAATTCAAGATTGCTCTTGCGCATTAAACATAGATCCAATTTTCATCCCCGCCCTGGAAGCTCGTGCCGTCGCTTATGATGGACAAAACCTGCAAGTAAAAAAAGCAGACGATTACAAAAAAATGTGCCAGATCACAAATGGTCGCGCCGACTATCTCTATGAATTAGCCCGAACGAACCAAAATCTGGCCCGCCACAAAGAGGCTATACAAATATTGTCTGAATTAATCAAACAAAATTCCAAAGACGATAATTTGTTGGAAGCCCGCGCCTCATCAGCTCTAGCTTTGAAAAATTATTCAGATGCTATAAAAGACTACGATTGTCTTTTAAATATGGACCCGCGAGATTCAACGTTCTGGAAATTGCGAGGTACAGCTTATCTTGGCGCCAAAAACTTTCCAAACGCCATTCGGGATCTAACCAGAGCAATTAGCTTGGGAGCTGGTCCTCCAGCCCTTTTGAAACGGGCTGAAGCCTACCAAGCGATGGGTCAAAAGGAATTAGCTGACAAAGATTTGGCAACCGCCAAACGCCACCCATAGTCTTCTTTCAAAACAATATCCGTTAACGGTTATTGTCTCCACCCTCGATACTACAGAAACGTGCCGAAATCCAGACGGGACCAATTACATCAAAATACTACATCGTCGGGCGAAACATATTCAAGCATTTGAGAATAACTAAAACTCTCATGCCGAAGACATTCTTGAAGTATTTTCCCGGGTGCCATAAAACCGTCCTGAATAGCCGCTTGAAATTTAGCAATGTAGAATTGCAGATACTTCCTACTAAATCCATGATATTTAGAGCAAGCGTAATCAACAAATTCCGCCACTTTACTTGATTGAAGATAATAGTTAATGAGATCCTGTCTTGCTTTCATGTCTTGGGAAATATTTTTTGGTTTTGCAATTTTGGAGTAATAATCACCAGGACTTCTAATGACCAAATCATTTAGTTCCAACATTGTGAGTGTAGCTATTATTAATCCAGTTTCCGAATGGAATTTACGACAAATATCGTCAAGATGAAGAGGCTTTTCACTAAGTAAGGCAAGAATCTCAGCTTCCTCCTCAGTTAATTTGTTCGATAGCCCATTGATCTCGTCAGTTCGAGTATTTGATTCTTCTTCAACCTCAATTTGATTTGCCAAAAGAGTCTCATCCACTTTTATTTGTTCAAATTTTGGATGCGCATTAGCCGGAGTTTCTCTACTTCTCTTGCAGAAAAGTGTCATGAACACTCCCGATGGAACAGATTCGGCATGCTGACTTTGCAATACATGTATGACTTTAGCAATCTTACGATTAATTACAAGTGCAGAAGAATATGCGACCTGACACAGATTTGCTAATTGCCAGGCATTAAATCTGATTTTTCTTTCGTAAAGCCAAATCGTGGCATTCCAAAGTTTTGCTAATCGCATTTTTTCAAAAAAAGTCCCCGTAAAAATCCAACCTTTTCTGCGACATTGCGAACATCTATATAGTCTGGAGCCGTACTCTCTGACTATAGAAGTAGAAGAACAAAATCTGCACTGGACTCCAATTTCCGTTAATACCAGGTTAGCAAAAAGCTCTATGCTCTCCTTCTCTGTCGGAAATTTTTTTTCAAATTCGTGAAACGCTTGAACCAGCTTCCCAGCGTGAGCCAGCTTATCTGGCTCATAATTTCGATAAAAATTGAACATAAAACGTTCCTCCGCATTAAGGTCGCTACTCTAAACAACGACAAAAAGGAGAAAAAAGTTCAATTTTTTCTGTTCAAAGGCGCAAGCCCCTAAAAACAAAACCATATCCGTTAACGGATATGGTTTCTGAAAGAGAGTGACGAAGGAATTTAATGGATATGGATGTTGGCCTCTTCGCGATATTTTTCCATTTTGTCCCATTCCAGAACTTCTGGGCGATTTTTGGTTAATTCGTTCCAGGTAACGTGTGGGCGACCACTCTCCACTTCAACCATTGAAATACAATCATCAACTGGACAAACAACGGAGCACAAGTCGCAACCAACACAATCCTTTTCCCGAACTACAGGCCAAAGACGCTCATTCACTTCATCTTTCAACTTCAATTCTTTTAAATCAATACATTGGTGAGCAGCATCATTGCAGGCAATAAAACAAAGATTGCACTGAATGCATTTGTCGTGATTGATACGCGCAACTGTTTGAAATCCGAGATCAAAATCTCCAAAATTAGAAATGCGCGGCAAGCTCTTGCCAATAAAATCGGTGCACTTTTCGAAGCCTTTCTCTTCCATCCAGTTGCTCATACCTTCAACCATGTCTTCGACAATTCGAAATCCCCAATGCATCACAGCAGTGCAGACTTGAACAGAAGTCGAGCCAAGTAGCATAAATTCAACTGCATCTTGCCAGGTTTCTACTCCGCCAATACCTGAAATTGGAACCTTTGATGCCATCACTTCAGGATCAGACCCGACGGCACTAAGGAGATGCAAGGCAATCGGCTTCACTGCCGGTCCTGCATATCCGCCGTGACCGCCTTTTCCGCCTACGTTGGGCCGTAATTCAAAAGTGTCTAAATCAACGCCCATGATACTATTAATGGTATTAATCAAAGAAAGAGCATCGCACTTAGCTTTAAGAGCGGCACGCGCTGGTTGCACAATATCTGTCACATTTGGGGTGAGCTTTACTATTACGGGCTTCGTCGCCACTTCCATCACCCATTCAGTAACCATGCACGTATATTCGGGAACCTGTCCCATAGCCGATCCCATTCCGCGCTCAGACATTCCGTGCGGACAGCCGAAATTGAGTTCGAACCCGTCAATGCCCGTTTCTTCTGTACGTTTTACAATTTCCTGCCATGCTTCCTTTTTTGATTCGACCATGATAGAAGCAATTACGGCATGGTTAGGAAAGTTTCGTTTCACCTCAGCCATCTCACGCAGATTAACTTCAATTGGACGATCCGAAATTAACTCGACGTTGTTGAGACCAATAATTTTCGAACCCTTGTAATCCATGGTTCCATAACGATTACAAACGTTTAGAACTGGTGCGCCAATAGTCTTCCAAACAGCACCACCCCAACCATCTTCAAATGCCTTCTGAACTTGATATCCAGAATTACTTGGAGGCGCTGATGCCAACCAAAATGGATTAGGTGATTTAATTCCGCAAAAGTCAATGGACAGGTCTGGTTTCTTTTTCATTAGCCTTTTGCTCCCTGTTTTACTTCAGTTAATTGAATGGCGAATTTTTTGGCTATCCCACGCGCTGCGATTTTACCGTCCTCCACAGCCATAACAGTTGAAGCTTCGCCCTTATTGCGAATACAATCGCCCCCTGCAAAGATTTTGGGATGAGCGGTGCGATTGGTGCCATCCTCAACCAGGATATAACCACGGTCTGTATGCACGCCCAATTTGACCAAAGCATCTACTACATTTGAAAGCTTTTTCTGTCCAATAGCAGTTATAACCATATCGCATGGAATATCAAATTCAGAATCAGGCACAGCAACTGGCTTGCGGCGTTGAGATGCATCTGGTTCGCCCAGGTCCATGCGCTGGCAACGCAGTGCCACCACTTTGCCATCTTTGCCTATTACTTCTACGGGGTTGGTTAAGAACATAAAGTTTACCCCTTCGCGCATAGCAAACTCGTACTCGAAAGGATAAGCAGGCATCTCAGCTTCGGAGCGACGATAAACAATCATTACGCGCTGTGATCCCAGACGTCGTGCAATGGTGGCGCAGTCGATACCAGTGTTACCGGCACCAATTATGCAGACACGTTCACCATATTTGATCGTCGAAAGTGGTTCGGTTTTAGTTTCCTCGATAAAGTCCAGTCCATCGAGCACACCATCTAAATCTTCACCCGGAATTTCCATGTCTGGAACATTACCAAGACCAACGCTAACGAAGACGGCATCATATTCATCCACTAATTGTTGGAATGTCAGTTGCTCGCCAATTGTTTGATTGAACTTAAATTTCACACCGAGGTCTTCCATCATTTTCACTTCGGAAAGACTGACTTCAACCGGCTCTCGAAAGACGACGATACCATAGGTATCAAGACCGCCGCCCCACTTTTTCTTTTCAAAAACGGTAACATCAAATCCAAGCTTGGCTAACTCACCAGCACAAGAAAGACCTGCAGGTCCGGAACCGACAATGGCGATTTTATATCCGTTAGATTTTCCAGGTTCGAAGAATTTGATTTGACGCGAAGATGCATAATCCATTGAATAGCGTTGTAAACGACCTATAGTTATTGGCTTGTGGTCATGAGCGAGAACACATGCCCCTTCGCACAACTCTTCAACCGGACAGACGCGCGAACAAGTGGCACCAAGTAAATTCGACTCCAGAATAGTGCGCGCCGAGCCTCTCACGTTATCGGTTGCAATTTTCTTGATAAAAGTAGGAATGTCGATATGAGTCGGACATGCCACTATACATGGTGCATCATAACAATACAGGCATCGGTTCGCCTCTTGCATCGCCTCTCGTTGAGAATAGGGAGGAAAAACTTCTTGAAAGCGTTGCTCCAAGCTCATTTCCCAAGGCTTGTATTTAAACGGTTTATAGTGCTCTGCCATTGTCGTTCCTTTGTGTTGAAGCAGGAATTAATCGAAGCAGTGAAACTTGCAGATTTCGTCTTATAGTTTAGTGAGCGCTTCGTAGGTTTCCGGTCGACGATCTCTAAAGAACTGCCAGGTGTGGCGCACTTCTTTGATTTCATCTAGGTCAAGATCAGACACAATCAGTTCTTCTTGGTCGCGACTTGCAAGAGCCACAATTTGACCACGAGGATTACAGAAATAGCTTGAGCCGTAGAATTCGCCAATATTCCATGGGGCTTCTGTTCCTACTCTATTGATAGCACCAACGAAATATCCGTTGGCGGCAGCATGTGCTGGTTGTTCAAGCTTCCACAAATATTCTGACAAGCCCGCAACTGTCGCAGAGGGATTGAACACAATTTCTGCTCCGCCAAGACCAAGTGCACGTGCGCCTTCCGGGAAGTGCCTGTCGTAACAAATATAGACGCCAATGGTGGCGTATTTGGTGTGAAATACAGGGTAGCCTAAATTGCCTGGTTTGAAATAGAATTTCTCCCAAAAGCCAGGAGCCACATGAGGGATGTGATTCTTTCTGTATTTACCAAGATACTTTCCATCAGCGTCGATGACGGCAGCCGAATTGTACAACACGCCAGTTCCTTCTTTCTCATATATAGGAACGACAATGACCATGTTATATTTTTTGGCTAGGTCTTGCATCACCTTAATAGTGGGACCATCGGGAATCTCTTCCGCCGTGTCATACCAACAATTTTGTTGTTCAGCGCAAAAATAAGGTCCATTGAAAATTTCTTGCAAGCACAAAATCTGTACTTTCTGCTCGCCAGCTTTCTTTATGTACTCGACATGTTTGTCGAGCATCGCTTTTTTGATTTTCTCCATAGTTTGGGCATCAGTGCCACCATCAGGGGAGATAACTTCGTTTTTCGTTTGGATTAGTCCGCACTTCACGATTCTCGACATAATTTTCTCCATTTTCCTAAACTAGTATTTGAGATTCCTTTTCGACCGTGGCAATTGCTTTGCTCATCACTTCAAGTAAAGTGGTTGCGTTTTCTTTGGTTATATTCAATGCAGGCTTGATACGAATAACGTTGCCAAATATTCCGCCTTTGCCCACAATCACACCATCTTCGCGACACAATTCGACCACACGTGCAGTTTGTTGCGGCAAAGGTGTTTTATCTTTAAGCGCTAATTCCACTCCAAGCATCAATCCACGACCACGAACGTCAGCCACAAATCCAGGATGACGCTTCTTCATTTCTTTGAAGCCTTCTATTAGATAGTCACCAACTTCTTTGGCATTCTTGATCAATTTTTCTTCTTCTATCACATCAAGAACAGCAAGAGCAGTGGCAGATGAAACAGGATTACCACCAAAAGTATTGATTTGTTGTTGCCCAGAAACACGATCAGATAATTCATCGCGTGCGATTACCGCTCCAATGGGCAATCCATTACCGAGCCCTTTAGCCATAGTGATCATGTCGGGAACCACACCATACCCTGAAATACCAAACCATTCGCGTCCTGTGCGACCGACTCCGGTTTGCACTTCATCGGCAATGAATAAAACGCCGTACTTGTCCAAAATCTTTTTCACTTCTATAAAATAATCATCTGGTGGAGTAATGGTCCCGCCCACACCTTGAATGGGTTCGGCAATCATTACAGCAGGCTTGCCGCTGGTCTGAGTTTGAATAACACGCTCGACGTCTTGCGCGCATTCAAGCTGACAATTGTCGGATGTTTTATTGAACGGGCATCGATAACAATAAGCGTTTTCAGCATGAACAATGCCTGATGCAGGCATAATCTCAGGTCTGAAATTATGATTGGCAGTCAAAGTCGAAGTGAGATGAGACTCTCCATGATATGAGTGCTTAAGTGCAATCACCTCATTGCGACCACTGGCAAGGCGTGCCAATCGCACAGCCGCTTCATTTGCCTCTGTACCTGAATTGGTAATAAAACTCTTTGACAATCCAGCAGGAGCAATTTCAGCCAGTCTCTCGGCCAAATCAACCATCGGTTGAGTCATAAAAATGGTCGATGTGTGTTGCAAAGTTTTGACTTGTTCGACTGTGACATCAACAACTTTAGGATGACAATGCCCGACACTGACAGTGACTATGCCTGCAAACATATCCAGATACTCACGACCTTCTTGGTCGTAAAGGTACTGTCCCTGCCCTTTTACGAAATGAGGTGGATCTGAAAATAAGTGCTTGACCGATCCGAATATGTATTTATCACGCTTGGCTTTTAATTCGGCTTTACTGAGCGCAGGTTTTCCTGGTTTCAAAACAACTGACCTCACTTTATATAGTGGAACAGAACGACTGGGAAAAAATAGGGCACCACATCTGGTGAGGCTCACCAGCGCACAAATCCCAGTCCTTTTGAAAGCATATCCGTTAACGGATATGGTTCAGAGCTGGTCCCCACAGAATCCCCTTAACAAGCGCCAAGTTTTAAAGTTAAAAACTAAAACGAATGTTAAGAAGGTGAAATACTACTTACTTATAGATCTGTTAGTCAACAGACACGGCTAAATAGTATCTAATCGGATAGCGATCAGATAATTTCAGCTATTTCCTTGAGAACGAAATGTTAGTAAGATAATATTCAAGAATCTGCATAAATCTGCAAATCAGATACGAAATTTGCAAGAATCTGCAATTGCAATGGTGCGTTTTGCACAATTGCTGGATTATGCGCCCGTAGCTCAGCGGTAGAGCACTCGGCTTTTAACCGATTGGTCCTGCGTTCAAATCGCAGCGGGCGCAAAATTTTTCAAACTGAATATCTGAAACTGGCAGCCTAGACTAATGTGTTTACTTACATTAGTCGGTTCATAAGAACAGCTCGTTACCAAGGGAAGTTGTAACGGGCAAATAAAGGCACACTGCCTGATGTAAGACCATGCCTGAAATCCAAGACACCTACCTGAACGCCGCGATCTTCAAAAGAGTCGGGATAAAGATAAAGAGATGCAGAGAATTGGCACACTTTCCCGCGCGAAGTAGCACCTTTGGCGAGCATGAATACAACTTCAAGTCCCCTTGGAGAACGAATTGGCTGTGCTAGCTCAAAATATTTTTCAAGAATCAAGTCATCGCCATAAGGTGGCGGTTCGTCAAAATCTATGGGGTCGTCATGAGTAGTCCAATTCCAAAGCACTTCATCAGTGCCTGAGCGAATCAATTTGACGTTAAGACGTGGAAACCAGTGGTCGTCACCTTCAGATTCACGATAAACGCTCAAGCGTCCTTTATTCAATTGAGGTCGGTCAATTAGAAGTTGCCTACCTTGAGCATCGATTTCATCCATCTTTTGTCGCCTGATTTGACTAACTACAGTTGGACAATATTACAGAATTTTGGTTCGGAATTGCCAAACTGATCATTTTGGCATGTCAAATAATCTTTCCATCTGACATGCCAAGAAATCTTGGCATGAATATTTTCAGCTAAACCAGAGATAATATCTGCTTATGACAAAAGGTAAGACTCTGACTTTTCCAAAACGAGCGTCTCTGGGCAGCGTATACGTTGCTCCCAAAGACATGCCTGAGTCTTTCGAACTGCTTGAACAACCACTTGGACTGATAACAAGACCAGAGAATCAGCCAATATCATGGCAGTGGGTCGATGAAGCACGCGGTGATATTGCAGTCGCTCCGGATACAAAAATAAAACTAAAGCCGGGATCGGCTCAGGTTGCCAATCTCGCTTACATCAGCGATTTGGAAGCCAATGCAATCCACACGCTTGATTTAAGTAGAACTGGCATTAGTGACCCTGATCTTGTGCCAATTAAGCACCTCCAAGGCTTAGCTGTACTAGAACTAGCCTATACCGCCATTTCCAATCAAGGAATCGATATAATTTCAAATCTGCCCAATCTCCATACACTCGGATTGACCAATACAGCCATTACTAACTCAGGACTAGAAAAACTAAAGAAACTTTCGGGACTGAAAGAACTCTGGCTTAACGGCACTCTTGTGGATGATGAAGGTCTTGATCATTTGCGGGAACTAGTACATTTAAAATTGCTCGGTCTTGCTTCGACCCAAGTAACCGACCAAGCTTTTGAAACTTTAGCGCCTCTCAAATCGTTGCTACGTTTATATATGTTCAACACCCGTGTCACTTCTAAGGGTGTGGGTGAATTTCGCGAGATTGTCCCACGCTGTCGAGTGAAGTGGTTACGTCCCGCCAAATTGCGTCCTGAGTATATGGAAATCGACGAATTGGATTTAGACTTGAGCAATTTGATGGCGGAATTGCCAGAATCTGAGTTCGAAGTACAAAACGAAAAGGTCGATCCCATGCCAGATGATCATTTCTGGCAACTTATAGATAAATTAGACTGGGACCAAGAAGGCGATGACTTACGAGTGATAGAACCTTGCATCAACGCACTTGCCAAAGTCGATAATCGTGAAATTTTCGCTTTTGACGAGGCACTGAACAATAAATTATTCATTCTGGATGCAGAAAAGTATGCTCGCAACATCGGGCGCGAAGCTTATCGCGGCAAAGATCAGTATTTTTCTAAAAGCTGGTTTTTAAATGCTAGATGTTGTGCAGTGGCGAATGGAAAAGAAGCATTCGAGGAAATAATGACAAATCCCGAGAATATGCCCAAAGATTTAGGCTTCAAGGCATTAGTCTCGATAGCTGAAAAAGCCTACTTGCAGAAAAACGGCACTAGATACAACTACACCACACGCCACAACAACAAGACTTTCAGCAACAAAGAGGGCTGGCAGTAAATTTTTAAATCTCGTATAAATTTATCTATATATGTACGCTAGTAAATTTCAAACTAAACAAGGCCCCTGTCAAATAGTCTGGACCGAACAAGGTCTTCGAGCCATCGTTTTGCCTAACACACTTCATAACCATATCCGTTATCGGATATGCTCAAATGTACCCACCTGGGTTGAGGACCTGAAAAGCCAAATAGTCCGATATTTCGAGGGTGACGCGCACGCTTTAGCGCGAGCAAACAAAATCAAGTTGGATTATGGCAATATCAGTTCCTTTCGCCGCAACGTATATGAACAATTAAGAACAACCAAACCAGGAGAACGAATTTCCTACGCGCAACTAGCCAAAGAAGCAGGTGCTCAAGGAGCTGCTCGGGCGGTTGGAACAGCTATGTCCAAAAATCCGTTTCCTCTTTTAATACCTTGTCACCGTGTCATAAAATCAGACGGCACCTCTGGAAGATACTCTGCATTATCTGGAACAAAATCAAAAGAAGAACTTCTTAAAATGGAACTAAAGCCACATCCCAAGAAAAGGCAAAAAATTACACTCACTACTCAGACAGCTCAAGTCTCCTTGGGTCGAAGGAAAAAATGAAGAGAGCTAAGCTAAAGTTTTTAATTTGGTCACAGACGATTTTAGCGCTTACTTCGCTAAATTCGATCACTTTGGCTAGCCCCGCTCAAGCACAAGATTATGGACAATACCCCGGGCAGGGACAAAATTCGGATCAAAACTCTGTCGGGAAATTAGAAGCAGTTCGCTACATCACCTGGTGGTTTCATGATGCAACAGGTTATCACCCAGCCATACTTGTGCAATTTGAAAATGTAAGCAATCAAGATTTGTCTGGTTCGAGATTGCGATTCCAAGCCCAGTTTCGCAACCTAGCGAATGGTTATGTCAATATTTCAAATACAGAAAAACGTATCAAACTTGAGCCCCAAGACAAGATAGAAGTTTTTCTACAAGGTCCCAACTCAATCGAATTGCCTATCGACAGGGCGCAATGGCCAAAAATGGAATGCAAGGTCATGGCTCGAATTGGAGAAGAAGGAGCCGAATCAAGCCAAACGCTTCTTGTGGCACGTCTAGATCAAGTGACGATGAGCACTGACGAAGCATCAAATTTATTTGGTAAACAACCCGATTTAAGACCCAAGAAAAAGCGCTCCACCCCAGCGGTTTCAAGAACACCACTGGCTGCCACCACCGGAGTTCTTGGCGAGAAGAAACCAAAGTATTTAAGTTCGACAGCTACATTATCTCAATTAGGAACCCTGAATGGAGCTAGTCATCCCGGTCTGGGAGATGACTTTTTTCACTTCGAAAAAAAATTCGGTCTGCCCATAGAAACAGACACAAACGATCTCAACTGGACCTGGGCACATTATCAACCAAGTGACGGAGACTTCTCACTTTATGCTGGAGCACCCGGTCAGTCTGATGTAGTTGAAATAATTATAGTTAAGCTTCCAGGAGACGCGCTTAAAAACGAGAGCGAGTTCTTAAGTATGGCTAAGGCAATGTCAGGAAAGCTTGGTCGCGAATCGCTAAGCACAACCACTCATTCGGTGCGTTATCTAAGATCTGGACGCTTAAAAATAGAACAATCAATCGGCAAAGGTCTACAAGCAGCTCATTTGCTCTACGGCAGCCTGGGTGGACCACAAATGGCTTCAGGTGGCAGTTCCAACATAAATTTACTGATTCTAACCAAAAGCGCTGGAAATATATTCACCACTTTGCGCAAGGATACACAAAAGGCTAAGATATTAAGGTTCCTGGGACCGATATCGGATATCCAGAGCAAATAACCTCTACTGCACTAACCTTGAGGTGCGCCAAAATGCCTGTCGAAGCACCAGTAAAAAAAAGAGAGCGATTTTCCAATCCGCAAGAAAAGTCCAAATCAAAAGCCAATAGTATGAATCTGATCGACAAAATTCCAGTAGACCTAGTTTTATTCATGGCTTCTCCTTATATTGCAGGCGAACGTCCGCAAGAAGCCATTGCAATCGCACACAAGCTCTGGAACAAATATCAATATACGTCAACTCTGGACATTCTGGGCGAAGACATGACTTGTGATGATGATTGCGATGCCTCAGTAAAAAATTACATGGAGCTTGCCGATCAAATTGCAGCCAATCCACTTCCGGTACCAACAGGCGAACAACGCAAGCAATTAACTATTTCGCTGAAACCATCGATGTTCAGCACTCTTTCGCCTGGTCAGGAAGGATGTAAACCCGCTCTAGCTCTGGCATTCAACCGAATTGAGCGCATATGCGCATATGCCATGGAGCGCAATATCAATGTCACACTTGAAGCAGAGGATTACCGCTGGACCGATTTTCAACTAGATACTTATTTCGAATTGCTCAAAAAAGGTTATTCAAACCTAGGCACAGTGTTGCAAACACGACTATTTAGAACAGAGAAGGATCTAGAAAGATTCGATGTAGATTTAAAAGGCAAACGAGTGCGGCTAGTTATCGGCATTTACAACGAATCGCCCGACATTGCGCAGACAGACAAGAATGTGATGAAAGGGTTGATGGTCAAGTATGCTGGAATACTCCTATCCAAGGGAGTTTACGTAGAATTTGCTACTCATGACGAAACTTGCATCAGCGCGCTGGTGCAAAATGTAATAGAACCAGGGATGGTACCATCCGATAAATTCGAAACACAATTTTTGCACGGAGTTCCGCGCGATCAATTACAAGAAACACTCACAGACGGTACTTTCGCTCGCTCACACTCAATATTGGTGCGCAAGTATTTGCCTTTTGGACCCGGTAAAGTGGCTGGCGCTTACTGTCGTCGCCGTTTGAAAGAAAATCCAAATATGATTGGTTATGGAATCAAAAATCTCTTCAAGCTTCAGTGAAACTATCCTACAAATTTAAAAGTTCGGACTCGACCAAGAAAGCGCCTGTAATCCTCATCCACGGCACAGGTTCTCATGGCGAAATGTGGCAAGCGCAAACTCGACTTTTAAACGATCATGGTCACCCATGCCTGACTATCGATTTACGCGGACATGGAGAGTCTCTAGAGCCAGGCGATAAAGCTGATCTCAACACTCATATTCTTGATGTAATTGAAACACTGGAAGCATCACAAATCCCCATGCCGGCAATCTTTGTCGGACATTCGCTTGGTGCCATTATTAGCTTAAAAATTGCCCAGAGTCATCCTCAATACACAAAGACTATTTTTTTAGCAGCACTTCCAGGACGAGTACTACCCGCGGTGGCACACAGTTTTCGTTGGTTTTTATCCAAGCCATACGAAATCCTAAAAGGAGGTCACTTACACAGCGCTCTTCCATTCAGAGGAAAAGCTTTGCTTGACACCCATTCGAATAGTTTGCAAGAAATAGTAAATAACTTTGAGTCCATAGACCTTACTCGCGAACTGTTCGAGATTGACTGCCCAGCCCACTTAAGCGCGGGTCGCTTTGATCCGGTGGCGCCCTATATGTACATGAAGAAAGTGCAGAAAAATATTCGCAACTCGACTCTGACCATTTTTGATTTGGGCGGCCACAATTTCATGGACTATTACACAAACTCGTTTAACCGATGGATTCTGGACAATTTACCAAGCGAAACAGTCGAGAATTCCTAATCCAAAAGCTTACATATGAAAAACATCTTTAAGCCAGTGGACCATTCTGCGCGGTTCGAGCGAATCCGTGAGATTGTCACTTCTTCCTGATTCAAGCTTAAATGAGGGAGGCGTTTTATCCTGCATTAACGAGTCACTAGCCTGTCTTGTTGCCTGGCTAGCATAACTTTTCATAGACCCGCTTTGTCTATCGCCATCCGCACCTGGTGCATCAAGTGGTGAGGTGACTTTCTCTGCCACCACTTTGCCCAGCAAAGACAAGTTATAAAGCAAATCGTCGGGGACTAAAATATCAGGACGACGCATCTGAACTATTGCTTCGCGATCTTTAGGAGAATCGACTGTGCGCACAATGCGCTTTCCATCAGCCAAAATAAGAATTGCTTCGCCGCTATCTTCAGAGAAGAAAAATGCTTCACCATTCTTCAATGTGCTGGTTCCATTTTGAGCTAAAAAGCGAAGTTTTCGTGTCCACTCATCTTCATTGGGTTTATTCGATGCCATAGCCTCACCTTTCACTTTAGCTTTAACTCGAATAACTTTTTCAATCGGTCTCTTGCTGCTTTTCTGGGTGGAATTCAGTTTGGATTTAGTTTGAGTTTGTGAATCTACTGGAGCAAGAACAGCTTGCTGAGCCAATAAAACCGGCTCGCTATTATTCTTTACCGATTCATCTTTGGCTGGCAAACTCGACACCTGCACATCTTCGACCAAATTGTTTACGGGCGTGTATACCAGTGAAGGTGCCATCACTGATGCCACCACTTTACTGGTCTCAATAAAGGTGTGAATAGTCTGCAAAATAGTGTCAGATTCACGCCCTAAATCTTCACCATTCTTTGTGTCTGGCAACATCCCAAGCGACTCTTTGAGCTGTTCAAATGCGCCGCCCACATTGCCTTTCTCGAGTTGCAGCGTGGCTAAAAGAACCCTTGCATCTTTATATTTTGGCTTTATAGTCAATGCTTGCTCCAAGCAAGTAACAGCCATATCGTGTATTTGCTTCTGCCTGTAAATCAAGGCTTGTTCAAAAAAAGATTTGAAATGATTGGGATTTTTATTAGTGGCTTCAAGAAATTGAGTAAGAGCTTCTTCGCGCTGATTCTTTTTCTTCAAGCGCAAACCAATCCTATAATGTCCCTCAGCCAGAGTTTTTTGAATTTGCTTGCTGATTCGCGACTCGTTAGACTTACTAACTGTGTCGATTGCAGACTGCGGCTTTGCTTCTGATTTTTCTTGTAACTTGGCTTGCGGTATGACGGCAGGCCAGGCTTGAGCAGACGGTACCTGTAAAGATAAACACACCAGCATTGATACCAGTATGCAAGCATTAGTTTCGGAAGAGAGATACGGATGAATACAATCACGCATTCAATTACTCTAGCTCAAATTGCAATTAATTGCATCTATTTACTTGGCTTAGAAGCTCGAACTAGTGCGCGCTCCAGATTGCGCACAAAAGTTTTCCATCCCGGTTCAGATATAGATTTGAGAGGCCAAACCAGTACCGTTTTCAATCTATTCATATTACCACCCAATATATCGGTTAAGGCTCGATCACCAACAACTGCAACTTCGCTCTCGCTTAAATTCAAGGATTCAAGCGCTTTTATAAAACCTTTGGCAAATGGTTTTTTACCATGACCAATCACTCTAATATTTAAAACACCTTCAGCCTGACGCATATATTCTTCTCGCTTATTATTGCTCAATACCACAATAGCTCCACCAAAAGCCTTGTGAGCAGCGTCGAGCCACTCTCTTACGTCGCTTGAAATTTCGCCACTTTTAGACACCATAATGGTGCTATCTAAATCCAGGATCAGTCCTTTCACGCCACCTTGAAGCAATTCGTCTATGCTCAAGGTGGTAATATCGCCACTAGTTATATATGTCGCTTTAATAATCATTGCAATGCTAGAAGAACAAGGGATCTAAACTCTTACCCTTTCAATTATAAGTTTTACAGGGGCAAAAACTTGCGCACCAATCAGTACGGTATATCTAATAATGTATCATTGACTATTCGAGAAAAATGAAAGAACTGGCTCCCAAAATTCAAACAATGGATAACAGAACCTTGCCCGTCAAACATGTGGCCGTAATTATGGACGGCAACAGACGCTGGGCGACACAACGCAAGCTGCCAAAGTTAATAGGACATCAAGAAGGAGTCAAGAGTCTTAAACGCCTAGTTAAACACGTAGGTGCTGCAGGACTTGAATATTTGACTGTTTACGCATTTTCAAGTGAGAACTGGCAACGGGCAGATGAAGAAGTATCTTATTTACTAAAGCTTTTCGTTCAAGTTCTTAGCGACGAAGTTGCCGAGCTGCACAAAAATAAAGTGCGCTTGCGTTTTATAGGCAAGCTCGACACTATGCCTGAAGATTTAAAAATGAAAATGCAGCGAGCCGAAGAAACAACTGCCGCTAACACAGGCTTGAATTTACAAGTCGCTATCAATTATGGCTCTCGACTAGAAATTACCGAAGCTTTGAAAAAGATAGCCAAAGATGCAATGGCAGGAAAGATTTCGGTCGATAAAATAGACGAAGAACTGGTCAGCAGCTACCTGTATACAAATGCAATTCCAGATCCCGAACTATTAATTAGGACTGGTGGCGAAATGCGACTATCAAACTATTTGCTCTGGCAGTCAGCCTACACTGAAATATACATTTGCGATACTTTCTGGCCTGACTTTACCTCCGAACAATTCGACCTTGCTATAGAAGAATTCAAAACCCGCCACCGGCGCTACGGCAGCTAGTAACAAAAAACCATATCCGTTAACGGATATGGTTTCAAATAAGGTTACCTGGGATCTTGCGATTATTAAGGCATCATCTGGGACAGCATTTTGCCTTGCTCGTCCACCGACTTAATAAGCCCCTCAAGATTTATTCTTTGACCCCGAGCGGTGAGAACCACTAAGTAGTGGCCACCAGTCTCCATGAAGTGCAAAATTCCCTGGTCTGTTAGCAAAGTCATTTGCACCAGAGCCCCGCGATTCATGCGCTGGATTGACACATCGTTGTTAGAAAAGAGGGTTGCGCTCAAAGCGCCGATAGTTGCCACTTCAATATCTGGCGGTAAGGACGAGCAGACCACAGACCCGTCTCGAGCAACAAGCAAACAGCCTAAAATGCCATGTTTACCATTGAGTGAGGCTACCAGTTGTTTTACTTGCTCAGAAACATCGCCCGCCATGTTGAATCATCCTTTTGAAGTAATAAATTGTTTATATTATAGAGCGTCGTCTTCGTCTTCAGCATCTTTCGGCTTGTCAGGCGAAAGTTTTTTCAAATCCAAAACATCAATCCAGGGCTCGTCCAGTTGAGTGGAAAAGACATTGGCTGTAACTTCGATTTTGTCGCCATCATGCAAAGAGCTGAGTAACTTGCTTTTTGGGTCCTTTTCATTCTTTGGCATGGGCATTGCAATCTTCAATTCTGAAAGTGGAACCTTAGAATCGGGTCGTAAAACCAAAAAAGATATATTGTCTTTTTGCGGACGCATAGCTGGTTTGTAGTTGAGAGCTAAATTGCAGTATGCAAAAAAGTTGGCAGTGAATTTAACATTTTTGCCTAGAAATTCAGTTGGTTTGTCCACTAACTGAAGTGGAGTCACATCAACAACATTAGCAATGACTGGATGCTCAACTACTGCAGCTTTGGTATCAGACTTCTTATCGTCAGAAGACTTTGAAGAATCCTTGTCTTTGTTTTTGTTTTTGCCATCATCTTTCTTTTTGGTGTCACCATGAGCCTCTTTCTCAGGAGCCTTGGTCGGTGCACTTATGGCAGACTCAAGCCCGCTTGACAATACCGCTATGAGCCCAAACGAAAGGGCTAAGGACGAAAACAATAGTGATTTGCGCTTCAAAGATATTTCTCCAGTTCATTCCTCGAATCTCATATTACCAGAAGCTTATTAGGACTGCTCGAATAGCTTTTGTAATATGAGTCATGTAAATTAAGTTCTCTCATTCCAAGTTCTCTCATTCAAGGAGTAATGGTGAAAAACAAACCTGAGCCACCTGAGTCGCCTGAGTCGCCAGATCTGACCGTGCCCGAAAAGCAACATTCGCCCATGATGCGCCAGTTCTGGGACGTTAAAAAACAATATCCCGACTGTCTTTTGTTTTTCAGAGTGGGAGACTTCTACGAAACATTCGACGAAGATGCGCGCATCGCCTCGCAAGAACTTGACATCACCCTAACTGGTAGACCAGAACCTTTTTCTCCAAACGGTCGAATTCCTATGGCGGGAGTGCCGTTTCGAGCATACGAAGTTTATTTAGGACGTCTTCTAGCTAAAGGTTACTCAGTTGCACTGTGCGAACAAGTAGGCATTGTCGGTGCAGAAAAAGGTCCGGTGGAGCGCAAGGTCACTCGTGTATTTACACCTGGAACAGTACTTGAATCACAATTTCTAAATGCACGGGAGAATAACTATTTAGCTGCAATCTTCGCCGAAAACCCAAACGCCAACGAATGGGGATTGGCTTATGTAGACGCATCTTGCGGAGAGTTTTTCGTTTGCCAGACAACCCTGGATCATTTGCTTTTGGAGCTTGGTCGTATTAATCCCCAAGAAGTGCTAGTGCCTTTCAAAGTAATCAGATCTGGTCCCAACAACTTAATCGCAAGCGAAGTTCCGGATTTGCCTGAAGTTTTGAAAGACAAATATCGATTTATCAATCGAGCCAAATCAACTTATAATCACGATGGCGCCGTTAAGCGAATCCACGACACTTTTAATGTGGCAAGCCTGGAAGGATTCGGCTGTCAAAACATGCCTCTTGCTGTAAGCGCAGCGGGAGCCATTTTGCATTATCTAGATCACACCCAAGGCTCACTTCGCCCCGCCTTTGAAGGCATCACCACATATGGTACCGAAAGCTGTTTGGTGATGGACGAGAATACGCGTCGCAATTTAGAATTGTGCGAAACACACAGAACAAGAGTTTTCGAAGGAAGTCTCCTCTGGGTTTTAGACAAAACTCGTACAGCAATGGGCGGACGTATGCTCAGAAAATGGCTCATGAAGCCATTATTCTCTGTTGCAGAAATCAAATCAAGACAAACTGTGGTTTCATCTTTGTGCAGCGAAAGCGAACTACGCAAAGAAGTCTACACTCGACTTTCACGCCTAAGTGATCTCGAGCGCTTATCGGTCAAACTGTCTTCGCAATCAGCCAATCCAAGAGATCTGGTGGCAATCAAAGATTCAATTGGTGAGCTGCCCGAATTAGTTCATTTGCTCAATTCGTCTAAAATGCCTGCATTAGAGAACTTGCTTTCATCGCCAGATGAATTACTTGAATTGAGACAAAAAATCGAAACTCTCATTCAAGACGAACCGGCTCGCGAAATTACCGAGGGCAATATTTTCAAAACTGGTTCGAACAAAGAACTTGATGAAGTGCGCCAATTGCTTGGTGGCGGCAAAGACTGGATCGAAGATTTGCAGCAAAAAGAAATAGAGCGCACCGGCATTAAGAAGCTCAAGATTAGTTTTAACAGGACTTTTGGTTATTACATCGAAGTAACCGCAGCCAACAAAGATTCAGTTCCAGACAACTATATTCGCAAACAAACGCTTGCAAATGCCGAGCGTTTCATTACACCTGAATTAAAAGAGCACGAATCAAAAGTGCTCAACGCAGAGAAAAATCAAAATGATCTCGAATACAAAATGTATTGCGACTTGAAGCGCGAACTTGCTCCTAAAGCCAAACTGCTCCATCAAGTAGCATTGAGCGTTGCGCGTCTGGATGCATTTTTGTCTCTGGCTCAAGTGGCATTCGAGCGCAATTTTGTTTGTCCAGAAGTAGATGAATCACAAGTAATCGAAATCAAAAATGGTCGCCACCCAGTACTTGAATCAATTCTGCCCATGGGCAAATACGTAGCAAACGATGTCTTGCTCAAAGGCTCAAGCGAGGACCACCAATTAATTGTTTTGACCGGACCTAACATGTCTGGCAAATCCAGTTATCTGCGTCAAGTGGCACTGATATGCATAATGGCTCAAATAGGGTCTTTCGTCCCCGCCCAAAGTGCACGTCTTGGAATAGTCGATCGCATTTTCACAAGAATTGGCGCTGTAGATGATCTTACTCAGGGTCAGTCTACTTTTCTAGTCGAAATGAGCGAGACAACACAGTGTTGTCGGCTGGCTAGTGACAGATCACTTATATTACTCGACGAAGTTGGTCGCGGCACAAGCACTTACGACGGCGTGGCCATTGCCTGGTCGGTAGCTGAATATCTAGCTCAAGAAGTTAAAGCACGAACAATCTTCGCCACTCACTATCACGAACTAAACGGACTATCGAATACTTTTCCTCAGATTGAAAATTATCAAGTTCTGGTCAAAGAAAAAGATGGAGACGTGGAATTCATCCGAGCGGTGGTACCAGGTGGTGCCAGTCGCAGTTTTGGTGTACAAGTAGCAAAAATGGCAGGCTTGCCTCTACAAATAGTTCAGCGCGCACAATATCTAATTAATCAGTTAGAAAAGAGAGCGATTGTATCCAAGCTGCTCGACACGCCAAAGTTCAAAGAAAAAGACGGTATCGCTGACAATACCATGCAATTGTCCTTATTCGAGGCCGCCGCTCAAAAATCAAGTATCTTAGCTGTAACTGCAAGCTCCGGAGGCACGCAAGAAGATCAATGAGGCTCAATAAAGCACTAGCCCTGACCTTGAGTTTAAGCCTGGGTGCAAGCATTTTTGCTGCCCCTTTGTTGCCTGCTTACGGCGAAGCAACCCATTACACCGCCTCGCTCGAGAATGGCGATATGACTTTGATGAACAAAGGCGATTGGCGCGGACTAGTCAAAAGCCTTGAAAGCAAAGGTAAATCGAGCAAGCTTTCAAGTCATGAAAAGGCTTGGTTGATTTTCGCATATTTATTTCTAGGTGACTGCGACAAGATAAACGACCTGAGCAAACTCACCGGACTTGGCGATGCAATGCGCCCAATGTTAGTACGCGATAAAAAACAAAGTCCTACTGAGCTGAACGAAGAACAGTTAAGTGTCAGCTACGACATTTTCACTCGAGCTTATAGTCTTGTTTGTCAGGGCAAACCAGCCGAAGCAGAAAAGATGCTGGCTAATTTACCTGAAGGCTTATCAAATGATACCTATGCCAATTTTGCTCTAGCTGCAATAGCAGGAAAAAATGGCAAAGCACAAGCTGCAGCTCAATATTGCAAACGAGCTATTGATCTCGATCCACAGTTTGGATGGGGTTATCGCACTTACGGTTATTTGAACAAACAATGGCTCAATAACAAAGAAGAAGCAGAAGCTGCATTTCGCAAAGCACTTGCAATAGAGCCGCGTCAAGACGAAGTGCGCAGCATGTTGATAGATATCTTGCTAGTCCAAAACAAATTTGACGAGTCACTAGACTTAGCCAATGAAGCTGTTCGAATTGAACCCAAGAATGACAAAGGTTATTTTCGCCTAGCTCAAATCTATGTCCAGCAGTGGCGTTTGCGCGAAGCCACCAAAGAATTATCCACAGCCATTTCGCTCAATGACAAATCGGCAATTTATTATGCCTTGCGCTCTGACATCAAAAAATATCAAGGCGATATCGAAGGCGCCCTTGCAGACCAGCTACTTGCCACAAACTCGACGACAGACAATGCTCAAAAGGTAATTCAATTAATTGAACTGTCTTCACTCAATTACGAAGTAGGCAATGTTCAACCCGCTATAGACACACTTTATCAAGCTTTGAGTTTAGATCCTAAAAGCGATGTCACTCACCAGACTTTAGTGAAATTGCTCATTGCTGAAAAACAATGGCCCCAACTCATAAAAGAATATGAGCGCTCCATTGCACAAAAACCAGACAATGCCGAATTGCATCTTTTGCTTGGCGATGCTCTGTATATGATTCGAAACGATGCTCAGGCTCTTGAAGAATACAAAAAAGCAGCCAATATGAACGGGCAAGATCCAAAACCACATCGACACATTGCTGCTTTGTACATGAACAATCTCGATTATGCCGAAGCCGCCAAAGCCTATAAAAGAGCGTTAAACATAGACCCTATGTCAGTTCCAGACTTAGTTTCACTTGGATTTTGCAATGCCCAAGATGATGATTATCTTCAAGCCGAAGCAGCACTTGTCACCGCCCTTGCTCTAAAACAAGTTTCAGGTGACCGCGGACCACAAGATACAAAGCGCGAAGACATTATTCGAGCATTGGCTTCTTTATTATATATTGAGGGCAGATACGCTGATGCACTAAGCCAATTTGAAGCATTGAGTGCGCTTACTCAAAACACATCAAAAGCGCGTGAAGACCAGTTCTTACTCACCCAAGCCAAAGCAATGAGCACACTCAAAGAAAAAAGCTTGCAAGAATTTATTGGCACTTTCAACAATATAACTAACAACAAAGATTTGTATAGGTTGGCTCTTGTTCAGACTCTTCTGCGCTTGAACAAGCCTGATATGGCGCTTCAATTCATGTCACCTGTGAGCGAACATATTGTCAAAAAAGATGCACGTTGGTTACTGCTTAAGGCTCAGGCATTTAGGCAGTTAGGCGCGCTCGACAAAGCCACCAAGCTTATAGACCTTTCAATCGAAGCGTGTTCACCAACCAAAGATACTCAACCATCTTTACTTGCAGAATGCATGATTGAAAAAGCGATGATTCAAATGGCGCATAAACAACCATCTCAAGCCGAGGCAACCATTCAGCAAGCAATTGGTATTTACACCAAGCATCCGCAGTGCTACACAATTTTGGCTACCCTAGCTCTTCGTCGCAAAGACTACAAAGAAGCTTCCACCTGGGTACAAAAGGCATTGGAAGTAAATCCATATTTCACTGACGCCTATCTCATCGCCGGTGACATCAATATGCTTCAGAAAAACTTTAAAGAAGCTAGCAACAACTACAAAAAAGCGTCTGAACTTTATCCTGGTTTGCTCAAAGCACACAAAGCTTTGCTTAATTCATATCACGCCCAAAACCTGGCTGATGAAGCCAAACAAGAAGAAATTCAAATTTCCGCCATGCAAAAAGGTGATTAAAATGACTAATAAAAAGACTCAAAAAACTTTACTGATTCTGTTGTCATCTTTCATTTTGACACCACTACCCGCGATGGCGGAGCAAACCAAAGCCACTACAACAAATAAGCCTACCAAGCTGATTAACGGCTCAATCGAACACACTGATGAAACTCCAATGGAAAAGGTGACACCCCTTGTGCATCAGTTTCCACAAGTGGACACAAGTCCATCTGCACCTAAAGCCAAGATTCCAGATTGGGTTCCCAATTATGTCAGAGCCTCGGTTTATACAAACGAAACCATGAAAATGAAAGTGTTCAAACGCATGGCACTTCCAGGCGGAAGCAAAAAACTAAAAGCCGAAATTCCAGACAAAGGTGCCACTATCAGAATCAAGAAAACAGTGCTCGATAATTGGAAAGGCAAATTTCCAAATCTTCCATGCAAAGTTGTTTGCGAGCCTTATGGTCCTGAAGGCAATTTCAAATTCCACAACGAAGACCCGCTTGGACCGCGCGGATATCTTGAGCGCATCGGTCGCGATGAAGAAGGATTTGTAAATTATCGCTACTGGTTTCAGCAGCCAGCACAATCAGTTTCTGAAAGCAAAAGCGTTAAGGTCAACTAGCTCTGAATCTGTCTAAACAAGGATTCGTCAAAGTAACTGGTGCAGAACAAAATAATCTGCGCAATATCAGTCTTGAAATTCCACGAGACTCATTTGTAGTGTTCACAGGAATTTCTGGCTCAGGCAAATCATCCCTTGCTTTTGGCACTCTTTATGCCGAAGCACAACGTCGTTATTTTGAATCTATTGCCCCATATGCAAGACGTTTGTTATCGCAGCTACCACCACCCAAAGTGCAAGAAATATTAGGTCTTCCTCCAGCGGTAGCATTGCAACAAAGGCGAGCAGAGCCTAACACACGCTCATCAGTTGGAACCATCACCACTATTTCTAATGGGCTGCGCATGCTCTTTTCGCGCGCAGGAAAATATCCAAAAAACCAGGAGCAAGTCGACTCAGATTATTTTTCTTACAATACCCAAATTGGCATGTGTCCTAAGTGTCATGGCATGGGACAAATGCACGACATCACAGAAGAATCGCTTGTGCCAAATGCTGATCTTTCAATTAAAGACGGTGCGATTGCCGCATGGCCCGGTGCCTGGCAAGGAAAAAATCTGCGCGATATTTTAGATGTACTTGGTTATGACGTAAATAAACCCTGGAAAAAACTCTCCAAAAAAGATCGTGACTGGATCTTATTTACAGATGAAAAACCTGTTGTTACTGTCCATGCCATAAGAGAAGCGCATCGCATTCAAAGACCATATCAGGGAACTTATATGAGTGCCGCACATTATGTCCGCCATACTTTTGCTTCCACTCAAAGTGCTACTCTGCGCAAAAAGGCTATGCAATTCATGGTGGCTCGCACGTGCGAAGATTGTGGTGGTAAGCGCTTGCGCAAAGAGTCTCTTTCTATAACTTTTGCAGGATACGACATTTTTGAAATGGGCAAAATGCCTTTGCGTAATTTGGTTCAAGTTCTAAAAAAAGCACCTGAGTTAACTGACAAATCGGAGCGCTCTGAAGTTGCAAAATTAATTGTGCATGACTTGATTGAGCGATGCACACTCATTTCCAAACTGGGGCTCGATTATTTATCGCTCGACAGATCTACGCCCACTTTGTCAGCGGGCGAGTTGCAACGATTGCGCCTAACTACACAACTAAGATCTGGACTTTTCGGTGTTGTTTATGTTTTGGATGAACCTTCAGCCGGTCTGCACCCAGCCGATGCTGAAGCTCTAGTAGAAGTTCTTATGCTACTCAAAAATTCTGGTAATAGTCTCTTTGTAGTCGAGCACGAATTAGACATTGTTCGAAAAGCCGATTGGATAGTCGATATGGGACCAGAAGCGGGAGATCGCGGCGGCAGCCTGCTTTATAGCGGACCTATCGAAGGCTTATCTAAAATCGACTCGCATACTAGTTATTATTTGTTTGACAAAAACAAGAAAGACAAATCTAAAATCAAAAGAAGAGAAGTGTCGATAACAGATCAAATATCTATTGAAAATGTAAGCAGACACAACTTAGAAAATCTAAGTGTAAAAATACCCAAAGGCGTGTTGACGGTGGTGACCGGGGTGTCGGGTTCGGGCAAATCGACATTGATCAGTCAAGCATTGTCAGAAGCTATCAAAAACAGGCTTGGGGCGGACGACAACAAAGAGGATGAAAGTGAAGAGTCAATTGAACTCAATGATTTTAATGACAATGCCGAACTAAATTTCGATGATGTTTTAATTAGTGGACTGGAAAACATCAAACGAATGGTTCAAGTAAATCAAAAACCAATCGGTCGTACACCAAGATCAAATCTGGCTACCTATACAGGTTTGTTCGATCATATACGCAAAAAATTTGCTGAAACTAAAGAAGCAAAAACGCGAAAATATAATGCAGGCAGATTTTCATTCAATGTCAAAGGCGGTCGCTGCGAGCATTGCGAAGGAGAAGGCTTTGTTTCGATTGAACTTTTATTTCTGCCTAGTGTTTTTGCTCCGTGTAATGAATGCAAAGGAAAAAGATATAACGAAGAAACATTGCAGATAAAATATCAAAATAAAAACATCGCAGAAGTGCTTGAACTGACAGTTGAGTCTGCGTATGAATTTTTCAAAGAATTAAAACAGGTCGAGCGCGCTCTGAAAACATTACTCGATGTCGGACTTGGATACTTAAGACTGGGACAACCAGCAACTGAATTGTCTGGCGGAGAGGCGCAACGAATCAAGCTTGCGACCGAATTACAAAAACAACAAACAGGCGACGTAATTTATTTACTCGACGAACCTACAACCGGCTTGCATCCATATGACATCGAACGCTTGATGAAACAACTACAAGCTCTTGTCGATGGTAAAAACACAGTGATAGTAGTCGAACACGACATCGACGTTGTGGCTCAAGCTGACTGGGTTATAGAGTTAGGACCAGGCGCCGGAAGCGATGGTGGCAAAGTGGTGGCAGAAGGAAGACCAGAAACGATTGCCGCATCCAAAACGAGCAAAACTGCGCCTTATCTAAAGGACCATTTAGAGCGCTAAGCTTTTAGTTCGCTCAACTTCATTCGCAATGGACGAGCACCTTTACTGATTGTACAGCCCGAGGCTCGTGCCACTCCTAGCAGCATGCCATTAAAAATAAGCTCGTGCAATGGTGAAACGGCATACCAATATGCCAACCCCAATAATCCCTTGGGTAAAAATCGTGCTATTTGAATTATTTCGGTTTCGTCTTCGCCATGCTTAATCAGCTTGAACTCAAGAGCAGCTTGACCTGGCAATTTCATTTCAGCAATGAGCAGCAAGCGTTGTTCTGGAATTAAAGCACGTACACGCCAAAAGTCGATGGCATCTCCATGTCTTAGATCATGAGGATGGCGTCTACCTTTGCGCAATCCCGGTCCTCCCCACAAAAAATCCAGCCAGCCTCTTATCTTCCAGAGCCAGTTAGCGTAATACCAACCAGTGGTACCACCAATACTTGACACTGCTTGCCATGCTTCTTTGGTGCCACCACTCACGGTGAGAGTTCTGATATCATTAAAAACTGTTCCACCGGCCCATTTTGGATCAGCCGAGTTGACCCACTCAAACGGAGGCATTCTTCCTGCGTCTGTCCAGTGACTTTCAACTTGATGATGCTGTATTTTATCTACAGCAATTTTTATTGCTTCCTGACAGGTCAATAATTTCTGCGGAATTATTCTTGTAATTTTATCTTCCTTGCATACTGCTTCGTTGCGAAGACCTTCTGCCAGTGGACGAGCAATATAAGCTGGAACAGGGGTGACAAAATTTATCCAATAAGAGCTTATTCTTGGAGTAAAAACCGGCACCGGAATAATTTTCGGATCAGCCATTCCAGCCTCATGCGCATAGATTTGCATCAACTGCCGATAGGACAAGATATCCGGTCCGCCGATGTCAAAAGTCTGATTGTACATTTCTTCTTTACCAAGAGCGCCCATCAGATAATTTAAAACATTGCGAATAGCTATTGGCTGAGACGGAGTGCTAACCCATTTAGGCGTGATCATGACAGGTAACCGCTCGACCAGGTATCGCATTATCTCGAAAGAAGCGCTACCAGAGCCAATAATCATAGCCGCACGCAAAACTGTTACTGGAAAAGGAGCCAATTTCAATATAGATGCAACTTCGGCCCTTGAGCGCAAATGCTTAGACAAATTGTCTTCGCTTTCGCCAAGACCGCCCAAATAAATTAGTTGTCTGATATTAGCTCGAGCCCCTAGTTCAACCATGATTTGAGCTGCACGCCTGTCGGCTTCCTCAAAATCTGTATGTTTTGGATTCATTGAATGTAAGAGATAAAAAACTCTCTGTACACCACTAAAAGCTTGCTCTGCCGACTCAATATCAAGCAAGTCTAACTGAGTAATAGTGACGTTTGGGTGATTGCTCCAAAGCCTCGACTTGAGTTTCTCTATCGAACGCGAAGCGGCTCTGACTTTGAATCCCTCATCGAGTAACACCTGAACCAACCTAGAGCCGACATAACCTGTAGCTCCAATGACCAGAATCAAATCGTCTTTGTTTGGCAAACTGCTTCTAGTCTCCATCGTTGAACCCTCTTACTATGAAAGCTCAAGCAAATGAATTTCAAATGAACTTACTTATTAGTGTCGAAAATGGCTTTAGCGCAGGCTTTTAGGTGTTCAGCTTCTCCTTCGCGATATGTCTCTGTGAGCAAATCAGCATAAGCTTGCAGTGATCTGCCAACATCTAAATGCTGAGCTCCAAGCACTCTTGTTCGAACATCTATAGCACGCTTGTACAAGACCTCAGCCATATCGAATTTTTTTTCTTTGCGCTCAAGCTCTGCTAGATAGTGCAAGCTGCATCCAAATGCTTCGCTGTCTTTCTGCGCTTTCTGGTCGTAGTAATCTTTTATTTCTTCGAATATTTTTTTGGCTTCACCATATTTTTGCTGAGCGTAAAGACAGGCTGCAAGGTCAGACCGAGCCAGATTTCCGCCATCAAGATCAGGATTAGAGATGGAAGCTTTTCCTTGTATTTCGACAATTTTTTCAAGGTGCGGCTGCGCTTTAGCAGGGCGATTAAATTTCAAATAGAAATCAGCCAGTTGTTTTTGCTTTTCGATAGTTTCTGCATGATTAGGTCCCAAAGCCGTTTGAGCTGCAGCTAGAGCTTCTCGATAATAATTTTCAGCTTGAGAAATTTTCTTTTGTTCTTGATTTAGTTCACCCAAAAGCGAGAATAAATCAGCACCTTGCGGGCTAGTTTTGCCCTGAGAACGCTCCCAAATGGTAACTGCACGTTTCAAAAAACGCTCTGCTTCGTCGTATTTGGCGCGACGTGCATACGATTTTGAGACCAATTTGAGCATCTGGATAATTTCAGGGTGGGTTGGTCCCAATTGAATTTCTTTGATGGAGAGTATCTTTTCGTAGATTTTGCTCGAATCGAGATATTTGCCATTATGCTCAAGAACCTGAGCCAGATTGACAAGTAATATCTCAAGATCGGCATGCCCTTCGCCCAAAGCATTTTCAAGAATACTCAAAGACTGCTTTAAAAGCGGCTCCGCATCAGCATATCGCTCTTGATTTAGATAGAGCGTTCCCAAATTCTGCAAAATATCGCCAACTTCAGGGTGCGCATCGCCATACAAATTAGTCTTGAGCTCAAGCGACCTTTTATAAAGCGACTCGGCTAGATGAAATTTTTTCTGAGCGGCATAGAGTAGCGCCAAATTGTTGTAGCTAGTTGCCACTTCAGGATTGTCATTACCCAGTACCCGCTCATAAATTTCGGTTAATCTGACGCATAAAGGCTCGGCCAGCTCAAACTTTTCCTGAAAGAAATAAACGGCAGACAAATTATTCAGACTCTGAACAATCTCTTCGTTGTGAGGACCAAGCTGCTGTTCGCGAATCTCAAGCGCCCTTTTGTAGATGGGCTCAGACTCAACATATTTGCCTTGCTCGAAAAGCACTTCGGCCAGCCGATCCAGACAATTGGCGATGGTGGAAGGGTCGTTTGTACGCTCAGCTTCCCACAATGCAGCTTGAAACATTGTTTCGGCTTGCGCAAAATCCTCATTATTGACGGCCTGGTCGGCCGATTCCATTAGCTTTTTGAGGTCTTTACTCATATTTTCTATATTAGCTAAATTTACAAGGCAAGATCAATTGTAATTGGACAGTGATCCGATCCCATTATTTTGGACTCGATCGAAGCTCCTTTTATATACTTGCCCAAAGCCTCATCAGCCAAAAAATAATCGATACGCCAACCAACATTGCGCTCGCGAGCAGCAGTGCGCATATGCCACCAGGTGTAGTTGTTCGGCTCGTTATTAAAAGCTCTAAACGTATCTATATAACCGGCATTTACTAGCCGGTCCAACAGCTCACGCTCTTTGGGCATAAAACCTGAAACATTGACATTTTCTTTGGGTCGAGCCAGGTCTATTTCTTTGTGAGCAGTATTGAAATCGCCACAGACAATGATTTTACGACCCTTTTTCTTTTGCGATTTGGCATGCGCTAGAAACGCCTCATAAAAGTCCAACTTATATTGCAGTCGCTCTTCGCTCGCTTTTCCATTGGGAAAATAGATATTGTATAAAACAAAGTCTTCAAAATCTGCCATTATTGTCCGCCCTTCATCATCGAAGCGCGAGACACCAAAGCCAGTCTCGATTTTTTTGGGTTTGTCCTTCAGGTACAAAGCCACGCCACTATAGCCTTTTTTAAGGGCGTGATGGCTCCAAAAACTTTGATAACCAGGCGGCGCAGTAAGGAGTTCTGTGAGTTGTCCGGCATCTATCTTGGACTCTTGAATGCCAAGAATGTCGGGCTTGGTCTTGCCAAGCCACTCAAAGAACCCCTTTTTGCTTATGCTCCTGATGCCGTTTACGTTCCAGGAGGCGAGGCGCAGCATTTAGGCTGTGACTTTTGCGGCATTTACCGCTTCCAGTACACCTGGGTGCACAACTTCGCCGTTGTGGATGTTGACGCCTTTCATCAAGTCTGAACTTTCAAGACATGCGTCATAACCTTTGTTAGCCAACTTCAAGCAATAGCTCATGGTGGCATTGGTTAATGCGCGGGTCGAGGTCCATGGAACAGCACCGGGAATATTGGCTACGCCATAGTGCAGAACTCCGTCTACAACATAGGTTGGGTTGGAGTGCTTGGTAGCATGAATAGTCTCGATACATCCGCCCTGATCTACAGAAACGTCAACGATGACAGAACCTTCTTTCATAGTTTTGAGCATGTCTTTGGTGATGATGCGTGGAGCTTGTTTTCCAGGAATCAAAACGGCACCAATAACGAGATCTGCTCTGACTAGTGCTTCTTGCAAATAATGTCCGACCGAGTAAACAGTGCGAACTTGACCGTTGAAAATGTCATCTAAATATCTCAGACGATCGAGCGACAAGTCGAATATGGTGACTTTAGCGCCAAGACCAAGTGCAATTTTTGCAGCGTTAGTTCCAACTACACCGCCGCCGATAATAACTACAGTTCCAGGTTCTACACCAGGTACTCCGCCAAGCAAGACGCCACGACCGCCCATAGGACGCTCAAGATAGTTTGCACCGATTTGGGTAGCCAAACGACCAGCGATTTCGCTCATAGGTGTAAGCAGTGGCAGTGCGCCGTTAGGCATTTGTACTGTCTCGTAAGCAATACATGTTGCGCCTGTTTTAGCCAGATCAGTAGCCAGTTTGGGGTGTGCTGCAAGATGCAAATAGGTGAATAAAACTTGACCTTTACGCAAATAGCCAACTTCTTTGTCTTGTGGCTCTTTGACTTTCAAAATCAGGTCAGCCTTTTCAAAAACAGCCGGAGCGTCGGGAAGAATAGTACAACCTTGAGCTTTGTACTCTTCATCAGTGATACCGCTTCCAACACCAGCACTCTTTTCGATGAACACTTCATGTCCAGCACTCACCAGAGCATGGGCACCCGCTACAGTGAGGGCTACGCGATACTCATTGTCAAGAATCTCTTTTGGCACGCCTACCTTAGTCAAGGTCCTATCCTCCAGTTGAAGTAGATAAAATTATGAAGTCACTATTTCTAATTTCGACTAATTCTATCTCGAAGATATGCTTTTTATAGTTATTTATGGTTGTCTTAATCTTGTCGTTAGATTGCCACTCTCTAAAGGAAAGTCATGACTGCAAAAACAGATGAAACAGTAATCCTTGGAGGTTCACGAACTCCATTTGGTGCTTATGGCGGATCGCTTGCCGCGCTTAATCCAACAGAATTAGCTGTAGAGGCAGCCAAAGGCGCGCTTGACAATACGACAATTGAAAAGTCGCTCGTCGACTATATAGTTCTTGGAAATGTTATTCATTCCAGTCCCGATTCCATTTACATGGCAAGACACGTGGCTTACAAAGCCGGTCTCGATAAAAACACACCTGGACTGATGGTCAATTTGCTTTGCGGATCAGCCGTTGCGTCAGTAGTGCAGGCTGATTTAATTCTTCAAGCCGGTCAAGCCAAAGCGATTTTAGCCGGTGGTACCGAAGCCCTTTCGATGACACCCTACTCCAGTTGGAATATTCGGTGGGGAAAGCGCATGGGTCATGGAGAATTGCTTGATGGGCTCGATATAAGAGACACTCTAGTCGATTTTTCAATGGGCGAAACGGCAGAAAATCTGCAAGAAAAATATGGACCTATAAGTCGAGACCAACAAGATGAATATGCCGAACTAAGTCAAGCGCGATATAAAGCGGCTTTAGACAAAGGGTATATCGCAAACGAAATTACGCCGATTGAAATAAAAGTCAAAAAAGAAACTAAAATAATTAACGCAGACGAACACCCACGTCCAGGTACTACTCGCGAGGCGCTAGCCAAGCTGCGCCCGGCCTTCAAGTCGGACGGAACGGTTACAGCAGGCAATGCTTGCGGTATCGTTGATGGTGCAGCCTGCGTAGTGCTAACTAAAGCAAGTTTGGCAGTCAAAGAAAACTTGAAGCCGCTTGCAAGAATAGTGAGTTCTGCCACTGTAGGCGTTCCACCTGAAATCATGGGCATTGGACCAGTTGAGGCCATTCCAGCCGCTCTTGCAAAAGCAGGCCTCAAAATATCCGATATTGACTTGTTTGAAATCAACGAGGCTTTCGCTCTTCAATATCTAGCATGCGAAAAAGCACTTGATTTGAACCGCGAAATAGTGAATGTAAATGGCGGCTCAATTGCCATCGGTCATCCCTTTGGAGCAACCGGTGCACGAATTCTGATGACGCTTGTGCACGAGCTAATTAGGCGTCAGAAAAAATATGGTTGCGTTAGTTTGTGTGTGGGAAGTGGAATGGGTATTGCAATGGTGATTGAAAGTCTTGCATGAGGTCTTTTCTTAGGTTTTGCCTGACGGTCTTATACCGGCGAAAATGTGCTATTAAGTGCAATATATAAAATGGCTGGAAAATGGAAAATTTTCGCAAGCCATCGAAAGCAAGGGGAACACTGGCATGAAGAATAAGTCTGGATTTACATTTTTACTTGCGGCCGCTCTGGCAAGCAGTCTTTTTGCTTCACAAGCAGTTTTTGCAGCAGATGAAAAAAGCGATGATGACAAACCGCAAACCAAAGGTGGTGGGAAGTCCTTTAGTGGTAAAGCCTCCTGGTATGGACCTGGATTCAATGGAAAGAAAACCGCATCGGGCGAAGTTTTCGATATGAACAAATGCAGCGCTGCTCACTTAAAACTTCCGTTCCAAACCAAAGTGCAAATTGAAGATCCGCGCACTGGCAAAACTGTAATCGTAAAAGTGAACGATCGCGGACCCTACGTTAAAACAAGAGTGCTGGACATGTCTAAAGGTGCTGCAGTTAAGCTCGGAACCATATCGCGCGGTGTTGCTTTTATCGATTGCTTGGTTATAGACGATAAATAGCTTTTGCAAGCGAACTCTATTTGCAGGCTTACTTTATTCGCCAGCTTTATCTTCAATTGAGCGTGCTCGGAGATTCATTTCTTTAGCCTCGGCATCTCGTCCCATATCTTGTAATAGTGTGGCGTAATTTCGAAGGGTAGCGGCCACTTGTGGATCATTTGCTCCATAGAGGCGCTCTTTGATAGTGAGAGACTTTTGGTAGAGCGGCTCAGCATCAGCATAGCGTCCTTGCTGACGATAAAGTCTTGCCAGATTGTTTAAATCTACAGAGAGATCTCCGGCCGTGGCATCTCCACCCTTTTCGCTGATGGCGATTGCGTCTTTAAATGTAGGCTCCGACTCAGATATCTTTCCGCTCTGTCTATAAATAAGTGCAAGCTCGTTTAAATCACGTCCGACTTCAGCATCGTTAGCTCCGTTTTGAGCTTTGTGAATATCGAGCACTTTTTTCATATAAACTTCGGCATTAGCATAATCGTCCATGTGTAAAAATAATTCTTTCAAATTATATAAACATGTCGCGTAATTCTTACTAGCAGCACCATCGACCTTTTGGCACAGTTCAAGAGCTTTTTCAAGATGAGGACGTGCTTCTTCATAATTTCCAATGGTATCAAGTACGACACCAAAGTTCGTTTCCATCGTCAATTTATCAGAATCGGTTACACCGACTTTATTTTGCAATGGCTCGACACGTTTATAGATGGCTAGAGCCTCTTCGAAATTACCCTGCTCACGCTGGACCATGGCTAAATTGTTCAACGCCACAATCAATTCTTTGTCGTGCGGCTCGGCACTTCCCTCCACCAGAGTCACTGCTTTTTTTAATAGCGGCTCAGCCTCATCAAATTTTTGTTGTTCGCGCAAAACTCTTGCCAGCTTAGTCAGACTAGCAGGTGTCTCATTTCCATCTTTATTATTGGTTTCAAGTAATGTTTGTGCTTCACTATCGTTGCCTTTTTTGCGAAGCACTACAGACAAATTATTGCGTGCAACCTGCACACCTTGTGGCTCTCCCACTTTTTCCTGAATGGCTAAAACTTCTCGAAGTGACTGTTCTGCTCTATCAAGTTCGTTTGAATCAGTGAATACAGCCGAGAGTGCATTAAGAATGCGGGCGCGATTTAACTGATCTAGTTTTTCATTTCCGTCCACCAATTTAAGCGCGGCATGAAATGTTGCAATACTTTCTTTGTAATTTTTTTGTTTGTACTGCAATTTAGCCAAATTGTTCATTACAGGCAAGATGGATGCATTGCTTACACCAGCTTTTTGTTTGGCCTCAATTGCTTCTGCATATAACTTGATTGCTTTAGCATCAGAATCTTGCGTATCTTTTAAATCGAGTACTAAAGCCAAATCATTCAATGTGATACCACGACTTTCTTCAAGTTTTTTGTTATCTGGAAAGTTGATTGCATCACATAATTTGAGCGCTTCTGTAAATTTGTTTTCGGCTTGTTCTAATTGACGAGCTTTATATGCAGCCTCGCCCTCGTTTATTAAGTTTGACCAACTTGTCGAATCGGCATATGCAATCCCGATTGAATTAACTGCCAAAAGCAGCCCTAAAGAATAAGCCAGAAAAACCGTTTTTGCTTTCATAACTTGCAACCTGTACCGCTAGTAAAATTAGCCATCAGTAGAACTTTATATCCCTTGCGCTTTTGATGCATTAGACAGAAAAATAGTAAAAAAGTTCCTCTGCTTTTTTGCCTTCGGTTTTAATTTTGGATCAGGAAATCAAGTGCAATTAGAAACATCTGATTTTTCAGTCTCGCTTAACTACGACCCCGATCAAAAAACCATAACCGTTAACGGATATGGTTTTAAAAGGAGACGTCACAAGCCCGAGCAAAATCGCAAAATTGCGACCGGTGCTTAATTCCAGGCAGTGGTTGTGTTGTTGAGCTTAACCGAGCGTGGAGCGTCGGCCTTGTTAGCTGTAAAAATGTATTTAGAGTACGGATATTCGCTTTCAGATTTTTTAGCGACCGCTTGTTTAGGTATGCCTCTCATCGCCATCATTTGCAACTCAGGCATAATCGATGGAGCATAAGGCGGTGGAGGAGGCACTAAATAGTGGTGACCGGCAATTCTGCGGCTTTTGCGATGTTGCGATCCTTTTTTGCTCTTGGACTTAGCTTCAGCGCGATCACAAGTTAACACTATGCTTGCGCTAGAAACAGCAAAAGCCGTACCCAACATAACAAGCACGCGACAATGATTTTTGATAGAAAGACCCAAAACTACCTCTTTCCACCTTGGTCGCTCAAAGTCCTTCGATATATGGACAGCATCAAATAAGGTGGCTCTATACATATTACCACTGCAATCTGCTAAATAAACCCGCAGGCTCTGCTATTGAGCTGATGTAACAGTAAAAGCGGAATAATTTAGTCAAACCATTTGGTTTTACGAGGTCGTCTTTGTTGGTGGATTGAATCAAGATTCTGAGCGTCTGCACTTGGATCCCAAGTGGCAACAGAGCTACCCCACCAGGCTTTTAAATCTACTGCGGTCTTGGACGGCGAAGACATTTCTTTAGTTGATTTACGTATCGCCTTTGCATCTTCGCATAGCTTCTTCATTTGCTCATCGGTGGGCTTTTCGGCTATTTTGACGGGTTCTTCACCCAATCGATCTGCCAAATGGTCTAGATCCACTTGCCAGGGGTGTTGCACGACTGTATGCTCCCCGGTCTCTTCACCACACGAACCTTTCTTTTTCAAGAAAGAACCTAATTTGCTTAGGAAATCCCGCACCATCTTGGTACAGGCATTGGCTTCTTTAGTACTGGACATAGGACTTCTCGATAACCTCCATAGCTCCATCTTTTGGGACCGAGTTCTACTCAAGTAGTTCCCATGACAACGGCGCCCTAACAAATTAGGACCTTTATGTGAGATATGTTAAGAAATCCGTAATGTTCGCTTTCGTTTTCGCTTAGATTTATCGGATATTTAGTCCGTTGCTTAGCACATTTTGAAGTAATTAATGACTTTAGCCAGCTACTAAAGAGAGTTGCGGGGCATCAACCGCTATTGGATTTTCACCCATTAAGGGGAGTTCTAGACGCAACTGAAATTCGCCCGGAGGCTCGAAACAGTGAATACAGCGAGCCTCATACTGAGCATCGCCTACCAAGATTTGTTCTTCTGAATGAACCATTCTTTGAGTGCGACAGGCAAAATCCGACCCGCATTTCCGGCAAACGGCAAGTAACTTATCGACCCGATCCGCCATCGCCATGAGGGTTGGCAGGGTTCCGAAAGGTTCGCCCCTATAATCGAGGTCTAAGCCTGAGGCAATAATTTTTTTCTTTTGACGCAATAACGTCTTAACAACTGGTATCAATTCTTCTGAAAAGAACTGACATTCATCCAGCCCTACCACTAAGGCATGGGCGGCATAGGTGAGAATATCTTTGGGGTCTTCTATCACTACGGCTTTAGATGCAAGCCCGTTACGCGATTCGACATGATTTGCCTTGGATCTCGTATCTGTGGCGGGTCTGACAATAATGGTAGGTAGATAAGCCAAACGTGCTCGCTCGATGCGGCGAATCAGCTCGCTCGACTTGCCGGCGCTCATGCAGCCGACGATCACTTCCAACTTATAGCCAGTAAGCATCATGAACATAATACCCTTTTATATATGCGTGAGAGTTGCGGTGGCAACGGCTTAGAGCTATTAAAACTTAACAGGAAATCGGTCGGTCTAAAAGGTAGATTTTCTTATTAGCGCAAAGCCGAGGTCATATACTTGTAGCTAGTCAGCCTATCTAAAGTATCTTTAGGCAATAGATTTTGCTCGAAAAGTATTTCTTTTATAGATTTTTTTTGCTCTTTTGCCTGTGACATTATTTCTAAAGTTTTTTCCATCCCCAACTCTTGCGCAAGCACCGGCAACAAGGCTTGTGAACTCTCAAGAATAGCCCGACAACGAATAGGATCTGCTTTCACTTTGCTTAGACAATTAGTAGTAAACGAAATAATAGAAGATTCAAGCATCTGCATACTATTTAAAATGGCTTGAATAATAATAGTAGTGAAAATATTGGATTCCAGTTTGCCTGCCTGCGTGGCAATAAGCACAGCTTGGTCGTTTGCCAATATCTGATAGGCGGCAATAGTCAATTCATCATTGAGATTTGGAGCTGGAAGTGTTATCTCAGCTAAACCTCCGCTGGGACCCGACGACAGAAAAGCCAGGTCGTTAGCCATTTTTATGAGATCGCATGCAAGCTCACGCAAGCTCGATGAAAATTCCAGAAAGTCACTCATCGAACTGGTGGCTTTAATATTATCATCTGCGGGGCGCAGTTCAAGCTTTGTTTGAGCAGATAAGGCTTGAATAACCTGGTACTGAAAAGAGTGGCTAACACCAAATCCGGTGCCCACTCTAGTGCCGCCCAAATTGACTTCTTTCAAACAGGTAGAAGCTTCGGAGATACGCTTGAGTGCGCGCTCTATCGAAGAACCATAGGCGTTGAATTCTTGTCCCAAAGTTACAGGTAAAGCGTCTTGCAAATTAATGCGACCCAGTTTTACGACCGATTCGAATTCAAGACTTTTGCGACGCAGAGTGCGTTCCAGGTCAAGCAAAATATTTTTGAGCGACTTCAGTCCAAGTAAAATCGAGATACGCATCGAAGTTGGATAAATATCTTCAAGCGCTCCCAAAATATCTACATGGCGACTTATTTGTATTTTTTGGCATGAGCCAAGAGGATCTCCAAGCAGTTCTCCAGCTCGATTAGCAATAACTTCACTTATATTCAAATTCAAAGCGTGCCCAGACGCGCCAGCCAAGCCATCCACCACTATGTGATCATAAAAATCGCCAGAAGCTAATTCGTCACAAGCTTGCAAAAGCGCCTTGAGCACCGGCTGGGCAAAATCATTTTCATCTACTAATTTTTCAGTGCAAGCGCATTGAATAATGGCTCGCTTGACCTCAGCCATTGCCTCCACCAGGCGTGGACTGACCTTGTGACCGTACTGAGGAATAGACTGTATCAAGCGTTGGGTCGCGATTCCATAATAAGAATCGTTGGGGACGTTAATCTCCCCAAGGTGATCTTTTTCTATACGCTGTTGACCTTTTCTTTGAGTCATTGATGCATTATCACAAGTTTGTCTTATGATAGTTTTTACTGGCAGGAACGAGTATGAATGATCGATAAGGAAGCTAAAATTTGCCACGCCGCCGCCTGCGAGCAGATTGTTTGCACTAGACAAGAAGTGATCAATCTAGCCCTTGGATTTACTGAAGATTTCAGATGCATACATTGTCTGGCAATGGACCTGGAGGCGTCAAAAGACTCCGTCTTGCTTTTGCTCAGAATGAAAGATTATGTCAATTCGCGTCCTTGTTTTGCCAAAGAATGGCAGAAATATACGTCGCAAAAAGACTGCCCCAGCCCCAATACGTGTTATCCTGCCCCTTGTTTTGAGTCTGAATAAGAATCTAATTGAAGGGAGAATCGATTGTGACCACAGAAGCTTTTCACAATCTGGATTTACGTGGAGTTGCCTGTCCAATGAATTTCGTTAAGACCAGGCTTTATCTAGACAAAATGCAAAGCGGCGAGACTGTAACAGTTGTTTTAGACGACGGTGAGCCGGTGGAAAGCGTCTATCAGAGCATAAAAGCCGAGGGGCACACAGTCGAGCGCCAAGAGCAGGCTAACGATTCAAGCTGGACTCTGACCATTATTAAGGCATAATCTGCGGCGAAAATTGCTTTTGCGCGCTAAAATTTGACCCATGTCCAAAATTGCACTTTCTCTTTCACTTACTTTTGTTGTCGGCGCACAGCTATGCTTTACTCTTGAAGGACAAGCACAAAGCTCACCAACCAAAGCCTCGCAGACGCAAAATCAGATTCAGTCAACTGCTATTCCAGATCTGGACAAAGCTCGCGAAAACACAGAGAACAACCCGTCCAGCCCTGATTTGAGCTTTAAGTTCGCTGAGGCATTGCGTTTAAATGGTGAAAGCGTAAAAGCTAATCATCAATATCTACACACTACCGAAGTTGAACCTTCCTTTTATTTGGCTTATCATCAGCTTTTTCTTTATTGTAGCGACGAGCGCATTCTGGACGAAGCCATTAATCGTCTGCGTTTTTTAAAGCAAGAGAAACAAAATGAGTTAATGCTTAGAGTAGCTCTATCTGAGCTTCTAGAAAAGAAAAGAGAGTTTTACGAAGCATCGCGCGAGTTAATAGATCTGGTCTTTGCTAATTTAGTGCCTGAAAAATACAAAGAGAAAGTAAATACTCGCATCCGCTATTTGCAAGCCAAAACAACCACTGCTCAGTCTCATAGAGAAGCCAATGCAGGCGACGCTCACCTTGGCGAATCAATCTCTAAGCCACCCTTGCCAGTGAACGAAGACATGTTAAAACGTGGAATGTCACTATCTAAAGTCAAATTTGATACGCCGGATCTGGATTCTGACACTAATTTTAGACACGTACCGCTTCAAGATTGATGATTAAGTCAAACTCTTTTTTATGGATGACTCTCCTGGCATTAAATCTAGTTGCTGTTGGCTGTCACTCACAAATGCAGGTGCAGTCCAATCTTCCAAAGGTTGAGAAAGAAGCCCAAAGCGAACCACAGAGCGCGCCCGCTTCGACCAGCTCGACCAGTGCAACGCAAACGCCACAAACGCAGACGCAAGCTCAAACACAAGCCCAAGCTTCAGTGTCTCAAAAATCTCCCTCTGAAGAAAATATGCAAAGCGAAGCGGCTGTGGCAAATGGCTGTCTTGAAGCGTGGAAAGTGGCTGTAATGCAAAAAGATGAAGCCAAATCGATGGAAATGCTAGAAAAACTCGCCAAAGAAAATCCCAATATTTCCACCATTCCTTTCATGATGGGACAGGTCAAAGACTTTTTCAAAAAACCCAAAGAAGCCCTTGTTTATTTCAAAAAAGCCCACTCAATTAATAAATTCAGCTCAATTCAAATCCTGCGACTCGCAGCATCACTGCGCAAAAACGGGGAGTTTAAGGAAGCTGAAACACACTATGACGGCTTGCTAAAAAAATTGGAAATTGCCCTTGGCGACAAGCATGACGAAAATCTGATTTTTGTTCTGGCATCAGTGCGAACAGGAAAAGCATATTGCCTATCTGCTGCAGGCAAGAAAGAAGAAGCGCGTGAAATGGTCAAGAAGGCGTTAAGCGAAGACCCAGGTAATCTGGAAGCTAAAGAGCTTTTAAAGAATTTGGGCAGTTAAACGCCTGAAACTGACAACCCACCTCTCTTTTTTAGATGTATCATTATAGGTGTGTCATCAGAGGTATTTTCAAATGGTCAAAGAGACTATCGAACGCAAATCTTCTCCCCAAGGCAATCCGGCTGTCGAAGAGATTGCAATCGACGGTTTTGATCATGTCGAGTTGTTCGTTGGCAATGCGCTTCAAGCCTGCTACTACTATCACAAAGGCTTCGGCTTCGACGTAATCGGCTTCAGCGGACTTGAAACTGGCGACCGCGACAAAGTTTCTTACGTGCTCAAACAAGGTGGCGTTCAGCTTGTTATATCAGGTGGATTATCGAATAAAAGCGAAATTGCAGAACACGTGCACGAGCATGGCGACGGTGTAAAAACAATCGGATTTAGAGTACGCGATGCGGTCAAGTGCTACGAAACAGCCATTGCTCGTGGCGCCAAAAGCCACAGCAAGCCAGAGTTTTACGAAGGCAAGGAAGGAAAATTCATTTCTGCCTCAGTTCATACTTACGGTGACACCATTCACAAATTTGTTCAACGTCAAGAATTCACAGGCACTTTCGCCCCAGGATTCAAGGCTCTCGACAAAAAATCTCAAGGCAACCCGGTTGGCTTAATGAGCATCGACCACATTGTAGGTAACGTAGAACTCAATAAAATGGAATCGTGGGTTGAGTTCTACCAAAACATCTTTGGCTTCTACGTCTACCAGTATTTTGATGCTGACGACATAAGCACCAAATATTCGTCGCTGGTATCAAAAGTGATGGCAAACAAAAGTGGTGTTATCAAAATGCCTATCAACGAACCTGCCATCGGTACAGGCAAATCGCAGATTCAAGAATACATCGACTACTACAATGCAGGCGGCGTACAACATTTAGCAATCACCACCCGTGATATCATCGCTACCATTGCAGAATTGAAAGCACGCGGAGTCGAATTCCTGGCTGTACCAAGATCCTATTACGATGCTCTACCAGAGCGAGTCGGACACATCGATGAAGATATAGAAGAATTGGCGAAACTTGGAATTCTGGTTGACCGCGAATCTGATGGCTATTTGCTCCAGCTTTTCACTAAACCAGTTGAAGACAGACCCACTTTGTTCCTAGAAATAATCCAACGCAAAGGTGCTAAAGGCTTCGGCAAAGGCAATTTCAAGGCACTATTCGAGTCTATTGAGCACGAACAGGCTTTGCGCGGCAATCTCTAGCCATAACCCAAGCCAGTGCCTAAATTTATTTTGCCCCACCGGCGCCTGAATTGGGAATTCTACGCTTTACGACCTCTCTATCTATATAGATAATCTCAATGGTGGATAAAACTGAAGAGGTCTTAATCGGTGTCACTAGAAAGCGACGCCGCGGATACACGCGGTACGCAACAAGATAATCAACCAGAATCAATTAGGCTAGCAAGCCTTAACCTCAACGCGTCCGATTACAGAGCTTTCGCAATTCAGAACCAGACTATCAACCAGACCAATAACTTTTACTCGAATTTCAGCGCATTTAACCAGAACTCTCCGGTTGGCTTCAACCCGTACGAGAGTCAGAATATAAATCCTCAAGGGTTTAATCCTCAAGGGTTTAATCCCCAATTTTTTAACCCCCAACAAAGATTCGACCAATCTTTCGACCGCTCCTTCAGTTATCCACCACATATGCAGAGGGACCCGTGGCAACAGTATCGAATGGAAGCTCCAAGTAATTATCCTCAAACGCAAGGAAGAAACGACTTCTGGGGCAATTACTGGTCAGCTTATTTCCGAGAAGCAGATCGGCGCGGGTACAGACCGCCTTCACCCCAAGATAATCCGACCCTGCCTTACAGGCGACCGCGCTATGAAAATCCAGATGCTCCATTAAATCCGGTAGCTCCAAATCAGAACTACGGCACAAGAATGCCCATGGAGCCTGTGACTGATGCATCAATAGTGAATGACATAAGCAAACGTCGAAATGGCGAGCGCGTCGATCCCGTATATGTAGGTATAGACAACCGCGAAAGCTATAAAGCCGAAGACGGCAAAAAGAAAATCAGAAATGCTCCTGCGTGGCTCGACAGACCCGCCGCCCAAGCCTATTTAATGATAAATGAAGAACTTGCTGCATTAGGCAAAAAATTGCTTCCTGCATCTCATTGTGCAGACTGTGCCAATATCAATTCACTTGGGCGCACAAATACACAACAAGCAATTGCAAGTGGACTTAGAGCAGCACCCGGTAATTCTGAGCACGAACGCGGTGCGGCACTAGACGTGAAAAACTTCAACGATCCAGATGTGTCTAGACTGCTGCGTAAATACGGATTCGTTCAAGGTAATTTATCCAGACCAAATGTGCCCATTCCAAACGATGCGCACCACTTCTCATTTGATATACGCAACGCTTCAAAGGTTGCCCAGATGTGGGATCAATCTCAGGCAAAGACTCGTTATGCAAAATATGAAAATGCACCAAATCAAAGGCCTAATCAAAGACCAGTAATTGAAGCAGAAAATCAGCCTGAATATCAACCCGAAGAATTGCCTCTGGACCGATTACCACGGCGCAGACGATCCTAAATTATTGGGCTAGAACCTTTTATTTGGCTCGCACATACCAATCGGCCGGAAGTCTCTTTACCCATCCATCAAGCTCAAGCCCGGTCAAGAGCGCTGCGGCCTCTCCGCCTTCTAGTCCTAAATCATAAGCAATTTGATCGAAGTGGACAGGTACAGAACCCAACATCTCATAAATTCCAAACACTTTTTCTGAATCTTTTTGTTTAAAATGGCCTGACTCGATCATTTGCTCTTTCCAGCCTTTGCAAGACTCTTGTTCTTGCTTTTGCTTTTGCTTTTGCTTTTGTTCTCGCTCTCGTGCCTCAATCTCTGTTTCTCCACCGGTATCAAATTCGATATCATATTCCGGTCCTAATTTCTTTATCGCTATTTTCAACTCATATTCATTCTGCAGTTCAAGCCAATATTGAGGTTTTGTTTTAAAAAACTTGGCCAACCTCAATGCCATCTCCGCTGAAATCCCCCGCCTTCCACTTACTATTTCAAAAATCGTGTTGTGCCCTACATTTAGACAGGCTGCCAGTTTGGAAGCACTCAATCTTCGCTCAAACATAAACTGTTCCGTTAAAACTTTTCCGGGGTGAAAACTTTCCATATTTGGCCCTGCCTTACAATGTCATTTGTCTTGTGTACGGATCCCGGGCCCCGGGGCCCGGACAACAGGAATAAAACAAAATCACACAAGAAACTATGTTAGAAACTGATGCGATTTATTCTGGCTGCCTCCAATAAATATTGATTGTAAAATGCGAAGCGGCAAAAAGAGCGTGAGGTACTTGCCTGTTTATGCTGAAAACGGGCAGAAATTTTAAACGCAAAAGAATGAATGTTTGATGGAAGACCGAAATATGGAGATAGGCACAAAAACAAAACGCCCCTACAAGAGAGGCGTTTTGGAAGCATTCAGTTTCTGGTTAGATTCTGAAATTACTTGCGATATGTGATTGTAGGGATTTCGCCTTCGAATTTAAGTTCGCCTTGGAAGCCGAATTCTTGAGCCATGTTTTTGACACATGATTCAAAACCGGAAGACATTTTTTCCATTTGTTCTTTGGTTACGCCACAAGCTTCCATAGCTTTCCACATTCCACAGGTTTTGTAGGTGAAGTGAGCTTCTTTGTCATCGCCCCATACTTCTACTTCGCTGCCATAAAGATTGGCTTCGAGTTCAGCTTTAGCTTGAGCAAATTCGATAGGTGTTTTGACGTTCTTCTCAACGAAGTATTGCTTCATTGAATCGCGCATTTCGGTTTCCCATTCTTTTTTGATTTCTTCGCCGTGCTTAGCGAGAACTTTCATGGTGACCATCATTTGTTTGGCAGCCATTTTGGAATTGGTAGCATGAAATTCTTCTGCTTTCCATGTGGGCTTGATAAGTGTTTTTTGAAGTGTTGTCATAACGCTGTCCTTGATCTTTGGTGGGGGTGAAACTGGGACCAGTATATGCGCGAAACCAAGCAAATTAGCCAGACTTAAGACTAAGATCTGTTTTCAACTTGGCAATTCTTAGCAATTGATAATGCTTGGGTTTCGAGACTTTTCGAGTAGAAAAATCAAACCGCAAGGATCATTTTTAATGCATCGACCAATTTGGTATTTTCTTCTGGAATGCCGATGGTTACTCGAACACAAGTTGCCAAACCAAATGCTTTCAAGTGGCGAATCGCTATTCCTTTATACAAAAGTTTTTCAGTCAAATCCTGAGCCTTAGCTTCCGACCCCATTTCTATTAGTATGAAATTGGCATGAGATGGCACATGATTGAGTCCAAGCTCAGAAAATGCGGACGTCAAATACTGCATTCCCTGACGGTTATTCTCCTGCGTGATTTCTGGAAAAACAGTGTCATCAAGTGCCGCAACACCAGCAGCTTGAGCCAATATGTTTGGTTCAAAAGGAAGCTTAACTCTATTTATATAACTAATAACATTCTCGTGTCCAAAACCATAACCAACACGAATTCCAGCCATTGCATATGCTTTTGAAAACGTACGAAGAGTCAGAACATTCGGCAATTTATAGCCAACAGTGCTTGGAAAATTGGGCGTGCTCTCAGCAAACTCGTGATAAGCCTCGTCCACAATAACCAGGATATTTTGGGGAACTTTTGCGATAAATTTTTCGAATTGATCGCAAGTAAAGATGGTTCCCGAGGGATTATTGGGATTACACAAATAGATTATTTTGGTGCGAGCGTTTACTGCTTTCAAAATCGCATCGAGGTCGAAAGAATAATCGTTTAGTGGCACCGTATTTAGTTTCGCGCCTTTGGCACTAACTAGAACGTATAGACCTATGAAAGTTCCTTGCGAAGTGAGTATCTCTTCATCTTCGTGCAAGAATGCGCGAATGATACTGCCTAAAATGCTTTCTGAGCCTGCACCAAGACAAACGTTTTCTGGCTTCAAGTCATACATGTCAGCCAGTTTAGTTTTGAGCAAAAGTCCGCCAGCATCAGGATAACGATTCAAATTCATCGTTGCATCAGCAATGGCTTGCTGAACTGTCAACGGCGGCGCAAAAGAGTTTTCATTAGATGCAAGATTGACCAGACGCTCGATTCCAAGCTCTTGCATAAGTTCTGTTGGTGGGCGACCTGGCTTGTATGGCTGCAGGGCTTCGATGTGTGGAGCTACCTGAATTTGAAATGGTGGTGCCATGTCAATTTTCTGATTTGCAGAATTACTGGCTGCATCCTTATTAGATAGTATCGAAACGTTGAGATTGTTAACCGCCAAACTTTCGCTCATGATCCCGTAGATTCCCACCCTTACGTCGCCAACCGGATTTCTCTTACAAGAAATGGCGTCGACATCTTAACAACATCATTAAGATATCATTGAGACTTCTTGCTTTCAAGGCAAAAAGCACCGGAAACGCGTGCTAAATCATGTACTTATGTTCATGTGTTATAATTTCGATTATTGCGGGTGTAGTTCAATGGTAGAACGGTAGCCTTCCAAGCTGCACACGCGGGTTCGATTCCCGCTACCCGCTCCAATTTTTTTATAGCCCCCATACCCAAGGCATATACCAAGACCGGTGACTAGCAACAGAGTAAGTATCAGTGATGTGCTCGTTGCTCGAAAGCGTATAAAAGGTTTCGCCCTTGAAACGCCGCTTGCCAAAAGCCAATGGCTCAGCGAAGTTTCAAAGTCTGAAGTTTGGCTCAAGCTTGAAAACATTCAAAATACAGGCTCCTTCAAATTGCGCGGAGCGCTCAATGTGCTTGGATGGGCACGCGAGAAGGGCATAAGCAAAGTCTTCACAGCCTCAATGGGCAATCATGCCCTTGCTATTGCGCAAGCAGCACACTTCACTGATAGAGAAGCCACTATCTGCCTGCCAGATAATGCCGCATCTAAAAATGCCAAAAAGCTAAAAAAACTCAATCAGTTCAACGTCTCCATCATCAAACACGGCGAAGAACAAGCTGATACAGAACAATACGCAAAACGTCTGGCGCAAGAAAAGAAAGGCTTGTACGTTTCACCCTACAACAATCCTGAAGTCATTTGCGGCCAGGGAACCATCGCACTCGAGCTATTCGAGCGCGTGCCGAAGCTATCAACTATCGTGGTTGCAGTAGGCGGAGGCGGCTTGATTAGCGGCATCGCGACTGCAGCAAAGACTATCAATCCCAGTTGTCGCATTGTTGGAGTGGCTGCTGCAAGCACTCCTGCCATGTACAAAGCCTGCCAGCAAGGTCGTATCACCAATTGCTTAATCGACCCGACCCTTGCAGATAGCTTAGCTGGCAATCTAGATGTAGACACCATCACATTTCCACTCGTTAGAGAACTTGTCGATGAATGGGTACTGGTGGACGAAGCCGAGATTTCAGCCACCATTTATGACTTCTTCGAAAATGAAGGAATGCTCATCGAAGGTGCCGCCGCATGCGCTGTAGCAGCCGTTTCAAGACGCATAATCAATTTCAAGCCGCGCGAAAAAGTGGCTGTGGTAGTCTGTGGTGGAAATATAGCCAAAGACGCTTGGAAAGAAATTTTTGCTGAGCGCCTGAGTAAAGTGAGCTCAAAGTAAGAAGCACTTTTATAATCAAGTCATGAACGTAGTAAACATTGCCGCATATAAATTCGTCGAGATTCCATTGTCATTGCATCCACAATGGCGCGTTGAGCTGAAAGAACGTTGCCTTGCCCTCAATTTAAAAGGCACCATTCTGCTTGCACCAGAAGGAATAAATATGTTTCTTGCAGGTGAACGAGCACAAATTGATGAGTTTTTGCATTATTTAAAAACAGATGCTTTATTTGAAAATCGATTTTGCGATTTAAAAACCAAAGAAAGCATCACCGATTACCAACCATTCACACGTATGTTGGTGCGCTTGAAAAAAGAAATCATCACTATGCGTCATCCCACAATAACTGCTAATTCTCTGGATGCTGATGAAAAACGCGCACCAAGCGTTGATCCTGCCACACTTAAGAAATGGCTCGATCAAGGTTTTGACGATCAAGGTCGAGAAATTTTGATGCTTGACACACGCAACTATTACGAAGTCGATATCGGTACTTTTGAAAACGCAATAAGCTTCAAAATGGACTTCTTTAGTGACTTTCCAAAAGCTATCGCTGATGCCAAAGACGAAATAAAAGACGACTTGCAAAACAAAACGGTAGTCACTTTTTGCACTGGTGGTATCAGATGCGAGAAAGCAAATTTATTTTTGCAAGAAAAGAAATTCCCCCATCTCTTCCAGTTGGATGGCGGCATTCTCAATTATTTTGAAAAAGTGGGCGGAGCTCACTGGAGTGGCGAATGTTTCGTCTTTGATCGCAGAGTAGCTGTAGACCCAGCTCTAAACGAAACCGAAAACGAATATAAGATTGTCTACACACCGCGCATCGTAAAAAACTCGGTCTAAATTACAATCGCTCGATAATTTGTTCGATTTGTTTTCGATGAATTGCTTGGTGCGGTGCAGCAAATAATGTCCACTCGCGCGCATTGAGCGGTCCAAACCAAGGGTGCGGGTGCTTGATGTCACTGTGTTTCTCAAAGTCGATTTTTCGAGCGAGTCGCCCAAAGTTTTCGGTCAACTCTTTGAAATTCGAAATTGTTTCCTGCGCATCGACATCGACAGTTGGCTTTACATCAGCGATTCCACGCAATGGAAGTTCGTTTTTCCCGCGTGACAAACTAACTACAATTCCAAGCATACCTTCCCCAACTATATTCAAATGCTGAATAGTCATTGCTATAGACCAAAAGCGCGAACTATCTTCCAGCCCCTGCAACCGAGGAATCAAGCACCTTTGAGTAAGCTGCTCGTCATTAAGTCCGGATGCAAGCTCAATGATTTTCTTCGACTCATCTTCAAACTGCTCAATTGCTTGTTTGATTGTGGTGCTTCTGAATCGATTGGGAAAAATAATATACTTTGCCACCAGCCATTCGACAAATGGCAGTCCTGCCCCAGGTTTTGCTAGTTTTGGTTCTTGCGTGATTGTCATAATTTTTTGATATAACCCCAGACAGTAAAATTAGGTACAGGCTTGAAATCAAGCTCTTCGAAGCGCTCATAGCCACGCCGTTCATACATCGCTTTAGCAGTGGTCATAAGACTTGTAGTATGTAAAGTCATAAATTCAAAACCATCTTCTCGTGCTCTTTTCTCGCACGCTTCTATCAACTTATTGGCAAGACCCTTATTCCTGTAATCTGGATGTACAGACAGTAAGCGCATTTCGGGATACTTATTTTCGATTATTTTTTCACTCATATCTCGTTTGCATGGCGGCACGTATATTGCCGATGCTGCAATCACATCACCATCTAGAGCGACAAATCGAATCAAGCTTTGGTCATTTAAAAGCAAATCTCTCGTGCGCGACTCATACATTGACCAGAAATCGGGGTCAGCATTTTTTGCATACTCGCCATATGCAGTCTTAGTAAGCTCTGCAATTTGCGCCCATTCGTCTCTAGTGGCGATTCGAGTCATAAACACCTTCTAGCTGCCGGAGTCATCACATCGCTTGCATTTTGCAAGTGTCGATAACTCAAGCCTAGCAAATTCACTTGCATTTTGCAAGTGTCGTGTATAATTCACATTATGGATAAGAATTCAACCAGATCTCAGTGCGTCATAAGCAATGTTCTAGAAATTCTGGGCGACAAATGGACTCTGCTCGTCATTCGCGATTTGTTTTTCTTCGACAAGCACGAGTTCAAAGAATTTCTCGCCTCACCCGAATCAATCGCCACAAATGTGCTAACTGATAGATTAAAAAAACTAATTCACAATCAAATAATCGGCGAGATTCCGCATCCCGAAACGCGCACAAGAAAGCTTTATTATTTGACTCAAAAAGGCAAAGACCTTTTGCCGATAGTACACTCGATGGCTCAATGGGGCTCAAAGCATCTATCTGATTTAGAGGCGATGCAGCCACTATACGAGCGACTGAAAACAGAACCCAAAAAAGTTCAAAGTGAAATCAACGCACGCATCGAAAAGTGGGAACGAGAATATCTCCAGTGAAATTGAATGACTTACTGAAGGGCGACAAAAAAATCATTCTAGTGATTCTATTCGTTGCCTTCGGTCTTTATATATTCCTAGAATTCTCCTCTGAAATGGCTGAAGGCGAGCTGACTTCAATTGATAACATTATTCTGCAAGCTCTGCGCAACCCTCAAAATCCAAAAGAGTTACTTGGACCAAAAGCGCTTCTTGGCTTCATGCAGGCAGTTTCGTATTTAGGTGGAGTTTATGCTTTAAGCGCGGTTTCTGCAGCAACAGCAATTATGTTTGCGCTAAGGAAAAGATTTCGAACTTGCGTGCTTTTCATTATGTCTGTTACAAGCGGCAGCGTCACAATGGTTTTATTGAAATATTTTTTTGACCGTCCGCGCCCCTCTATCGTGCCGCACCTTGGCGAATTCTCGCTAGGCTCGTATCCAAGTGGCCACAGCATGGTATCAGCCCTCGTTTATTTGACTATAGGAGCTTTGCTTGCGCGCTCGACCAAATCGCTCAAATTGCGAACTATCTATTTATTGCTAGCCGGTCTGCTTGTATTTCTAATCGGCATCAGTCGCGCTTTTCTTGGCGTTCACTATCCAAGCGATATCCTTGCAGGATGGTGCGCCGGCGTAGTCTGGGCAGCCGCAAGCTATCTGCTTGCAAGATTTCTACTGCGCAAAAAAATTGATAAGACTTGAGTTCTGGCAATCGGATATCATATAGCTTTTGCGGGTGAAAAATGGGTTCGAATTATGTTTACTTGGTAGCGGGAATAGCAGCGCTTTCAGGCTTATTATTCGGCTATGACACTGGAGTCATTTCAGGTGCGCTACCTTTTATAAAAAATCAGTTCACCCTCACTCCCGAAGGCGAAGGTTTGGTTGTAAGCGGGGTGCTGTTCGGTGCCACTTTCAGCTCGATTGTAAGCGGCAGCCTCACTGACAGATTTGGACGAAAGAAAGTCTTGCTTGCAACAGCACTTCTATTTGCCGGCGGCTCTGTGCTTGCAGCTTACGCACCATCAGTCGATATGCTTGTTGCAGGACGCGTAGTGCTTGGTCTTGCCATTGGTGTTGCAAGTTTTGCAGCCCCTTTATACATTGCCGAGATGGCACCACCCAAGGTGCGCGGTACACTTGTTGCCATGAACCAGATGGCGATTGTGACAGGCATTTTGCTTTCATTTTTAGTCGATTATTTCTATTCTGCAAGTGGCGACTGGCATTCGATGATTTTGCTTGGTACACTACCGGCGGTATTGCTCGCAATTGGAATGCTGACTCTGCCCGAAAGTCCACGATGGCTTGTAAGTCAAAAGAATGACGACGCAGGCAAAGCCGTACTGCAAAAGGTGCGCGGGACACAAGATGTCGAAGTTGAATTTGCCGAAATTCACACAGCTCTAGCAGACGAAAAAGGCGACTGGAAAGAATTCTTCTCACCACAACTTAGATCAGCTCTGATAGTGGGTGTTGGACTTGGCGCTTTTCAACAATTTACTGGAATAAACACAGTTATTTATTACGCTCCCAAAATCTATAAAGCAGCCGGTCTCACTTCTGATTCAGTGGGGATACTTGCCACAGCAGGTGTTGGCTTGGTCAATTTAATTATGACCATTGTTAGTTTGATTCTCATAGATAAAGTGGGAAGAAGACCCTTATTGATTGTCGGGACCCTCGGCATGCTGCTCAGTCTGGCTGCACTGTCATTGACTTTCGTGTTTAATGCCTCAGCAGATGTGATGAGATTCGTTGGGGTGAGCAGCACTTTTGTTTATGTAGCCTTTTTTGCAATCAGTCTGGGACCTGTGTTTTGGGTGATGATAAGCGAAATTTATCCACTTAGAATCAGAGGCTTTGCTATGGCTTTTGCCACTGCACTTAGCTGGCTGAGCAATATGATTGTCAGTTATACTTTTCCAGTGGTGCTAGATAAATTCGGTATTGGTGCCACATTTGGTGGCTATGCCATCATCACTTTGGCGTCGCTTATTTTCTGCATTAAGCTCGTGCCAGAGACCAAAGGCTTATCGCTTGAGTCAATCGAGAATCAAGAACGCAAGGGCGAGCTGCATGTATAATACTCAAATCACACATCGGTGAACTGAATTGAAAAAAAACCTCCCTATTTTCAGTCAACTATGCTTACTTACATCGTTTTTTTTAGCCCAGGCTCCCGCTTTGGCAGAGCCTACAGCTTCTGGATCACGCAAGCAGACCCCAGAGGGCAAAGCAATTGAAGAAAAAATCGCCAAGCGCGACTTTCCAGAAGCGTTAAATCTACTAAATAAGTACTTGCAATTGCGACCTAATTCAGCTTCTGCTTATTTAAAAAGGGGCGAAGTAAATCAGCTTATGGGTAAAAACTCCGAAGCATTAATTGATTTCAGCACTGCCATTAAACTTGATCCCAAGTGTACTCCCGCCTACCTCTACCGAAGCGTTCAATACAAGCGCTTGAATCAGTTGAATAGAGCCAAACAAGATTTGATGAAATTGCATGAAATCGATCCTGTTCGTTTCAGAAACATTGATGAAAAATCTATCGACGATGCTTTCAAAAAAGTCGATTTAAATGCTTCAAAAAGAGCTGCTGAATATCCATTTCTTAATACCTTTGCAGAGGCAAGAGCAGCAGGTTTTGCCGGTGATCACAAGAAATCGTTTAAATTGTTCGATCAGTTGATTCAAAATATGCCCGCCAACAAAGCGAAATTTGATGACAAAAAAGATGCAGACCGCTTTGCCGCGCTTTGTTATTACAATCGATCTTACTCATACCTAATTGGCCAACGTTACGACTTAGCTCTCACTGATTTAAACGCTGCAATTGAAAATTATCCTGACTATCACGATGCTTTAATCAATCGAGCAAAATTGTATGAAATCATCAAAAACCCTGGTCTAGCTCAAAAAGATAGAGCGCGCGCTGCTCAAATTGAAAAAATACGGAAAAGCCGACCTGGATTTGGGCTCTAACCTAGCCAACTATTTTTTAGGCCAGTCGAAAACATAGTCGTGTTGCTCAACTGAATCGCGTGCTTTATCGTCTATTTTCAAATGAATATCAGAGTGTGCAGAAGCAGTTTTTGGCTGAGCTGTTTTTGGATCTATTACCACTTCCAAATGAGTAGAACGTGAGACTTCTTGCACCATATCTTTTGAAAACGGCTTCACACCTTCTTTTTGTGGAACCCGAGAAACAAGCTGCATCATCATTTCAGCAAACTGCTTGCGCGCTTCTTCACCTTCAAAAGTACCATCAGCAGCAAACTTGACACAGCCTGGATACTCTTTGCTTGGACCGAGATTTTTCACCTTCACTTTGGAAATAAATGTTGCAGAACCAACAGGAATTTCGACATCAAGACTATCTTCTTTGCCTTCTGCTGGCGCACAATTAAGCCAGGTCTCGACCCAGAGACGCCAGACTTCAAGACTCTTTTGCTTTATCTGATTTTCCATCTGAGGAGACTTCAAAAACTCTCTAAGCGATTTTAAATCTTCAGCACTCTTTGAAGGCAAAAGCTCAAGAGTTTTGTCTATAGTCTGGTCCAAACCGATAATGTCTTTGGCTGTGCCATCAGGCTCGATTACAACAGTTGGCATAGCGCTTTCTACTGCAGTCATCATATCGACCACTTTTTGATTCGCTATTTTATTTTCTTCCTTACTCAAATCCATTCCGTTAAGTTCGAGAATTTTAAAATTCTGATACTTCAAATTGAGTAGCTTTTCTTTTTCGTCTTTTTGCAGAAAGATATCATAGTTAACTTTGGCGGTTTTACCCTTTTTCAAAATGGTTTCGTGCACAGTAACCGACCCAGGGACCGGCCATTCAAACTTTATGTCCGAAGAGGCAAAAGCAGCATTGGCACTAAGTGCAAGTGTGAGCGAAATTACTATAATGCGCGAAATCATTGATACCTCACCTTATTTATTCGTTGTCTGACAAAAGCCACGTACTTACTTGTCTTGCCAGTTGATCGACGCCATCGCCACTGTGCGCTGAAAAAGTTTGCACTGTAACCAGGTCATCTAAACCGCCTTTTTTGAACTCGTTTTGTATTTTAAGCAGAGTGCTTTTAGCCGCACCACCAGATAGTTTGTCACTCTTAGTGAGAAGGGCATGCACTTGCATCTGCGATTGCACTGCCCAGTCAATCATTGTGATGTCTAAGTCTTGCAGTGGTTGTCGAATATCCATCAGAATCACAACGCCTCGAAGGCTCTGGCGTCCGTGCAAATATTGCGACAAGTGCTGCTGCCAGCGATTCTTCACTTCTTGAGAAACTTTGGCATAGCCATAGCCTGGCAAATCAACCAGTCTTAACTCATCTGAATTTTGCAAAGTGAAAAAATTAATGAGCTGGGTGGCACCAGGCGTTTTACTTGTACGAACGAGTTTGGAATTATTGGTGAGTTTGTTTATCGCACTCGATTTGCCAGCATTTGAGCGACCGGCAAAAGCGACTTCTGCACCTCTTTCTGGAGGACATTGCTTCAGGCTTGGAGCGCTTATCAAAAATTTTGCTGATTGAAAGTTAACTGCTTTCATAAGTCCTTTAATCTGAATAACCAGAGTACATTCTAGTGGATCCAGTCATTTTATTCGTTGCAAAGCAGTCAATGTAATGAAATCGCGGGCAATTTGGCTCTTTTAAGTGCGAAATCATTACATTGCGGACATCTCTTAAGCCTCGGCAAGCAAGTTCTAACCGAAATATTCATTCAATTTTAGCGCATAATTTCTCGGCACTAACCGCACCGCCACCATATACGGTGAGATCTCAATCCTCAATACTCTAAATCAGTTGAGAACACTTTGAAGGATTCAGAGAAATCAGCCATGCCAGCACCTTCAAATTTGCGTGCTCAATAATCTGACAACAGCCCGCCAAAAGAAAAGTTACTTCCCAAGTCAAATCCACTCTTCGCTTCCTCTACAACTGAGATCAAGTATGGACCTCCTTGCTTGGTAGGTAGCATCGATATTTCATAAACTCCAGGTTTTGCTATGTGAATTCTCCAAAGCACTTCTCCTTCACCTCTATCGAAGGAAAATCCAATATGATTGCCCTTTGTACACTGCTCAACTGGCACACCATTTCCACTTGCGCAATTAATCACTGCCGGCCCAACAATATCGTCCTGATAGCCTGAATCGATATTCTTACTTACCCATCTGTAGATGTACCAGATTCCATAAGCTCCTGGCTTGCTCAAAGTAATCTTTGCCACGCCTGGCATACGAAGCTTCGCTGGTGCTGTGGATTTATAACCAAACATCAAAACAGCAATCGTACACAGTCCTAACAAGGCCAATCCAAACGAAACAAATTTCGCATTTTTCCGATTTGTTGAAACATTCATAGTCGCTTACGCCTCAATGCAATAATAGTAAAATGCGACTCGTACTTGCAATCATTCTTTTTTCGATGTGCTGCCTGATTTGCTCAGGCAATCAATCTTACCTTGCGAAGAAGAAGGAAATTCTCAAGCGAAACATTCCCAACCTCAAGAAAAAAGACCTTATTACTAACCAAGCGAATTATGAGTATCCTCCCTTCACCTGCCCAGGACTAAAAAAGAACGGATACTGTTCCAATCGTCCCGAACTAGAACCCAAGCAAAATTTGTATAACTTGCCACGAACCCACCTGAGCGATCATGAAGACGTAGAGCAATTTGTAAACGGTAACTCTGACACACTTTACGGATTCGATGCAGTTCCTCCTTGCAAGAAGAAACTTCCCAGCGCTGAACCATAAGCGCCAATATCTGACTTGGCTGTGAGGCAATGAAATACCAAAGTAGTTATACTTGCTTTTTTGTAAGTTTCTGCTTGCTGAAAACAGCTACATAATGAATAAATCAAAAGCCATATTAGTCTTCTTCGTCATCATCTCTTATCTTCCATTGGTTATTGATTTCATAATCAATCCGGCAGAGCGATATTATTTTCTAAATCCGGTTTGTGGATTTACATTTTTGGTACTTGTATCGTGGCAAGCGCTCGGCATAAGGCTTTACTTAAATCAAAAACATTGGGTCTGGAAGACAGTAATAGTTTATTACTTTATCTTGCCACTGTTCCACTGGCCGATGGTGAAACCAGCGCTACTCACAGTAATTTCTGGCTACTGATAGTTAGCACCAACCTGAACATAACGCACCTTATGAGACTGAGATAGAATATTGAAATGACCTTCAGTAAAAGACTCGGCGCCATCTTGGTCATTGTAATAATCCTTGTTGCAGTGACTTTATTCTTGATTGCCACGCCTGTAGGAAACCTTTATTTGAGATATATTGTCAGTTTTGTTTATCCAAATAGGCACACTACGTCGGGAATTGCAAATCGCTATAGAGAGAAGCCAGCCGAATTTGAGCACATAGTTTCAATTCTCATACAAGAACCTTTTAGCGACGTGCTTGTGACCAAGAAATCAACTGATGAATATCAAATTACAAACTCGAACTACTTTCCGGTAAGAGTCAAACCGGATACGGAAAAAGAGTGCATTAATCACCTGGAAAAATTCGGACTTATGTCCATTTCCAAGAAAGGCACTGAAGTTTCGTTCAACACGAACTGGGGGATGCACAAAGGAGACTGCAACAGTCTGGTCTACTCGGAAACTCCGCTGAAGAAGATGGATGATATCTGGGGGAGAGACTATTTCACTCTCAATGAGCATTGGGCAATTTATCTTCACTAACCAAAAGTGAAACATAGTGGCAATGCTCAGACGCTGAGGCAATATTGGAGATTCTCAAAGCTGAGGAAATCCGATTAATTTCCGTTTCCCAGGCGCTTGTAATGATAAAGACGGATGTTTATTGCTTCAACTACTTCTTCTGCGTCCAACGGAAGGAAAGCATCCGCAACATCGATGAACGGAGGCGTGGAAACTAACTTCATCTTGGCTGTTACTCCCTTTCCCTTAAAAGGGAGAAATTTTGTAATAGCAATGAGAGTTTTTGTCATAGCAGTGAGATTTTTTCCACTATGCGTTTCATCTTCAGATGCAAATGGAGCAAGTGAAATTGGATCATGTGGTACCACTCTTACACAACGCCAATTTAACCAGCAAAACATTTTGACTTCTTGAATGTATTCCCATGGAATTTTTTCATAATTTCTTCCAGTGCAATGAATGCTGAGACCATCTGAATCAATTTCAATCACAGGCTTTATTGATTGCTTAATTGCTTTAGTGTTGAAAAAATCAATTAGAATAAAAGCAGGGACCAAAATCACATACATGGCTATTGCTGAGATTATGTAAATACTCTTGAGGAACATAGCGGTTTCGCCACAAATGAGACGTAGTACGGAATAAAGTAATAGAAAAAACACACAGGGAAACGCTAATAAAATTAGACTAAAAATCCTACTTTGAATTGAAGCACGCAGTGCTCGCTCTCTGTTCAAATAGAGCTTTAAAGGCTTACTAGGATCGGCAAGACTAGTTGCTGAGAGTGTTTCAAAATCCAACTGTTTTTCATTGTCAGATTTATTGTCCATGAAATCTGAAATTCCTTGCAGGATTACTAAAAATCATATTCCCAAATATCATCGGATCGGTTTATTGTTTCAAGAGAAGACGAATTGACAGAAATAATGGACTATAAGACCACGATTAATGCGGAGCTTAACTGAGAGCAAATAACAACATAATCGACGTTATTAGACGTTTGGCTTCCCAAGCATTTTCCAGACAATAACCAAAAACATTGAAAAACTACCAGTCATAATTGGAATTACAATCCAGCAAACATATTCAAGCAGCGGAAACGCTCTCGGCAAGCCAGTCATTACAAGCGCTGGATAGCTTTCGTAGTTCAGAATTAATCCCAGAGAAAATCCAATGGCGAAAATTAAGATCCATTTGCCAGTCTTGAGATTCAATAAAGTTTGAGGGTGCTCGTTCAATTCGTTGCCTCGAAAATTGTCGAACCATAAGGTCTATTATAAGATGAAAACGAAAATCTTAAATACTGTTGCGCATTCGCACCTGATACCGGCGGAATACAAAAAAATCAATCAGTATCCGCAGCGGCGAAAAGAGTAAACTCCTTGGCTTGCCGCAACTATTGAAAGGCATAAAGTAATTAGTGTTCCTGGTACGGGTAAAACATGTACAGGAAAAGGAATTGCGGGAACACCAGAGAATAGCAATAATATGCCAATCCATGGAATAAATCTTTCCGGCGAATTGAAAGAGCGTAGAAAATAAATTCCAAGAATAGGCAGAACAACCAGAATTAAAATCGTCAACATTGTATAGCTGTCTCTAGGTGGAGACAGACAATACGGAAAGCTCCACATGATGGTGAAGAAATAACATGCTGAGGCGAAGGTTAGCGTAAGCATAGAATATAGAATCGCGATATTTCGTTTTCTCAAAGTTTAGCCATAGTCACCGTATTTGATACCGCCAACATTTTCTCAAAACATATAGAATTTCGCGCACAAATTACCTAGCCCAAATAAAAAATCGGCTCTTCTTTCGAAATTGCCGACTTAGTATTCGTTAAATTGGTTGCGGGGACAAGATTTGAACTTGCGACCTTTGGGTTATGAGCCCAACGAGCTACCAGGCTGCTCCACCCCGCGTCATTCATTTGACTTAACTCATCTTAGCTTAAAATGCGTCGGGCAAGCCAGTTGCCTCAGTCAAGATTTGCGAATGGTAACATAAACCATGCCGCATCAAATAAACAGAAACTAATGATCGAAGGAAATCCAGTATGAAACTCGTTCTGCAGCGCGTAGCCAACGCCAGCGTCACAATAGATGGCGAAGTGGCCGGTCAAATCGGCGGCGGGCTCATGGTTTTGTGCGGAGTCGAACACGCAGATACAACTAAAGATAGTGAATTTCTCGCTCAAAAAATCGTAGACCTGCGCATATTTTCGGATAACGAAGGAAAGATGAACTTGTCTTTATTGGATATCAAAGGCGAGGCGCTGATTATTTCTCAATTCACCCTTTTTGCCGACTGGCTCAAGGGTCGCAGACCAAGCTTTCTCAAAGCAGCACCGCCTGCGCAAGGTGAGGAGCTTTACTTACATTTTGTCGAGCAGGTCAGATCAAAAGGGGTAAAAGTCGCTACTGGGCGCTTTGGTGCCGACATGAAAGTGTCATTGCTAAATGATGGACCAGTGACTTTGATACTCGACTCTAAAGAGAAATTCCAGTAAGGTAGCCACCTTTCGTAGTATAGTCATCAAGTTTTTACCGAACTTGAAGGCGCACCACTCATGACAACTGAGCGATACTCCAAAAAGCTCAAATACTGGCTTTTAACCGCAACACTATTTTCGATACTGCCCACAAACGCGCAAGGACCGCTCGATAGCGTCGACCTCAGCACAGGTCCTGTTCCTTTTGTACGCGGCGGCAGCGGTTTGACAGACCAATCAAAGGTCAATCCAGTCGAATCCGATGATGATCTCGAGAAAGAAAGCAAAGAGAGCATTTCGGACGATGCTTCGGGTTCTTCTGATTCGCCTAAAAAAGCTTCTGAAGATTCAGATGACGACGATTCAGAAGAAGGCACCGCCAAAGACAACCAGAAAACATTGCTTGATGAAGAGCGCAATCTGATTCAAAAAACCGAACAAGATTTGTCTGCAAAAGTACACGAAGATCCAACCATAACTTTGAATCGCGTGAAGTTGCTTATGAAAAAAGGGCACTACACACTTGCTCTCAAAGAAGTAAATAAATGTTTGACTTACGACAAAAATAACTGGACCGCCAGGCTGCTTGGCGCGATGTGCTTACAAGCACAAGGACGCAACAAAGAAGCAATCAAGCGTTTCCAAGAATACCTTGCACACACACCAGACGATGTGCAGGCCAATATAAACATCGGCACCATATATAGAGCCGAAGAAGAATACGAAGAAGCTGCTAAACATTATCGCAAAGCAATTGCCAAAAACTTCTATTCGCTAGAAGCGCACTACAATTTAGCCAATGTACTTATGGATGAAGGCAATTTGCGCGAAGCCATCAAAGAGTTGCGCATTTGTTTGAAATTGAATCCAAAGAATGCCAAAGTACACAACAACGTAGGCGTTCTCTTTTTGAAACGCGGATATCTTGAAGACGCGCTTGACGAGTTCACCCGCGCCACAAGACTTGATCCAGCTAACAAAGATTTCCAAAACAATTTAGCTGCAGTCAAACTAAAAATGAAAGCGCAAAAATGAGCTTTCTTATTGTCCTTGGCGCCTTGTGCCTGCTCATGTTTGTTGCCTACCGTGGCTACAGCGTAATTCTCTTTGCGCCCATTTGCGCACTTCTTGCTGTAGTATTCACCGATCCCATGCTTGTTCCACCGATGTTTTCGGGCGTGTTCATGGAAAAGCTGGTCAATTTTTTGCGTTTATATTTTCCAGTCTTTCTGCTTGGTGCAATCTTCGGCAAAATGGTCGAGATGTCTGGTTTTTCAAAATCGATAGTGGCAGCAGTAATAAAGTTGCTTGGTAGCGAGCGCGCTATGCTCTCCATCATTTTGGTTTGTGCACTGCTTACATATGGCGGAGTGTCCTTGTTTGTAGTGGTCTTTGCAGTTTATCCATTTGCAGCAGAGTTATTTAGACAAAGCAATATTCCAAAGCGCTTGATTCCAGGCACTATTGCCCTTGGTGGATTTACTTTTACCATGGATGCACTTCCTGGCACGCCCCAGATTCAAAATATTATTCCTACTACATTTTTTCACACTACTACAACAGCCGCGCCAATACTGGGAAGTATCGGGGCGTTGTTCATTTTGACTTGCGGTTTATTGTATTTAAATTGGCGTCGCAAAGAAGCTCTAAAAAACGGCGAAGGCTATGGAGATGTACTAATCAACGAGCCTGAGCACTATGAAGACGAAAAGCTAGCTCATCCTTTAATTGCCCTATTGCCACTACTGGTGGTGGGGATAATGAATCAAGTATTCACCAAATTGATTCCACAATTTTATGGTACCAAGACACACGAAGTTCAATTAGCTGGGCATGCAAAACCGCTTGTGACCGACATCGCATCTATCACAGCCATCTGGGCAGTGGAAGGTGCATTGCTTTTGGGCATACTTACAATTATTGTTTTTGCGTTCAAACAAATAAAAGAACGTTTTGCCGAAGGTAGCAAACCAGCTATTGCAGGCGCTTTGCTAGCAAGCTTGAATACCGCTTCTGAGTACGGATTTGGTGCGGTAATATCAGCCATGCCTGGATTTATATTATTGACTCAGGCACTTCGCGCTGTTCCTAATCCGCTCATAAACGAAGCAATTACAGTTACGACACTGGCTGGAATTACAGGCTCAGCGTCTGGCGGAATGAGCATTGCTCTTGCTGCCATGTCGGCTGATTTCATTCAAGCAGCCAACCAAGCAAACATCCCTTTGGAAGTCGTGCATAGAGTCGCCTCAATGGCATCTGGTGGCATGGATACACTGCCGCACAACGGCTCGGTCATCACAGTGCTTGCCGTTACTGGACTTACTCATAAATCATCTTATAGAGATATCTTTGCCATTACTTGCATAAAGACGATGGCGGTATTTTTCATTATCGCAGTTTATTACTTAACCAAATTAGTCTAGGTCGATAGCCAGTCGAAAATGATCCAAGATTGGTCCTAGCTGGTCCAAAAATGCACAGCGCCAATCCGCCAATCAAAAATATGAACTGAGTGGCATATTTTTGAGCCTTTTTTATGAACTGAGTAGCATATTTCGCCAAATCTCAGTTTTTTTGCCAAAACTTAGCACTTCCTGCCAACTAGGTTAGTTTAACTGAACACCAAGATCATTTGTCAGTTGCAACTCTAACTCTTGTCCTGGAGCGAGGCTAACATTGTCTCCTTGAGAAAACAAGGCAATTGCCGAACTACCAAGTGCGGTGGCTACAGCAGGGGCTCCAAGAGTGGCTATGTTTGCAGCAAGTAATGCATTATTGTTTTTGCCATCTTCACTAATTCCAGTGACACTGCGAACATTCTTTTCTACTCTGGTACCAAAGCTGGTGCCAGGATCCAATTCGCCTCTTTTGTTTGTCATGCCTTTTTTGAATTCGAGCATGGCATCAAGCGGTGTAACATCACCTGCTGGTGTCACCATTTGTTCAAGACGCAGTCCAATTTTTGCTGCTCGGCTCAAAAGTCTAGGCTTCACTACGTTTGCCACTCTTCCACGCACGAGCGTTCCGCGAGGTAACAAAAGTGTAGTGCCAAGATACATGTCGTCTTTGACATGCGCTTCGAAAATATCACCAGGTTTACTTGTTCGCGCATCGACTGCACTTTCTAGAACCAATTTAAATCTGGTGGATACTGGCACAGTTGAAGAAGACAAATCAGCTCGCAATGCTGTTCCCGTTCCAGAACTCGATGGGGAGTTCAAATCTTTTTGACTGGCAGCAAAATCTGGCACATTTTTAGGATCCATTGTTCCTGCCGGAGCCAAATTCTTAGCCCCTGCAGGAGCATATCTGGGTAGGCGCGAATCGCCTTGTCTAAACGGTGCAGCGATACTTGGTGCGATTGAAAGACCAGAGAGAATCAATGACAGAGCAATGAGACTTATTTTTTGCTTTTTCATTTCGATACAGCTCCTAACTCGCTCATGATTTTTTCGATTTTCAAAACATCGCCTGGGAGGTCAACTGCTGGAGCTGCCCGCTTCGCTACAACAACTTTGATTTTAATACCATTTTGCAAGGCTCTCAATTGCTCCAGTTGTTCTGCTTGTTCTAGCTTAGCTACGGGCATTTTGGCTATATCGAGCAAACACTGACGCCTGTACACGTATAAGCCAGTATGTCCCAGTCTTGTTACTGAGTCATCAGTATTATCCCTATAAAAAGGAATAGCTGCACGCGAAAAATAAAGGGCAAATCCGTCGTTGTCGAGCACCACTTTAACTATTTGAGGACTCTGCATTTCTTGCTCTTGCGTCATCTCATAGGCCAGAGTGGACATCTTGACATTAGCATCGCTCAATATAGGCTCAATTGCTTTGTCGATATTGGCAGGGTCAATTAGAGGTTCGTCTCCCTGCACATTCACTATCACTTCGATTTCGGGCATTTTCATTGCCACTTCAGCCAGCCTGTCAGTGCCTGTGGCGTGATCAGAGCGAGTCATAATATACTTACCGTCGAATGCCTCAACTGCCCTTGCTATGCGCTCATCGTCAGTAGCTACTATTACGCTTGATGCCAACTTCGACTTTTGAGCACGCTTGTAGACATGCTCTATCATTGTTGTTCCATTAATCGAACACAGCGGTTTACCCGGAAAACGAGTAGAGGCGTATCTTGCGGGGATGATAATAGCTACTTGATCTGAATTCAAAGACACTTTTGCATTTCTCACTGAAGCGGTTAAACATAGTATTTTAGAGCATCTTGCCTGCACAACCCAGCATAAAGCGGTCAAAATGAGCAAACATCAAGCTTATAGCTTACTTAAAATGTGCTAATTCCAGACATATAAATGTAGTAAAATCTGCCAACTAACTAAATGCGGGGATTTGTCAGTGACCATCGAAAATACATCGCTCGACGCTCAAGCCGTAATTGAAGAGGCCAAGCGCATCGTTAATAGCGCTTCCGATCCTTTTTCGGGCGTAATCAAGTTTTTGCATCAGCGTCCTGAAAATGAGCCAATCGAAGGCAGCCTGGTTGAGCGTGTTTTAGTCGAGACATTTGGCTCGCACGAAGCAGTTCCCCAAATCATCAAAGCGATTTCAGCGGCAGTGGTAAAAATTACTCGCAACTCAAATACGATCAAAATAACCAATGAGCATCCCACCAAAGAAAAGCTTGGCGATATTTTTATCAAGAAAGAAAATGTAGTGACTTTTGATGTAGCAGAAGAAAAGGGAGTTCTTGTGCTGAAAAAAATCGACGGTCTGCTTGGAGTCGAACATGGACTTGAAGTGCCGCTTGAAAAAATTGAAGTTAAGCCGCCTAAGCTTATAGTCACTGTCGACATGGGCTTCATCAAACCGCAAAAATCTCTGAATATAATCTAGGATGCAAACACCGCTTATCATTGCCCATCGAGGAGGCAAAGTGTGGGCGCCGGAGAACACGATGTCGGCTTTCAGACAAAGTCTTGAAGCTGGTGTGGATGCTATAGAACTTGATATTCAACGTGTACAGTCTGGCGAACTGGTGGTTTTTCATGACCAGGATCTTTCGCGCACCACCAATGGTTTTGGATCGGTTGCAAGTTGCAGTTTGGATGAAATTAAAAGACTATCTGCTGGAGCCTGGTTCGACTCATCTTTCAAAAATGAAAAAGTGCCAACACTGCAAGAAGTTTTGGATCTAGTTTCTGGGCAAATAATGCTCAATATCGAAATTAAAAATCTTCCTCATTCTTATGAAGATATAGAAGAAGAATTGATGGCGCAGCTTGAGGGCTATGACACAGACAAAGTAGTAGTTAGTTCTTTCGATCACAGAGTTCTGAAAAAATTGAAAGGTCGAATTCAAACTGCACTGCTAATGGTAGGCGCACCAAGTTCGGTGCAAGATTATTGTGCCGATTTAGGCACCACTTATTTTCATGCTCAAAAAGACCATATTAATGACGATGTTTTAGAAGACGCACGAAGTGGGTCTGTTCAAGTCTTTGCCTGGGTTGCAAACACAGACCGCGACTGGTCCCGCTTAATAAAATTAGAAGTGGACGGCATAGTTAGTGACGATCCCGAAAATCTAATGGCATTTATCCAATCCATCAAAGAACTGGAGAAATCATGACAGAAAAGATATTCGATTTACGCAGTGACACAGTAACTTTGCCCAGCGCCGAAATGCGCAAAGTGATGGCAGAAGCTATAGTGGGTGACGATGTATATGGCGAAGACCCAAGCATTAACGCCCTGGAAGAAAAATGCGCGGCTCTAACTGGCAAAGAAGCGGCTCTATTTGTGTCGAGTGGAACCCAAGGAAATCTTGTTTCTATCCTGGCGCACACACACCGGGGCGACGAGATAATAGTCGGTCGCAAACAACACATTTTTGCCTGGGAGCAGGGAAGTGCAGCATCGCTTGCGGGAGTAAACACTTGTGTGCTTGAAAATCAGAACGATGGAACTTTATTGCTAGAAGATATTTCAAACGCTGTTCGCATGGACGATGTCCATTGTCCCGTGTCCAAACTTGTATGCCTGGAAAATACTCAAGACGGCAAAGTGCTCAAGCCCGAGTATTTAAGCGAAGTTCGAGAAATCGCCTACAATCACAAAATGGCAACACATCTAGATGGCGCAAGACTCTTCAACGCAGCTATTGCATTGAATCAGCCGCTTCAAGCCTTCACTAAATATGTAGACAGCGTGCAACTTTGTTTTTCCAAAGGACTTGCTGCACCAGTTGGTTCTATAGTATGTGGTACCAAATCTTTTATACATAGAGCAAAACGCGCTCGCAAAGCGCTTGGTGGTGGAATGCGTCAAGCAGGAATTTTAGCTGCTGCATGCAACTACGCAATAGACAATATGTTTACACGCTTAGAAGAAGACCATCAAAATGCGCGCTATCTCGCTTCGTGCCTAGCTGAGATTCCTTGTATAAAATTGGACCCAGAAAGTGTGCAAACCAACATGATTTTCTTTGATGTAAATTTGCCAGCAGATCTAAAAATCGATTTTCACAAACAATTAAAAGCTCAAGGCGTGCTTGTATCGTCAATGCCAAATCGCATGGCACGCGCAGTTACACATTATGGGCTAGACAAAGCCGACATGGAAGAAGTAGCTCAGATTATCAAAAATATTACGCTAATTTTTGCTGCCAAAGCGATAGATTAGACTTTTGGGGAGACTTGAATGGAAACTAGTATCACCGCAAAACTCTACACTAAAGCCGACCTGGCCAAGCACACAAGCTCTCGTTGTGGTGAAAGCAAAATTGGCGAAAGTATCAAGGTTACGGAAGAATTGCAAACATTGCAAGCTCGTCTTGATGCAGCACATAAGGCAGGCGTCCTTCACTGCATTTTGCTTATACCCGAAGATATAGGTCCTAGAGCCAATCTTGGACGCGCTGGTTCTAATAAAGGCCCAGATGCCTTTCTTCAATATTTTCTCAACATGCAACACAACACTCTAATGGACCCAAATAAAGTGTTGATTCTGGGCGAAGTTGCAGTCGAAGACTTAATGCTTGAAGCAAAAAGTGATGACGTAGACAATTTGCGCAAGCTGTGTAAAAAACTGGACGAACGTGTGGCACCAATAATTGAAGCAATAGCCGATGCTGGACTTGAGCCAATTGTAATAGGGGGTGGCAACAATAATTCCTTTCCTATAATAGAAGGCGTTCTAAAATCGCTACGCAAAAGAACCGGCAAAAAAGAACTATGTATGTCAGTTATTAATTGTGACCCTCATGCTGATTTTCGCTTGATGGAAGGACGTCATAGTGGCAACGGTTTTACATATGCTCACGCTGCTGGCTACCTAAAGAAATACTGTGTGCTAGGTTTGCACGAAAATTATAACTCACTCGACATGCTCAAACGCTTAGACGAAGCTGGTTTCCTCAAGCTCTCCTGGGAAGATTTTGCCATTCGCAAAAAAACCACTTTTGAGGACTGTTTAAAAGAAGCAAGCCAATATTTGCAAGACGTGCATCCAGTTGCAATCGAGCTAGATATGGACGCAATTGAAGACATGCCGTCTAGCGCTCGCACCCCATTTGGTATAAGTCCCCAGGATGCAGCACAATATATTCATACTATGGCTATTAGTTTAGATACCAAATATTTGCACCTGAGCGAGGCGGCACCTCCACTTGGCACAGATGATAGCGAACGCCATGTAGGCAAATGTCTTGCCTTAATGGTCATCACTTATTTGAAGGCTCGCCAGGAGTTCAAGGAGCGCCGAGCCCATATTACTAGGCTTATTGACCTGTCGTGAACTTCAAAAGTATTGATGAGCTTGAGCAAATGGCCATTCTTTGTCATAGCAACAAAGAGTATGAAAGCGCGGTCAATTACTACAAACAAATCATTGCTGAGTTAACGAAAGCTGAACCAAGCCAGCCGATAGTAGATGCCCTCATTAGAATTCACCATTGCTTGGGCATTACATACCGTGTGCAAAATCAATACACTCAGTCCGAGGCCTGTTACCGAAAAGCGATCGAACTATGCACAATTCAGTATGGCGAAAATGACTTAAAAACAATCGAGTTGAATAATTATTTGGCAGGACTTTATTTTACCCAGCAGAACTTTGACCAAGCAGAAAAAATTCTGAATATCAGTCTTTATGCATATAGAAACAAACTTGGACGTGATCACCAAGTGGTGGCAATTACTCATTTTGCCCTGGCGATAGTGAAAAGAAAGGCATTCGATTTAGCCCCAAAAGGTGACTTCGATGACTCACACTTCAAAAGTGCTCAATCGCTCTTAAAAATTGATATATCGACTCTTAGCATAGACGACACGAGCCAACTGTTTTTCGGCTTGATTCATCTTGCTATGCAGCACTATAAACAAGGCCGTTACAATGAAGCGGAAGAGTTGTTGCGCCAGGGAGTTTTGCTTGAACTAAACGAACTCTGGCCTAAACATCCTTTAGTTTCAGATGGATTCAATTTGCTTGGTGACCTTTTCAAATCATGGGGAAAATTCGCCCAGGCAGAGCTCTTATACCAAAAAGCCTTCAGCCTAAGAAAAGAAGTCTTGGGAGAAAATCATTTACAAGTGGCAGCCAGTGCATTTTCCCTGGCCAGTGTTTACGTAGATTTAAATCAATATGATAATGCAGAGGATTTTTTTCTACAGTGCTGCAAAATCAGAAAAAACGCTGGCTTTCCTCCACTCTATGCCGTTTCACTGAAGGCATATGCCGATTTGTTAATTAAGCTAAAACGCCCACAAGAAGCAAACGATTTTTTAAACCAAGCTGAGCAAATCATGAGCAATTACGGGAGATGCTAGATTGGTCTACGCTCAAAATAAGACTGTGTAATTGAACAGTGCTTCCAAGCAAGTGCTCGCTTAAATTGATATTGCGATTAGCAATTCAAGGAGAAGCGAAATGTCACACCCCGAAAATCAATTTGCAAAATCAGATTCCGTAAATTCAATTCATACTCAGTCGCCTGGTATGCGCGCCATCGATAATTTATTCGAAGATGCTTATGCCTTTGGCAAAATGACTATTGGTGATTTTCAAAAACATGGTCCTTCAATGCTAAATAGCGTTGTGGAAGAAATCAAAAAAGACCCGCGCAAAGGATTTGAAGCAGTCGCTGTTTTAGGATTAACCACTGCTGCCGTCGTGGCTGAAACCCCCGAGATAATTGCAATAGCATCTGCTGGAGCCATTCTTGGCGGTCTGCATTTAGCTTCGGAAGCTTGCACTAATGAAGCAAAAAAATGGGACGCTCAAATCAAAAACAAACATTAGACATTTATTTCTGGGGTTCAAGTTTTTCTCTCTCGGCTTTCACTTGCTCGAAATGACCTTTGAGTTCATCGTCAGTCATTCTCAATCGCTCTTTTGCAGTAAGACCGGTAAACCAACTGTAACGCCAGGCTTCCCAGTCACTCAGACCGGTTTCTTTCAACATTCTAAAAGTCATATTTTGAATGTATGACGTGTTCAGATTGCCGCCCTGCATATCATCTATGTCTATTGCCGAGCCTCTTCTTGAAACAGCACCATTATTTGCGGTAAATCGATTGCTTCTGTTTATGATTTTTGGAAAATACTCTATTACTCGAACGAGTTCTCCATGATCTACAGTCTCCAGTAGTTGAGGCGAAACTGTTTTGTCAAAATCTTTTATCGAATCTAAGATACTTCCGGCATAACCTCGCCAGTAGCACTTATATCCACGCCCATAAGATTGGTATCAAATTTGATATCGTTTCCGTTGAACTTAAGTAGATAACTTTTCAGCCCAAACTCTGGAGTCACAACAGTGTGGAAAGGAGCTTTCTCTTTGAAAACAAACTCTTTGCCACCAATACTTATTCGTGCTCTATCGGCCAAAACAATACGCTGAGTTTTGTCATTTTCATTCAACGTTTTCCACAGAACTCCAGCAGCACGATTGCGCTCTGGCAAAGAAACTCGAACCTCGCCTTGCGTGTTACCACTAACAACACCCGGATAACCGTCATCACCAATTCTTATAACAGCGGTCACATCACCACTCTTGAGATAAATAGAGCTGCCAAAGAATTTAACACTTACGTCTGCACCGTCTCCAGCAGTCTCGATGGCAAATCGCTCATTCATGTCATTTATTTTGAGTTTGCCCGGACATAATCTGCCGAAGAAACGGTTACATCGTTAACTTGTGCTGGCTGAATATCCGAAACTCGCGAAGCGACAGAATCAGACCCACGCTAAAGTTTGCGAATTCGTTTGCCTGATTCGATAAGACCTGGGGTTGAGCCGAAATTATAAATAACTTCGTAACTATCCACCCAATCTCCATTCGCGAAGCCTAGTTTTACGAGTTTTTTGAAATTATTTCGCGGCGCGTTTCCATGCGAAATCATGAAACGTGGATCGACAAATCGCCTGTCTTTCAAAAATCGGTCTGCGACTCTCTTAGCAGATTCTTGCGGGGGAATTTCGACAAAATGCAAATTCACTTGATAGCCTTTCGCTTTTGCTTCTTTCAAAAGAGCGATAGTCCAATCAAGCTTGCCTGCACCGGTGCCTGGAATTATGAGGTTATATCCAAGCCTCATCGCCATTTTTATGACGCGATCATTTATTCGGTTACTTCGCTCCATAAGAGCGGTGGCGCCAAGTCCGTTTTCTCTTGCAAATTCAGCACCGATTATACTTTGCTGCGCTTCAGACAAAGCAATATGATATCCATCCAGGTGTAACTTCGCATCATCGGCTTCTGCCACCATGCTTTTGAAGGCATCTCTTATTCTTGTCATTAACGTTGTTTTGCCAGCTCCAGGCAAGGCAACAAACAGATCTAGTCTTGGTTCTTCCCGACGCTCAGCAGTCTCCATAAACTGACGAAATAACAGTTTGAATACTCTTGTATCTTCTGCTCTATCTTTCGCAGACCTCGGATCGTAGTCTATCTTGTGACTCATAGCAATTTCACGAGCTTTGGAAAAAGACTGATTTTTTTCAAGCTCAGCGACTATTTCTTCAGTCGATTTCAATTTCTGAACTTTGATTCCATCGTCGTATCGAACTCGCTGACGCACCAAACGCGTACCATGGCTACTGAAAGAGCGAACAGTCTCCACCTCCAGCTGATTGCCGACATATTCCTTGCTCACTCCAGTTGAGATGTTGCGAACAATAGTTCTGGTTTCGCCGTCTCTGCTGAAAGTATAAGTTAATCCATGTTCTCCACTTCTCTTCCAGCGCTGCCTGGTTAATCTGACATCTTGTCCATTTACTTTCCTGGACAGAATTTCCACAGGCTCGGTACTGTCTGGAACGAGAAGCGGGTCTGCAGAGACGCTTCTATGCTCGGCATACTTAGCATATAGTCTGTCCCAGCTATGGCGAGTCACGCCATATTGAACAGTACCTGAATCGTTTGATACCAGAACATCGCCATTACTAAAACGTTGCTCAATGTCACTTCCATCTCTGCGCTTACCAACTTTTATTACAAGCGGTTCTTCAAGTAACTGCGCATTAACGATTTCCACTTTGAACCACTGGTTGGGTCGACCAGGAACAGGCGCATAATCTCTGAGAAAATCTTCACGCGGTACAGGATATCCAACCTCGTGAATTCGCTCTACTGGATAAATAAAGAAATCGCCAGCTTTGCAATCGGGTCTAGGCTCGCCATCTTTTAAGATTTCTCTGGCTCTGACAGGTTCTACTTTGACATATTTTTCTGACGGCAAGTCTAGAACAATTTTACTGAGCGATCGACCAAATGAAGCAGTTCCTTCGGTAACTTCCAACTGATATCGCACCAAATCGTGAAAATGTCTGAAATCGTTAATCAGCATAAGTGCACGTTCAAGCGAGGGTGGAGACGCTTTAGGAAAACCTTTGGCCGAATCACCATGAGCTAATATTCTGATAGCATACTTTTCGATTAATTCTCTGGGTGTCAATCCTTCGCCATGTTTGTTGACTGTTTGCATAGCCCAAATCATCTGAGAGTAAAGAGCATTCACGTCTACTTCTCGAGTAGTTATGCGACTACCTCGATGTCTATCCAATAATTCAGAATGGTTCCCCGAGAATGCCTCTACTCGAGTTTTGCTGCGCTCAGCATATAAAGCGTTGATGTCGCGTCTCAAGATTTTGGAAACGTTTTTTGGATCTAAGCCACTTCTGCGTGAACTCATTATTTGAGGACTCACTGCGTCGATAATTGCTTTTGCAAGCAGCTCAGAATCTTTCTTCTCGTAAACTGAACGAGGAATCATAATAGTCTTAGTATCTGGGTCTAATCTGACTTGGCTCTCTG
>JACCDG010798414.1_pt1 | contig 179896 bp, 176 predicted proteins | sample 7442471 | NCBI WGS metagenome assembly JACCDG01 (sample SAMN15323444, study PRJNA562643) | freshwater metagenome | isolation source: river surface water | place: USA:Blue River Watershed | collected 2017-08-17 | reverse complement strand
GCCCGTCTCGACGCCGCCAAGGGCAACGAGAACGACCAGAAGTTCGAGGACCTCGCCGAGCAGGAGCGCCTGCGTCGTGAGCGCGAAGCCTACGACAAGCAGCGCAACGGCGGCGGCGACAAGGCCTAACAAGCCTTTTCACACGCTCGTCACTGACTGAATTTTGACTCTAGACTCGCTGTTCAAACTCTGGACAGCGAGTCTCTGAACCGAAAACAACAACCAAAAGAAAGGGAACAAAATGAGCTCCATACTGCTCTTCCCCCTCGCCCTCGTCCTGGGCGGACCGTTCATGTTCGGCGTTCTGACCACGTTCACGTGGATTTACTTCAAGCTGCGCAAGCACGCCAGCGCCCAGACGACCCTCATCGTCGTGTTCTGCCTGCTTGCCGTGCTCGCCTCGGTGATGACGGCTCCCTACTGGGTGGTCGGCACCAACGGCTTCCTCGCCTCGGTCGCTGCCTACGTTCTCTTCGTCGGCATGGGCGTTCCGAAGTTCTCGAAGCTCGTTCGCTTCCTCAAGCTCGAGCTCGACGGCGACGACAGCAACGACCCCAAGCTTCCCAACGACGAGACCGTCGCGAAGAAGTAATTCAATCTCTGCGAGGAGGCGCTTCAAACCCGCCTCTTCGTTCACCTTCAGACCAACACTTACGTACGCATAGGAAAAGTCATGCCCGGAACTCCGGTCTCGACTCAATCTTTCGCGCGCAGCTATTGGATCGCCTTCCAGATCTCGAACACTTCGGGCTCTGGAAACAGCCAAAGCTATGCGATGGAATTCCTGCTCGACGAGCAAGTGAACTCGGCTGACGACTACGAGAAGCTCGGCAAAGCGATTCACGCTTTGGACTGGGTTACTCAGAAATGGGGATACAGAAACGTGCAAGTCGATGTCTTTTCGATTCAGCCGCTCCTCACCCAAGGCAGCCAGGTCACTCTACTCAAGTTCAAGTAGGGTCTCTACAGCCGAGAAGTGTTGCTTATCAGCATCCTTCTCGGTTTTTTGATTTAAACACTAATTCTACTAATTAATTTAGTAGTTACTAGAGGCGTTCACAGCCTTAACCGCTCCTTAATGCCATGAGGACACAATTTAAGTGCGAGCTCAAAGGAGAGAATCATGCCCATTTTAATTGGAGAACTTGAATTCGAAGGACCATTTTTAAACATGGATGATTTGAGCGATGAGCCTGGCATCTTCGCCATTCTGATTAAAGGCTCTGAAGATTTCGAATTGCTTGAAATGAACGACGCAGAGCAAGTCAGAGAGTGCCTCTTTGCTCATCCTGATAGAGCAAGCTGGTCTGAGCTTACTTCCGAAGTTGCAGTCGCGGTTCACTATACAAGCGACATTACAAGCGAAGAACGTCGCGAAATAAAAGAAGCGCTGGAAGTCGAATTTGATTTGGATATGATGCCAGCCTAGTTTTCCCTGCCACATCAACACGTCAAGGCAGACCTAGCTAATCGGGTCTGCCTCTTTTTTGTAAGGGAATTAACGCTACCGCGCACCCTGCGCTCGAGTCCCTCTTGAGTATTGTGATTAGTTGTATTGAATCAGTCGTATTAATTCCACTCTTAAATTAACGCCAAATAATTCTTCACCACATGCGGTGACACTAAAAACAAGGAAAACGGTAAAGTCAGTCAACGCAAGGTTTTACAATTTTCAAGCACAAAACGATCACAATACCAGTAGCCCGAACAGACCGGCCGGTCAAGTTTTCCAAGATTAATTTCAGTGCAAAACCCCTTTTTCAAATCGCGTAGTTCGTGAAATGATGGAGGTAGATCCTGGGTCCCCGCCAAAATGAAATTCGAAGATAAGTCCCTCTCCTGTGTAGACTGCAGCGAAATTTTTATATTTGCCGCCGGTGAACAACAATTTTTTGCAGAAAAGAAATTGACCAACGTTCCCCGTCGTTGCCCCACTTGCCGAGTGAATCGTCGGCTTATTCGCGATGGTAAAGACACTGGTCAATGCACTGATGTAAAATGCGAAAAGTGCGGCACAAGCACACGCGTACCTTTCAAACCAACCGGACGCAAACCGGTTTATTGCATTCCTTGCTTCAAGAGCCAATCAGTGCCGGTGCCAGTGGGCGATAACGCACCACCAGCAGAAGCTAGTCTTTTTCACGACGGCGAATAACGCGCTCGCTCACGTCTTTGAAAAGAAAGGGCTCATCATAGCTTGAATAAATTTGCTTGTCTGGCGAAAGCTCTATTCCATAATCGAACAATCCATTCAATATAACGACAAAGCTGTTCACAGGCTCGATGTCTTTTGCAAGTCTTGCTTGAATGATAGAGGGAACTTTGTACGCATTCAAAATACTGTAACGTTCATTCAACAAGTTGTCACTGGGACTGTGTTCTGAAACGTAGTCGCTGCAATGAGTTCCGTGATCTCCTTGAATTACAAAAATGGCATCGGGATTTTTAGCAAGCATCACATCGATTGTTGCCAATGTCTTTTTTTGAATAAATTGTACTTGCGCAAGATATGCTTTTCTTGTTTCTGTAGTCCATTGATGATCGCATCTACCACCTGGAAAATAGACTGGCTCTCCGTTTGCGTTAAATAGGTAAGGCTCGTGCGGACTCAAAATATGGGTGAAAACAAATTTGGGTGTGTTGCATTTTTCCATCTTTTGCAAATAATCGAACTGATTCAAAATGCGATTGCGAGCAAAAGACATAATGGCTTCTTCGGCTCCAGGAAAGAGCGACACAATAGTCGAGCGCAAAATTCTTTCACTAAAAAAGTCGCTAAAAGTGCCTGATTTAATTTCATCAGTTATATTCGAATTGTTGCTTGCAGCAAAACCTGAATCAACCAAAACATAGTGGTAGCCTTGCCTCTTGAATAGCCTGGCTGTTTGGTTATCCCGCGCCAGCTTATTCATCATGGTCCAGTTTTTTTTGTCCGAACCGGAAGCGGTCTGGTATTTATCTAAATAACTCATGTTTAGAGACGAAGCAAGTGACAGGCGAGTAATAGGATAATTGCTCAGCGATTTCTTGGACAGATAAAATCCTCGCTTTTCAAGCTCGCTGTAAAACCAGTCATCATCGTACTGAAGATATTCTTTAAGGCCGTCACGACCAGCCATTTGATCGAGAATAATATAAAAAACATCGGGCTTACAGTCCGATTTTTTAGCTTTAAGCAAGTCCATTTCTTTTAACTGAAGCTGTTCTACAGAGTGACAAATAGAAATGTAAGTGAAACAATTCAAAGCAAGAACGCCAATCTGTGTAAGAATCAGCACTAACAAAACGGCGTTGAAACTTGATTCGAGCTTAGGCAAAAGAACTGGCTTCAAAACAGAAATCACCACTGGTAGTATCGCAAGAAGCCAAAAAACCGGAAGCCATGACGGTGCTGTAGCCATTACAGACACAGACGAGCCAGACACTTTGAATATTCCGTCTAAAATGACGCAATAAGTAAGCGAATAAAAAATTGCAAAAACTGAACTAGCAAACAAAGCTCCCAAGCTAATTGCTCGATGAACCTTTTCTTTACCAATGAAAGCAAAAAATACCAAGCAACTTATAGAATAAACAAAAAGGCTAGCAATAAGTGCTACAAGAACAGGCTTTATTAATTCATCCGGCGGCATCTCCAATGCAGCTTGCGTGTTGTAATAGAGCAAAACAGGCATCACCGCTGCATTGATGGGATGCAACGGGATACCTAGTTTTGTCTGCTCTTCGAAAATCATCATTATTTTTTCACTTGCATCAAATAGAGGACACGACCAGAGTCGCTTATATTCTGTTTTTTAACTATGTCAAAAGAGCGTGAAAAATATTCTTCAAAACAGCGCTGGTCATATTTATCAAATACATCGTCTCTCAAAGCCAAGAGCCGTTGCACTTGTACGTCGTCTTTCGGAACAAATTCGATAATCAAATTCTGACCAAGTTCGGCAAAATATGCGGCGACTTCTTTGAGTGGAATGTTTTGCGCAATTGCAAGATGGTGAACTAAGGCAAGTGCCAAAATCAACTCCGCCGGTCCACGCGAAGCGAGTCCCAGCCGCTCTTTGTTAGACCATCCAGCAGACGGCGTCGGCACGGTCAAATCGAGAACAAGTGGCATCAAATTATTTTGATTCTCAGCTTGTGCATTGCAGAAATTGTCTTCCACGCAGCGAATGTCTGCATCAAGCGACATAGTAAATATATTCTTGTCGGCGCAAAGCTTGCTGAAATAGCCGTTATTGGCGCCGATATCCCAAACTGACTTTGGATTCAATTCATCGACCCAGTCAGATACAAGTTTTTCTTTGCTTGACGCTGCCTCGCTAGAATAAGAATTGTCCTGATAATAATGGCTCCACGTGCTACGTTTACTCTTTAGAGTTAGTCGATCGATAAGTGATTCCAGATCATCTAACAATGCAATCAAGTTTTCTTTGGGCATTCTGATATTTGCTTCAGTCGCTGCCTTCTTATCTTGACTGGCTTTGCGAGCCATTTTATTGCCAAGCAAATGCACAGCAAGCGACGGATTAAGCCAGGTATGCCAGGGCAATAATTCACACGCCAATTCTATTGGTATGCCGTCTGTATAAGATAATGCGAGCTTATTCATTTCAGGGCTGCACTTTGCCATAAGAGTTAGCGGCGCCAGAAAGTGGCGAATGAATTGACTATACGCAACCCAAGGCTTACCTTCACGATAATGCTCGAAGGAGCCGGTGTCAATTAAAAGTGCTCTGCCTTTATGAAATTGAATGTTATACGCACTTGCATCTTTCAAACTCATGTTGAATTCAAGACTAAAACGCTCTGCACGTAGAGTTGCTAATGCAGCCGCTTTCAACTGACTGAAACACCACTCGTATGGATAAGAAATAAACTCCACACGCTCAGGCATTATGATTCGACTGCGCAACCAGTTATCTTGCGAAACTGTTCGTGGAGCCACTTTCGCCTGATCGGCACGAGCGACAATTTCCAATTTGTCGTCGACTTCAACATGAGGAATGAGCAAACCTTGATACACAAGCTTGTCGTAAAGTCCGCTCTGCATGAGCATCTCATAGCTTGGTTCATAATCGTCTCTAAGTGCACGATAAATTGTATCTCCAACGGTAAAGACGCATCCGCTAGGATCTCTCAAAGATAATGTTTTCATTGTTAGTCTCTCTTTTTAGAACTGAACCACGACTTCATCGCAAATGATGCCGAAAGGAACACGCCGAAAAGGGCTTGAACAATGTATCCTCCAGCAGATGGATCGATATACGCGTGTGCAGGTTGAGTAGAGAAAAACACAAGGGCTAGTAAGAAAATCAGATTGAATTGCATAGTAATTTGACCTCGAAAATGCGAACCGGGAAGTGGTTCGTCTTTCCACCATATCCGCCACTAAAAAGGCTGTAAATCGCGTCTGGTTCGATGTAACAGAATGCCAAGCAAACTCCATCTTTCCTCCACAATCCGGAGAAAAACTCCACAATTTGATCAAAATCTTTCCTTTTAATGGGAGAATTCTTTAGGAGTGACTCTGGCAAAGTTCCTAGCGAAAAAGTCGAAAGTCAACAAAGCATCTGTAGCTGCAATGCGCAGACACAAAATCATTCTAAGCAGCTAATTTATGCGAAAGTCTGAATTTACAAAACTCGCGAAGATAGCTTCTGCTGGGGCGCTTGTCGGGATTCTATTGCTACTAATATGTTCGACTGTTTATGGACTTCAAGTTGCTTTTGTAGCATCAGAGGCGCGTTTCAAAGATAATTTGGTCCAATCCTTGGTCGACAAGCGCAATAAATCTGTTCATGAGCTTACATAGGATGAAACATCTCGAACAACTTCTCTTTAGAGAACTTGAGTCTGACTGGTCTTCCGTGAGGGCAGGTGTCATTGCGCTCGGTCTTTAACCACATCGAAAGCAAAGAATAAATTTGGCTATCAGACATGAACATGCCGTTCTTAATGGCACTCTGACAGGCAAGACTTTTACTTGCGGCCAAGAATTTATCGGTGGTATCAGTGAGTTCGAGATCTTCTAACAGTGTTCGAATGACGCCAACGTAATCGGTCTTAGGTAGATTCAGTGGAACTTGAGCAAGACTAACTTTTCCTGCAATAGAATAATTGAATTTAAATCCAAGTTTTTCCATTACATCGTTGTGCTCCTTGAGAATTTCAATCTCCGAAGCGCCCAGTCCAAGCGGTTCTGAAATAATCAGAGTCTGGCTTTCGACTTTTGCACCTTCAGCTTCGCGTGCAAGAATTTGCTCGTAGAGTGAGCGTTCATGCGCGATGTGCTGCTCGATAATTTCCATACCTTCTGGTGTTTCCACAACAAAATATGTGTTATGCAGATAGCCAGCCAGTCTCCAACCAACAGGCAATTTAGGCTCTTCGCGCAAAGGCATTTGCATGGGTACAGATGCAGGAGCTTGAGCAGAATCTGAATCTACATCTACATAGCTTGACGCAGGTTCATATATATAAGGAGTAGAAGGTCTTTGAGGCTGGAAGCTTGGTTTGTAATCGAGACTTTCTTTAAAATCTAACTGAGATGCAGTGGCAGTCGATGTTCGCGCCGAGTATTCAGCGACTTCTTGGGCCACTGCTACAGAAGAGACTTCGCGTTCTCCATAAGATGGAGAATAAGCAGTGGTATCAAGGGCGGCACTACGTTCCATGAAAGCAACCTGCTCAGCTTTCAGTTGTCTGAGAGCTTCGCCAATTGCTTTGTGTAATGCCAAATAAACTTCCTGACTGTTTTGATATTTGATTTCCTTTTTTGTCGGATGAATATTGACATCGACTACATGAGGAGGAACAGTGAGACTAATTACACCGACAGGATATCTGCCGCGCGGAATCAAATCTGAATATGCATATTCGAGCGCTTTTTGAGAGAGCGGACAGCGCACTGGGCGACCGTTTACGATAGTGAGCATGCCTTTTCTATCTGAGCGAAAAATATCGGGTCTGGCAAGATAGCCTTCCACTCTAAAATCGATATCTCTTTCAGTACTTTCGACGCGACACAACTCATGTGACTTATTGATGAAATCAGTCTCGGCAAGCACTTTCTTCAAGTCGCCAGAACCGCTTGTTTTAAATACTGTTTTGCCAGCCTTCTTCAAATCAAAACTAATATGCGGATACGCGACAGCTAAAGGCAAGACTATGTCTTCGATATGATTGAATTCGGTCGCTGCTTTCTTCAAGAATTTTAGACGCGCTGGAACATTGAAGAACAAATCATTCACTTCCATTACGCATCCAACTGAGCATCCTGTCTCAGTTGAGACCACTTTGCCATCTTTGGTTTCGACGCGAACACCTGAATCTGATTTTTCTGTTTTTGTAGTGCAGCTAAATTTCGAAACTGAAGCAATGCTTGGAAGAGCTTCGCCTCTAAATCCTAGCGATAATAATTGACTTAAATCGTGCACGCTTGAAATTTTAGAAGTGGCATGACGCTGGAAGGCGAGCACTGCATCGTCTGGTTCCATCCCGCAACCGTCGTCTGCAACGCGGATGGATAGACAATCACCAGAGACATTGATTTCGATATGCTTCGATTTGGCGTCGATTGCATTCTCGACTAATTCTTTGACAACAGACGATGGACGTTCGACCACTTCGCCTGCTGCAATTTGACTGGCAATGTGATCTGGCAAAACATTGATTTTAGGCACGTTTTCAATACCCTAGAAATATGGAGAAAGAAAATGTTAGCACCAAGAGGTTCTCTATAAAATGAGAAACATTAGCTGGCGCGCTAGCGGGGCCAACCCGAGAAAGGTTAATTCTGGCTGGCAGCGCCGCCTTTTAATCCAATAGCTTGCTTCAACTAACAAACATTTCATACGGTAGATATAACCTTTCGATTCCACTCCCTATAAGTAACTGAATATCTCCCCATGAAAGGATAAATCCTGGTTTTACCTCGGCAACGTTGTTGTCTGGGTGCGGCCGCGATTTGGTGAGATTTACAAAGGAGTCCTCAATGGACCAACCTACTATCGTTCCATATCGCAATCAGATCATGAAACCCCGCGGCGGATACAAAATCGTAAACGCTGAAACAGGTGCTGGAAAGTCTACTCAAATACCAATCTGGCACATGCAAGCGGGTCACACTGTTCTGATGGCTGAACCTCTCATCGAAACGGTGATTGGAACAGCCGAATATCTGTGCGAGCTTACGGGCGAAAAACTGGGCGGAAAGATAGGTTACCGCACAGGCAAAGATCGCCTCGACAGCCGTGATACACAGATATTGATTTGCACGACCGAACTTGCGCTGGTGCGCGAAATCTGCGGTCACAACCGCCGGTTCGACACGCTCATCATCGACGAGTTTCATGAGGGAAGGCTCGATCAAGAGACTCTCGAAGCATTCGCCTGGAAAGGCATGCAAGAGGGCACCTCTGCCTTCTCTGAAGTGGATATCCTATCTGCCACCATGGATCACAACCGACTATCCCAGGCACGCAACAACGCGCCTGTCTTCAACGTTCCTGGCCGTCAGTTCCCCATCAAGGACCTGAATGCCGGGCGCGACATCCCAAGCGACATCAAGAGATTGGTGAGCGAAGGATGGGACGTACTCTGCTTTATGGCAGGCAAGGCTGACATCAAAAAATTGATTGAAGCCCTGCAAGGAGTCAACTGCGAGCTGATTCCGTTTCACGGACAGTGCTCTCGCGAAGAGAAAAATCTGGCGTACAAGAGCTACGACCGGCCAAAAGTGGTGGTGTCAACCAACGCGCTTGAAACCGGGCGGACGCTTCTCCCTTCCAAGGGACGCCAACTCGCAATCATCGACTCTGGAATGGAAAATCGCATCGAGCTTGTTAATGGCGTCGAGGGTCTTTACCCGCGACCCATCGCAATCTCGCGTGCGATGCAGCGGCGTGGACGCGGAGGTCGGGTAGGACCGAGCGTTTACATCGACCACTGCCCGGTCTCTCGCAAAGATCGGCCAATGTACCCGGACCCGGAAATCTTCCGCGTTCGGCTCGACCAGACCGTTTTGCGGCTGGCCGAATATGGCTTTGACCTGGATGATCTACCCTTCTTCCACAAGCCAAAATCTGAGCAAATCAAACAATCCAAGAACTCTTTGCGGGCGCTTGGATGCTTGGAGGACGGTGAGGTCACAGAACTTGGTCGTGCTGTGGCGAAAATGCCAATCAGCCCGCAAAACGGCCGCATGGTGATTGAAGCCGAGAAGCTCGGGGTGCTCGATGATGTAATATCCATCGCCGCCATTCTCGAACTCGGTGAAGTCACCGCAAGAACGAAATCTTTTCCCCGCTGGCGCAAGCTTGTTGGGGAGGAGAATGAGTCAGACGTTATGGCTCAGCTTGCGGTCTTTAAAGCCGCACGCGACATGAATCCGGACGAGATGCGTGAAAATGATATTCACGTGTCCAACTACTTCAAGATCCTCGAGACTCGCAAACTAATCAGCGAGTCTTTGCGCAAGCGGTCCGGACGTACAAAGTTCGGTTCCACGGGTGAGCGCGAGGATATCGTGAAGGCAGTTTGTGCCGGCATGGTCGATCATCTTTACGAGAGAAAGCCCGACTCGGACACACTGTCCAACGGCTTTAGCGTCGATCGTCAGATCGTGTTTGACTCTCTCGTTAAGTCTGGAAATTGGTTTGTGGGTATCCCTCACGATCAAGTCCAGAAGTCGACCTTCGGGAAACCAAAAGTCAGACATCAATTGAAAATGGTTACCCGAGTAAATCCCGTGATACTGGCCGAGGTGGCACCTAAGTTGGCCAAATCCGAGGATCTTTGCGAACCAAAATTCGACGAGACCCGCGGAAACACTTACGTCATCAGTCGCGTTTACTTTAGAGGCCGCGTGGTCTTTGAAGGAGAGGTGGTTGTCACCACACCTGAAGCGCGCAAAAAGCGTGCTGACTGGCTCGCCCAAAAAGCCTGGGAGGAATTCGTTCCACCGTCTTTCGATTGTCTCGATTCAACGGACATCGAAGCGGAAATCCCCAGTGTTCGCGAGATTCAGTACGGCACGTATGCAATCAAAAATGTTCCGCTCACCGCCTATGGTGCGCTGGACAAATCCTTTGCCGGCAACTGGTACAAGGACCAGAAGCAGGCTCAGGCCGCTTACAATCGCGCGGTCGCAAGACTTGGCGAAATGAAGGTCAGACGATTGCATGATTTGGCAAAGCGAGCCCACACGGCTTTTGGCGCCAATCTCAAACGAAATGGTACAGGCTTGAATCAGCTTGCAAATTCTGGCGCTATCACAAAGACGCGCGAGGACACGCAGGCATGGATACGCGATACGCTTTCATTGCTTCACGCTGTGAATGAGGAAGTCGCCCTGTATCAAAAGGCAAAGCAGGCAACTGCTCTGTCCAAGTTAATCTCACTTGTCTGGAGGTCGAAGGCGGTCTACACCGAGCTTTCGAACGAGCCAGGATCGGCACGGCAAGTGATTGCTGCGCTCGAAGCTAAACTTCCGGCTAATGATTCTGACATAGTGTCCGTTCAATCGTCTGACGATCTTAAAATCGTCGCGTTGGATGATCATCGCTTGAAGAAGCGCAAGAGAGCTTAACTTGAAGAGAGAGGCGGATTGTTGCATGTTGCAACGGTCCTGCCTCATCTCTTTTTCAGTCTTTAATTATTATTTGATATAGTAAAAAAAGATAGAGAAAAGTTGAGGCAGTCCGGGGATTTGACTCCACCGGACCGCTTCAGTTGCAGCATCATACTTGATGCTCGTCGCTTTATACTGGACCCTTTACTGGAAGCCCGTGACGAAAATTGTTCGCCTCGAAAACGTGCTCCAGATAAGCAATTTCAGCCCTGGTCAGTCCACGCATCGATCGCATCTTGAGTTTAGCTTTGAGAAAAATGTCGATGCGCTCAAGTGGAATCTCAGCTAATTCAGCCGGTCTTCCACAATCAGGGTCGGCCCTGCGACTGGACTCTGTTATTTCATCCGGAATGCCGACATGCTTGCAGAGCTGCATCACATCCGACTTCCAAACACCAACGATAGGCAGAAATGTGGCGATTCGACTGGCTAGAGAGAAGGTGCCAAACACATCTTCGCTTCGATTGCGAGTGCCCACCAGCCAGCGATTTTCACAAAGACTCAAGTCATGGAACAACGCCCATCGAGCTGTCTCTCTATCAGACAAGAATGTTGGTTGCTCCACGAGCCTTATAGAGCCAGTGTTTTCGAACCACTCTTTGCACCGCAAATCCCGACCGCAGAAAATTCCCAGGCACTTCTGACCGCAAGCCTGGTTGAGAAGCCAGAATGCAAGCGCGCTATCGGAGCCTCCACTGATTGGAATCAAAAGACCTTTTGCACGCGCAGTGGAATGAGCGACGAAACTAATCAGGTCATTCAGTCTTTTTGCATTATTCATCGACTGCTCCCTTTATTCGCCACCGTTCAAAACGAGGGGATTGCCGTTCATATGATCGAGTTTGCCAGCGCAAATCAAGGCAACAACCTCAGCCACCTCCTCAGGTGTGATGATTTTATTGAGAGGATTGGTGGAGCGAACCTTTGCCTCGGCGTCTGCACGACTCAGATTTTGATAACGTTCAAGTCCGGCGATAACCCGCTCAGTCATGTCGGTCATCACAAAAGCAGGGCAAACAGGAATTGTGATAATTCCCTTTTTGCCATATTCAAGCGCAAGAGACTTAGCAAGCCCAACCAGAGCATGTTTGCTCGCACTGTAAGCTGCCTGTCTCTTGAAGCCCTTGACGCCAGCAACACTACTTACAATGCAAATCTTCCCTTCTGAATGGGAAAGCATGAGTGGCAGTGCCGCTTGAACGAACCAGAAGGTTCCATGGACGTTTACGTCGAACATCTCCATCCATTTATTGGCAGCATAACTATCAGTATTGCCACCACCACCGATACCGGCATTACAAACAAGTCCGTGCAGTTGCCATCCATTCTTCAAGACTTGATCGATGGCGTCCTTTGCAGTCTGCGGATCTTTGACGTCACCAACCACAAATTCACAAACACCACCTGTGGTGCGGATGATAGAACAAACATTTTGCAAGGCATTCTGATCACGCCCCACAACAACCAAATTGGTGCTGGAAGCAAGGGACTGGCATATAGCCTTTCCGATTCCCTTGCCACCACCAGTAACGATGGTCGCACGCCTGGTATTCATTGAGTTTCCTTTCGCTCAAGAAGAGTTTTTATTTCTAAGATCAAAAAAGGTCGGAAGCGTCTGGCTTGACCAGCGTTTCCGACCCCAAGCCCTACTCAAACGAGGAAGGGCAATTGCAAATGTTCAGAGTACGCCCTACTTCAGAAGCTTGCCGCTGCCGAAATAGCCCACACCCATCAGCGCGCCGGCGCAGCCGACGATGAAAATGCTGGCGAGTGAAATGTAAGGGATGCCAAGACCGAAGAACAAGCCCAGAATGTTGATGCCCCAGGCCATGCACGCGCCCAGAACCGCATACTGACTGTACTTGGGCTGGACTTCCGACTGCACGACGCTGAGGATGACGCCGATAGCAAGACCGACCAGGGCGAAGTAAGGATTACCGACGAGGGCTCCGGCGACGAGGCCGACTAATGCACTGGCGGCGGTGGCGAGAACGTTCTTCATGATTTTAGTCTTTCCTTTTGTGATGTTTGCTTTACTGCTTTTTTCTTAGAGAAGGCAAGACTTCTGGAGAAACAATTGGAGCGATAAGCGCGCCGAACATGCAAGCACCATGATTGACCTGTAAGTCATATGCTTTGGCGCAGAGAAAGTGTTAGTTCAAGCGAGCTAAGTTATCCAATTGGAATGGGAAGAGAAAAAAGGGTGATTGAATATAACAACTCACCCATTACGTAATCAGGCTGAATTAAGTGTTTAAGCGCTAATTTATCTCTTTTGCTTACGCTAGGTGTGCCATGGATTTAGTTAGGTATCTTCAAATCTTATTTTTTTTGTTTGATTACTATTGAATGAAGTTTTCTTGCGCTCGCACTGGAAAACATTTCGATTTGTACACATCTATTGCTGTGGTTCTGCGAACCTGCGCTAGCAAACTTTTGGATATGTGATTCAACAAGATTTTGCCTACAAATACTTTTCCAATTTAAGAAGCTAATTATCTATCAGTATTGCTTAATCGCCTGAGCAAGCTCGTTTCGCCCACATCACTATTACGTGACACTACCTTGCATGCATAGATCCAGAAAAATAGAACTGCAAAGGTTATCTCTGTTTAACTGAAGTAATTTTGGCGTTTGATTCAGAATCAAGAATATTTCCCTTTTCCACTCAGTTTTTATCTCCACAAGCCTATTAGTTCCTACACCATCCGACCATTCTCTCTGCTATCAAGCAGCAGAAGGTCATGCTGGCTAAACCAGCGAAGCAACCAAACTCGGAGATACTGATGACCAAAGCCCTGACCGTAATCCTGAGCGATGGCACCAATGACGGTACCAAGCGCAAGATCTATGCCACCGCCGCCGGCCTCGCCACCCTGAAGCAACCGGAGGACGCCGATTTCAGGCGGATCAAGACCGTCGACGTGTCGCCAAACGACAATTTCGACCCCAACGAGCACTACATCGTTCAGGTCAACGAGACTGGCCGCAAGCGCAGCGCCGTCGTTCTCTTCGGCATTACGCCGGAGTGGCTCAACGCCTTCCTCGACACCCTGCCCAGTCCCGAGCAGTTCGGCGCCGTTCTGATCGCCGACGACTCGATGAACTTCAACCCTGGCGCCGCCATCTTCGTCTGATTCGCGGTCCCATCACTAAGCTTAGAGAAAAGCAGGATGTGAGCTTTACGCTTACGTTCTGCTTTTTGCATCGAGTAAGGTGAAGTAGACAATCTAGCTCTAGTTCTCACTCGAAGAGGCAAGCACCAATCATCTTACGCGCCGCGTATGATTGATGCTTGTCTCTCTATTTTTTTATCCTAATTACGATAAGCAATAGTAAGGTCAAGATTTCGCATACCTTGCGCTAGTAGATTTAATAAAAAATAGCCAAGGTAGTTGAATTTGATACGCTTAATTTCATATACATACTCATCTTTTCTCTATTTTGTTTTTGATTCTGTAGACCACTTCAAAACCCTTATTTCTTATCTCGGACAAGCTTGAAGGCACTATCTAATGCTTTTCATGCGCGCCCGCCACAACCTGAAAGACAAAACGAAATACGCTTTCACGCGTAAGAAAGGACTAAAAATGCACGGTTACGGATTCGGTTACGGACCCGCCCATGGTTTCGGTTTTCCCCGTGGACTCCCGTTCGGCTTCCAGCCTCGCAACAATCACTTCTGGTTCATCGACTGCAACGACGCACCGGTTCTCCAGAAGCTGACCGCTGCCTATCGCCCGCTCGAAGAAGCGCTCAACAACGCCGAGTACTCTCTCTGGGTGCACAAGCAGTGGAAGCATGATCACGAACGCTCGCTCGACTCCAGGGCGCTGCTCTCCAGTCGTAACGAGAACGCTATGCGCAATCTCGAGACCAACCACTACGGGCTTCTGAGCGCTCGCTTGACGCTTGCGGTCTGCCACGCCGCCTTGCTCAAGTCGACGCAGGAGCTGCAGGCGGTCATTGCCGACTATCTCAAGAACGATGTCGAATCGTCGTTCGCTCACGCTGTCCACCAGGGCAGCCGTGGTCGCGATCTGAACGCCCCGCCGCTTCAGCCCTACCACCTGGAAGTCTTCCGCATGAACGTCAACGTCGCCTCCATGGTGCTCGAGCGCGCCTTTTCTGTCCTTGCCAGTCCCGAATTCGAGGACCTCAAGGTCGAGAACCAGCTCCCGGGCACCCTCAAGGACCTGCTCGGCAATCGCATGGTCATCGCCGACCTGCCGCCGCTCCCCGTGCGCCAGAACGGCTACGGACACACCTTCCAGGGCATTGTGACCTGGTTCAAAGAGCTGCTCGCCGGCAAGACTCAGATGCCTTGGGGACCTGCAAAGGAAGGCTACGGCTTCCCCGAGGCGACCGGCAAGGCGTTCTCCAACGCCGGCTGGAATGTCGAGCGCGTCGAGACGACCGAAGCCCAGCGTGCTGAGGGCGCCAAGACGCATTACGTTCTGACACCTCCAGCGCCCGGTCAGACCGCCAAGTGAGCGACTGACGGCGGCGCCTGAGTAACCTGACCACAGAGAGATCGCAGACGCGCCACAAGCGTTCCTGCGGTCTCTCGACCTATCTTTTTCGTGTTGAACTCTTTGCAGAAAGAACATGAAATGAGCGACTTGAAAGTGGCAATATCTGAGTTGAAGCGCAAAGCCTTCACCCTGCGAATCTATAACCAAAGGCTGGTTCTGATTTATCTCGACAAAGCTGTCGGAGATACCAGTCAGAGTTGGTATGAAGTCGCAGCAAAAGCCTGGCCGATTCTCGTTTCTGACGAGGCTGTGCTTCACCAAACGCACTCGAAGCGTTTGCTTCAAGCGCGCCGCAAGCTTCTGGATCAGGCTCGAAGCAAGATTATGCTTGCTTTGAGCAAGGACCTGATTGAGGCTGAAACCTTGTTGGATGAGGCAAGTCGGCTACATCTTCGTGCCGAATGGTTGCTTGAAAGCCCCAAGTTGAAGGGACTAGCGACTGCACTTATGGTTTTGGCGGGTTATTAAAACTGCTGAATCAGTGCGATAATTCCAAGAAAGAAGAGGGTTCATCCACCCACTTCTTTCTTCTTTCAGTCTTTTTTTACTAAACGTTTTAATAGAAAAGGTCTCGCTTTTTACTTTACTTTTCTATGAAACTCTCATACCTGCGCTAGCTCAAATTTTGAAATCGGTTAAGCAATTAGCCTATTTTCTATTTTAAATACCTAACCACTTCTTTAAGGTGGAATTATTGCTCTATTTCTATCCCCAAGAAATCTAATCACCAAAACCTAAGCTCTAACTCAAACCTATAGGTGTTTCATGCATCAAGCACTCTCACTAAAAAGAGAGGCGACGTCTGACGCACAATTGCTTATGTCGTCTGACCAGACCATCTCCTATTGCGCGAGTGTCGCTCGCTCTTTTGAGCAAGCACGCGCTCACACTGACCATGAAGAAGTTCTGAAATGCATTTTGAACACGCTTGCTTCAAACTTTCAAGCCAAGCACGATGTTCAAATTTTGGATCTAGGATGCGGCACAGGGCTTCTTACTGTCCCTCTGGCTGAGCGTTATCCATTCGCGCAATTCATTGGCGCAGATCGCTCACAAGCAATGTTAGATATTGCAAGCAAAAAAGCTGGCGCGAACAAAGTGCGCTGGGAATTGCAAGACGCTCTATCCCTGAGCTATCCAAACAACTCGATTGATGTCGTACTCATGTCCAACCTCTTGCACCACTTTCAAAATCCACAAGATGTGGTTGAACAGGCGGTTCGTATTCTCAAACCAAACGGTGTCATAGTCAACGTTTATGGCGCCATCGATGACATTGCCGAAGATCCTGACCATGTCTACTTTCCGACGGCTCTTCGTATTGACTGCGCACGCACCCCCGCTCAACGTCAAGTGGAGCGATGGTATCGCGAATGTGACCTTTATGGTATCGCTTCGCACAAGCGTTCAATCAAATTGGCATCTGGTGCAAACGAGCGAATCGAGCGCACTAAGAACCGCCACATCTCTGTTTTGCACATGATTCCCGAGTCTGAATTCCAACGCGGTATCGAATCACTGCAAAAGGCAGTTGACACTATTAGCGATACCACTTGGTGGTGCTATCAAGGAGTCACCATTACGACCGCCATCAAGCCTTAGCCGGAGAATCGAATGACACGCACAATCACTAGGAATCAAGCCAGAGAAATCATTCGCCGTCAGGAACAAGTGAATTTCACTTTGCACGTAATCTTCGCGCTGGCTTTGAGTCTTGTTTCGTACACGTTGGCCATTGCCTGGTTTGCGGGTGGAACGGCTTGTGTGATGCGCGGACTGCTCCTGGCAGATGAGCGAACCGGACCGCATGTGCGAATACCGGCAACAGCTCTGGCACTAGCTTTGCCCTGGCTTGCTCTAATTGCAGGAGGTGAAAACTTCACCAGCTCATCCGTGCCCTGGTATCTCTTTATCACGATCACTCCAGCCTTCTATCTGGGCATGATTCGTCGCGAGAATGAGAATCATGTCTATCTTCTGGCAAACCAAGCAGAAGATGCGATGGTGGTCTAGATTATCGCCAAAGCTCAATAAATAGGGAAAGCCCCCGAAACGGGGTTTTCTCTTTTTTTCGCCACGTTAATTACATTCTATAGTAAAACAACTAGAAAAAAATAGGGAGAGGAAATCAACCGTGCTTTACGCACAGTTGATTTCTCTCTCCAAGTCGGACAGCTACGGCTGTCTAGTAATTATTTCTTGTTGTCGTCGTCGCAACCTTCCACCGGCACATAGCAGATGGTGGTCGTCGGGAACTTGAGGAACCAGAAACCAGCCACGATCGCGCCAAAGACGAAACCGCCGATGTGCGCCCAGTAAGCAACGGGGCTACCGTCACCCAGCATGACCGAGATGATCTGCAGTCCGAACCAGACCGCGCAGAAAATCCATGCGGGGATCTTTGCCGGAAGCGGCAGCGGTCCAAGTCGCATCACGACCCAGATTTGAGCCTTCGGCCAGAAGAGCATGTAAGCTCCCATGACCGCAGCGACTGAGCCGCTGGCGCCGACAAGAGGCATAGCAGAGTCGACGTTGAAGTAGACGTGAGCGATGCCCGCCGCTGCGCCACCGATGAGATAGAACGCGAGGTAGACAGGCCACCCGAAACGCGCTTCAGTCGCTCGGCCGACGACGTAGAGGAAGAACATATTGCCCACGAGGTGCATGAGCCCACCGTGGAGGAATTGGTAGCTGAACAGAGTGAACACCTCGCTTACAAGCGAAAGTCCGTCGCCCGAGCTCAGCGAGCGAACGAGTTCAGCCGGTACCAGCCAGAACGGCCCGTGGAAAGCTTCGCTTCCCGTGTAGGCCATCATCGTGGTCTGCCAGATGGTAGCAAGGCAGTTGAGCAGAATCAGAGCGACAGTGACGTAGGGAAACGTCTTGCACTCCAAGTTGTCTTTCAGTGGAAACATTTTTGTCTCCCATTTTTGGTTGTTGAATGTCGAATGGGTCCATCACGAACCCGTGATGAACTGAGCAAAGACGCGATTTACATTCGCGCTGTTTTAAAATTTCTCCTCTACACTTTTCGAGCCAGTTCAGTCGTACAAGCACCTGGGCTTATTTACTGAGTGATACTGCTGTGGAAAATTGCTTAGTGAGTGGAATTAAAAACTTTGGTTGAGAGGAGAAAAGGGAACTCTGAGCCTATTAAATTGCTTTGTTTTAAAACAAGACATAAGCTTGCTCAAAACAGTACGTAAGGCTAATTAGCTTTAAAGCTGTCGCTTGACAAACCAAACTGTTAAAATACGCGCTAAAAGGGCATGACAGGCTGTACAATCCAAGCCTTAATGTCAAGCGGTTGGTTAGTTACGCTAACTGTAAGCCGCCACTTTGAGAAGACAAAGCGACCCGTCTGTAGACTGGTTCAAAACCCTCTTGACGAGCATAACCAAGCACTTTTTCGACGTCTTGTTCTACAACCGCGCCAGCCATTTGAGTGACTTCGTCTTCCCAAGGAATGTCGAAATCGTTGGCACCATAAAGGAGCCCTTTAAGCGCGTTTTGATTTTGAGTGAGAACCGAAGCCCGCACGTGCACTATGTTATCGAGGAAAATCCGACACAAAGCAAGATGTCTCAAATATTCGTTAGCACCAATCTCGGTACCACCTAATTCGTTATTGTAGGGTTTATAAGTCCAGCAAAGGAAGCTAAAAATACCACCATTAACTTCATCCTGAAACTGGCGCAGTCTTTCCAAATGGCTGAGACGTTCTTCCATAGTTTCATCAAAGCCAATTACCATAGTAGCAGTGGTCTTCAAACCACCCTCAATAACCTGACGCTGAGTATCAAAATACTCGTCTACTGTGTATTTGAGCGGGCTATGTCTTTTGCGAAAAGTGTCAGCTAAAATTTCTGCACCGCCGCCTGTTATCCAGCGTACGCCAGCTTCTTTTAAAACCTTGACAGTATCAGCCACGGACATTTTAGATAGTCTTGCCACGTACAAAAGCTCGACTATTGTCAGAGCGTAAAATTCAATTGTGTCACCGTAGCGCGCGCGGATAGAAGAAAACAAATCAGTGTAATAATCGATCTTAAGCTTAGGATTGAAGCCACCATTGAAACCAAATAAATCACCACCGACCGAGATTAGTTCGTCTATTTTTTCAAATATCCAGGACTTCTCTTTCACATAACCATCTGGCGCGTTTGGAAGTCTATAAAACGAGCAATAGTCACATTTTGCTACGCACACATTGGTGTAATTGACAATGCGCATCAAGAGATATGTGGCTGTTTTTGGCTTATGATAACGATCCCGCACTAACTGCGCCAGACTTTGCAATTGGTCATCTGAGGCGCAATTCCAGAGCCATTCAGCGTCTTTGACACTGATGCGCTCACCCGATTTCACTTTTTCGTATGCAGTTTGGTAGTCGAGAATCATTTCCCAAGTATACTAGCTTGTAGTCCCGAAACAGCTTTGCAACATACTATTGTAAAAATGAAAGACGAAAAATCTGCTGCTCCCATACTTCAAGTGCTCAGTCTGCTTATGTTTGTTGGGGGGTCTACAGTCACAGCACTGATGCTTGCACAAGCATTTGTGTTAAAAGGGACGGCACTGGCAGGCTTTTTTGTTTTGTCTTGCACTGCCATTCTTGGCATTAGTGGAGTGGTTGTAGCTCGCTCAAGCGGAGATAACGGCTGGACCGGAGGCGCAATTGGTGGCTGCCTTGGAGCGATTATTTCAGTCGTTGCTTATTTTTGTACTCGCCACTACAGTTGGTGGCAGTAATTATTTTGAACTTAACGTTTTAATTTCGCAACCTTCAGTTTTGTAGACGCCAAACGCAGTAAAGCCTTGATTCATGAGCAGATCTAATTGTTTGCGCATGTCTTTTTTCTTGGGCATAAGAGTGACAGCCTTTTGTTCACTGCGCAATTCAGCCGCTTTTTGCATTACTAAAGCAGGATCATCGTTAGTATTATCATAAAGAAGCGCAATTTTCTCTTTAGCCTGAGCAGTAGCAGAGCCTCTTTCCATCAAAATCTGGATAATACGCTCAAAACCAATTGAAAAACCACAAGCAGGAATTGATCTGTCTAAAAACTTTTCGAGCATTCTATCGTAGCGCCCACCACCGGCAACAGAAGAGCCATACTCGGGCACTGCTACCTCAAAAACGGGACCGGTGTAATAACCCATACCGCGAATCAAAAGTGGATCAAATACGATGTCGAAATTTTTTCCACCGGCATTTTCGCGCAGTTTTTTCAGGGTGCTAATAATAGTACTTAAGTCTTTTATGACAGGGTCGGAGGAAGTATTCATAGACTTGTTCACTTCTTCTTGCATGGTCATTATTTTCATTAATTCTTCTATCGAGGAACTACTCAAAATGTCGTTCAGTTTTTGTTTAACACCGTCCCAACCAATTTTATCTTTGTTATCTAATATCTCACTTACAGGCTGCATCTTGCTCTTTGGAATACCGCAATTTTCAAGAAAACGCATGAGCAATCGGCGATCATTTATACGCACTATAAAATTCTCGAATCCCATTTCAAGAAGAGCTTCACAAGTGGCGCTAATAAGTTCCAACTCGGCAAAAACAGTGCCATCACCAATGATATCAATGTCACATTGAGTGAATTGACGAAAGCGACCTTTTTGAGGACGCTCAGCTCTCCAAACAGAGCCTATTTGCAACGCTTTAAACGGATTTGGCAGACTATTCATATTGTCGGCGTAATATCTTACAAGTGGAACGGTAAGATCGAAGCGCATTCCCGAGTCGCACAAATTATTCAGAAGTGTAGCGTTCACTTGTTCAGGATCGGCATCTGTTTGAATATTTTGGGGAATAACCTGCCATTCGCGTGTGATTCGATCTTCAGATTCCCCTTTTTGTGCTTCTATTGCTTTCTGCGCAACCGCTTGCACTGCCGGTTTTACTTTGCCCTCAGTACTTAGCCATTCACGCTTGAGTCTGTCGGCATGCTCATTTTCATCTACTATTCCGCCTTCACTCTTGCTCGCCCACACAGTATTTGGAGCTTCAAAGTGATCAACAAGAGATTTAACTGCATCTTGCAATTTATCACCGCGTTTCAAGACTTCAAAAATAAGTTTTTGATTTTCGCCGCCATCACCACGTTTTAAAAGCTCGATATTTTCCATTGCGGGTGTTTCTATCCTTGAAAACCCGTAGCTTTCATACACCCTTTGAATGATCGCTTGCGCCCAATCACGCACTTGCACTTCGTCTGGAAGAATATCGCGCATGCCGCGCACAGGGTTGGAACGCAGCGTTGATTTATTGCCCATGAAAGTCTCCTACAGGCTCCTGAGAAACGAGACTTATAGGGTAGCATTTGTATAAAAAATAGGGAGTTAACTTAACTGCGCTACACCAGAAATTGACAAACATCAATGGTTTAACTTGGATTCAGGCGGTTAAATAGATAAACTAAATTATCTCCGATATTACTTGCCAATTAAATTTCGAAAAAATACTGAAATAAACGCTATTTCCACTTTCAACTTGTCTCGCTTGAGACTTGTAAAACAAGGAAAATACCATGCCATTATTGACACTGCATGGCTCTTCAGTCTTCAACACGGGTTGGCACAAACTTCTGCAAGTAGTCTACATCATAGCGGTTCTCCTCTGGATTTTTACTCAGGGCGAACTGCTTGCTAAAAACGTTTTCCTCAGTTATTTCAAGCTAGTTCCCTGGCATATTTTAGCTGGACTTGCAGCGGCTCTGGCTCTGGTCATCTGGCAGGTGCTTATCTTGCGTCCTCTAAGCAATCGACTTTTATCAGGGGCTTATGACGACGAGGTACGCGCAATAAGACTTGACCGTGCCCAGATTCCGCTTGCCTTACAGATAACTGAGAACATCTGTGTTGGCTTTATCGAAGAGCTTATCTACCGCGCCCTGATTATTCCGATTGGTGGAATTCTGTTTGCAGTCCTCCTTTTCGTGATACCACATTTAGCGCGCAGCCCCAAGGGGCAAGTGGTGGTTTATGCAAACGCGTTTGTTTGCGGCTTGACTCTGAGCCTTCTTTTCCTCTGGACAGAGAGTTTGTGGGTTTTAGTCGTTGCACATGCGCTGCACAATATCATCATAGAAATTCTGGTCAAGAAGTGCATGTTGAGCTTTTAACCGGGTCGAAGCAGGGAAGGGTGCTAATAGCGCTCCTCCCTGTTTTAGATTTCGGCAGTTTATACTACTTGATTTAGTATTATCAAAATAAAAAGAGAGAGGAAAGAACTCGAGTGTGAGTTCTTTCCCCTTCTCCAAACAATCTCGAAACTATTCCCGAGCGGCTTTGCGCGCGTTGAGAATGCGCACAAGTTCTTCGTTGAAATAAGTCTCGACTTCCGCATCGGTTACAGAAGGACCTCGCGGGGCAGACAACAAAGCCAAATAGATAGGGCTGATGTATGCGTTCGCCAGCTCGTTTATTTTCGCAACAGCTCGATACGGCTTCAACCAGTCTTCGATAACAGACTCGTCGTTGCGATAAAGAGAAGGCACCGCTTTCAGCGACTCGAGCTTTTGTTCGATCTGGCTATCGGCCATTCCAAGATCGTTGGTCAGTTTGGATTGCAAGTCGCTGATGGTTTGAAACAACTCTCCCCACTCGATGGCGATTGCCTGACACAAAGCCGGCGTCTTGCCAGTATCGACAGCGGCTCGGTAACGAAGCTCGATTGCGCGAGCATCTTTGACAAGCTTTTCAAGTTTGCTAACCGTATCCTTGATGCCAACTGTTTGAAGCTGGGCATTGATTTCGTCCAGCTCAACCTTGAGCGCAGCCTTGATAGTCGTGTAATTTTTGACGACACGAGCACTCTCTTTGGCAAGAACAGGTGTCGTGATTGATGGAATTACTGGCGTCGAGACTAGAAGTCCGAAAGCCAGCGTTAGTGCGATTTGGTGAAATAGTTTCATTTTAATTCCTTCCGATTTTCGGAAAGAGAATAGGTAAGAAGCGCAATAATGCTGCTCACCTATTCCCATCCGCCTTGCCGCTTACTTCAAGTCCACCCAAACAGTGCCGACGGCGACTGGTTGGTTACTGCCTTCCTTCTGAACCTGCATCGTAACGCAGGCACACTGTGTCTCTTCGATCCAGACATTGACCAGAGCACTGACAGTGATTCGATCACCAGCGTACACCGGATTCTTCTGGAACCCCATGGTCAAATCGGTAAGGCGACCGGCGACGGATGTATCGAAGAGCGAGCACAAAACAGTCTCGAAATAGCAGGCAATCAGAGTGGTGGGAGCGACCAGCCGTTCGAAACCGGCATTGGTTGCAGCTTCCCAATTGACATGCTCGGGACGTGTATTTCCGGAAAGACGAGCAAGATGTCGAATGTCGTCACGATCCACGTAGAACGTGTTCTGGAGATTGGCTCCAGCGTGGCGGTTGGTCATAGTCTTCTCCTTCTCTGGAGAGAGCTTCTATTTTCGGATTCGCATGACTAAATTGCTGGAGCCCCCATTCTTTCGAACAGAGGCTCCAGCTGACTTAGCACACGATAGTCACGCCGGCGTGGTTACGCCGTGATGCCGATCTGCTTGAGCAGGAAGGCATACGAGAAGGCGACTTCCTTCAGGGCGTCGAAACGACCCGAAGCGCCACCGTGACCCGCGCCGTCGATCTTCATCTTCAGCAGGACCGGGTTCTCGGCGGTGGGGTTGCAGTCACGCAACCGAGCAACCCACTTCGCGGCCTCCCAGTAGGGAACCTGCGAATCTTCCACGGCGGCTTCGGCGAGAATGGCCGGGTAGGGCGCGTCGTGGACGTTCTCGTAGGGCGAGTAGGTGCGCATCACGTCGAACCATTCCTGCTTCGACGGGTCGCCCCACTCCTCGAACTCGGCGACGGTCAGCGGCAGCGACGTGTCGAGCATCGTATTGATGACGTCGACGAACGGCACCTGCGCGATGCAAGCCTTGACCAGTCCCGGAGCAATGTTGCAAACGGCACCCATGAGCAGACCGCCGGCGGAACCGCCCTGCATGCCCATCAGATGAGTGCTGGTATAGCCTTCGTTCTTGAGCGTTTCGGCGCAAGCGACGAAGTCGGTGAAAGTGTTCATCTTGTTCTTCATCTTGCCCTGGTCGTGCCAGGCTTCGCCCATGTCGGTGCCGCCGCGAATGTGCGCGATGGCGTAGACGAAGCCGCGGTCGAGCAGCGAAAGACGAGCAATGCTGAACGTCGTCGGGATGTTGATACCATAGGACCCGTAGCCGTAGAGGAGGCAGGGGCGCTGCTTGTCCTTCACAAGGTCACCCTTGTAGACGAGCGAGATCGGAATCATGGTGCCATCAGTGGCGGTGGCGAAGATGCGCTCGCAGTGGAACTGAGAAGCATCGTAATTCGGCACGTCCTGCTGCTTGAGCACCGTCTTCGCCTTGGAATCGAGATCGTAGTCGAAGACCTGCGCCGGAGTTACCATCGACTGGTAGCTCATGCGCAGCGTGCTCGACGCAAACTCGGGGTTGGCGCCCGGACCGACCTCGTAGACCGGCTCGGGGAAGTCGACGTAGTGCACATCGCCGGTGGAGAGCTTCTGCACACGCACCTTGGTGATGCCGGCATCCTTCTCGTAGACGATGAGGTGGTCGGCGAACACGTCACAGCCCTTGAGCAACACGCCGGGGCGATGCGGAATCACTTCCTGCCAGTTCGCCTTGCCGAAGTTGTCGCTTGCGACCTTGACGATGCGTCCGTCCTTGGCGCCGTCGTGCGTGAGGATGTAGAAGTTCTTGCCGTCGTCCTCGACGTCGTACTCGATGCCCGGCTTGAGCGGGGCGATGAGCTTGAACTTGGAGCCCGGCTTGGAAGCCTTGATGAAGCTCACGGTCGAGGTGGTGTGGCTGCCGCAGTTGAGATAGATGAACTTGCCGCTGCGCGTCTTGCCGACGCCGATGCGGTAGAACTCATCCTTCTCCTCGTGCTCCAGGATATGATCCTGAGAGCCAAGCCGGTGACGCCAGAGCTGATTGGAGCGCTTGGTGACCGGGTCTTCGGTGGTGTAATAGATGGTCTTGTTGTCGCGGCACCACACGAGCGAAGTGACGCGGTCGGCCGAAATCGGCAGAATGTTGCCGGTGTTCAGGTCCTTGACGTAGAGCTTGTAGCGACGGTCGCCGGTGTTGTCGACGGCGAACGCAAGCAGATGAGCGCTCGGGCTGAGAGCCAGGGCGCCGATAGAGAAGAACTTGTGCCCCTTCGCCAGCTCGTTCTCGTCGAGGATGATTTCCTCGCTATGCGACTGACCGACAGGGTGGCGACAGTGAACGGTGTACTGCTGCCCCTGACGAGTGCGAGTGTAGTAATAGAAGTTGCCGCGCTTGTAGGGCACGCCCTGGTCTTCCTCCTTCACGCGGCTGCGCATCTCGGTGTAGAGAGTCGCTTGCAGCGCGTCGGTGTCGGACATGTAGGCGTCGGTGTAGGCGTTCTCGGCCTGCAGATGCGCGAGGATGTCCGCGTTGAGCGACTCACCGGGCTTCTTCACCTGTTTCATCCAGGCGAATTCGTCGATGAGCTGTCCGCCGGGAACGACGACCGTGGTGGGGACTTTCTTCGCGACCGGCGGCGAGATAGCGGTACCGTTGTTGTTGAACTGCCTCATAACAGTTTCCTTTCGTTTTTGTTTTGCTCGATGGTTGAATCGATGAAAACTCGTTTGGATTCGAATCTCGCAAGCGAGACCAAATCTGAGTTAAGCGTGTTTTCAGTTTTAGTACTGGTGCTTAAGAACGAGTTTGAAGAGAAGAAAAATGATAATTCAACCCTAGGCTTTAAACCTGCGCGCTCGCAAGAGTTATTAAGTGCCTTGTAGTTGTTCTGAAGCCAATATAAACTTCCAGCGTTAGTACACCTCTGCTAGCTTTTTGTGAAATACGTTTCATGGCTGCCACTCAAATTCGAGCAATTATCTACTTTTGCAGAACCTGCCTATGCCTTAGAGGCTTCATCCTAGGATAATAAGCCAATCGGCAGATTTACTATAACGTTTAATAGAGTCAGATAAAGAAGAAAAGGGAAAGAGGAAAACTCATCTTGAATGAGTTCCCTCTTTCCCTCCTTCCTTACGCCATCAAATAAGAGCTCGTATCAAATGCAAGCTCTTGCAGAATCTGTGGCACCTTTTCCGAATTATATTTCTCCACGATGTAATGCCTCAACTCACCCAGCCAAAGCCAGACTTCGAGAACTCGGAGAATATTTTGCATTTTAAATCTTTTCAGCTTGCGTAGGAGAAACGCGTTAATGGAGCAAGCAGGCGGCTGTTGAAACCGTCTGCTTGCAGGATGGATGTCTTACGTCAGAGACAAATCAGAACTATGTTCTAGGCCAATTTGAGAACCTTGAGCGCGAACGCCCACGAGAACGCCCACTCTTTGAGCTGATTGAAGCGACCGGAGGCACCGTGGTGACCGCCGCCGTTCAAGAGCATGTTGAGCAAGATTTTCCCTTTGGGATTGAATTCGCGCATTTTGGCGACGTATTTCGCCGGCTCCCAATATCCGACTTGCGAGTCGTGAAACGCGCCTTCTACCAGAATTCTGGGATAGTCGCCCTCGACGATGTTGTCGTACGGCGAGTACTGAATCATGTACTTGAAGGCTTCTTCCTCAGCCGGATTGCCCCACTCCTCGAATTCCGCCACAGTCAGTGGGTTGGAGGTATCGAGCATGGTGTTGATCACATCGAGGAAAGGCATTTGAACAAGAGCGCCCTGAGCTACGTCTTTGCGCAGATTCATTACTGCGCCAAGAAGCAATCCACCAGCGCTTCCGCCTTGAAGTACGAGCTTTTCCTTACTCGTGTAGCCGTTAGCTTTGAGCATATCAGCGCAGTCGATGAAGTCGGTGAAGGTGTTCATCTTCTTCATCATCTTGCCCTGCTCATGCCAGACTTCGCCCATGTCCGAACCGCCACGAATGTGGGCGATGACATAAAGCACTCCGCGATCGAGCAAACTCAGTCGCTCGTTGCGGAAGTCAGGCGTAATAGAAATGCCGTACGAGCCGTAGCCATAAAGCAAACAGGGACGCTTACCGTCGAGTACAAGGTCTCCCTTATACACAATAGACATCGGAATCTTGGTGCCATCGCGAGCGGTGGCGTAAATACGCTCTGTCTTATACTTGGACTGGTCGTAACCCTCGAAGACTTCCTGCTTTAGGATGGTCTTTTCGGCCTTGTCCATGTCGTAGTCCCAAACCGTCGGCGGTGTCACCATCGACTTGTAAGTGAGACGCAAAACATTCGATTTGAACTCGAAATTGTCTTCCGGTCCCACTTCGTAGATAGGCTCAGGAAAGGCGATCCAGTGCACCATGCCGGTGGAAAGTTTTTCCACCCGAATCTTGGTGAGACCTTCTTCTTGAGCGTAAACTACCAAGTGATCCTTGAACAGCTCGATATTTTCGAGCAGAAGTCCTGGCTTGCAGGGGATGATTTCAGTCCAATTCTCAGGCTCGATGGCATCGCATCTGGTGCGCAAGACGCGCCGATCTTTTGCGTTGCCGTAGCTTGTGAGAATGTAGAAGTGCTTGCCGTCGCTCTCCACAACGTATTGAACTTTGTGGATTTTCGGAGTCAAGAGCTTGAACTGATCGCGCGGTTTGCCGTCTTGGATGAAACTCACCGACGAAGTGGTGTGGCTTGCATTGTTCAGGAAAATATACTTCCCGCATGCAGAGCTCGCCAGAGCCAACTCGAAGAATTCATCCTTCTCTTCAAGCACCAATTCGTGCTTGACTGAACCAAGACGGTGACGCCAGAGCTGGTTAGAGCGCTTGGTCTCTTCGTCTTCGGTGACATAAAGCAAAGTGCGCTTGTCCGCCCACACCACCGATGTAACTCGCTCGACACGAGCAGAAGTCACGACTTCACCGGTGTTGATGTTTTTCACATGGAGCGCATACTGCCTGTAGCCGAGGGTATCGACTGTGTAGGCTAACATCTCTCCAGATGGGCTTACGACAAAATCGCCAACAGCAAAAAACTTCTCGCCTTGAGCAAGGACATTCTCGTCGAGGATGACTTGCTCGTGACTGCCAGGCTTGACGCTCTTGCGGCAACGAATAGCGTATTGATCACCCGCACGTGTGCGAGTGTAGTAAAAGTGCTTCTTGTGGCGAGCCGGTACGCTTGAATTGTCTTCTTTGACTCGCTTTCGCATTTCCTTGTACAGCTCTTCTTGAAGAAGGACAGTGTCCGCCATGACAGCTTGAGTGTACGAATTTTCTGCCGCAAGATAGGGCATCAAATCCGGGTCCTGGCGGTTTTTCATCCAGGCGTAATTGTCGGTTACCTGGGTGCCATGAAGAGTGAAGACATGAGGAATTCTCTTTGCCTGAGGCGCCTGAAGATTGGCGACAGAAGGCAAGCCGCTTAAGAGCGACATGATCTTCTCCTTGGTTTTGATTGGGTTAGGGGTGGATGTTTAAGAGCTAAAAGTCGGAAAGAAAAAAATAAAAATAGAGCTTGCATCATAGACTGCAGATCTGTGCGTTCTCAAGACACGTGCAGTTATCAAGACGCACTACTTAAGCCAACTTTAGAGTTAGCACTTAAGGCAACTGCGCTAGCGCTTTTCAACCAAACAAAAACTATTCTTTTCCAATTTCTATTTCTCGTCAATTTTTTCGGAAAAAAACAGGCGCCTGAGGGCTTTTTGGTATTTTTAAGCTAACAACTATTTTTTGACTTTGTCGTTAGAGGCTGGACGGTCTGGCTTCCAACTCACCTGACAAACACCAGCATCACATGACTTGGCTTCGAGGCTTTTAACGCTTGCTCCACCTAATTTAATTTCTACGCCATTCGGATTCTTAATAGGCTCGCCGTTCATACCAAATCCAAATTGATTGGTTAATGCGTAAGATTCCTTTTTCATGGTCTGATTCCTCAAACTAGCCTCAAAAGAGGATGGAAGCGTCGGCAGAACCAGGTTAGTTCCGGAGGCTTCTTGCTTATGACTGCGGTATAGCACATGACAGTTGATATATGCCATTTTGCTGCTTACTGAAACATTAGAGATGTATGCGGGGACTGTATTCCAGCAATACTATCAATATGTGAATTGTATGCAAGTACTTCGACGATTTTATCTGTCTAGTGTTCCTGAATCATCATGGTTTCAAAGTGGCGTCTTCTGTCGAACATCTCCCGGACACTGGTGCCTGACATCCGCCTGGGATTCTTATGTAAAAAATTTCTTTATTCGGACCCTTTCCTTTTTGTGCTTTGGCTTAAGAGTGAGTCGCTGCCAAAATTTTGCTAAAATCCTGATAGATGAATTCATGTCCCTTTTGTGCCAGCACTCTTCAAATTGCCGATATCGGCGGCAAAGACAGACTCGCGTGCACTGGTCCCGCTTGTGAATTTGTGCACTGGGACAATCCAAAGCCAGTTACCGCCACATTAATTCCAATGGACGGCGGAATAGTACTAGTTAAAAGGAAATTTCCCCCTTTCGTTGGCGACTGGTGCCTTCCAGGTGGCTTTATGGAAAACTCAGAGGAGCCTGAAGAATCGGCTGCTCGCGAAGTTTTTGAAGAAACCGGATTAGAAGTGCAAATAGATAAATTGCTTTCCGCCCACTCTCCTGGTCGCGGAATTAATGTACTGATCTTATTTTACTTAGCCAAGCCGGCAAGCGGATTAATGATTCCGGGCGACGACGCAGATGATGTAGGCGCCTTCAAGTACAGTGAATTGCCCAGAAATATCTGCTTCGATTTGCACCGTAAAATGGTGGCACAATTCTTCAAGCAAGAAGTACTTTTTTAGTGATATCAAATCTGGTATCACCATAATTGCAATAAGCGAAACCTGTATAAGTATGAAACCATTCCAATAAAAAGTGGTAATGGAAAGGAATCTTCAAATTCGCGCTAGCCGCGCAAGCCTCTATCTTTGGCGCTCAGCTAAAAGAACGCTCATGATCCCTCTTTCTGATCGTTCTTTAAACCCGCTTGACAAGATCTCTCTACCTAACCGTTATTAGCTTTTGATAGGTTCGAATTATTGTCTATCTTCCATACTTCCGGATTCTATTTAACCCCCCCCTTCAAATCTGCAGCATCATCGGACCCTCTATAGAGCTTCTTTTCGAAGCTCGATGAATGCTGCCCACCACAAAACACACACTGAAACACCCGAAAGGAAATCCATGGACAGCATATCTCCGTCCATCACCCGCCCGCTCCTCTCACACCGAGGGGTTCATTCCGATCCGACTTTCGAGGAGGCTCTAAACATTTACTGGAAGACTTGTCGCAAGCCGCGTGCCGATGTCAGCTTTGGCGTCGACGCGCTCGTCCTGCCGTATCTGGCTGGGTTTTGCGAAATCGCCAGGGGTTTTCCGCAAACATCAATAGCCGTGCTCAACAAGATCAACCCGGCATTCGATGCGTATGGCCTCGGTTACAAGACGACCATGCTCAATCTTTGCGCTGAGCTCCTCGAACGAATCGAAGATGATCGTAACGCCGAGGACAATCCAGTCACAAGGCTCACAACCGTCCTGGAAGTGAAGAATCGCCTGGTCGATACAATCAAAAGCATCAACCCGATTTACGCCAAAGAATTCCTGTTGTATCAAGTCGAAGGATCGCTGGAGAAATGGCGCCAAGAGTCGATGGAGCTTTACGCCCACGCGGCAAGCATCGACGACTTCCAGGGTAAGTGCCAGATGACTTTCAACCGTTATCGCCCTGCTGCAATTGCGTCACTCATGGATGCCGACTGCAAGGACGACATCGACCTCCTTCAAGCAGTGGAGGAAGCTACGGGTCGGATCGGCAACTCTGCAGAAGCAACGCGGTTTCGCTCCGAGATGGCCATGGCGTCGAATCTCTACGCCGACACACACCTTTCGGGCGACAAGACTTCGATTCCGTACACTGCCTACACTCCGGCTCAGTACGCGGTCGAAAGCCACGTTCTGTCGCAATCTGCCAAGCCGTCCTTGTCGGGACGCTTTCCGGACGACCGCATGAAGGTCGCCCTCTGGAAGCAGAACCTCATCGACAGCTTCGGCTTCGATTATTACTCTGCTGAGCAGCTCCTGAAGCAGGTTCACCGCTTCGGCTGAAACAGCATTTTGCCTCTCTGGTTCACTAGAAAAGAAAGGAAACTGCCATGCTGAACAAAATATCAAGGCGGACTGCCACCACATATGGCATCGCCTCCCTGGTTCTGGCAGCGGCTTGTTGGACTACCGTCGGTCACTTCCTGACCGCCAGAACGCCTTTCGACCAGTTTCCTCAGAAACTGGACGAAGAAGTATTCGTCCCGGGTAAAGACGGCAAGAAAATCACGTACATTCGCTACAAAATCGAGAACGGCGTTCGCTACAAAGCAAGTGGCATCGTCTTCTACGACCAGTCGAATGACGGCATCATCGACTATCTGACCTTCGACAAGAAAGGCTATATCGTCAAAAGCGAGAAGTTCTTTCCCAAGGTCGATGCCGAAGAAGAAGCTGGAATGCTTCGCCGCCTGGCCATCTACGAAGCCGACGGCAGCTTGTTCAAGAAACATATCGTCAATCGCAAAGACGGAACGCTTGAGCGATCGGGCGAACGTCTGCGCGACGGACGGTATCACATTCGGTACTACTTCGCCGACGGCGTCAATGTCGAGCGTGAGCGTTTCTTTACGAGCACTCTGGTGCTTTCCTTCGAGCGCACCTATCGCAACGACGGCGAGCACACCACGGCAAGCGAGACTCGCTTGATTTCGAGCGAAGCCGACAAAGAGTACGCCAAGACCTTCTACAACGAACGAGGCGTCAAGGTCGCTCGCATCACCAAAAGTCCCATCGTCGGGACCAAAGGTGAAGTCTTCAACGAGACCGGCGATAAAGTGGTTGCGTCTTACGAGAAAACTCCCTGGACAACCCAGGAAGCCTATTTCCGGGAGGACGGCAGCATCGAGCAGTCGCGCTTGAGCTATGCAAACTCGACCACGGCTGTGGTCTTTGGCGGCGAAAAGAACTGGGTCCAGTACAAGCAGACCTGGCGCAGTCGCCCGCCTGTCGACGGAAAGCCGCCGCGATTCATTCTCACTCGTGTTGTGGAATTCGACGCCAATCAAGTCGAGCTGCGCACGGTCGAAATGATCAACGACGGCACGCGACCTTCATATGTGAGCATTCCGCTTGCAGGAAAGTCGCGTCTGTACAAGATTCTCGACGACAAGGGCTATGTCGTTCGGTCCGAAATCAAAGAAGGCGATGCCCTTATCTCAAGCCAGAGTCAGGCTGTTGCCGAGCTCATCGCTTTTGAGAAGCGACTCTTCCTTCACGACAATCCGGTCGAAATTCCCAATTACGACTTCTATGAAGCAGGCGCTCCCGCCTGGATCTACGATTACGAGGATACTCAACATCCGCGTATGAAGCCTAACTGAAAGGAAAGGTAACATGGCTTTGAAGGTTAGCAAAGACTATCTGCTCGCAGAGCTGAACAAGCTTCCAGCCAAGCCAGTTCAGGAACTCGTGCACGAGCTGCGCATGCGCCTGGACATGGTCTATCAGGGCATGGCCAACGCCAAGCCGCCGGTCGAGCGTCCATTTGCCGAACACACCACGATGTCTGTGGCTGCGCTTCTGCAAGAACGTATTGACCAGCTCAAGCCTGGGCTTGAGGCTTTCGACCAGAACCATTCGATCGACGTGAAGAAGCTCGACGATGTCTGGGATGTCGAAGACGCGCACTGGAAGATGAGCCACGCCATGAACTACGGTCAGCACATGGTCGAGCGGCTGAACTTCTTCAACCAGAACAAGAAGAAGAAATCGAGACGAGCGGCTTAGTCGTCGCTTCGACTTGCACACCATCAACGAGAGGAAGGGCATCAGCCCCTTCCTTTCTCTCTTCTCTCGCGTTTTGAAATCTTCTGCATGACTCAAACAGAAAGGAAAATCAATGGCAATTACCCACACCTCGAACGTTCAGATCTCCAACATGCGCTCGAAATCCTTTCGCGGACGAACACCCGACGAACTCGACCAGGCCTTGAATGAGTGGCTCCAGGCTCACAGCGATAGCACTATCGTGAGCATGGACAGTCACAGAGACGAATACTACTGCTGGGTCGTCATCCTGTACCGCGACAAGAACGCCGGCGTGATTTAGTTCTCGACTCGGGGAAGGGCAGATGAGGTCTTTAATAGGACCTTATCTCTCCTTCCTTTTTTGGATCTTTTTACTACGTGATTTAGTAAAAATAGAAAACAAAAAAATAGGGGCAATTAAGCCCCTATTCTAGTTGAGCGGCTCGATTACAATCAAAGCGTCGCCTGATAGAAAGAGGCAAACAGCCAGATTGAAACCAATTCACTTCTTACCATTCTTCTCGTGAAAAGCATACATATTGAGAATGCGACGCACGGCACCATATCTTGATTGAATGAGATTATCCGTTGTCACTTTCTCCTTTCGTTGCCACCGTTCAAATGCAATTTGTTCTTCAGCAATCTTGTAGAGCTGAATGGCGGAGTCTAACTTCCAGAGAACATAAAGCTTGTTTTGAACCGGCATTGAGTCATTCAGTAGCTGTTCCCCCTGGCTGTTGAAGGCAGGATCGGCTTTCGCCAATTCACCAAGCAACCAAAGCGATTGCAGCTTGAAGCTCACTTTCAAAAACTTAGCCTTATCAGTGCCCATAATGCGACTCACTTCAAAGGCATTTTCTGCGTTGAGAGGAAGCGTCAAAGAAGGCTCGAAAACCAATTTTCTTAGAATCACCTCCACTTCGTTAAGCACATCGACCTGGTCGGCTACGACAGCATTCAACTTTGTTTCGGTTTCATCTGAGAAGCCTGAGTCCTGATTGAGAACTTGAACTCCCTTTGCCGTGTTTTCACTGAAACTCACAGCCAGCGTTTTGATGCGAGCAAGAAGTGGTTTGATTTCGGCGGATTCAACATCTGCTTCGAGTTGTTTCTGTATAGCTCGATAACCTTGCTGGATTTGATCGAAAGTGTAGCCCTTGGTTTGAGCTTGTGAAGGCCCGGCAAAAACAAACCCGAACAAGAAGACGACAAGGGCTGCTAAAAGAAGCAGTCCAACAGCCCAAGGCTTGGTCGTTTTCACAACGTCGTTTGTGCCAGCAAAACTGCTCTGCGCACCAGCAATTTCTCGGTTGAGAAACTCCTCGAACACAGAGACATCTTCTGGCTTCATATCGATCGCAGCCGAACTTTCAAGCCGACTATAGAAGAGTCGAAGCTTGGTGAGCTTCTTGTCTGCCATAGCGATATTGGCTTGAGCCCTTGGATGCGACTCGGCGTTAAGCCCATGAGAGGCAGAATCGACCGCCAATGCAAGCAAGTCAATCTTTGTCTTGGCTTGCGCCAAGAACTCTTTGAAAGTTATTTCCATTGAAATTCTCCCTTTCTAATGTTCAGTTCTTAGTGCGAACTAGGCTTGAGACTTGGCTTTTTGTGGTTAGTCATCCTTGTAGTTTTGCTTTCGAGCATTTCCCGGTACTAAAGCGGATGCACTGGGAAATCGACAATCAAGTTAGTTTCCTGATTCTCGATTTCTCATTGCCATTTTGCAATTAGTCCTTACAGACCTTTGTAGTGTATTTTGCTGATGATATAAAACGTATTGTCCGAAGATGCGCCCAAACATGGCATTAGATCAAGCTTCCGACAAATGCGGAACATTTCCTTGCCCACGCCTTTCAGATTTTTCATCGGATCGATTCCATTGGGGTCAGCGAGTTTTAAGTTGATGTCGCAGTCCTCAAGTTCCATCAAAACTACAGCTTTATTGTGTCGAATCGATTCTTGAATGCGACCTGCAAGCTTACTAAGAGCAACTTGCAATCGAGGGTCAAACAAATATTTAGACTTGTCTTTCCTGTCCTTCTTACGTGCAGCTATGCCCTGTTCGATAGCTTTGCTGACCGACTTTAAGAGTGTCTTCATACCAGACATTTTTATTCCTTTCGATACATCTAAGTTTAGTGACAGTCACGATTAGTGACTTCGTTTAGCGCTAGAGACAGCATGTATTTTGACTTTTAGAAGTGTTTGAGGTTTGTCCTTAATGGCAAAACGAAGATACTAAAATCCTCTGTTTTTATATGACCACTTGTCAAGAGGTATTAAGCATTAAGCGTTCGCGTGAGCTAAGCTAGTGTCTAATCTTGGACAGAAAGCTTCTTTTCTCTCATCTCTTTCACCAGTTCATCAAGCGAATCAAAACCACTGCCAATTAAGAATGAGCCGTCATTGGATTCGAGCATATACCCCTCTGGCAGAATGGGAGAAGAGGCGGTCAGTGTTTGAACACTTTTCCAATGAATTCTTTTCTTGGAAAAGATTGTGCTCAATTCCATCGAATCCTGTTCGACCACAATTTTAAAAGGCATCAATGCCACCACAATCGCTCGGTAAAAAACGCTCAATGAAAGAATGATGACAAAACCCAATACTAAGACAGTGTCCCATTCGGAGACTTTGTTCGATGAGAATAAATAAGCAGCAAAATAAGTGGCAACTCCAGACAATACTAATCCAAAAGCTACTTGGGAGAATTGCATCAAAAATGAGATGGTGTCTTGTCTGAAAAGTCGAGGTCCCGTTTGCTGTGGTGAAAGATCAAGTGGAAGATGCTCTCTAATGGCCTCGATAAGCTGCTCCTGACGCTCGAACCACAAAGGAAAAGTAATGTCGCCGCCCTCGTAATAGAGGACATAACGCTGCCAATTGAAGTTCGATTTGCGCGTAAGCTTGGTCAGATTTTCCCAGTTTAAAACTCGACGCTTAATCAAAGACCAGCCAATTAAGCCGGTTTGGGTCACTGTAATTTGCCAGGTTATAAATCCGTACGAAGGCAACACTACAAGAGCAAAGATTGAACCAAGAAGCACCGCTGCCTTCACTACCAGGTCGAAATTGGCAAAAACTCCTGTAAAAAGAAGAACCAGAGGTAGACACAAAAAAATGATAAGAGCCGCTACTTCCGAAACAACGCGCACTGATGCCATGGTTTTGAGCCGGTAGACATCTTTATTCTTTTTCTTACTAAACACGCCGAAAAGCATAGTCTCAATTTATAGAGTCAGTGCCCTTTTGTAAATAGAAGCTTACCCACTGCTACGAACAAAACGAGTGCAATCAGGCGCATGAGCACTGGTGGTCGAGCGACTTTTGAGCCGTATCGCGAACCCAATACCGAACCCAAAAATGTACAGACTATCAGACCCGCTCCTTGCATTGATAACCACTCAAAAAGAAATCTACCTGACACCACTTTTGATATCAGTCCAGAAATGGAATTTAAGCAAGTAAATGCTGCAGATGTCGCTGATGTAGTCTTAGGATCAGCCCAGCGACAGAGAACAAGCAAAGGACTGAGAAAAACACCACCCCCGATACCAATTGCACCAGATATCACCCCAAGAAACATGGATGAAATCAAAAGAAGCGCCAGATTTGGAGGAGCTTCAAATTTATCATCACTCGTATTTCTGCTAAAAAACAAAAGACGCAATGCCACCATAAACAATACCACCCCAAGCAGAGTTGAATATTGCTGTTCGTCCATTTTGAACATGGCGCCGATATAGGCAGAAGGCACTGAAATAGCCACTATTGGCAAAGCAAGCTTGAGCGAAAAGTGACCAGCTCTGTAATAAGATATCCAGGCGATGCCAGCACTAATTGCATTGAGCACGAGCGCAGTCGATGTAATTAAATCTGGCTGCCAGTCCGTGAAAGACATGACAGCCAGAAAGCCTGTTGCTCCTCCATGCCCTACAGATGCATAGAGCGCGGAAATACATAAAATCGCAAAAGCGATGCCTATTTTAGAGACCCAATTCTCTTGCAATTAAGAGACGTTGAATTTCGGAGGTACCCTCGCCGATTTCGCAAAGCTTAGCGTCGCGCAAAAAACGCTCAGCCGGGAAATCTTCGATGTAGCCGTAGCCGCCGTGAATTTGGATACCCAAATTACAAACCTTGGAGGCAACTTCAGAACAATAGAGCTTAGCTTGCGAACCTTCTAAGGTCACGCGTTTACCGTGATCTTTCAAATAAGCAGCATGATACAACAGCATGCGAGCTGCACTTAGTTGAGTAGCCATATCAGCTAGGTAACCCTGGATGAATTGGAATTTTCCTATTGGTTGTCCAAACGCTTCTCTTTGTTTAGCATAAGCAAGAGCAGCGTCAAAAGCGGCTTGACCGATACCCAACGCAAGAGCACCGATTGAAATGCGCCCGCCCTCAAGAGTGGTGAGAGCTTGTTTATAGCCGTCACCGACTTCGCCAACAATGTTAGCTTTAGGAATTTTGCAATCTTCCATAGTCAAGCTGGCCGTGGGGGAACCTCTCATTCCCATCTTCTTCTCTACTTTGCTTACATAAAATCCGGGCGTGTCTTTTTCAATAATGAAGCACGAAATACCTTTTCTACCAAGGCTCTTGTCGGTCATCGCCATGATGATATTGACGTCGGCATGGGTGGCATTAGTGATGAATTGCTTAGTCCCGTTCAATACCCAATGATCGCCTTCGAGCTTAGCCGTGGTTTTTTGAGCGGATGCGTCAGAGCCTGTACCAGGCTCAGTCAAAGCCCAACAGCCAATGTACTCACCCGAACACAATTTAGGAATATATTTTTTCTTTTGTTCTGGCGTACCGAACAATTTGATTGGGTTGGTACCAAGCGAAACGTGAGCAGCATAGCTCAAACCAGTCGATCCGCAGGCTCTGCCTATCTCTTCAACAGCAATTGCGTAGCTTCTGTAGTCAGCACCGGCGCCACCATATTCGGCATCAATAGGGAGACCCAGCAAATCAAGCTTGCCCAATTGCTTAAAGGTCTCGACTGGAAAACGAGCCTCACGGTCAACCTCTTGTGCCTTAGGCGCAATTTCTTTAGTGGCAAAATCGCGAATCATTTCGCGTATAGCTTGATGCTCGTCGGTTAGAAACTCTGCGTACGGCGCTATGTCTTGACCGGTCATTGTGGTACTCACTTGTAAACTCCAAAACAGTGACAAAGCTAAATATGATAGCGCCTTATTGAATTGAAGCTATTTTTCTAAGATAAATATTCTTCTATCGCCGAAACTATGCGGTCCGAAGCCTTGCCATCGCCAAACGGATTAACGGCTTTGGACATCTTGGAATAGGCATCAGGACTGTCTATCAACTCTTTTGCTGCCAAGACAATGCCCTGCTGTTCGATTCCGACAAGCTTGGCAGCACCAGCGTCCATGGCTTCTGGTCTTTCAGTGGTAGTACGCATGACAAGCACCGGTTTGCCCAATGATGGGGCTTCTTCCTGGATGCCACCAGAATCGGTAAGAACGAAAAAGCTGCGCTGCATGGCATAAACAAACGGAACATAATCAAGAGGCTCAACCATAACCAAGCGGTCGTGATTAGCAAATATAGGCTCAATAGATTGGCGCACAATTGGATTTTTGTGAATTGGATAAAGGACTTGAATTTGGGGATAGGTTTCAACAAGCTCACGCAGAGCCAAAGCAATGCCGTCCATGCCTTCGCCCCAGTTCTCTCTGCGATGAGCGGTCACCAATAACACTTTATATTTTTCGAAATCTGCATGACCAAAAATTTCAGACTCCACCTTGGTTTTGGTTAGCCTGTTTGCGGTATCGAGCAAAGCATCAATTACAGTATTACCTGTCATGTAGACATTTTCAGTAACACCAGAGCGTTTTAAATTTTCCACTGCAAGCTTGGTAGGAGCAAAATGCATAGTGGCAATCTGACTGACCTGGCGGCGCGACATTTCTTCGGGAAAGGGATTGTAGAGGTTGTCCGTGCGAAGTCCCGCCTCAACATGACCGACCGGAATTTTATGATAAAAAGCAGCAAGAGCCGCCGCCATCACAGTAATTGTATCGCCCTGAACTAAAAGCAAATCGGGCTTGGATTCGTTCAACAATGCATCCATGCCTTCAAGAACACGTGCGGTGATACCGGCAAGACTTTGACCGTGCCGCATGACATCTAGGTCGTAAGCTGGTTTCAGTTGAAACCACTTAATCATCTGGTCGAGCATTTCGCGGTGCTGAGCTGTGCTCACTACTATAGGCTCAAGCTTTTGCGACTTCTCTAGAGCATGAACCACCGGTGCCATTTTCACCGCTTCGGGACGAGTTCCAAATACACACATGATGCGCTTTTTCATAACGCATGATTTTACCCTATATTATTCAGGCAGATAAAATTAAAGACTCTGCCAATTGGGTATCTTCTTTGTACTGGGAATATTCGCCAAAGTTTAAAACGAGGTTATTGTGGACGTAATTGTCGAAGGCAAAATAAACAAAGATGAGACCATGACTGACATCTTGCGTACTTGCTCTGAAATACCCTCAATTAAAACACCTATTTTGCGCATCAATGACTCGAAATCAGATACTCAGGGTCGAATCGCATTTTCCCAAGGGGGCTACATTTTGGGTGCCAAGGTTACTCCCTCAGGCGAGCAGGGTTGGGCAGCCATCCGCCGCCTGGTCGAAATTCAAGACGGCAATTATGCCGTACTTGATCCCATGCGTAAACGCGTGACCGAACTCAATCAGTCTCTTTGGATCAAAACAGACAAGCTTTTATCTTTGATGCCTAACTTGCCAGACGATCCTAGTAGCCTCATAGACCCTCAAGAAAGCGAATCAGTTTCAGACACTTTGCGACCACGTGATGTAAGTTCTAATGGTGAACAGACCCTTATCTTGAAAAAAGAAAAGAGTAAGTCACGTCAATACAACGCCAGCGCTTGGAACTTCATGCGCATGTCGATTTTCATCATTCTGGCTTGTGCGCTTGGCTATGGGTACATCACATACAAAGCACAGATTCACAGCTCAGTCCAATCGATTCTTCATCGTTAGGCCTGACAGCTAGCATCGCTCGCGCTAGTTATTTTGCATTAAAAGAGGCATTAGCTTAACTTGCGCTAATCATGAATATTCTGTTTCTGATCTTTTCTATTAGTAAGTACTGGCTTATTCGAGCGAAGATTTATTAGAGTGAACTTATCTCTGGTCTCTCTTCTAACGCTGATATAAATTCCCAAAAACAACAGACCAACATACTTATCATTCTCTGCTGAACATATCTGCGTCAGCAGGGAGATCAGGGATTCGTGTTCAACTCTTACTCCTCAGGGGGTTACCATGCCTACGCCTTCCATCGAAGCGTTCGAGTACACGGATGCACGTCTTGCCGCAAAGCGTCTTCGCTTTGTGCTCACGGGAAGCATCCTCTCCACCGCCTTTCTCGGGCTGGTGTTCTACGCTCTGGTTGTATGCGTTTGAGTTGAGTTGTTGTGCGCGTAAGGAAGGCATCGCAAGATGCCTTCTCTAACGATATTTGCGCAAGCAAATGTGAGAAGTCGCAAGGCTTCGTTTCGGCCGGGTGGCTAGCACCACCAGCATCTCCGGTAAGAAAGAGATCCAAACTAGAAGCACTAGCAAGGGACTCAAACCCATGCAAACGCCTACCATCTCAGTACTCCTCGTCATTGCCCTGTTCGCCGCCTTCGGCGCTCTCATGGCATGGGCGGCAGGCACTTCGCGCCATTATCTGGTGTTCAAAGTGACTCGGGGCCTCTCACGCTTCGGTTACTTCCTGGCATCATTCCTGGCGTCGCTTCTACCCTTCCTGACTGGTCTCATCGAGCCCAATCACGCAAGCGAGCCCCTCGTCGCAATTGGGCTCATCGGAAGCATGATCATCGCCTTTTATGCCACTCAGGCTCAAGTCCGGTGGCATGAGAATCGACGGTCGCCGTCGGAAGACTGAGCGTGGCTTGAATTGCCACTCGGAGGGAACCGCTTTTTCGCGGTTCCCTCTTAAACGATATTCGCAAAAGCGAATGTGAGAAGACGCAGTGCGTCTTCGTTTCGGCCGGGTGGCTAGCACCACCAGCATCTCCGGTAAGAAAGAGATCATAACTAGAAGCACTAGCAAGGGAATCATCCCCATGCAGTTCTCTACCATGACTATGCTCCTCGTCGTTGCCTATTTCGCCGTCGTCGGGTTCCTGATGACGTGGGCTGCGAGCAATTCGCAGTCGTACAGAATGCATCGAATTCACCTCGCGATCGCTCGCGTCGGTCACTTCGCCGCATTCTACCTGGCATCGCTGCTGCCCTTCTTGAACGGGACTCTCCAGCCCGTGGTCGGGAACCAACCGGTCGTCGTGATCGGTCTGGTCGGCGGCATGATCTTCGCCTACTATGCCCCCCGGCTCCAACTGGGATGGCATGAGCGGCGTCGGTCAACGAAGAGCTAACGTGGCTTGGAATGCCACTTTGAGGGAGCCGCTTTCGCGGTTCCCTCTTAAACGATATTCGCAAAAGCGAATGTGAGAAGGCGCAAGCTTTCGTTTCGGCCGGGTGGTTAGTACCACCAGTCTCCGGTAAGAAAGAGACAAGCGGGTGTTCAAGGAACAAGGTAGCACCCGCTACCCCACGGCTGCAGAGCCGTTTACGCTAGCTGAGGTCAAACCCATGCTTAGCAATACTGAGGTTGTGCGCAAGAATCTCGAGACGAGCCTGGAGGCTTGTTTTGCGCGGTTGAAGGCGGTACGTGCTGTCACCACTTCGGCCCACAAGGCGTTTGGCTATGCCAATTTCGCCACCCCACTTCTTCAGTCTGCTCAGAGCTCCCTCCACGCCGGTGACGGTGAAGGCGCTGAAGCACGAGCTGAAGACGCAACCGGCTGGATTTCCGAGGCACAGGAATATCTGGCGCGGGCTGAAAGCGACCTCCATAGCGTGGTACCAGAAACGGTATCACTCTAGTCGCGCTCAGTAAAACTGCGAAGGTCTCGTCAGTCGAGACAAGGTGCGGGGATTGCTCATGGAGGGCAATCCCCGATAGCCTTCTAATTAATACTTTTCCCCGTAGCCGTCCAACTTTTCTCGTCCTGACGGCGGGGCCTTTTCCGAATGAAAGGTGCGATTCAGCAAGGAGTGCTGGATAGGGAAACCATTCGGGAGTACCCTGCGATTCAATCGCGGTAGCTCAGCTAGAGGAGTATAAGCCAATGTCAGCCGACAATGGTTTTTACGTCTTGAAGACCCCCAAAGTTGGTGATGCCTCGACGTTCGAGTTCCGGGTCGGTTACGACCAGGGCTGGTTCAAAGAGGGCGGATTCTGGGACCAACCAGAGCCGGAGCTGATGCTTCGAGTGTGGGGAGACAGTCCTGTCTTCTCATCTCAAAGCCAGGCTAAACGCCACGCCAGACGCCTCGTGCGCAACTGGTATCGAAGCGGCCTGCCCCTGGAATATGGGACAAGCCGCGTATGGGTCGATGTCCCGTTTCCGGCAACGGAGCGGTGACTGCTAAACTGAGAAGGCGAGCGCTTCACGGCGCTCGTTTTCTTTTTCAAATTTTTCTACTAAATCTTTTAGTAAAAACAATACATTAAAATGCGACCAAAGCTTATAGTTCTTTGAAGTGTCTTCATAGCTCGTAGCAGTGCGGGCTATGCAGACAGAAAAAAAACAACCCGATTCAAATCAAGATCAAAGATCAATCAGATCATACTTAGACATAGAAAACATATAAAACCGCTAGTGATACCAGTTTAATCGAGCGACAGATAATGGTATCGCCACTAGCACCACTTGCGTATATGCACAAAACATGCACATCCCTGAAAAGAGCCATTACCAGACGGTTTGGTGTGGAGTCGATCCACTTACAACGGTATATCCATACGCCACATCTAGGTTAAGAACATTCGTTAACGTTCTATTCTAATCTTTCTCGAAACATCGATAAGTTGCGGCTTTAGAGATATCTACAGTTTCTTGACACCAATTTACATATTGCCTGGGTGACACTATCGGTAGTAGAGTATTCTCAATTCAAATTTGCTCAACAACTAAATAACCTTTAGCAATCGCTAAGCCCATACTGCTTCTTGGCTTCTTTGTCGGGGCTCCCATTTATGAGTCGTATGTGGAATTTTTCAAGGCTTTTTTACCAAGCCTTGGTTTTTGTTCGCCGCTCCCCAAGCAGATCTCCCCTAAATCTCCCCAAATAAAAAGAAAGGTATCACTCCCCTATGCAGCAAACAGAGCAGCAATCCACCGCCAAAGAAGCCATCCAAACTGTAATTGAAATAGTTAAAGATGAGGTAAAGGAAGTGAAACCTCACGACTATTCATATAGATATTGGGAGTCCACTCAAGACACTCTAACTGGGCTGTATGCCAAGAGAGACAACTCATCGGGACAACCTGTTGAAGACGTGAATGGCATCATATATAGAGTCGCTATATCCACTGCGGTAGCAGAACTTAAATATGTACTGAGTCCACAAGAACTTATTGCAATCGATTTAGAGACTGCTCTAGACCATCCAAAAGTAGTTGAATGGGCAACAATTTTTGCAGATCATATCGGCAATCAAAAATTCTGGGCTAACACTCCAGCCAATATCAACGCCGACCCGCAAGTCTCGCTCGACGTGCTTAAATTTTGGGCACACGGCAAAATTGCCGGTTTAAAGGAAGACCAAATCTGGTTGCGCTCAGAAGAATTGCGCAAAGCTTTCATCGCTAAGAATTTCAATAATCTATCTGAGCAAGAAATTGCGATGGGACATCTTGCTTCTAACTTAAGAGGCAAGGGATGTCTTGCTGCTTGCGGCGTAGCTTATGTGGAAGACAGCCTGGAAGGCATTCAAGAAGCAGCTCGAATCGAAGCACTTGCAGCCAAAGCCGCAATGGGAATGGGCTTGAACACATCATCTTTAAGACCATGGTCCTCAATCATTTCCAATGGTGCGGCAGCATCTGGTCCCGATAGATTCTACGAAAAAACCATTGCCAAAGCAGTCGAAGCCGTTGCTCAAGGCGGTCGCAGAGGCGGCGCACTTATTGAATTGCGCAACTCTAATCACCCCGATATTCTTTTCTTTATAGATAAGAAAAAACTGACGCCACCACCATCAATGGCAAAGCTCTATGACCAACTGGTTAAGGAAGTTCCTTCCAAACCCAAAGAAGACAAGCTTTCCTACAAAAAGCGCATCATGAAAATGGCCGAGCAAAAATACGGCGAGCAATATGCGCAATACATGGAAAAACAAAATTATCTCAAGAACACCAACGTAACAGTGCTTGCGATGCCCGGCTTCATGGAAGCGGTCGAGAACCGTTCTTTCTTCCCTGCTATGTTCCAGGACAAAGTATGGACTGGCAGCATTTACGACCCGAGAAATGTTGTGCTCGACGAAAAATCAGGCATGCCAAAAGTGAATCGCTTGACCAAAGAGCCTGTATTTGAAGAGTACTCAGTTGATATCAAAAAATTCCCTGAAGCTGTTCAAGCTGCTCGTAGTCTAAAAAATGCCATCGTCGAAATTACAGATCGCTATGTCAAAGTTCGCGGTCATTTCTTTGCTCCAGAAGTATTCCAACGCATAATTGAAGGTATGCGCGATTCAGGCGAGCCCGGTATCGGCTTCTACGAGTCAATCAATGCGGGTAATGCTAATAATCATGTTTACGACCTCAATACCTGCAATCCTTGCGGTGAGCAATTCTTGCCTGCCGGTCCGGGTAAGGATGGACGCTTCTACATGGGCAACTGCAATTTGTCTTCAGTACATGCCGCTCATCCAGAATTCTGGAATCCAGATGGCACATACAACATGTCGCAAATGAAAGCAGTTACCAAAGTGCAACAGCGCTTCATGGACAACGTCACAGACGTTAGCTGGTATCCGATTCCATTCCAAAACATGACAGCTCGTATGGAGCGCAGAAACGGTGGCGGCTTTGCTGGAATCGCCGAATATCTCTCCCGCCTTGGTGTCGGATTTGGTACCGAAGAAGGACTGAAAGCTACCGAGATATTGTTCCGTCAATACACTCGTGCATCTGTCGAAGCTTCGATGGAAATGGCTAAAGAACGCGGTGTTTATCCTTTATGGGAAGGCAGCAAATTCCACAAAAAAGGTTTGCGCGTCCGCAATACCTGTATGACCAATAACGCACCAACCGGTACATTGGCTCAAGCCCTGCAAACCAGTTGGGGTGTCGATCCCCACAATGGAATTGTATTCAGCAGAAAAGTGCGCTCGCGTTTCGTCGACTTCGTCGCCCCTGGCTTCAAAGAAATGATGGAAAAGCATGGCGCCTGGCCTCAAAGCGAAGAAGAGCAAAATGCTTTGATGAACAAAATCAGAGCTAATCACAAGTCTTGCAAAGGCTTGGCAGAAGTTCCTGAAGCAGTTCAAAAAGCCTTCCCCATCAGAGTCGAAGTTGAGCCCGAAGCTTATATCAAGCATCTAGCTGCTATTCACAAAGGAGCAGATGAGTATCCCGAAGCTTTCAACTCCGTCTCCAACACTTGCTCTATTCCACTTGATTCAAGCGAAGAAGCCGTCGCTGAAGCTTGCATGCTCTCGTGGAAACTGGGTGTCAAAGACATCACCTTCTATCCAGATGGTAGCCGCCTGAGTCAGCCCGTGGAAAAAATCGCCAAAGAAGATTACGACCGCGAATCAGACCTGCTCTCACTTTTAGGTCACCAGGAAAGACGTCACATCCACAACGATGAGACTGTCGGACAAAACTACAAAGTGAAAGTTGGATCGCCTGAAGGAGGCGCCACCCTGCATGTAAGCTTAAATCACGAAGCTGGCCGTCCCGGTGAGTTGATTGAAGTCTATGCTCGCATGGGTAAACCAGGAGCTATTGAATCTGGCTTATTCGAAGCAGTTGGACGTCTTTCCTCAGCCTTCTTGCAATACGCAGCAGAGTTAGGAGAAGAAGAGCGCGCTAAAGCAGAAGAGACCATCGTCAAACAGTTGGTCAATATCCAATCTGGTTATCCAGCCTTCTTCAAATTCGCCGATGCCGAAAAAGCTATGGTCGTTCAATCACCCTGTGATGGCTTAGCTAAGGCAATTCAGCACTACAGAAAGAACCACGCAACATCAACAATCACAAATTCGATGGAGCTACCAATTCTCGTATTCGACCCGCCTCAAGCCGGTCAAAGCGCCCAAGCTGCAGATTGTCAAACTCAAGAACCATCACTTGCCAAACGCACAGCTCCTTGCAGCAAATGCGGTGGGGAGTCGTGGCTCAAGATTGACGGTTGCAATGTCTGCCAATCATGCGGATATTCAAAGTGCGGCTAATCTCCAAATAGAACAAGGCTGATTTTTTTAGTCCCTCCTCCAAAAGAGAGAGTCATCGAGAGAAGCGGTGGCTCTTTTCTTTTGCTAAGCTAGAGTTATGGCCAACCCGCAAAACATAGTCAAACAAAATGTGAATGGGGCTTTCTTCGTCGATCAGACTTGCATTAACTGCTCTAATTGTCGAGATTTGGCGCCTCATAATTTTGCGTCTGCAGGCGATTATTTTGCAGTATTCAGTCAACCAAAAAACGATTCTGAGCGCGCTATGAGCCTCGATGCGCTCCTTTGTTGTCCGGTCGGTGCAATTGGTATTCAAAGCGAAAACAAAAGCGAGTACGACCTTAAAAAAGCAATTGAATTAGTACCAAAAGAAATAGCAGGTAGCAACGCAAAGGTCTTCTATCTTGGCTTCAACTCGCCAGACTCTTATGGTGGCAAAAGCTATTTTGTTAAAAGTGAAAGTGGTAATTGGATGGTTGACAGTCCCAAATTTACTCGTCATTTAGTGGATTGGATCAAGTCGCAAGGGGGACTTAGTCATATTTTTCTCACCCATCGCGACGACGTTGCACAAGCAGGAGAATATGCTAAAGAGTTTGGAGCAAAGCGCATTATACATCGAGACGATCTTGATGCAGAGCCAGATTCTGAAATTGTGCTTGAAGGTATAAAACCCATTTCATTCGATTCGAATATTCTTGTCATTCCTCAACCAGGTCATACAAAAGGGCACTGCATGCTACTCTTCAACGAACAGTTTTTATTCACCGGCGATGTATTGACAGCAGACAAAGAAAATAAATTGGCTCAGGGAAGTTATTGCTGGTACTCCTGGAAAATCCAACAAGAGTCTCTTGCGAAATTAGCTGAATTCAAGTTTTCAGTCACCTTGCCCTCTCACGGCAGAAGTGTAGTCACTACTCAAGAGCAAATGAAAAAGCAGCTCAAAGCAATAGTCATGTAATTATTTTTCGGACGACTTTGAAATCAGACCTACTAAATTATTTAGTATAAATAGGCGAAAAAGGAAGCAACTCAGGTTGGCTGTTTAAAGCCAAACCCAAGCTGCTTTCAATTGTTAGTCTCTTTCTGTCCTCAAGAAGCCCGGCTTGAGGAAGTGACTGCTTCGATGGTCTCGCCGCCCGGATAGGGCTGAAACGTCGCGATTGCCGAAACGACAGACGCATCTTTGAGACGTCCGGTCAGATAGGTGAGGATGGGCTCGACCAGCTCGTCGCTATCGGCGGCGGCGCGGTCGAAACGAAGGTCGTCATAGACGCCCTTCGTATGAGCCCAGACGCCGGTTCCTTCATCACCGCAGCCATGACGTCCGCCGGCAAACTGCACGGTGAGTATGATGGGCTCACCGGTAACGTCGGGGGTGACCATGATTGAGGCCGTCTGCGCCTTGATATTTGCGACCTGGCTCAAAGCTGGCGCGATAACGGCGAGAAGCGCCGGTGAAAAGAACACCGCTTTTTGACCTTGCATATCGAATCTCCTTTCATTGAGATTGATCTCTTGCTGGTTGCACTGGGTCTGTGTGTTGGGGAAAAGTTTGAAAAAGTTCGTTAAAAGAGCAATAAAGATAATTCCACCCTAAGAAATAAGATACTTCTCGCGCAAATTATTATTGGCTCATGCTGCAAGCATGCAAACGCGGCGTAAAACGCCCTTTTTGACTATTTGTGTCGCATTATCTGACAGTAAAAAAAGGCTACCTGTGGCACTTTAGGCAAAATATTCGCCCTTTTACCCTAAGATAGCGAGATTAATGAGCCCGCTAGGGGTATGAAATATGTGCTACTTGATTAGTTTTTATATACCGCCAACGGTCGCATAATTTTCTTGATCCAATTCGAGTAGTTTACTAAAGCAGGCGTCCCTACACTAATTTGCAAAGCCTAACCGGCTTTGGACTCGGGACATCTGGCAAAATAACAACACAGACGAGGAAGTCAGGACAAAGTCATGGAACAGACCAAGAAGTCGCACAAAGATTTCTACTACATCCTCGGGGTTGAGCACGATGCGACCAGCCAGGAAATTCAAAACTCTTACAACGATTTGTATGAAAAGTTTGGTCCGCACGTCGCGGCAAGCACTATAGACCCCGAACAACAGGCACGCACCTTCCGCGAAATTTGCGACGCCTACGAAGTCTTGATGAATCCTGAAGCGCGCAAAGAGTACGACAAAAACAGTCACACAATCAGACAAACTTCAGACATTCGCGCGTTGTGGGGCAAAATAGCTCGCGACAAAGAAAATGAAGCTAAAAAACGAGCCCGTCCAACAGCCGACATGGACCAGGTTCAAGTACAGGCTCAAGCTCTTTTAATGGACATCGAGATTTCGCTAAAAGAAGCGGTGAAAGGTACGCGCAAGCAATTTATCATCACAGATCCCACACCATGCGAAAACTGTGTTACTAAAAAACCTCTTGAGCGCATGCAATGCGACAGTTGTCGTGGTTTGGGCTATTTCAACGTAGATAGATCGGTCGAAATTGACTTGCCACCTGGTGTGCTCGACAATACCGAATTGAGAAAAACTGCTCTAGGACGCTGGGATTTGCGAGCTGGAAAATATGGCGATCTCATTTTAAAAATCAAACTGCGCGAACATCCATTTTTAAAAGTAGATGGAAAAGACCTTCACTGCGTCATTCCAGTCACTATTTATGAGGCGATGCTTGGATCTGAAATTCAGGTTCCTACTCCAACTGGAAAAGTAGCAATGAAAATTCAGCCGCTAACTCAGCAAGGACGCACTTATAGACTGAAAGGCCTTGGTCTTGCTGGCGGCGATATGCACGTGGTTATTGACGTAATAATTCCAAAACGACTTACTGGTGAAGAAGTAAAACTTTATCGCCGCCTACAGCAGCTTTGTGAAGAACCAAATCCAAGACAAGAAATGTTCGATAAGCTAGCTAACTTACACTAAGATCTATTAGCTATGCATTAATGCGTTAATTTCACTCACAATGCCACTTACAAGAGCATCGGTAAGTATTTTGCCTTTTTCCACAGAAGCTAAAGAGGGATCGCCCCAAGCACCGGTTGGTGAATAAACACCAGACCCATCGTTGATTGGCGAAAGCGGTCCGCCACCAGATCCGGTGAAATCATTTTTGGCTTTTTGCATCTGCACAATTTCGGATTTTAGTGCAAGCATGATGGAAGTCTCGATTTCATCCGCGTGTCCACCGCCCTCTTGTTGTTCGACTACCTTTTTTACTGGCTCAAGTATTTTATTTAAGTCTGTATAACGCAAAATTACACCTTCGTGCGCGAGCTGATCTGCTGCGGATTTGAGTGGTTTCAACGTAGAAATACCAGTGTTAAGGATATAAAACTTACGTACAGAAAAATTTTTGAAACTCAAGCAAATGTCACTAATCATGCCGATTGTTGTTTCATAGCTTAACGAAACAGTACCAGGATATTTGATCATAGCCGGGTAATAAGCATAATTTATAATAGGAGCAAAGATTGCCTCAACCTGGCCAATCACACGCTTTTTCAATTCTTCTGCCATAACAAAATCTGTATTCAAAGGCAAATGTAAGCCGTGCTCTTTGCTCTGAGCACCCAGTGGTATCACCACCACCGATGAAGCATTCAAGCAGTTTTTAGCCTGATCCCAAGTCAGAAATTGTAGGTCTTTTGATTTCATATGTTAGCTTTTTCTTTTTCTGTCTCAGTAAATCTTCGACAGCCGAAACTGCATTAGTAAAGCGTTCTTCGAATGGTCCCGATATAGTTATATATTTTCTGCCTCTGGTATCAAGAGCTTCTTTGCAGTCTGCAAAAAATTCTTTCCGATTATTTGGCAAACATCGAACGCTGTCATCTTCCCACGGAACATCAATATCCATAAGCAAGTACAAATCATACTGGCGACGCTCGGCCTCCATTCTTACCCACTCTGGACATTTGTCCTCATACATCCATTTGCACCAGATAGTAGTCGAAATGAGATCTGTATCACAGAATAATACTTGCTGGCTTGAACGAGCAAGAAAGTCTTCGGAAGCCAATTGTCCCATAGCAATGTCTGAAACTTCTTCTGCTTTAACTTCGTTATCTTTCATCTCAAAATAAGAGCGTGCGTATTCTTCAACAAACACCGTGTTGAAGTGTTGAGCCAGTTCACGAGCCATTCGTGTCTTACCTGTGCACTCCGGACCAAACAAACAAACTTTGATGGTCAAGTAACCTTTGACACATGCGGGCAGAAATTTCCAGTTATCGAAAGGCTGAATTTTAGCCTGCACACTGTCGCTTGAAACGCTTTCCTGTAAAGGAAATATCTGTTTGGCGTCCATTTGATTTGCCACTCGGTAGGCCATCTCATCTGAGCCTATTACTGCGTCAAACTTTCCATTAGCGGCAATTACCAACTTCGAGAAAGAATTGTAATCATCCTCATTTTCAGGACGTTCAGCTATTCTCATTTTGATTATGGTGGCAGTTGGAAATTCCTCTTTCAACCACTCAAAACGTTTTTGAATCGGTACTAAATCTGTGTCTGTCTCAAGCACTAAAATGCTTACTTGCTGCGCAGCTTCGCGAGCAAAGGCAAAGACGAATAAATGACCCAAGTGCAGCGGGTCGAAGCTGCCTATTACAAGACCTTTTTCCACTTTCGGACGATTCAAGCTTTCTCCTTGAGAATATCTCTATAAGCTGGCTCCATAAATTTACTACCCACAAAAGACTTAAATTGCTTGCCAACCTCTTATTTAATAAGAGATTTTACTATTTCGTTTAGTAAACCATACCCAAAAACAACGCAACGGAAGATCTTTGAGATCTCCCGTTGCGATTAATCAGCGCTTAGAGTGGAGCTTAGACGCGTCCTTTGTAGCGCTCGACGACCATATCGAGGTAAACCACCCCGATAATAGCCAGGTCGTAGAGAATGTGCACCAGAATTGCAGCAAGCAATCCGTAGGTGAACATGATGTAGAAGAACGCCATGCCGACGAACCAGTTGTTCACCACACCAAACTTGCCCGTGTACTTGTGACCATCACGGTAAGCCAAATTGGTAGCAAGCATGCCGGCGCCGACGGCCCAGGTGTCTGACTGAGCGAGGAATTCGCTCATAGTGCCTAACGTGGTCAGATTGGCGAGCGGACCAAGCACTTTGGATTGAACCAATTGCAAGAGTCCGCTACCGAAAAAGAAGCCGCCCAGAATCCAGTCGAAGACCTGGACCATGATGATGCCGGAAAGCAGATAGCCCCAGCGGAAAAGAATTTCCTGACCAACGCCGGATGCGATGGAGAGCTTGATGCCCTGACCCAAAATGCGCTCGGCGTGGCGATTGTTGCGCGGCTCATTTTGAGTGTAGACGCACCAAACGAGTGTAACGAAGGCGCCCCAGATAACGAGCCACTTGCCGGTCTGAAGCCAGTCAAGCGGAGTTCCGGAGACAGTCCAGAATTCGAGAAGCTTGAACGGCACCATGCTGGGCGCAAAGTACATGACGAGAGATACGACGATCAAAGACTTGAGCGTGAAAATCAGATGCATGATCAGATTTTGCTTCGCTAGTCCGTCCATGTTGTCGAAATATGTGATCCGCGGAAAGCGGTCTTTCAGGTTGTCGAGCATTGCTATCAATCCTTTCGTGACTATTCGCCACCACATGTGGTGCCGACTTTATGCTCGTTAGGGGAAGGTATTGAGGTGAGTGGTTGAAGAAAGATAGAAGAAAAAAGGGGACCTATATCTAAACGTTGTCATGACACCATTTAAACAGTTAGGATATTTATTCGCTCTAAAGAAGAGGCCTTTAAGCTCAAGACATTTGGCTCTACTTACTTTATAAACAAAAGTGCAGCTAGCGCGGCTCGCGCTAAGTTTGCCTTCTTTTCTGAAAGAATTCCAACAATAGTTGGCTGCATAATTCTTCTTCCACTCCACCAATTATCTCGGGAAGCGGATAGATTCTACCTTTTTGAAAAAGGTTGAATGCGGAACCGCATGCGCCAGACTTTTCATCATATGCACCAAAATATATTTTTTTTACTCTTGCTTGAATAATGGCTTCAGCACACATTGGACAAGGTTCCAATGTAGTCAAAAGAAAAGTTTCTTCCAGTCGCCAATTATTTTTAGACGCTGTAGCCTTTCTAATTGCCTGTATTTCGGCATGGGCAGTAGGATCTTGCAACTTCTCTTTCTCGTTGCAAGCAGTCGCCACCACTTCAAATTGACTCAATGAATCCATAAAGGGGCTTACAATCAAACATCCAACCGGCAAATCTTCGCCAGAAGTGCGAGCAAGATCAATTGCTTGATGCATTAAAAATCTTGCTTGCTCAATCTCCACGAACTAGACGTAGCGCTTGGTGACGCCGAGATCTAGTGCGAATCGATAGCCTATCAGTTTGTAAGCTAATTTTGCAACTAAAAAATCTGGAGCATGAAAGCCCGGAATAGGCGACAATTCAACAATATCGGCTGCCACAACATTTCGTTTGACACAAACCAGTTTGACTAATTCCATCAACTGATACCAGTTGATACCACCTGGTTCAGGGGTACCAGTAGCTGGCATGATGCTTGAATCAAGACCATCTACGTCAATTGTAAGATATACATTGTCAGACAATGTATTGATAATCTCCTGAAAATTCCAACGTTCTTGTTGGCGTGCCCAATAGATGTTTACGTTTGGATACTCGGTCTCAAGCCATTTCACTTCTTCGGCACTGACATTGCGTATGCCCACTTGAGTGATGAGTGGCTTGGGAAGCAGATGATAGAGTTGGTAACTTACAGATGCATGACTATATGGGTTGCCCTCATACTCTGGACGCAAGTCACAATGAGCGTCAATTTGAAGAATAGAAAGATCTTTGTATTGTTCGGCGCAAGCTTTCACTGCACCCACTGAAAGCGAGTGTTCACCACCCAAAATCAAAGGAAACTTATTGATCGTAATAAGTCGTTTGACCGTTTCGTACAACTCTTCAAATGGCTTAGCAACATAACGATCGACTGTTTTCATTTCTATTGGAGCGGTTGTGTGAATACCAATTTTAAATGGCTCTTCCCAGAGCTCATCATCAAAGAGCTCGACCTGTTGGCTCGCTTCCAGAATAGCCGCAGGGCCTCTAGATGTACCTTGCCCATAACTGGTAGTCGCTTCATAAGGAACTGGTATCACCATTACTTTAGAATTTTCTGGACTTGAAAAATTCTCTGGCAATCCTAAAAAATTAGGCAGTTTCTTGCTTTTCTCTGGTACAGCAGGCTTGACAACAACACTAGAGGTGCCACCACTTTTGGTAGCGGCGGCAGGGCTTGGCTTGACACCAGACTTGGTGCCCGACTTAACAACAGCTTTACTCGCGCCTTTATTGACCGGCTTGACGACAGGTTTCTTACTTACGGAAGACCTGCTTACCTGCTTGGAACTCTTAGTGTTTTTGTTGGACATAATTTTAGTACTTCTGGCTCTGGAACTGGTATTTATGATGATATATGCTTGACTATGATTAGTTTACTCTTGACATCTTTCGCTTTAGGTTATCTGAGCGTCGCTAATTGTGCACCAAGATGTCAATATAAACAAATTTCAATTTTAATTTTAGGTTGAACACTAGATCTCGAATCATAGACTTTTGTAGTAATAAGCATCGTTTCTTTCTGCTTCTCGTTATTAGCTCCCAACCAAAAGCATCTGTCTAGCATCATCAAAATTTTCTCCCCTGTGTGTGGCGGAAATTTCAGACTAGCTTTTGGCGTGAGCTAACAATTTGGGCTGCAATAGCTGGCGTTGAGCAAGGTCGAAACGACAAAAATAACAAAACTATGGAGTAGCACTATGAATATATCCAAGGCCAAACGCCTTGTCTCGATTTGTTTGGCTGATCCTGTCAATGTCAAGCTTTACGACAAAGCTGACAAGATGACCACAAATCAGACGCATCATGGCATTGACCATGCTTACCAAGTTCTTGATCTCGCCAAGGTTATCGCCGACGAGATGCATCTTCGCCATCCAGGTCTCCTGGATGACTGGACGCGTCACGTGGTGATTCCTCTGGCGGCTTTCTATCACGACATCGCTCGTGGACTGGTGGAGCGCGGACACGCCCAAGCTGGAGCCGACTGGGTAATGAACAAATTACCCGGCTACCATGTGGACGGCGAGTCTTTCCCTCCTGAAGTCATCAAGCGCATCGCCCGGGTAATCGTGCGCCATCAGTCCAAGACTGTGGCCAAGATTGCCTTTGACGATCCGGCTTGGGCTATCGTCGTGCTCGCGGACAAATGTGTCGGTGACGAAAATCGAGTGCGCGCGTGGAAACGCTTCGTGCTGAAGATTGCCACCGCATGTGGTGTCCCTCATTTACCTCTTCGGGCTGAAGGTTCTGAACACGACCGAGTCAACTTCGCGATCAAGAGCTGGGACTTCCAAATGGAGGATACCAATCTCGTGCTCGACATCACGACCGACTCGCGTGTTTGCGATCCCAAGCTCATCTTGGACACTTTCAAAAGCCGGTATGAGGCCTGCAGCAAAGCGGCCGCCTACCTCGGATACAAGTTTGTGGTGGCATTCAACGGCCAGCGCTTTCTTGTGCAACTCTCCTGAGAAGCAGAACACAACAATGTACCTGACTAACTCAATAAGCTTTCTCGCTTTCCTCCTTGCCGGATGCGCTGTCATCTTCGGCTTGAACTGGGAAGTGACCGCAGACACACTTTGGGCCGGAGTATGGCTCTCGGTGGGGTCGGCGCTCGGAGCGTTTATTCTGGTGACCGCATTCCAGTTTTCTTTCTGGACCATGCGCATTCAACCGGGACGCCTGGCGGAGATCCTCGCCATTTACGGGTCTTCGGCTGCATCACTTTCACTACTGGCTTGGCAGTTCCCGTCTGAAGTTTATGTCTTCGACGTGTGGATTGCCGCGCTGGGCGTGACGACCATCACAGTTCTTCTGTGCCTGCTTGCAGCGCACAAGGTCTTCAATCAACACTGGTTTCCGCAACGCAAAAAGGCGTCGGAAATCAGTTAAGACTTCTGGGGACTCTGGAATTTCACGCCAGAACTAATTCGACGGTTTCACATTGGTTGTTTGCTTTATCAGCAAGCACCATTTGTGAAACTGTCTTTTTCGCCACTTTCCGCTACTTGATATAGTAAATTACTTCCCGCTCCTTGACGAATTTTGGGCGTTTCCAGACACGAATTATGAGAATATGCAATTAGCAGCAAATTTTAGAGCGATTTTTTTGTTGCCAAATGCATAATCTCCAATTTTAGGCCAAAAACAGAGGCACTAACTAGTAACATCTGCGTCCTCTGCTTGTGCCCCTGTGAAAGACAAATTTAGTTCGTAATCGAAAGATGGAATCATGTACCAAAGGACTGGGCGACAATTCATTTTCAGAACTGAAAAAATTTTTGAAACTGTACTTAGTCGACAATCATATTTACCGTTTTCAATACGTGAAACAGTTGATTGTTCTAAACCGGTCAATTTTGAAAATTCCATTTGAGACAAGTTCATCATTTGTCTCCTTTTGCGAATAATTTTTCCGAACACGCTCTTCACTTCACCCTCTAAAATAGTCTCTCGACAAGCTGCGCACCAAGAGAGATTCTGTTCAATCATTACATTCCGAACTTTTTGAGCACATTGCCAACGAGTCATTCGCTCGAACGTATCCCGGTAGCTGAGCGGATTTAGGCTTCCTTCCCAAAACACATATTCATCTATTATCACAAGTTTTTCGTGAATTTTCGGTACTGCGTTTACATGTACTCCAATTGATAGCAGCCTATTTGAGACCCTTTCAAAAGCATCAATTTTTTGTAGGCGTTCTTCTTCGTTAATATAATTGGAATCCACACTCTGAGTGAAAACACAGACCCTGACTCCTCTTGCCACGCAGGCAGAAAGTACTGGTTTGAGGCTGCTGACTCTTCTCAAAGTCATGAATGGACTTTGAATAATCACGAGGAAACGAGCCAACCTTATGTCGTAATCTAATTTTTCATAGAAATTCCTATGGTCGAAAACTTGATGGTCCATGGCTCCTCCATACAAAGAATGCAAAGAACATTTTGACTTTTTTCAAGGTGACGAGATCAGGTGTTCATAGGCTTTTAGGTGAAGCTTTTTTGAATCGAATTTGCCCTGTTTTGAGCAAATATGCAGAAAGAAAAACAAACTGGCAAGGTAGTTTAAAAGCTTACTTGTTAGACGAAAAGTTTTAACTAAATTAAATAGTAGAACATTTGCAAAAACAGAAGCCTCAAGGACACGGGTTTACCGTGTCTTGAAGCTTCTGTCGACTCTGGCCGAGGCGTCTTACTGAGATTTCAGACATCAATCAGCCAGAGTCTATGCAGGTGTCACTTCACCGGAAGCACAGCCTCCAGGTAAACGCTCGTGCCGACCACACGGGCCGGACGCAGAACGACCTGGATCTTCGAGCCGACCTTGGCGCTTGCGCACAGGGCTTCGAAGGCTGCGGCGTCGACCTGGTTCTTCAGGACGACAACCGGAATCGGCTCGCGGAAGGGACGCGCCTTGCGGCCGTCGACTTCGACGTGAACGCGCATGCCCGGAACGATCTTGCTGACAGTCGCACTGGTGGCGCGACCCGCCTTCTTTTCCGAGAGTGCCGAAAGACGCGCAGCGAGTTCTTCGCGACGAGTCTTGCCGACCCCGCGAGCCGAGACGATGGGAAGCGTTCCCTGGTCGTCGGTCGCGACGCTGGTGCCGGTGAAAATGACGTCGATTTCCTTCGAGGCGTTCTTGGCCGCCCAGTCGGACTTGGATTCGCCCGGGGGGTTGCTGAACTGCGAAGAGGGCAGAAGAGCGGGAGCGCCGTTGACGATGCAACGGAAGCCACCACGTCCATCGACCGTCTCGCCAAGCTTCGCCTTGTGGATCGAATTCGTCTGCATGTGAGTCCCTTTCTAAGCTGGGTTACGTTAGGGGTGAATAACCGCCTCAGCTCGCAAACGCAAACACACAAGACTTCACCACCATGTTCCTCTGACCGTGTTGAAAACGGAAAAGAAGAATTGCCAGGCAGTGAATTTAGTTGTCTTGAGTGTTTTTTGCTTTTGAGATATTAGAGACGAGTTATGCTCTTATCCTGCAGATATTATGAGAAATATCCAAGCATCTAAGATTAGATCTGATCCTTCACGATTGCACTAAGCTAGCGCAAGGTCCAATTTGAGATATGCTTTTCTGTCATGCAAACCGATTTAACGAACAAACTGAACTCTACCGACAAAGGCGAAGACGCCCTTGTAGTGGTACATGGCGGCGCTGGCAATATCAAATTGGAATATTTGCCCAAAGAAAAATTAGAAAGAGTAGAAGCCGACCTGACCAGATCTTTGACCAATGCATTTAATCTTTTGAAAAAAGGAGCAAGCGCAATCGAAGCAGTTGCAGCAGCCGTAACAGTGCTCGAAGATGCAGAGATGTTTAACGCCGGACGTGGTTCTTGTTTAAATGAACTAGGCAAGGTCGAGATGGACGCCTCCATAATGAATGGGGCCAATCTGGAAGCGGGTAGTGTGGCCTGTATTTCCAATGTAAAAAATCCTGTGCTGCTAGCTAAAGCCGTAATGGAGCACAGCAACGCTGTATTGCTAGTGGGAGAAGGAGCAGAACTATTCGCCGAAAATATGACTAAAGTGATTGGTCTTGAACTGGCTGCCAATGAATATTTCGCAACACCCGAAGCGCTAAGCGAATTGAAGCGCTTTCAAGAACACGGGTCGATGCCACAAAATGCCTTGTCTACTGGTTCTTCGCAAGGTGAAAAATATGGAACAGTTGGCGCCTGCGCTAGAGACTTGAACGGAAACGTTGCCGCTGCAACATCTACAGGTGGTTTAATTGGCAAACTAAAAGGTCGCGTGGGTGATTCGCCTTTGGTTGGAGCCGGTGTTTATGCCGATAATGAGACTTGTGCTGTTTCGACTACCGGGTTTGGTGAAAGTTTCATTCGAGTGGTATTAGCACACGAAGTCAGTTCTCTCGTTCGTCACGCTGGTAAAACTCTTGCTGAGGCTGCGGTTGAAGCAATTCACAGTGTGCTAGATCGCAGTAACGGAAAAGGCGGGCTGATCTCGATCAATTCACAAGGCGACTACGCTTTACCTTTCAACACGCAAGGCATGTACAGGGGAGTCATAACTGCTTCTGGCGATGTAAAAATCTCTATTAGCTAAGAATAAGATTGAAAAGCTTGTTTTGAAGCAAACAAATTGGTTATGTATAGTTTGCTCTTTTTTCAAAACTCTTTATACCCATTTTTTCCTAAAACTCAATCCTCGCAACGAAAGAAAACCCGATGATAAGACAACTTGCAGTTGTCCTAGCTGCTGCTATGGTCGTTTCTGGAAGCAGCGCGAAAGCACACGGTGTGCAACTCTCTTTTACTTCTCCTCAACTTCTTCACCTAGCTCAAGCACAGCTCAGCTCTTACCCTTCTCTCAAACAAAAACTGCAAGCAAGCCTAGATGCTGTCAATGCAAAGCTTGCCGAACCCAATAATGTTCGATTAAAGGGTGAGTTGGATTATTCTGTTTCAAAAATCAATCAACTCAAATCAGACTACTTAAAGAGTCGCGACCGCAGATATTTAAGTGCGTTTGTTCGCGAGTACAAAAAGATCAAATTCAATCTCAAGCCGCTTACAGACTCACTTACTCCCGTTATTCAAAGTCCGCTTGATGTGCTCGACACTATCAGGGAGTATGAAGGTCCAAACCTAATTGTGAACTGGACTGAAGTCGATGCTATGACCTCTGAATTCACAAAAATGGTGATGACTCTAGCCGAGGCCGAAAGTATGGTGGAAACCATATCTGAGAGTTCGAACAACTATTTCAACGAAAGACTTTCTGCAGGGGAACCTCCCTCCATCAGTCTCTCAGACGAGGCCGATATGAAGGCGGTCGAGAAATATTTGAACAGCAAGTGATTCAAAGCTGGAAGTGAGTTTTGGGATTCAAAGCCAGACTCACTTCCTTTTGTATTACCAAAGCATCTTATTATCTCTTATAGTAAAAACTGTAAAAAAAACGAGAGAGACCAGCCGATTAAGCGGGTCTCCCTCGAAGTTGCCTTCTGCCTAGTAGTTCACAACCCAGAAGTTCTTGTCCACACAAGGTGGTGAGAACGCCCAGGCGAACACGCTTGAGATGGCGACGATGAACACAGCGTAAGGCACGCCGGTCCAAATATTCGCCACCACAAAGGTAGCCGGGAAGAAGTAGCCGAGCGCGAAGAGCGAGACGACGACCGCCACAAGGGCAACCGCCATGTTCGCCACAAGACCCGGATTTTTCACCCCGACAGCAAGCAGAACACCGCTCAGCGCAAAGAAACCTGCGCTTGAAGCGATTGCCCAGCTAGCCGACAGAGACAACGCACCGTCTTGATCCAAGACGGGAAAAGCTTGGCCAACTCCCATTGCCACACTGAAGATAACCGTCAGATTGATGGCGAGCAGAAGAATGACGAAGCTCAGGATCATCTTGAGATAAATCATGCGCTCTCCTTCTTTTTGAGATGTTCGAGAGTCAGCGCATTCTGCTCGACCAGCGCATTGCCGGCATCGAGATGCTTCTTGCGGATAGCAAGGCACCCCTGAAGCGCGACAATCGCATCGTCGTACTTGCGCTGCACGCAGAGCATGTACGACTTGAGATGGAGCAGGTCGGCGGTGCCGAGTCGCGGGCGACCGTTCTCGCTTTCGCAGCGATCCAGATGGGGAATCATTTCCTCGACGAGAGGCAGAACCTGCTCCAGATTGCCCGTTTCGAAGCGAATGAGAAAGAGGTCGTGAAGAGACCTCAGAAGCTCTTCGCTCCAGGTGAGCTTGTCGGCGCGAACAGCAGCCAGAGCCAGAGCGAAATACCATTCCGCCTGAGCTTTGTCGCCGTCTTGCAGACACCGAGCAGCCGCCAGGCGAGCCTGGGTTGCCGCTTGAGGAGTGCCTGGATGACCGTTGGACACCGCTTGCTCCACGCAGTAGGTCAAATGTGACACCACCGTTTGGAGATTGTGGACCAGAGCGGTCTTCGAGCACGTTGAACCCATAGATGAGTTGGATTGGTTGGTCACGTTATGCTCCCGATTGATGTTTTCAGGGATTAGACAAAAAATGTGAGCCGGGAGAACTTGTGGTTCCCCCGACTCTGAAATTAAGGCTTCAGCAGATTAGGACTGCTTGTCCTTCTCTTCCGCTTCCTTGCGCTGCTTCTCGACGTATTCCGCCGGAGTCATCACGAGGTAGCCGCCGGTCTCGTCGCCCATGAGCTCGAGAACCTGGTCGTGGAAGTGAACCAACGACGGACGATGCCCGACGCTGGCGAAGGTGACACCAAGCGCCTTGAGCTTGGTGTAGAGGACCTTCTCGTTCTTGCCATCGAGAGCCGCCGTCGCTTCGTCGAGGAAGACGATCTTCGGCTTGTTGATGATCACACGAGCGAACGAAACGCGGAGCTGCTCACCCGGCGACAGAACATCACCCCAGGAGACGTGCTCCTGAACCGTGTCCAGACCCTGCGGGTAACGCTCAGCGAAGTTCGGCAGACCAAGGTCCGCCAGGATCTTAATGATCTCCTCGTCGGAGACCGTGGCACGCCGCTCGAGAATGAGAGACTGCGCCAGCTCATCACGCCCTTCCATCTTGCCGATGTTGGGGTAGAGGACCTGGTCACGCAGCGTACCCACGCTCATGTAGGGCTTCTGCGGCAGGAACATGAAGTCGTCGAGATGCGGACGCTTGATGGTGCCCGTGCCCTTCGGCCACAGACCGCTGATGACGCGGAAGGCCGAAGTCTTGCCCGAACCGGATGGGCCGACGAAGATGGTCGACTTGTCCGGACCGATGACCAAGGACATGTCCTTGACCAGAAGACGCGGATGGTTCGGGGTATGGATGGTGACATTCTCGAGCACGATGTCCTTGCGGTCCGGCTCGACGATGATGTTGAAGTTCGGCAGGTCGGCGTTGGAGTCCTTCTGCTCGATGCGGTCCACGAAGTGTCCGAGACGTTCGGAAATCGCAGCCAGCTTGGAGAAGGTGACGAAGTTGCTCACGAAGACCGAGAGCGATCCCAGGACCATGGAGAAGGCCATCTGGGCACCGTCGATGACACCATATTCGACCTGTCCGGCGAAGTAGAGCGGCACCACAATGAGCAGCACCACGAAATAGTCCATGTACCCGTAAGCCTGGGTGACGAAGGACTGGTTGCGAGTCCAACCGATGAGACGGTTGTAGTTCTCGACGATCTTGGCGAAACGACGCTCGACTTCGTCGCGCTCACGGCTTTCGCCACGGAAGAACGCGATCGACTCGGCCATGATGCGGATGAAGATGAGGTAGTAACGGAAGTTGGCTTCCGTCCGCTTTTCATTGACCATGTAGCCAACCATCTTGTTGGCGAAGAAGAGCATGATGATGGTGCCGGCAAGAGCGTAGGCGACTGCGGCGAATCCGAGGATCGACGAGATAGCCCAGAGCTTGACGGTGAAGATGGACAGCGTAGTCACGACGTCGGCGAAGGTCAGCACGAGGCTGTAGGTCCGGGTGGTGAACTCGTTCACGTCTTCGTGAATTCGCTCGTCCGGGTTGTCGATGTCGGCGTAGCCGTTGATGGTGTAGTACTTGCGGTCGACCGCGAGGTACTTGTTGAGCACCCACTTGGTCATGTCCTTGCGCCAGTGCATGTAGGCCTTGGCACGAATCCAGATGTTGAAGGGCATGAAGAGAACCGCAAAGGCGAAGACCGAAAGCGAGGTCCAGAAAGCTGCGTTGTAGGCAGCCTGGTCCTTCGCCACCAGCGCGTTCTTGATGCCGATCATCGCGTCCTGAAGGGTCGAGTTGAGCTGACCGATCAGGTAGATGAACGCGACGATGACGATCAGATAGCCCCAGGTGATGAACCACTTCTCACCAGTCCAGTGCGGCTTGGCGAGCTTGATGAACCAGCCCAGGTAGTTCTTGGCGTTCGCCGGACGAAAGGCGATCTTCGTGACGTAGAGATAAACCGGGAACGCGAACATCCCGATTTCGACTGCGATGTGCAGAATGGGCAGGATGGTCCCGAGGAAAGTCGCCACAATCGGCAGCGCGGCAACGATGGCGAGCATCGCAACCAGACCGACGACGAGTGAAGCGGCAAGAGCGCCCAAGCGAGGCTTGTTGGCGAGTCCAGAGATGACCGCCTTGACCTTGGCGATGATGTCGTCAGAAGACCCGCTCGACGGCACAACGCCGAAGCGCGGTGCGATCAGCTTGTAGGCCTTGCTTGCCAGCCAGATTGTCGCGACTGCTTTGACAGCCAGGACGGCCCAGGCGACATAGCCGGTGGGCTCGGTTGCAAGCAGGGTGGGCAAGTTGCGGATCATGTTGTCCACACCGGGGAAGATGGTGGTGACGAACAGTCCTTCGTACATCTTGTTCATGCCGGCGCAGATGATGCCGACAATCAGAGGAGGTACGACGAAGCCGAGCCCGGTCTTGAGCCAGGCAAGCGGCTGTGCCATGGTCTTGAAGCGGTTCAAAGTCCAGAGGACGAGCGCGACAACAGCCGCACCAGCTCCCAGGTTGACGTAACCGAGAGCATAGACCGCCGCAACCTGCGCGACGATCTGAGACGAGAAGAAGTAGGCACCGGTCATGATGGCGAGTGCAAGCACAAGCCTGACCACTTTGGTGAGGTCTATCCCATTCATGGGAAATCTCCTTGATAGAAGTTAGGATTTGGAAAGAGTTCGTCTGACTTAATCAAGCGAACACTTTCCGGTTACGTAGTCGGTAGTAAGTGCAGCCAGTCCACAGAACTCAACACGTGAAACGACTCACAGCTAGGCTGCAAGGGGTAAAACGAGTTGGAAGGCGATTTATGGTTCGTTATGTGAGTGCTGCATATAAGACAAAATGTTGACAACCCAACCCTAGGTAAACGCCCCGTTGTTGCCTAATTTGACCTGTTTCATAATTAACGGCGCCTAATGTAAGCGGCGCCGCAGCAAATTCGCAAAACAACCCAAAATCGTTTATTCATAAGACTTTCGGAGATTTACACTTTACTCCCTAAGCTCTTTTAGTATTAGAACTGGGAATATGTACTTGTTAGCTCAGTTAGCGCAAGCACTGATTATTAGCTCGTTCTCAGATTCAATCTAAATTCTAATAAGCCTATTGTCCTTAGCGCTAACTGCGCAAATGCTTTCTAAAACGGCTCAAAATCATGAGCTCGTACTCATAATCACCTCGACTAGGTTTTCAATAAAAAATTCTTGGTGGCTAATTTTTATGGGGTAAATAGAATACAGCGCTAATGGGGCAACAAGTGTCAGACCTACCAGATACAAATTCAAATTTCTCCAAAGACACTTTCGTTTGGCCTGAAGAAGCACTGCAAAAGAAACTAAGCGGCAAGAAAATGCCCGCTCGAGCTCTTAAGCAAAAACTTCTAGGCGCTTTTGTTCTGATCTTATACATCGCCCCAATAATGATTGCAGCGACACTTATTGAGCCCCATTTCAAAAATGAACTCTTGAAAAAAGCGGTAAGCATTTGTGTGTTTTTCTTTGGTGGATTGAGCATAGTTTTGGTTTTTTCTACTGCACCATCTTTGGTGGCTAGCTTATACCAGCAGCGAAAACTTAAACAAGCTGAATCTCTTTGTCGATTATATCTTTTTCTAGTCGGAAATTTTTCTCCTTACAGCTACGAAACCGCACTCATGTACGGTCTTTTAGCCGAAGTGTTAAAAGCAGACGCACGTTTTGATGAAGCAGAAAAGATGATTCGCCTTGGAATTGAAGCTTGCGTAATAAACGAAAATCTGACTGTATCAAGCAGTCTTGAAGATATTCCAGACCAATACAAAAAACTGGCACAACAGTCACTTGCCCTATCAATGCCTACCAAAGGAATGTTATACGAAACCTTCGGATCCATACTGCGCGACAAGAAAATGTATAAACAAGCAGTGGAAGCAGGAAAACGCTCAATCAAATCAATTGAAGATAAATTGCGTCATGCGCAGACAATACCTAAAGACACGACGCGAATCGGCATCTTGAGCCCCGATATAGTTAAACCAATGATACTTGCCCTTGCTTCTACTCAATATGAATTGGCTCTGACATATCTTGCAGAAAACAATTACGAACAGGCACTTCCTCTACTAAAAAGTGCTCGCAAAATCAGAGAAGAGCATCAAAGCACGCCATATTACATGGCTAATGTTTTGAGTGCTCTTGGTCGTGTCTATATTTCGTTGAACGAAACAGAAAAGGCACTCAAATGTGGACAAGACGCACTTGCATTGCTTGAAAATGCCAAACTACCAGTGGAACAATTGGCACGTTCCAGAGCCCTTGACGTCATGAGCAAAGCTAGCTCTAACAAGGGCAAACTAAATGATTCAAAACGTCTGGGCTTAGAAGCTAAAGAAATACGTGAGCGATGGCTTGCTCCGGCAGACCCAGAGAGAGCGGCATCATCGCTAGATTGAGCGACTTATTAATGCGAGAAATGGTGTGCACTTTGAGCGAGGACTACTACTAAGAAGAGCATTCCTACTACAAAAGCTATTTTGTCACCGACGCTAATAGGAGTCATTTCTGAAAATCCAGTAACTTACAACTGGACCAGTATATCAGTTATTTATCTCTATTGATAAAAGCTCTTCCTTTGCATTGCCATTTCTTCAAGAAGCTTGCAGGGCTCATAGTTGGGACCAGCCACCTGGGCTAAGTAACTAAGCTTCTGATATGCCAGTCCGACGCCCATGGCATCCATATAGCGACAGATTCCACCAACAAAAGGTGGGAAACCGATGCCAAAAATCATGGCTAAATCCAGTTGTGAGGGAGCTGCTACAACTTTTTCTTCCAGGCATCGCGCCGCTTCGGCTGCCATTGCTAGAAACAGACGATCTTGAATTTCACCTGTAGTTTTCTTCAAGCTTTTAGAATGCTTGGCCATAATGGCCTCAACATCTGGATTGAAAAGATAGCGCTTTTTCTTCTTTTCTTTAACGAATTGTCTGTCCCCTTTTTCGTTATAAAGATAAATTCCTTTTTTGCCTTTTCGTCCAAGCAATTTCAAATTATCTATTTCATTCATCACTGCAGGTGGCGCCATCCGCTCCCCAAGCCCTTGGTGCAATGTTTTTATTACATGCGAGGCGATATCCAACCCCACTTCATCAAGCAGAGCAAAAGGACCCATTGGCATTCCAAAAATAAGCGCTGCTTTTTCTATATCTGCCATCGGCACGCCATCTTGCGCCATTACAATGGCTTCACGCATATAAGGTGCCAGAATTCGATTCACAACAAATCCAGGTGCATCACCTGTAATCACTGTGGTTTTGCCAAGCTTCATGGCGAACTCTTGAGCTAGTGCTTCTGTCTCGCTTGATGTTTTGTCACCACGCACAATTTCTACAAGCGGCATCTTGTGCACTGGATTGAAAAAGTGCACCCCCACAACTTTGTCTTGATGACGAGAACCTTTGGCCATTTCAGATATAGAAAGCGAAGAGGTGTTGGAAGCAAAAATAAATGGCTTGGTTATAACCTTTTCTAGCTCTGCACGCACAGCTTCTTTGACCGAAAGCTTCTCCAAGACAGCTTCTATAACAATGTCGCAATTACTCATATCACTATAATTAAGTGTGCCCTTGAGCAAAGCAAACTTTTCTTTGGCTTCAGACTCGCTCATTCTGCCCTTTTCGACCAGGTTATCAAAAAGTCCTTTAACTGTTTGAACACCTTTATCGAGCGCCGCTTGATCAATGTCTTTTAGATAAACTTCAAAACCCTTGTACGCGGCTGCCTGTGCTATTCCAGCACCCATAACTCCCGCTCCAAGCACACCAATAACTTTGGGTTTCTCGCTGTTCTTAGTGTCAAAATTTGTTTTCTTAGACTCAGTTTGAGCAAAAAAGATATTGACTAAGTTAGAAGAAACTGGCGTGGTTGCAAGCTTTGCAAACGCCTGCGATTCTTTCTCAAAAACACTGTCTAATTCATCTTCCGGTGTTGATATCGCTTTTAGTACCACTTTCAAAGCTTCAGGTGGAGCCGGATATTTTCCTTTAGTGGCAGCATAAACGGCACCCTTAGCCATTTTAGCAAATAGCGCCTGACCAATGGGAGTCTTATCGATAAAGAAACGGCGCAAAGATTTATCGATGGCAACAGATGCTCTTTTTGGTTCTTTGCCGCTTAAAATCGCATTTGCCTCAGCCAAAAAATTATCTTTTTCGACCAATTGGTCTACCACCCCAAGCTTGTAAGCTTTCTTGGCGTCAACATTCTTGCCTGTGGAGATAAGTTTGAATGCTTGCTCGGCGCCAATAAGTTTAGGCAATCTCACTGTAGCGCCCCACCCAGGAACAAAACCTAATTGAATTTCGGGCACACCAATTTGTGTTTTCTTATCAGGGCTGGCTATGCGATATTTGCAAGCTAAAGCAAGTTCGGTAAATCCACCAAGACAGGTTCCATGTACACAAGCAAGAGAATTGAAAGAAGCCAGTTTGGCAAAAACTTCTTTACCCATTTTTGATGCTTCATAGCAGTGCACTGGCGGCTCGTTTTGCAAAGCGCGAATCTGCTGAACATCAGCTCCAGCGCCAAAATTATCCTCTTTGCCAGAGAGGATAATTATACCTTTTGCATTTTTGCTTTTAGCTTCCTCAATACACTGATCAAGCTCAAGCATTGTATCGCGCGATAATAAATTGACTTTGCTATCAGGCAAATCTATGGTGATAACTGCGATGTTATTTGATTGAAGCTCGAAACTGATTGCTTTCTTCACTGTTTAAACTCTCTCTATCAACGTGGCAATACCCATTCCACCACCAATACAAAGCGACGCTATGCCTCGTTTTAAATTGCGATTCTTCAATTCATTAGCCAGAGTCAAAAGAACTCTAGTGCCGCTCATGCCTATGGGATGACCAAGGGCGATAGCGCCACCATTTACATTTACTTTTTCGCGATCCAGTCTCAATAGCTTTTCGCAAGCCAGATACTGAGCGGCAAATGCTTCATTTATCTCCAGTAAATCTATATCTTTGAGCGATAATCCGGTTCGCTCAAGCAACTTGGTTATAGCTGCCACCGGTCCCAGACCCATTTGCTCCGGGTCTACTCCTGTCACAGTCCAGTCGATTATCTGAGCAAGGGGCTCGCTACCCATTTTTTCTAATTTAGCTCCTGAAACAACGAGCACACTACATGCACCATCATTGATACCAGAACTGTTGCCGGCAGTGATGTCGCGTGTGCCCATCACCGGCGGCAGTTTAGCCAACTTCTCCAAGGAGGTCTGGCGGGGATGCTCATCTTTTGAAAAGAATCCACGATTTGAAACCAAAAACGGGTCAATTTCAGAATCAAATCTACCTGAGTCAATTGCTTTGCGTGCCAATTCTTGAGAGCGAAGCGAATATTTGTCCGCTTCTTCGCGAGTAATGCCATAAGTGTCAGCAAGACGCTGAGCCGTGGCAGACATATAAACTGTTTTCATGTCTTGAAGCATGTGCCTTGGTGCAATGCCATTGTCTGCCAAAACAAAAAATGTGGGGCGCGACCAGAGTTTTGCCAGTTTGAAATTTTTAGCCACAAAACCATTCCAGCGATAGGAACCTGGTATCAAATAGGGTATTGTAGACATGGATTCAGCCCCGCCGGCTAGCATCGCTTCTGTGCGACCAGACAAGATCTTCTCGCACGCCACATGTACCGCTTCCATGCCAGAACCGCATTGTCTTTGCACCGTCATAGCTGGAACAGTAGCACTTATATTTGCAGCAAGCGCCGCTACTCGTGCGGTATTTGGCGCGTATGGCGTCTGGTAACCGTGTCCGGCCACAATGCCGTCAAGTTCCTCTTGGTTAAAATCAGCCTTTTTAAGTGTCTGAACAATGGTGTGAGTAAGTAGATTTTCTACAGCAACGCTTCGCAGCGATTTTCCGAAAGAACCAATTGGAGTCCTACTGCCATTTACAAGATAGACTTTGCGATCAGACATGATTTATGTTTAGCACTTCTTTAGTAAAACTTTTCTCTACTACAGTTTATACTAATTTACTCACAAATTAAAGGCTCAGTATGATGCAGAAAAGCGTAATAATTTTCACCGATGGCGCATGCAGTGGCAATCCTGGTCCTGGCGGGTGGGGCAGCGTAGTCTGGATGCCAGATGACACCATTCATGAATTAGGCGATGGTGTGCGCGAAACAACCAACAACCGCATGGAAATGGCAGCAGCTATTCACGCTTTGAAGATGCTGGAGTTGACTGAGCCTACCCAAATCTTGCTTTATACTGACTCACAATATTTGATTCGCGGCATTACCCAATGGATCTTTGGTTGGCGCGCCAAAGGTTGGAAAAACGCCGAAGGCAAAGATGTAGCCAACCGCGAACACTGGGAAGAATTACTTCGTCAGGTAACTCGTCTCAAGCCAAATACAATCCAGTGGAAATACGTGAGGGGACATAGTGGCTATCCCGGAAACGAGCGCTGCGACCAAATTGCAGTGTCATACGCCCAGGGAAAACCGGATAGATTATACGTCGGTCCCAAAGACGGATACTTCGTAAACTTGGAGCAATTACCAGCCGATGAGCCGCTGCCAGAAAAAAGTGCAAATAATTCAAAGAGTGGTTCGGGCACTGCTAGTAGTGGCAGCTCTAAAAGTAGTGGCGGCGGTCCAGTTTCTTATCTGAGCTACATAAATGGAGTATTGAAGCGTTATTCAACCTGGGCAGAGTGTGAAAAAGCGGTCAAAGGAAGACCTGGTGTTAAATTCAAAAAAGTGAAGTCACGTCAGGAAGAACAAGAAACTCTTACTTCCTGGGGATTGAGTACCAGTGCGCCAATAGAATAGCTAAGCGTCTCGCTAGTATTACATAACATAGTAAAACAGTTCTAAAAAAAAGGGGTCTGACCAAAGTAACATCCGAAGCGCTAAGCCTCGAGTACTTCGGTCAGACCAATTCAAGCCAGTCCGTGCAAGGACATGAGAGCTTGAACCCGCTTAGCAAGTTCACCTTCGGGAAGCTCCTTGGTCAGGATTTCCTTGGTGTATCGCCGAGCAATTGTAGTCGCGGTCTTGAGCTTCTCGCCTTTCAAAAGGCCTTCGCGCGTGAATACCGCAACGCTTTGACAGAATGCTTCCATCACCGCTTTCCATTTCTGGTCGGGGGTCAGGTCGAATTCCAGAGTCTTGAAAAAGAGGATGTCCATATCGACATGAATGACCGGATCGCCGTTGCGAACAAACGTCGGCAAATCATCGTCAATATCGGGAATGCAGTTGTCACCGCACATCCAGCGCCAGAAGCGCGCGATGCGAAGACCCATGCGGCTTCTGTCGTCACTGACGTCGCAAGCTACGATATCGCGGTGTCGTGCACCGAAGATACGCAGTGGCACTTCAATGGGACAACGTCCGCCTTTGCCAAGAAAACCGTCATAGAGATCGAGACCCTTATAGCGCTGGGAATCCATCACACCGGGAATGGCGCAGCTAGCAAGAATTGCCACACTGACGGGAGCCGTTCTACGGTCAAGGATGCGAAGAATGCCATCTTTTCCGCAGATGTAAACTCCGTGTTCGGTAAAGAACACTTCGGAATCTTCACTCACAGCCGATGTCCAAAAGCCCTTGGGCCACTCTTCCACACCCTCCGAGTTGAGCGCCATCTCACGGATGAACTGCCCAAACTTAGAGGTGTTGTAAACGCCTTTGATTGGACGAGAGCGCTTGATCATGGCTTCGCCTGGCTTGTCAGGAATGCGCAGTGCCCGGCGAGCTACATCCAGAGCCCCTTTCAGGTGACGGCGCTTGGCCAAATCCAGAAATACTTTGAACCAATTTCCTCGCTTTGTATCGAGAAACTTGCCAAAGTCCAATGCAAGAGCCATTTTCAAACTCTCTACAGCACTGCCCGTTTTGGCGTACACGTAAAGAGTGATAGCGCTGCCGGAAATTCCTCCTGTCGATTTGTACTTAATGCCGGCCAGTTCGCTGGCAAGAAGTACGCCGCAGGAGGCCAAGATTGCTCTGGCACCTCCGCTCGAACCTGCTAAATGTAGCTGTTCGGGAAGCGGCGGTGTCTGAGTCGTGACCTTTTTGGTCATTTTGTTCTCCAGACACTTGTCCTCTCCTTGCAAAGTCAGCAAGAAAAGGAGGTTTTAGATATTTGGTTTAATTGAGGTAAAAGCTTGTTAGAAGCGAGAGAAAAAATAAGGGCTTGATACTAAGAAAGAAGTATTGCTAGGTTCAACCGTCCAAAATTAGTATTTGGTCAAGTAACTGATATGGAGCCAAGAATAACTGCCGGACACAATCAGTTACACCTATCACAGTTAAAACACCTTGACTACCAGTATCAACACTAAGTCCTGACAACGCTTTCGGGCTTTTATGAGAAATTGCTAAACGAGATTTAGTGTTTTTGGTTGTTACTTGAAAAGCAGTTTATTAAAGCTTTTGCCACGAAGCTCTAAGCCTTCTTGAATTCAAGCTTTAAGACAAGCTAGCTTTCATACACCTTTTGTCTCTACATCAAACAACTTTCTTTCTCTCAACCAGTCTCATATCTAACTTCTAACTCTCCGCGCCACCACCACAAGTGGCACGGTAACGGTCCGCAGCGTCCATGAACTTCGTATGGATCTGCATCAGCACCTTAACACAGAAAAGAGAAAGCACATTAATGACGACTTCTACGCAAACACTAGTCCGTCGCTTCTGGTCGCACGTCTTCGAGCGTCCCCAAGCTACGGCCATGATGGTGAAGAATCTGTGCTCGAAAGAGACCTTGTTCTTCACCGGCCTTGCTGACCCCAGCACCGCCTCCGTCGTCGCCGCCAAGCAACCTCCCTACCGGAAGCTGAACTGGCAGACGGTCGGCTATTTGGTGGCCGAGATGATGATTTTCCTCCAGAAAATGGAGGTTACTCGCGGCTCCAAAGTCGCGATTCTCGGCTGGAACAGCCCCGAATGGGTATGGGCCGATCTCGCTATCCAGTCTCTGGGTGCGGTCACGGTTCCCATCTATCCCAACTCGAGCCCTGAGCAGGTGAATTTCATCCTCAAGGATTCCGACTCCATCCTCTTGCTTGCCAACTCCGAAGAGCAAGCAGCCAAGGTCGATGCGTCCACCCAGATTCCGGTGGCGCTCTTCTCCGCGGCTCTCTGCGCAGCGCCCGACTACCAGGCGTGCGAGCATGAAGACATTCACATCGGCGGGGCGGTGATCAATCCCGACGCTCTCAATCTGCCGGCGCGTCTGCGCGTGCAGGAGATCATGCTCGACTTCATGGTGAATACCGAGAAGTTCCTTGGTATCACCGGCGATGACATCGCAACTCTCGTCTACTCTTCGGGATCGACCGGCATCCCCAAGGGTGTCATCATCCGTCATCGCAACATCGCCGGCTTCTGCCCGTCTTTGATGCGGCATGGATTCTCCTTCAAGAGCGACGATTTCTATCTGGGTTACCTGCCACTCGCTCACATCTACGAGCGACTGAACGGCACCTATCTCTGCTTGTGGCACGCCGTTCCCTCGGCATACTGCTCGGTCGAGGAGATGGCTGAAACCGCCATCACCCTCAAGCCGACTATTCTGCTTGGCGTGCCCAAGGTCTGGCGCAAGATCCGCGACACCGCCCACAGCGAGTTCGAGCGGACTCTGTCACCGAAGACCTCCGGCATCGGCGCTAAGCTCAAGGCATGGATTCTGTCCTGGGCCTTGAACCAGAAGAAGCCGGGCTTGAAGCGTTCGATCGCCGACAAGCTCGTTTTCAGCAAGGTCCGAGCCAAACTCGGCGGCCGCGTTCGTCTGATGCTCTCGGGCGGCGCCGCCATTCCCGCAGACGTGCTCAAGTTCTTCCAGCTCATGGGATGGACACTGCTTGAAGGCTATGGTGCCACCGAAACGTGCGGCGGCATCGTGGTCAATACTCCCGAGAATAACAAACCAGGCTCGCTCGGGAAGCCTATCGACTGTGTTGAGATCAAGATCGTTCCCAAGGAAGGTCTTGAGGAAGGGGTTGGCGTCATTTTCGTCAAGGGCGATTGCATTACCTCCGGGTACTGGAAACGCGACGAGGACAACGCTAAATCTTTCGATAGCGAAGGCTACTTCAACACCGGCGACCTCGGCAAGTTCGATGCCGATGGTTATCTGCACTACAAGGGGCGCGTCAAACGCCTCAACAAGAACGACGGTGGCAAATACTGGGCTACCGAGAAGATCGAGAATGCTTTCGAAGGCTACAAGGACGGCGACCTGATCCAGTACGTGGTTCCGGTCGGCGACAATATGCCTTTCGTCGGCGCCCTCTTCTTCCTCAATTTGGCGAAAGCTCGTAAGCTGGCTGGCGCAGTCCCTGCCGGTCAGAACGACGCAGCGTACTACGCGACGCATCCCACCATCATCAAGGCGGTGGCTGCAATCGTGGAGCACGTCAACGTCGGCCTCGAGCAGCATGAGACGGTCAAGCAGTTCGAAATCGTGCCCATCGAGGCTACAGTCGACAACGGGCTTTTGACCAACAAGCTCAGTATTCGCTCCGAAGAAGCGATGAAGCGTTACGCGAAGCTCATCGACGCGATTTTCGCGCGCAAGAAGTAATTCTTCTCTTCATCACATCCACCAGAGGCGGGTTGGTTCCTATTATCAACGGACCAACCTGCTTCTACGCGCTTGCAACAACAAACCAATAGAAAGACAAGCACCAATGCAAGCACTAAATGCAGTGCTGAATTTACCATTTCCGCCCAATATGAGCGTGGCGATTCTCGCCGTCGCTTTGTTCTGTTCGGCTGTAGCAATCATCTTCGCTCACAAGCCGCTGAACAAGGCGCTCATTTTGCTCGGCTCTACCGTAGCGATTGCGTTCGTCTTTGTTGGTGGGCACATCATGCCTCCCGCGATGACTGCGACAATCGCCGGTATGAGAGCGACTCTCGATGGTGTGGCACTCGGCTTTCTTATGCTGATGCCAATCTTCACCGTCCTGAGCGTCATCAAACCGTCGAACAACGACGGTGGTGGTGGCGTTCCTCCTATGGGCTGAGGCTCTAGGAGCGTCGTTACGTGTGGAGGTCGATTCGGATTTTATCCGGGTCGGCCTCTTCATTTTTTCTCGCCATAACTACTACTTGATTTAGTAAATTTGCTTCATTTAATCAAATTGCATTAAATAAGAGTACAGCTACGCTAAGCATTAAAGCTCATATTTAAGGCTCGTGGTTTAGATAAACACCTAAAAACTTGGTCAAAAGACCCTTCTCTCATTGTTTTCCTTCTCTAGGTTTATATAGGCTCTACTTATATCTCCTCCCAAACTCTTCAACCGGGTAACACGCCACCAAGCCAATTAGTTAACTCTCGTTCTGCGTTATCTCCACATTTTCGTGTGGTGTCACAGATGGTGGCGGGAGATATTTTTGTCAACATCCAACCTGAAGGAGGCGGCGATGAAAAACGCTGTTCTTAATACCCGCCTTGAAAGCAAAACCAAGGGAAAGTTTCACCTGGTTATCTCGGGCGGTGGAATCAAAGCTCTTATCGCAGGACTGGGTGCCATCATGGGCTTGCACAGCAAGTTCAAGTGGAAAACCATCGGTGCTGTGAGCGGAGGCACTATCCCGGCTGTGTTCTATGCCGCGGATCTGTCGTTGCGTCGAATGCTGTCGCTGATGATCGCCTACGAGTTCGAAACTCTGGTCCAGCGCATTGAGCACCCGCTCAACGTGATTCGTCACTATCTGGGTCAGAAATCGGGCGAAGTGATTCCGATGCGCGCCATCATGTGCTCGCATTCGCTAGGCGAACTGATCGACAAATACGTGCCTGAGTGGCCAGCCAAGCTTTGGATTATGGCGGCTGCTGAAGTTCCAGGAAAGGGTCGCTGTCAGGTCCTTTTCACTGCCAAGGGAATCTTCCTCTACGAGGCAGACGGGAATTGCACGAAGCTTTCGGACAAACCTGCTCCAGTCGGTCTGGCTGTTCGCGCCAGTATCGCAATCCCCGGCGTTATCGGCGCCGTTCAGTTCATGGACATGCATCTCTTCGACGGGATGCTGACCTGGGATGGACGTATGCCTATTGGCGTGGTGGCGCGGCACTACAAAGTCCCTTGCTGGAAGATTGTAGCGGTAAACATCGACGGGAACTGCAAGAAGTTCATTCCCCGTCTGCAGAAACGCTACATGGAGTACTGGCGAGGGGTTACAACCCGCAACATCAAGACGCTGAATGACTGGGCTGCCGAAGGCGTAAAAGTCATCGATCTCAACATCGATGAAATTGGCGCACTCGAGCTGGAGCTGACTGCCGCTCAGAAGAAAGCTGCTGTTCGCAAGGCATACGAACTCGTCGGAGACTGCATGCCATGAAGACACACCCGACAAGGTCTGTGTCGACAAAATCGGGCAGACTCCGACGTAGCTTCTGTATCTTGATCAGACTATTGAGATGAGGACGGTTTTAAAACCGCTGTCCTCGTCTCAATTTTTTTCCTTATTTTTACGATTACGTATAGTATAAAAACAAAACAAAAAAACAACGTTGGGGTAAATCGGAAGCTTGCGCCACTCACTTACCTCAACTCGGGCTATGCCTTAAAAGCTAACGTGGAGCAGAACACATTGTGAACGAGCTTGGTAAGATCTGAATCTATTCCAAACAGGTTTATTCATGCTTACCAAAACTATTCGCCCGAAAATTTTATTGGCTGCACTCTTAAGCTTAAGTACTTTGATGATGCCTGAATCAGTCCACTCAAGTGAAATTACCATCCCATCTCAGTTACCAGATAAAATGACAGCAGAAGCGGCTTCCAATTTTTCTTATGTTGAAGATGGCGATTTTTCGAAGACACTGAATATTCCTACTTACGAATGGATTCCTTCATCCAAACAAGAATTAAAAGCAGTGGTGGTAGGAATTCATGGACTAACTTTGCACGGTCGCAGATTCAGAGTGCTTGCCAGGACTTTAGCCCAAAATGGAATTGGGTTTGTAGCAATGGACATGCGCGGATTTGGTCGCTGTCGCTTTGAAGACGAGAAGAAATTCTCCACGAAAACAGACAACAAAGCGAAAATAAATCACGAGAAAAGCTATCAAGACATTGTTGCTCTTACCAAATTGGTCAATGCAAAATATCCAAATGTTCCCATCATAGCCATGGGAGAAAGCCTTGGTTGCACCTTTTGCGTTAGACTGGCAGCAGAAAATAAAACGCTGATAGAAGGCATAGTTTTATCTGCACCAGCAGTGCGAGTGAACGCTAAAATGTATGCCGATCCGGGTGAAATGGCACAAGTAGCTAAAGGCATTTTGTTCACAAAAACAGGCACCATCAGCCTAAAAACATTCATCAACAAATTGGTTTCCACCCGCCAGGACGTAATTGACGAGATGATGGAAGATCCACTTATTTTGAAAAAAATTCAATTATCCGATTTACTTGCCACAGATTTGTTTGTCGATAAAACAGTCAAATACGGCAAGTTGACTGACCCTCGCTTAGCTGTCTTGATTTTACAAGGAAGTGCTGATGGTTGTGTAGCACCAAAAGCAGTGACTGATCTTATGGCTGTTATGCCCTCTTCTGATCAGACTTTACGCTGGTTGGGAAAAGTGGGACACTTACAATTTGAAACAGCGTTCGTTCGCTCAACTGTTATAGATGCGCTCGGTGATTGGCTTAACGATCACGGTAACGATGCTGAAGATGAGCGCAAAAAATTAGAAAAATGTATCGTTGATGTTGGCGGCATCCTAGTCAAATAAAAAATCATATACTTTTTACTATTATTAATAGTAAATTGATAGTTCAAAAAAACCTGGGTAGGAAAGCTTTGAAAAGCCTTCACTTACCCAGATTTCTGTTGCTATAAAAATGCGTTCCCGCTAGTTCTTTTTAAGAATTTCTAGGGGAGAACAACGCTTTTATGATCGTAAATGGCAGTTCGAGCACAAAAGCGACGCCAGCCATCAACTTTGCTACAAGTCCCAGAACCGGCTCAATAAGCGGATGCAAGAAAGTTAGCCTGGAGTAGGCGACACCAACTACCAGAATTCCGGCAATGATACCAAACTGCGCCAACTCACCTGGTTTGTGGTGGAAGAAGTATTCCACTCCAATCTGACAGCCGATGTAGCCGACAATCAGATACGCAAGCGGCGCAAGAACTGGCAGTCGATCGACTACTTTCATGAACACCTTACTTGCAAGCGCCATGGTAACGATACCAGCTATGACACCAACAACGACAATCCACATCTTGGGCGAGATTGCCACTGCAGTTACGATGTTGTCGATACCAAACACGAGATCAAGGATGGCGATATCCATGATCACGCGAGTGAAACTCGGTTGCACAGCAGTTGCGGTGTTTGCTTGATGGGTTCGACCAAGATGGTCGCAAGTGACCCAAACAAGATAGAGACCGCAAACAAGTTGAATAACCGGATATTGCAAGAGTAAGAAAACCAAACCCAGAGCAAAGAGCCTGAACACCATGGCCAGGATATAACCCCAGAAAAGTGCGCGGTCTCGCTCTTGCGAATTTTGCAGCACTCTTGCTTTGGTTGCGATGATAAGCGAGTTGTCTACCGACAAAAGCCCCTCAATCAAAATGATAGAGAAGATTGTAGGCATTGCTAGCCATAGTTCATCGAGCGTGGGTAGGTGGGCAAGGATGCTTTCCAGCATCTTTATGTCCTTTCCTATTTTCATTGCGCAATTAAATTCGGATGCGCTTAATAACCGATCTCCTTATCAAAAGCCAGTTTGACCGCCTGCTACAAAATGCAGTCAGACAGTATGGGTTGAAGATTTGATTCTGGCTTTAGCGGTGAAACTTGAAGAACGAAAGGAGATGCACGAACACTAAGAAATTAGAATAGTTACAGTCAATAATCTCCTTAACCTTGAACTAATAAGAGTTGATAACAAGCCCCACTATTCTTAGGTTTTAGAACGTATATTCTTGGAAGAAGAAAGTTCGTATAACTGCGCTAGCACTTGGCTTGGGATTACATTTGTCAAGTAGTTATGGTAATATAAAATTTGAATATTTATTCTAGATTTACTTACCAATAATTCCATAGAGTGAGCCTATATTTTTGCTCTCCACTCTTTTGAAAACCAAACACTAACTCCTAAAACAGAAATCTAAAAAAACAAGGATTGCACAAAATGCAAACCGCTTCTCTGTTGCTTCCCATTTTGTGGGGTGTAGCTGTTTTCACCGGCCTCCTGGGCAATCACTTTGCCTCTATAGCCAATGCCAAATTCTTATCTATGCGCGGACTTGGTCTGACTTTGCTCACACTTGGTGCTGCCATACTCATTTCCAAAGCGACGGTTTCACTTCCAATGAGCGCCGAATTAGCCACTTACGCACTTGCTGGCTACGCCGGCGGCGTGCTGAGTTTCTACACTCGCAAACTCTACGCACGCAAGCAATAATTTCTAGCAAGGAAAAATAACAATGAAAGACACTGTAATAGGTTCGCTCGCTAGCACCATTTGTGGTGCAATTACCGGTTTTGTGCTCGGCTATTTTGCCGCTGTAACATTGCCCGAAACGAGCGCCCCTGCACTAAACGTCGCCACTATCTGCTCGGCATTCTTCGCCGCTGTAGGCATGTGCGTTGGCGCCTGGTTGTCCTATGTCAAAGACGAGAATAAGAATGACGCTTTTACTTTTGCCATGATTGGCTCAACGTCTTCTGCACTCGTTATCTTTGCTCTGGGGTGGCTAATGGGCGTTCCAGCTCCCGACTTTTCCTTTGCGACAGTGATACTATTTTTGGTGCCTGGTGCTCTACAAGGCATCGTCTATCTAAAGGCTGTACAACTGCGCTCTGGTAAATAATCTAAAGGAGGGCGAAACCTGGCAACAAGCCGGTTTCGTTCTCTTCTTTTTCAATCACGTTTACTACTAAGCCTAGTATAAATCAAAGTAAACTTAAAAGATCAAGCTCTCCTGGGGGTCGGGTTGTCGGTCTTTTAAAGCACTGTTAGCATAAATTGATGCGACTATTATTTACTCTTTTAATCGGTCTTATTTTCCTTGTTTGTTTGGGAAACAAACTTCTTGCCCAGAGTAAAAATCCTTCCTCCAACGAGCCTCAAATCAAATTCAATCGCGAGTTCATTGATCTAGGCAAAGTCCGAGAGGGCGCCATTCTTTATCGCAACTTCAAAGTTACGAATCTCGGTGCAAAACCCTTGAAGATTCTGGAAACGAAATCTACTTGCGGCTGTACTGTTCCCGAAATGAAAAAGTCTGTTTTGAAATCGCAAGAAACCACTATTTTAAAAGTGAAAATAGACACGTCAATGAAACAGAATAAAGTAACCAAAACTCTGGACGTTCATAGTTCGGATCCGGTGCGACCAATCGTCACTTTATCAATGGCAATGAATGTAGAAAATCGTCATAAAAACTTGTCTTCAAAAGGAAAATCAAAAATATTGACCGACGAAAAATGTATGAATTGTCACGTTTATCAAGGCGTTGGTGCCTTTGGAAAAGACCTATATGATGCCGATTGCGCAATGTGTCATGGGTTAAAAGGAAAAGGTGCATCTGGACCAAATCTTTTAATTGGAGGCTACAAAAATCCTGCTCTAGTTCAATCTCGTCGCCAGACTATTGCATGTGGCAGTAAAAACAATAACTCAATGCCAGGCTTTGAGTACACATGCAATGGTCCTTTATCAATTGAGCAAGTAGACTCGCTAATTGAATACTTAAAAAGTTTGAGTGAGTAGTTACTGTTTCTTATAGTTAGAATGCTTTCAAAATAGTTGGACGCAAGAACATTTCTGTTCTCGCGTCCAACCAAATTCAACTGCCTGTCAGCTTAGGCTCAGGACGGAATATTCCACTTCCGCCAGAACGCCAGGTCCTTCAGGGTACCCTTGCGCCACATGTCGAAACCCTTCCAGGTTATGGCAAAAACCGCGATAAACGCGAGTTGCCACCAGGTCACGCCGAGGAGCATGAGCATTCCGACAAGCAGAATGACCTGCACCGCAATCTTGGCGATCAGAAGCCTGCGATAGATTGCAGCCTGCCGAGGAGTCTTGATCTCGATTGCAAAGCGAGGGTCGAGGGGATTACGTTGGGTATCGGGATGAGGAGCCATTTTCTGTACTCCCTTTCTGTTAGTTGATTTTTCTTGATGAAGAGGTCAAAGCGTCAGATGGTGACCCAGTGCAACTCGGCTTTCACCTTACCGTCGGGCGACCGAAGGGCGATGCGAGCAAGCGACGACGCGGTATCGACGTGCTTGATTTCGAAGCCGTACGAAAGCAACTTCTTGACCGCCGCCACACGGTGTGCGGGCTGATTGGCGGAGCCGAGATACTTGGCGCACAAAGACTCGATCTCAGCCTCCGAAACGAGCGTCTTGGAGAAGAGCGCTGCGTCAGGAAGAAGAAAACAAATCTCGATGGCGTCGTTGACGTTGCCTTCGTCGATGGCGAAAACCATCGTTTGCCGGCTCGCCTCCTCGATGAGCGTGTCGACGTGTCCGCGCGCGGCAATGCCGGCGAGTCCGTCGTATGCCTGACCCGAAGCAAGCGAGTTGGCATTCTTGCGCACATTGACGAGACGATAGGGCACGACCGCCGCGACATTGTCCTGGTGAGTCCAGGAGGTGAGCTCGACCACGAGGTCGCGCATCGTCGGTGGGAGGCTCTGAGCATAGTTCAGCATGTTGTGCGAAAACTCGTTGGACGAGCGTCCGCAACCATGGCAGAGAACACGCTTGTGCTCACCCGGGACAGCCATGTAGGGTTCCTGGGGGCGACCATCGATGATACAGACGGGGCAGCAGGCAAAGCCGCTGAGGATGCGTCCCATCTGGGGTGCCCGCGTGTTGGCAGAAAGATTGCTCATGCTTGGATTTCCTTTCCTAGCGTTTGTTTACTTGAAGAGAAAAATGCCGCAGTTCAACCAGAAACTCAAAGACAGTGTCTGCCCTTCTCGCTCAAAGTGAGATACAAGAAAAGAGAAACTGGCTTGAAAGAGATTTTGGCTGGAAGCTATCGCGATAAAAATTAAGAGAAACGGTGATTTTATCTTTGAAGAATCAAGCACTTCTAAACAACTAATATTTATGACATCTATCCATCAATATTGAGCTGGTTAGCGCTAGCTAGCACCTCTTGACAAGCATCCCTCATGTGAGTGATGGAATAAATACACAATCGACGTGATGCTACTCTGGCGCGTTTCAGCCAAACTGGAAATAGCCGACGAGGACATAGCTATGACCAACAAACTGCTTGATGCTTGCAAGAACATGTTTACAAAGTGTTTTGCAAAAGAAGATCTCAATCAAGAAGAAAGAATTCAATCCGCTCGCATAACTGCTACGCGTTTGCAGGCATTGGAGCGCTTGCGTGAAAATTCTCCTTGCACTCCCGAGTACAAACAAAAAGCCTCTGTCACTCAATCCGGAAGGACATGTGATGACTTAATTGATCTTGATTTTGGAATGTAGATAATCGAACTTATTTTCTATTTTGCTTGCACAGGCATCAAAAGATACTTGTAGCAATCATCGCCTACGCCTTTAAGAATGAGTGGTTTAAGCGAACCTAGCATTTCTAGACGCACCTCATCTGATACCAGTCTTTGAAGTACATCAAGGAAGTATTTGACGTTAACAGCAATGTCTAAAACTTGCCCTTCGTACTGAATTGAGACCTCCTCCTGAGCTTTACCGATGTCTGGAGTGTTAGCGGTAACGTGAGCTGTTTGATCCTCAAAATGCAATTTGGCTAAGTGTGTTCTGTCATCTGACATGATGGCTACGCGCTCAATTGCTTTCATCATTTCTTCGCGATTGAAAGTAGCGAGATACTTAAATTCGGATGGGAATAAGTCTTGATACTTCGGATATTCTCCGCTAATTAAACGAGTGGCAAGACAGTGACGCTCAGTCTCAAATGTAACTTGACCGTCCGAGAATCCCACTCTAACTTCTTCATTTGTACCGTTCTTTTGTGCTTGTGAATAATTGTCCAGAGTGCGAATAACTTCAGTACAAGCTTTAGCTGGAATAATTACTTTTAAAGCGGTAGCTTTATCGATTGTGATGGTTGAGCTTTTGCTTTCACCATCTACCTCGGCTTCGCTAGTTATTTCGTCAGTAGTTTTAGCTGGAGAAATTACATTTAGTTTTTCTTGCCTATGCGCCATACGACTACCGTCTGTAGCAGTAGCCTCTAATACACCATCTTGTAAAACCAAAAATACACCGCCAAGAATGCTACTAGCATCGTAGCTTGCAGCAGCAAAAGATGTTTGAAACATCGACTTCTTCAACACTTCAACCGGCATTACATAAGCTTGTTCGGGACGCTTACTGATTGTTTTTGGATAGTCCTCAAACGATAGACCTGTCAAAGTAAATTTAGATTTGCGACATGAAATTGTGGCTGTGAGTGTATCCATTTCAATTTGACAAGAGACTAAGTCATCTGGCAATTTAGATACGATTTCAAGCATCTTGCGTCCGGGCAATGTAATTGCGCCTTGGGTATAAACAACTCCAGCTACTAGAGTTTCGATTGAAAGATCGAGATCTGTAGCTTTGAACTTGATTGTTGTCTCACCTTGAGTCTCAAGTGCTACGTTGTTAAGAATTGGCTGTACCACGCGTGTAGCCAATGCGCTTGTGACATCTTTTAGCGCACGCACGAGCGTTTCTTTCTGGAGGGCGAAATGCATATGCCTTACCTCAATTCTTACTATGTAGACATTTTAAAGAGTATCGCAAATCAAAGCGTTGCGTTCATTTTTGTGGGGTTAACTTTGCTCAAACTGACACGGTCTTTTCTGTTTGTATTGCTGCTTTGTTATTTAAGTAAATATCTAAATAGGAGTAGTAGGCGAGCGAAATTTCTGTAGATAAGTGGGTTTAACTCACTGAGCATGGACTTTTTGCCTGTGCATAAACTGTTCGAAGTGTGTAGTCGTTTTTGCAATAACAATTTGGGTTCTCGGTTTTAAAACAGGTAAGTGACCTCAATAAAACACGTTGTCTACATACTTTGAACAAGTGGATCAAGCTCCCAGTTTCTTAGTTATGGTCGAAATCATTGAGGCAAGCTCTGGGTCTTCAGTTATAAGCTTTTGGATACGTTGATAAGCGTACAGAATAGAGGTGTGTTTTCGATTACCGAAAGTCTCTCCAATTCTTGGATAACTGAATTTTCCAATTTCGTGAGCCAAATACATAGCCACGTGTCTAGCTAGAGTTATATCTTGAGAACGTTTGCTGGAGCGGAGTTCCGATGGCTCTACTTTATATGCATCAGCTACAGCGTTGATGATAACTTCTAGGGAAAGCACAGCTTTCTTGATTGGCGCGCCTCCACGCTGTAAAGCGCTTTGCACAGTGCTTAGATCCATTGGTGTTCCCATTAAATTGGAGAAGGCATAAGCACTGATTAGTGCACCTTCCATCTCACGAATGTTTTTCGTGCTTGTTGTGGCAATGAATTCAAGAACATCGTTGTCTACTGTCATTTGCTCTAAGATTGCTTTCTTTTGCAAAATGGCAATACGTGTTTCAAGATCTGGCAATTGTATGTCTGCAATCAATCCCCATTCAAAACGGCTTCGCAAGCGCTCTGTTAAATGTGCAAGGGCCTTTGGTGGTCGATCTGACGATAACACTACTTGTTTGCCAGAATCGCGCAAGGCATTGAAAGTATGGAAAAATTCTTCTTGAGTAGCATCTTTGCCTTCGATAAATTGAATATCGTCAACTAGAAGAACGTCTACTTGTCTGTATCTTCTACGAAAATCTACCATTCTATCTTCGCGAATAGAAGCAACCAGATCGTTTGTAAAGCGCTCACAGCTTATGTATCGCACTTGAAGATGAGGCGATAAGGCAATAATTTCGTGACCGATCGCTTGCATGATATGCGTTTTTCCCAGTCCTACTCCGCCATACATAAAGAGCGGGTTATAAGCTTGACCAGGTTTTTGTGCGACGGCATGGGCGGCAGAATGACAAAAGCGACTGTTGGAGCCAACGACAAAATTTGCAAAAGTAAAACGTGGATTGAGCGCACTTAGCACGGATGAATCTGATCGCGGAGGTGGCTTTGGCGCGGAGGTAATGGAAATCGAAGTTACTTTAGTAGGCGAAGAAAGGCTTGAAGCTTCAGGTTGAATATTGGCGATAGAACTTGTATACGTGGAAGGTTCTAAATCTTGTTGAATCTCAACGCGCATGCTGAGCGGTTCGCTTGTATCCAACAGCTCTTGAAAAGCGGACAGAATCTGAGTTTTGTAATTGGTGACCATAGTGCGCATAAAGTCGTTTTGCACAGCAAGGACGACTTCGCGATCTTCTAACATCAATAATTTAACAGGCTTAATCCAGCTTTCAAAACTTGGCTGCGCCAATTTTTTTTCCAGAATAGCGCGCGCATCATCCCAAAGTTGGGAAGACGACTTGAGTATACGAATGTCGTTATCTGAGCGCACGAAAATATATTGGCATGAAGGAGGAAAAAATCTACGATTGGTAAACTTTTAGTCTTATTTCAATAATGGACGGATATCAATTAGTAGCGTCGAATGATAACATGGCATGTTTGGTCCGGATAAGCCAGAATTTTTAAGGCAAATCGATCGTTCAAGTCCGAGACCGCTCAGGAGTGAATAATGAAACGTACGTTGCGTGGTTCCAAATTGAAAGCTAAAAAAGACAGCGGCTTTATGGCCAGAATGTCTTCCAAAGCTGGCAGAAGAGTAATTAGTCGTCGCAGAGCTAAAGGCCGTCAGCGTCTGGCAGTTGTTTAAGATAGGACTGGAAAGTATTTGTGCTTCCCTCAGCCGAGCGGTTGCGCCGTCAGTCTCTTTTTGAGCGGGCATACAAAACCAGAATGGTCATAAACGCTGATGCTTTCAGTCTTTATGTAGTGCCAAGACGTCCATCGCCTGGAAAAAGCCTGCTACCCTTGGCAGGTTTTGTAGTTGGCAAGAAGGTTTCTAAAAGTTCTTGTGTGCGCAACAGAATCAAGCGCCAACTGCGAGAAAGCTATAGATTAGTAAGAAAAAGCTTCGAATTGGATCAACTCTATGCTCTTGTTTTCGTGATTCATCCGCAAGCACTCCACATGACATGGGACCAGTTGAATGGCGCGTTGCTAAGCAGTCTGGACAGAGCGAAAAAAAAATATTGTTCTAATTTAAAAGCTTAAGTAAATCATAGATGAAGTCGGCAATTACAACAAAACCACTGATACTAGCAATACGCGCTTATCAAAAGACGCGATACTTGAGACAGCCATCATGCAGGTTTTATCCCAGTTGTTCAGAATATATGATTGGTAGTCTAGCTCGCCACGGACTGATCAAAGGTCTGTTTTTTGGTTTGCGCAGGCTGTCGTGTTGCCATCCCTGGCATCCAGGTGGCGTAGATAAGGTGGTTTAACAGTTGGACCTGACTTACAATTTCATGCTTCCTGTCCTGATGTTCATTTGGGGCAAAACGCAAAGTTACGGCTGGGCCCTTGTGGGTCTTACGCTTGGCGTGCGAGCCTTGTTGTGGCCGCTGGTAGCTAAACAAACTGCATCAATGCAGCAAATGAGCCTGATTCAACCCATGCTTAAAGAGATTCAGGAACGTTATAAAGACGATCCTGAAATGCTCAAAACAAAGTTAATGGAGTTCTACAGCAAGAACAAAGTTAATCCAATGGGCGGCTGCTTGCCGATGCTTCTTCAACTGCCAATATTTATTGCACTCTTCACCACTTTTAGTGGACCTCCTTTTGGCGATAAACCAATATCGGTTAACGTCAAGGTGGTGAAATCGGCTCAGGCAGTGAAAGAAACCAAGAAAGAAACGTCTGATGCCACCATGCCTTATGTTAGCCCAGCAGGTAAACTGGCTAAGATAGCTATTTATCCGGGTGAATTGAAACTTTCGACTGGTGAAGAAATCGATTTTGGAACTCGCACTATTGAAGGCGATTTGCCGTCAGATTTCAAACCTAGATGGGAAGTGATAAAAGGTGGTAAACCAGCTTCAGCAGAGGCTGCCACCATATCTGAAACTGGTCATGCTGTATTCAATCAAGAGGGCGATTATCAAGTTCACGCCATTGTGCCAGGTGTGGCTAAAGAAGAAAGATTCGGACCTTTCTCGGGTCTTGGAAAAGTAGCTGTAGGGATGCAGTTACTCGATCCGAAAAATTTAGATGTTGTTATTTTGGTTCTTGGATTTGGTGTGTCCATGTGGATTTCGCAGAAATTCATGATGCCGCAAAGCAAAATTGATCCGGCCAAAATGGACGACCAACAAAGAGTTCAACAAGACACCATGAAATTCATGCCAATTGCAATGACAGGCATGTTTGTTTTCATGCCATTGCCTCTTGGCGTACTGGTTTACATGTTTATCTCAAACGTGGTTCAATCCTTCCAAACCTGGTTGTTGATGAAGAGACCGGTTAAGCCTCTTGAAAATGTGACGGAAGGCGCCGCTCCCGGGACTGTGACAGTAGAAGCTGCAAGTCTCAGTGATAAGCCGAAAAAGAAAAAGAAAAAGAGATAAACAATGAATCAAAGCCAATTTGGAGAAAGTGCTCAAGCCTACCTGGAAAAGATCCTGGCTATTCTCGACATAGATGCAAGCGTCGTGGAAGAAGAGCTAGATGAGCGCACAGTCTGCTTTCGCATAGACTGCAGAGCGGATGACGCAAGAATGCTCATCGGTAGAAACGGCAAGACTTTAGAAGCCCTGCAATTCGTTGTAAGACAAATGTGCAAGAGCAACGCCATCGATCACGGGCCATTTGTAATTGATGTTCTCGACTATAGAGCTCGCCGCAGACGCACACTGGAGGAGTCATCCAAAGAGGGAGCAGTGGCAGTGCTCAATGGAGAAGTAGAGCGAGTAGATCTAGATCCTATGTCGCCGTACGAAAGACGCTTGGTGCATAATTATTTGCAGGAACATTTTCCCGAACTCTCGTCTAAGAGTGAAGGCGAAGGACCAGATCGCCATATCGTTATCAGCTTTGAAGGCGAGCCTTCTGAAGACACTGGTTCTAAGCACGAAGAAGAGGACGATGCACCAGATTTTTCTGATGATGCAGAGGGTGACGAACCCGATAATATCGAGTAACTCCAAAAAAATCCTTGAATTTCAGATTTGTTGATAAGATTAGAGTGGGTTTCCCGGGGGAACTATCGTGTCTGAGAGTGCTGACCAATCTAAAGAAGCTGAAAAAGTTGAGCAGGTCAAAGTGCCCGAACCAAGCTCGGTGCCAAGACGTCAGGGTCTGAAGAATTTTGTTTTAGCTCTCAAACATATAAATGACGCTTCGGTTGCCGATAACGTTAAACAACGTTTTTCCGACTACGTCACCATCTTTTTGGTTGTACTCTGCATCTTGAGTTTAGTGGTGGCGGTATCAGTTGAAGTGCCGCCAGGCATAAAGCTCTTGCCCCTGCTTTTCACCGTTGGTGCGGTCCTTTTCTACATCATCAACCGGATGGGCATTCTTATCAGTTTGTCAGCTCGTCAGGCATTAATAGTCTGGCAAATACTTGTTGCCGGCTTCTGGCTAGGAGTTACAAGTGCCATGCTCGTCATGCTTGCTTGTTTCTATATGGTTTCTGAAACAGGACTCTAAGCGAGCTGCGCTAACCAGGGTCAAAAGCTTAGAGCTAACTAACTTACATGATCTTGAGGCTGTCAAGAGATATCTGTAAGCTCAGATCATAACTCTGTTTATTTCAACTAAAAGACTTTACCGCTACCAAGCCATAATACATCTCGCGTTTTTCGACCGGCAATGGTGCCAGTCGAGAGAAATTGAACTCAACGCAAGAAAGGACTCAACATGTCGGACAAGACCCGATTGTTAGTTACAGCCGCTCTCGTCGGTCTGGGTTTCGTTATTGCTATGAGCAAACCCGCTGCACATCGTGCGGACAACCGCGTGGCCAACCGACGCTCGCTCGCCAGACAGTCCACCCACTACGACTGGGACCGTCTGGTCGGCGACGAATTCACTCGCGATGTGCAGGAGCTGGAAGCTGGCTGGTCTTCTGTTCAGGCAGGACAGTTGATCGAGCAACTGCATTCTCTGCGCCAGGAACTCACCGTTCTGCGTCAGCAGCATGTCGTCGCCGATGGCGATTCCATGCCCATCGACGACAACGGTTTGCGCAACCTGGCATATTTTCGCGAAGCCACCATCCGACTTCGCGCTACTCTGGACGGGCTTTCCAACCTCAATCCCGACCTGAATCTGCGCGAACTTGCTCTGCGCTTCTCCAACGCCAGGTTCATCGCAGATGATGCGTGCGACCTGCAGCAGAAAGCGCATGAAACCGTCGCCAGTGTCGCCTATGACACGGCTTTGGTTTTCGAGAGCATGAGCGACCTTTGCGAAATCGAGGACGGCGTCGTTCACGCCAAAGGTCTCCTCGATGCAGGCTCGGTGCCGACTCCCTTCTATGGCGGCATCGAACTGGCAGCAGTGGCCGGTTATCTCAAATCCTGTGTTCAAGCGGCTTAAGCAAGGACCTGGTTAGAGACGACCGAAATCTAAAACCATGATAGGAGTCACATGACCAAAGAGCACACCCAAGCGGGACAGACCAATTCCAACGCCCAGCAAGCAAAGCCGCCGGTCGAGTGCTTCGAGTGCGACACCCCAGTTGCACACGGCAAGCACACCGTCGTCTGCCTCGCCTGCAATCCCGAGCTCACACAGCCGCATCAAGCATGCGGTCGTCCGCTCTGGGACTGCAACTGTGACGAGAGCCCTTTTCCCTGAGGGCTTTGTCAGCTAGGAAATGGAGGAGAGGGGCGCGTTAGCGCTTCTCTCTTCTAGTTTTATCTCTGCACCAATCTCGAAATCAAGGCAACAACCGGAGATATCAATGACTGGTACAACGAAATCCGCTACTTCTACCGTAAGCTCGCTGCTGTGGAACTTCGCGTTCCTCGCGCTGGGCGTGCTGACCAGTGTCGCCGTGACCCTCAACACCATCAACAACACCGATGGTCTCGTTCTGGTTCTCATCGTCACTGTCGCAAGTCTCTGCGGAACAATCCTTTCGACTATCGCAATCGCCATCGCCGGCGAGGGCAAGTTTCGCAGATACGCCACACGCGCGCTTCTGTTCTGCATGGCAACACTCTGCACCATCATCGCTAGCGGTTTAGCCGGTCAGTACTGATTGGCTGACGGCTTGACCTAAGACCAAGTGAAGGAGCGGTTTTCAATTGGAAACCGCTCCCTCTTCTTTCTTATCTTCTTGACGTGCCGATGCCCCAACTTCGCAAGGAGCAATCAATCAGGGTTCAAAGATTCTTCTCTACCATCTGCACTCTCGTTTCGTGATGTTTACTTTTTTTCTGTTTCTACTATTTGATATAAGATAAAGATGTGGATTTTGCTTTGTGAGATAAGACAGTCGAAAAGGGCGACAAAAAAGAATCTGAACCGATATCGGTTTACATTTTAAACGCATCGATTGAATGTGATACTTACGGTAACATGTAGTAAAAGCGCTCCCGATAAAACGGCAACCAGGAAATAACCCGGCTGCCGTCTTACTCACAATAAATTCACGCCATCATTACTCGTCGTTGTCGAGCAGTATGGCGTCTTTGTTCTTCAGTCGACGTTGAGCCTTGCGAACCTTGTCCATCTCGTTCTGGGTATCAGCAACGGCAGCCGCTGCAGTCTCCCTGATCTTGGCGGATTCTTCATCGAACGGCTTCTTGGCCGTTTCGATTGCATCGTGTGCTTTCTCGGCCTGTAGCTGAAGGTCGGCGAGAGCTTGATCTCGCTCAGCTTCGATTTTGGCTATTTGCTCGTCGTAAGGCTTGGCTTTCGCCTTGAGTTGTTCATGGATTTTGTTGTAGTCCTGGTAGACACCCTTTGTGGCCTCCTTTCTCTTGGCCAAGAGCTCCTCTCGTTGTTTCAGGAAAGGAGCGCTCGCTTCATCGACCGTCTTTTCGAGCTCGGCATACTTGGTCTTGAGCTTGCCTGTCTCGATTGCCGAAGCCGACCAGGCTGTGAGCGCCTTGCTGACGTCAGCTTCGGTCTTGAGACTTTTGGCAACGCCCGAAACAGTGATTCCGACCGAAGGATAGGAATATGCCACGTAGGGCAGGTCTTCGGAAAGCACTCCGACATCGTCCGCGTCGACCTTGACGAATTTGACGTCGCCGCGGGAGTCGGCGGTGGTCTTGAGCACGGCCTCGAGCTCGTCGCAGGGCTTGCAGTTGGCGCTCGTGACCATCACGAGGACAGGCTTATCCGACTGCTTGAGAGTGTTCTGCCAATTGCTCTTGTTGAGCGCCTCCAAGTCGGCGGCAAAGGCGCCACTGACACAGAAGCTGGCGAGGGAGATGCTAGCAGCCAGCGCGGCAGACAGAGCGATTTTGGTGTTGTGGAACATGTGATTTTTTCCTCTGATGTTGGTGTTTTGGTTAGAGAGCAAACACTTCAAGAGACAGGGTGTTCCAAGTATCAAACGTCGACAGAAACCACCCGCGTCAGTTTGACGCTAAGAAGGCTAAAGATGGTTTACAAATCAGGCGTTTGGAGAGTTTGCATCCATAAAAGTGGACAACAGAAGAGACCAAACTTTATCAATTTAATATGACCAAACAAAATAGATGTAAAGAGAATAGCAAAACTTTTGGCAATTACTGCCTGGCGAAGCTAGCGAAGGTTTTTTGAATTGGTAAGCTAAAAACGCACCGCCATGCGACGGTGCGTTAATAAGGCAAAATACTCAGATTAAACTACTCGCCCATGGGCGATGCTTTAAAAACTGATTTTGGATTGGACAAGGTCGAACTAACTAATTTGAATAATTAGTTGGTTGTTCCTAAGGTCATGCCATCGATGTAGGAGCCAGGGCAAACTAGAACGTTGCCGTTGTGCTCTCTGTACCAACGTAGAGCTTTAGCTTTTCTGTGGATAGTGCGCTTGCGGTGGCTAGCGTAAGAATAAGCTGGAGGCTTTAAGTGGAAATATCTGCCTTCGTCTCCACATGCTTGGCTGAATGCTGGCATGGCGATTGCGGAAAGAAGTACTGCTGCTACTAATGCTCTCATTAAGATCCCTCTCTTTCGGAACTGAGCGAAAAAGCTCGTCTGAGTTTTTTACCTAGCACAAATTTTACTATTCCCAACGCCAGAGGAAAATTGTCAAGGTTCTTATAAACAAGAAAAAGTTTGAAAATAAAAAGCTGCCAAGAGGCAATGGGCATTGGCAAAAGCCACAAACGAGCAATCTTAGGCTTATTATCAAGCAGCGCGTGGAAGGTTTTTGATATCACGTTTATATAAACAAAGGTGTCACTAGAAACTTAACGATGGACCTCAAAGGTAGCCGCGTCCCTCCACAACCTCACGACTGTCGCGATGCACTGAAATGGTTCGTCGACTTGTCCGCCACGAGCGGAGGCACTCAAAGAGGCTTATTTCTAACTGATATTCAAGTTGAGCAAGCCGCCGACTTGGATCGCGCTTTGGAATATATGGCAGGACGGGGAATCGAACCATTCATTATCGATAACGATGTTCTTTACGCTCAGGCTGACCATGTTTTTCAACAGGCAAGCAGCCACTCGCCGTTCAATCAACCAGCCGTCACCGAATTTGAACTCAATTTGCTTGGCAGTCCACTTGCGGTTATTCGCAATCTAGAAGCGCCCGAGCGCGCGCACCATTTATGGTATCTCTTTCACTATATTTTGTATCCACGCCTGCTTTATGACAAGCGCACCGTAATCTCGACCCCGCTTGGTTTTGATGAATTTATTGCGTATGGCTCGCGCTGTGAGGATTTCGAATACGCCGGTCGCAGAATCACATGGGAAAAACTGGTCTGGTTAGTCGAGTCTAGTATGCTCGATTTGCATCAGTTTCGCATATGTACAGCACAAGAGCTGCCTCCTATGCTTAAGTCGGAATACACTCTATTCAACTGTCTAAAAGACCGCGATCTTCCAGTTACGTCACAACAAATGCTTGGTGACTACGTTATCGACATGGCTTTGACCGAGAAGAGCAATCGTCTTGCAATTGAATTCGACAGACTTGCTTATATTGATATCCCAGGCAGACAAGATGCAAGAGCAAAGAAGCATCTTGTACTTCTAAGCGATGGTTGGAAAATTCTGAGGCTGACTAATGCTGAAATTGACGGTAATTTTACCGAGTGTGCCGATGCTGTTCAACAAGCTTTTGAGCAAGGACGTAAACGCTCGGCAGTTGGTAGGCTCATTTTCGGTAAAGCCGAAGTGCGTGTGCCCGAGCTACCGGTCGATGATGATGTGCAAAGGCTTGCCATCACACATGGTGCCGGACCAATTGCCGTAACCGGATTTCCTGGTGTTGGAAAAACGAGTTGTATTGCTTATCGCATTAGTTACTTGTTGGCTCAAGGAGTGAATCCAGAGAGAATTATTGTTTTCTCTTTTTCGGACGAAACCACCAATATTTTGCGTTCACAGTTGGAAGTTCTAACTGATGGAGCAATTGCTCAAAAGCTTAATATCTCGAATTGGCGTGATTTTGGCTATAGAGTCTTGAAAGAAAACGCGACACTAGCTGGTCGTAAGCCACCTCTTAAAATAGAGGCCAACCCACAACGTGTGCTGGATCGCGTCTTGCGCAAAGTAAAATCAGAAATGGATCCTGTGCACCTTGAGCTTCTAGAGCATGAAGTAGACGAGCTTTCTGTGGGCAGTCTCATTTCGTTGTATAAAGCTAACATGGTCACTGCCGAGATTATAAGCCAGACAGCGCAAACTGATGGCGAAAAATTCCTTGCTCGAATCTATCAAGGTTACGACGAGGCCTTGAAAAAGAGTAACAAAATAGACAACGACGACACTATTACACTAAGTGCTCAGCTTTTAGCAAGCAACAAAGAAGTGCGCGAAACTTACGCACATAAATTCGATTTTGTTCTTGTAGACGAATATCAAGATTGCACTATGGCCCAAGAATTGATGTGTCGAATTCTTGCTTACCCACAAGACAACATTTATTTTTCGGGCAACGAAGATGAATCCATCTACGAAAGCAAAGGTGCCATGCCGCATATGTTATCTGAAATTTCATTGCGTATGCCCAATGCAAGATGCTACGTTCTAGAGAAAAACTGGCGCGCTCATCCGGCTCTAGTCGAGCATTTGCGTGCATTTAGCCTGAATATTGAAAAGAGATTTATTGCCAAAAATACAGAGGCTGGTATCAGAGCATTAACTGGTAACGCTGTAATTGGACCCAAAGAGTTGGTGGACGAAGACGCTGAAGCCGAATGGGTTGCGTCTGAAATAGGTATTCTTTTAAGCGGTGGCAAAAAGCCATCTGACATAGTAATTATTTGGCGCACACAAAAATATGTTCCTTACTTAGAAAAAGCACTTTTTAAAAACAACATTCCATGCTCAAGCTTGGATCAAGTCTCAACCCTTGTTCCAGACGAAGCGGGCGATGTTATGGCTTTTTTACGTCTAGTTATGGACCCGGATGGACCAAAGGCCAAGGCTAGTTTTGAGCGAATATGCCAATTGCGATCAAGAGAGCTTGATCAAAAACTTTCGCGCTTATCCACAACCATTGACGGTTTTGGCGAAGCGAATAACTTATCTTTTTTGAAAGCAATCGAAATTTATTATGAAGCAACTAAAGACGCCGCCTGCAAAGACTTGAATGATTTGGTGCGAATTATTCGTACCATGAATCAAGAAAGTCTTTCGCCTGCTGAAGCTATCAACAACTTCAAGCGTAGTCAAAAGCTTCATGAAATCTATAAGGCAGCTAAAATTCCGCCGAATGTTTTATATGAACCGTTAGCCCGAGTCGAACAACTTGAGGAGCAGGCAAGGAAATTCAAAACCGTAGATGACTTTGTTCGCAACTGGGATAACAATTCTAAGAGTCAGGAAAAAGGCGAATCAAGCTCTATCAATTTGATGGGGGCTGAGTTTGTAAAAGGGCATGAATTCTCCATAGTCTTTCTTATCGGTATGGCAGACGGACTGTTTCCGGTGACAAATTTTGTCGATTTAGATGAAGAGCGCAGGCTCTTTCTAGTGGCAATGTCTAGAGCGAAAGAACTATTGTATGTTTCCTACCCTCGTGCATTTGAAGGGCAACCAGTGCCAGTTTCAGGCTTCCTGCTTGAATCTAAACTTATTCAGCCTTCTGCATATCAGAACGCCTTGAAACGCTTTGAGACTTATATCCCCGAGCCCAAGGCCGTTCCTGCCGATATGCCAGTAATGGAAGCATCAAGTCTGCCGGCTCTACCTACAGAAGTGGTCCAAGAACCTGTTCGGCAGCTTGTTCATGAGCAAGTACCTGAACCTGTGTTTGTACAAGAAACTATTTTAAGTCCAGAGCCTGAGGTTGAACTAGAGCCAGAACCGGAGCAATTTTTCAGTCGGCCTTTAGAAATTCCAGTGCAACCGCAAACACCGCCTCCGCCTCCTGTAGTTGCAGAACCAGTGGCACCAGCAGAATCGCATAAAGGCATTGGGCCGCCTGTAGACCCGTTTTTGCGTGGAGCTAAAGCTTCAGAAACAATAGAAATGCCGGCTGGAATAATTAACGAGCGCTCCAAACGCAGGAGAGTCATTCCTCCCACGCCAGAACAGATTGCAGCTCAAGCTGCGGCGGAGGCTGCGGCTCTTGCGGCACAACAAGCTTCCGAATCCGAACCCGAGGCAGAGCCAGATCTCTCTACAGTTACTGCAGACGTCCCACAAATAGTGATACCGCCTGTGGAACCGCCGATTGCACCTGTTGTCGAGCCCATCCAGATTACAGACGCAGTTCAAACTCCAGAACCCCTTCCCGCTCTAGTAGAAGAAGCCGTAACGCCACCACCAGTGGTGCAACAAGCAATTCCAGTTACTGAATTATCTGAGCCAGAAGTGGTTCCTGAACCCAAGCCTGAACCAGAACCTCAACCAGAACCTCAACCCGAACCTGCGGCTGTGGTCCCCGAGCCAATTGCTACAGTTTCACAAACAGATCCAGCAATTCCTGAACCAGTTAACTTGATTCCAGAAGTTGTTGAGGCAATCCCTGAGCCAGTTGCGCAGGCTCCCGAACCTTCGGCAGAAGAAGCCGCCAAAGAAGCTGAGCTTCGCCACGAAACGAAAAAGAAGGCACGAGAAGCTTTGCGTGCCCGGGCAGAGAAGAAAAAGTTAGAGGCTCTTGAACGCGAGAAGTTGGTGGACTTGCCTCCAACTGTGCCGTTAACAGATGAGATTGCTCAAGTTGCAGCGTCACTTAGTGCCAACCAATTGTCGCAAAGTTTGGAGGCCCTTCGCAGCCTGGGCACAGAAGAACCTATCTCCAAGCCAGAAAGACTCACAAAAGATATTATCAAAACAAATGAGAGCTTTTCTCTGCCTGAGCCAATTTCGGAACCAGCGCCAGCAGCAATTTCATCTCCAACTCCCATTCCTGTTCCAGAACCGGTTGCGCCGGTTACCGTTGCGCCTGAAGCCCCAGAGCCTGTTGCTCCGTCACAAGAGCCGGTTCAGGCTCCAGAGCCAGCGCCTGCTCCTATTTCTGTTGCTAACCCAACGCCAGAACCTGCTCCAGTCGCAGCAAGAGTCGCTCGTCCAATTCCGACCCCAAGCCATAATTTGACCTGGGAACGTGCACCCAAATACATAGACTTAGACGACCTGGACGATCTGCTTGGTCCTGGTATGCCCGCATTTGTCCCAGATGTTGTTGAACCACCACTGCAGATAGCTCAAGCTCCAGCACCTGTCCATCAGGCTCCGCAATCTCAAGTTCCCGCGCCACAACCAGTTGTGCAAGCTCCTGCCCCCGCGTTTCCACCGCCTAAAATGCCACTTAAGCCAGCCCAACCCGCTCAACAACCAGTGCAGCCCCCTGTTTTGCAACCCGCACAAATCCCTTCTCCGACTGCATATGTAGAAGATGCTCAAGATTCAACCAAACCAAAATGCGTACAGTGCGGAAACCAATTAGAAGTCAATTCATTATTTTGTGGTGAATGTGGTTATTCTCTTCCGCAAAGAATTCCGCCCTGTCCCAGTTGCGGCGAGCCTGTAGAGCCAGGCGCTAAATTCTGCGGTGAGTGCGGTTTCCACTTGATTAATTGAAGTCTTTTAAGTCTGCGCTATACTAACGACCTTTGTCGCCCCCAATTCTCTGACGAGTTAGTCAAGCGAGGTCATTTCCATGCCTGAGGTCAAAACCAAGAGTACAACTACTCCGGAAGCCGTTCACCAAAATTACAGCGAGTATTTCCGCACCAACGATTTGGAAGGATTAGTCAGCTTGTACGAGCCAAACGCTGTTGTAGTCGGCGAACAAGGCGAAGAAATTAAAGGTACTGCCAAAATCAGAGAAATGTTCTCTGATGTAGTCAAATGCAAAGGTACCCTTAAAATTGAGACTCTGTCTGAATTTATTGTCGATGGCATTGCTTCTATTCGTGTTAAATGGCACATGCAAGCTATCGATGCGGAAGGCAACGAACTCGATGTTAGCAACGTAGCAAGCGAAGTCATGCGTAAGCAACCGGACGGAAACTGGCTCTACATCATCGATCAGCCTTGCACCAAGCATCAGGTCTAATCGTCTAGTTCGATAATTCTATCTTTAGTGCGATGCGATGTTCCTCTGAAAAGAGCGATAATCGCATCGTTCTGATTTATGACTGTCACATCGTAAACGCCTGTTCGGCCTGACTTTATCACCACCGCAGTTGCGGTGAGCAAATCGTTTTCATATGCTGGCGCCAAGAAATTTATTTGGCACGTAAGCGCGACTGTTTTGTGATTTTCTGAATTGCATGCATAAGCAAAAGCAGTGTCTGCCAAACTAAAAGTGGTGCCACCATGGCAAATACCAAGTCCGTTTAGCATGTCCTTTTGAACTCGCAATTGAAGCTTGGCGTATTCGCGGTCTACATCAATGATTTTCATGCCCAGAGCAAGAGCAGTGTAGTCCGTTCGATTCATCGCTTCCGCTACTTTTTGAGCCAGTTCTTTCGCCTTTTCAGACAACGGATTTTTCCTTACAAAAGGGGGCGTTTTTTGCGGACAGTCTGCAGTGTTTTGGTTGCGTGCACTGCATAAATGCTATTTGTCACTTTTAAATCGGATGGAATATCGAAGTCCGATTGGGATACATCGACGGGCTTGCACTGCGATGTTACGAGCATCGTGTTTAAATTTCCACGCAAATCTTTGTATTGAAACTTGAGTGGCAGTGCGCCTTTATTCGGCAAGCAATGAAACTGATTGAGGAGGGCATAAGCCTGTGGAGGCGCCGATATTCCTTTGGCGGTTACAAATTTGGCACTGCTAATAAAGGCTGAATCAGCACATTCGTTACTTTGATCTTTTAGTTGTTTTTCTGTGAAATTCGGTGGTGTTACATAGGCTTCAGCAGCCACTCCTGCTACTTGATCGACTTTGGATTGAACCAAAGGAAGTTGCGCCCAGGGTAGTCCAGTAGTCTGAAAAGTTTCTGGAGGCAAATAACCGGAAAAGCTTTTAAGAGGAGCAGAAAAACTATTTTTAGTGCGTGGATTATAAGTTACAGCCTTCCACTCTGGCGGTGTTGCAACAGTAACAGTCCCAGTTTTCGCCGCTACAATCTTTACACCAAGTGGCGAGACAACTACATCTAAATCGCCTAACAATCCACTAGTTTGATAGAGGTAAATGCCCTTATCTGTGGCATTAACGGCTTGTGCCAAAGTCGCAGTAGAAAGTGCAAAGCAAGTGGAAAATAAAAAGTAGGCAAACTTGGTTTTGATCTTAGTTTTCCGCATGTAGTAAACATGCCACGAACGGATGGTCTCTATTCAGCAGGTGTCGAAAAGTATGGAATTTTATAGGGAAAGTGACTTGGGCAAACTCAGAGAATTACTTTCAAAACTTTTAGTAGGCATGACCCCTTATACATTTAACGTGAGCTATCAGTTCATTGATGTAGAACTGACTTGTTTTGGCGTCGAATGTTATTTCAGAGACATTTTAAATCTAAATCTTTCTTCCGACGCTTATCTCATGTTCCAAGGAAACAGGACTATTCCTGAAAACTCGGAAATTCCAGAGCAGCGAGCGGATTTGGTCAAAAGGCTGATGACGTGCGAAGAAATAATATCTGTTCAAATGGCAGACAAAGGCGAGTTAACCTTGAAATTCAAGTCAGAACTTGAGCTTGTAGTTCCAATTGATTTCTCATTTGGGGCGTGTGAGCCCAGTTGGGTGTTGTTGGAAGAGGGGCATTATCGATCTGATTTTGGTACCTTTACCGATTGGTATATCGGTTGTGACTTAGAGGGACCGTTTGGAAATTTGGAGAAGATTGGTTAATTATGTAGTATCACTGAAGAAAATTTTTTAGTAAAAGGAATATTCCAGATGGGAATGATTGGAACTCAACATGCCATAACTGCTGAGCAAGAGCGACAATTAATGGAGTGGCATCAAGAAGACGATCAGGACAGCATTTTTGATTTAGTCGATGAAATCGACAACCGATGGTACGATGCCGACATTGAACTTACGATGGCGGAACGTTTGGATTTTACTAAAATGCCGCTCAGTTCTTCCGTTGATAAAGCATGGTATGAAATTGATCTTTGTTTTTCTGAGGATCCAACAAGACTTCGTGTAGAGCTAGAACCACTGGCGAATTGCATCTTCGGTGGAGTTAGAATTGCCGAGGATGGGGAGTCGATGGTGAATTTAATTGATAAAGGTGTTGTTCTAAATGTAGCAAAGGCTTTTCAAAAGCTTAAAGACTCTGATGTAGATGAGTTATTTTACAAAATAACGGACTCAGCTTGTTGCGAAAAAAGCAAAGAAAATTTAGAGTATGTCCGGGCAAATATTGAGAGCCTGAGATACTTTTTTGCCGAAGCAGCCAAGCGCGAGGTGGCGATGATAAGCGCGATTTTGTAGATATGGTGGCACTTCAATTTTATTGCACTCCAGAAGAGTTTTGGCAGCGACTTCGTGACGCCAAAACATAATTTGATCTTGTTTGTTTCATAAAGAATCAACGCACTGGTGTCGTTAGACAGTTACGTGATGAAGAATTAGACGAAAAGTTTGTTGCAGCGTGGCAGGATGATATTTGGATGGCAAAAATATTGCCAGGAAATTCGAAGGATTTAATACCTGCTAAGGAAGGTTGGATCTTATTCGATCCTCCTGATTGCAAGGAACAAGAAAAAACCATTGAAGAAGCTTGTATGGGTGCTCAGGTTGATTGGCTTGAGAATGGTAATATTCGGAAAAACGACGAATTGGCAAGGCTTTTGGCATCGGTCAGGCGATTATTTTGTAAGAATACGAAGACTGGAGACGTCAACGTTATTTTTTCCCCGACATTAAGCAGAATTTTCAAATGTCGCTACACTCCAGGTGCTGTGGAAGCGCAAAAAAATGGCTGGGTATTTCATCAAATGAAAAGCAAACAGATATTGCCAGAAGAGTATTAATTTGTCGAAACTTTGCTAATGCAAGATGCCCAATAAAAGAGAGTTCTGATTAGTTTCCAGTGCACCTAGCAATCAAAAAAAGTAGAGCAAAGGTGATTGGAACAAAGAACAGAGCCATTCTACTCCACTCGCTCACCGAGCCTTTCGGTGAGGTCTTCAATTCTCCCATCAAATCCGAAATCGTTTCTTCATCATGTGGAGGCACATTTATGCGAGGTGGATAGGGTGAGCGTATGAAAGGTCCAGAAGAGATGAATGCACCTATTTCAAATATAGGTGGCTCTGATTTTATCGTCAGAAATCGATGCGGCGACTTTGACCATTCACCCAAAGAGATTTGGTATCCATCAGTATTCTCGACAATTTCTAGAATTTGATAGGTATCAGGAGTGAATTCGATTTCCGAAGAAAAGGCTTTAGCATTTGAATCAAATAAATATTCTTTGACATTTGGGAAGCGAAGAGTGGACCGATATTTTCCCCAATGTCCTTTTACTTTGGATTTCTCGAAACTCGGGTGCCATGAGTTTAGACATGCAGCGATCTCAAAGACGATGTCATCTTCAATTTGAATTTTGAAGAGGCTGCTCAAGCTCCAATCTATGTTCAAATCAAGTTGACGAAATAAGCTTTTCGAGAATATGTAATCGCCAGTTTCTGGAAAGGCAGATTGAGCCTCAAAAGTAAATTTATCTAACTCGTAGAACTTCAAACAATATTGAGTGCCCGATTTTTGAAAATCAAATATTTGGTAACTCTCACCACTATCATCCTCCAAGTTTTCATCGGTCAAAAGCTCGAAATGATCAAGAGATTCATCTCCGATCTTGAAATTAGAAACGCCATCGAAGATGAAATTGTATTCGATGCTGATCGGCTGATCAGGAGCTGGAATTAGAGCTTCTAAAAACATAGGGTGGGACGTGAGTAGACTAGCGTTGAAACTTATTTTAAGTTTCGAATCTTTGTACTCAATTTTTTGAATGTAAGTTGTCGTCCAGCAAATATGCGGATCGAAGAACTTAGATGTTTCGTCTTCTATTGAATCCATCCTGAAGCCAACGGTAATTAAGTCTTGACACCATTTCAGCATGAAAACTGAAAATATGACGGTGCCGTCAAGATTTTCGATAAAAAATATGTTGGTGCCATCATATTTTCGTAAATCGTTCTCACAAACGCCCATTTTTCGTCCGTGCATAACGACTATAAAAAATAGTAGATATAGTGTCGAAACAAAAATCGCGGCATGGAGGGAGCGAGTATTGCTACTCGTCCCTTCAGCCACGTTCGTGTCAGCCATTCAGTTCAGCGTCCGACCAAGGACCCTTCTGGTAGTAGGCTTTGCGCAGAACCTTCATCGCTTGTTCCATGCTTCTGCATGTCCCAACCTTGTTGCCAGAGAGAATGGCAAGGTAAAGCTTGGGGTCCCCAATGTGCGGCCAGTAGTTGACCTTGGGGGGAACAATCGCGAAGTGTCTGGCATAACCCAAACCAGTGAGGGTGCCGGTCAGAGCGCTTGTGTGAATGACGCACTTGCACTCAGGTTTGCCTTTGCGCTGGTGCTTACACATTTAACGTACTCCATCTGTTGAGGATGCGCGAAGAACCAAGGGCTCTCGCCTCCCTGTCGTATGACAGAAGCGCGTGCCCCCCTTGAAGTGGGCACCTAAAGCTCATTTGAGCCTAGCGATTTTAATTTTATAGACAAGCGGTCCGGAGCATTTGCGCTCCAGACCTGCTGCCAGTCTATGTTAGAGCGGACTTGTGATTTCGACGCTGTTCACGCATTTGAAATCCTGAATCTTCGCGCTCGGCTTGAAGAGCGAGTTCAGCTCGAACTTGAGCGAATCTCCTTCCTTCACGAGGCGCATCGCAGGATGCAGGTTTGCGTCGATGTAGAGAATCACAGCCTCGCTGAACGCATTGGTGAGGAGAACGCTGAACATCGAGCGTTGAACTTTCACCAATCCAAACCAGCCGTCGTTCGACCGCTGGTAGTCCTCAAACTCATGCGAAAAGGCGATGCGCTTGACGGTGGCATGCATTGTGGTGGTCTCTGCGACTTTCCTGAACATGTTTCTTCCTTTCGTTGCGTTTCTTTTAGACAGAAAATCGCAAGCAGGAATAGGTAAACTCTCCAGTGAGAGCTTACCTCTGCCCACTTACGTAGTTGGCGAAACGAGAAGGACGCACCGGTTTCCCGATGCGCCCTTTCGATTCGGATTCAAGTTGCTGCAGCTACCTTGCGGCGACGCGATACTTCTGCGCAAGAGGTGCGAAGATCGTCGCGTTTACTGCCCGTGAGCGGACCGGAGTCGCGCGCACAGCAGCCACCGCAGCTTCCTGAATCAACATCTTCGGCTGGACGTTGAAGTTACGTCCGTCCGACTTCGCCTCGATAACGTCGAGGATGTGGTGAATCACCCAGCTCGCCCCCTGAGCAGAGAACATCTGCTTTGCGATGAGGAGGAGCTGAAGACCACCATTCTCGATCTTGACCAGCGCGGCGTATTCCTTGTCGAATACCTGCTGGACGCGATCGCGAATTCCCGGCCAAATGGGGTTGGCTGGGTCGCTGACGTGAAGAGTGTCAGCCGTTTCGGAGTACGAGATGTGCTTACCACGCTGGAAGGAGCCACGGTCGAAATCCGGACAACCGCCCTTCCTGGCGTTCAGAAAAGCCTTGACGGCTTCGCCGATTGCGTAGTCGATAAGACCCTGGTCGACGTTGAATCGACCGGTGTCTGCCTTGCCCTGGTAGCAAATTGCACCGTTCATGTAGTGCGCCCACTCCAGGAACTCGGTCTTTCCAGGTCGTGCTCCGATGTTCGCAAGCCGAGTCTTGAAGGACTCGAGCGATTGACGAAGATTCGCCACCGCCGCCATTTCAGGAGGAGGAAGCTCGTCAAAACGCAAAACAGCAGGTTTCTGAGCGAGCTGTGTGAGCAGCTCCAGAAACGCGATGTTCGCTTGGAACGAAAGACGACCACCGACGATGTCGTTAGCATCAGCCAGTTTGACCAAGTGAATCAAGGACGGCGTACCGACCTTGTCTTTGTACGTCGTATCGAGCGGGAACCAAACGCCTTGGCGCTTGTTTGCCCACACGAAGTCGACGCCCGCTTTGTCTGCCGGAGAATTTTCGCCAGACATTTCGAGCGTCCAACCAGACTGCAGCAACTTCTGAACCGCCCGGACAGCGGAATTGAAGCGTGCCGTTGAGACACTTTGTGCAGGCAGGCCGACGATTTTCGTGCTTACTGTGGTGCGGAACCAGCGGAACAAGTCGCACTGACCACGCATCCCTTTAGACTGGGAAGTTTTCATAGTTCACCTTCATGAGTTAAAAAGTCTCCTGCAAGCAAGAGACAGGTTGAGAGAAATATCTTCTACACGCACACCAGCAACCCCGTTCCTCGAATTGAGAATGTCGAAAGACCGGAGATGACTAGTTAGTGAGAGTTAGGTTTAGTTACCTGGTGTTGAATGAAGAAGATAATTCACACTAGATCAAACGCTCATGAAAAGTAAGAGGCGTTTAATCTAAATGGGTCTTCTGAGCATTAAATAGGCTCTTTTCCCCTGTATTTAATATTAAGAGCCTTAGTGAAGCTCGCGCGAACTCATTTAATGTGGCAGCTAGCGCAGATCTCGTAACTGTTTCATGGGTCGAAAAATCGAGTTGGAATTAGTTGCTTTTGGCAACTAATTTGAAAGTCTTGAAACACTGATTTTTACTCAAAATCGGTCTCGAAAAAATGGTTGATTAAGTCAACTAATTTTGCCTTACAAAAAAGACCCTTCGACTTCATGAGAGACGCAGATTTAGGGTTCTTTCCTTGTCACATCGATCGCCAGAATTTCAACATGTGCAATGACTTTTCCTTCCCAAAGATAGTAAGGAATTTCTTGAGAGATTTTGGGGTAAACAAGGCTCGGACAAAGAAATCTTATTTCGACTTCTTTAGTTTCTCCGGGCTCGATACTCTCATTCTCATCGAAATACAAACGGCAATCGTGAAAATGTCCTCTTGCTGCCATTGGACAGCCAAATCCTGTTCGCATTGCATGAGTACGACCACAACAAGCGGTTGAGTAATGTTCTACTCGGGCGTTCAATTTCAATTCGGAAACGGATTCATCAGGGGAAAAACGGTTACGAAAACGCTCGACTCTGCTGAGTAAAGTTTCGGAATTTAGATTCGCCAGTGTGTCTACAAATCTGTCAATCATTGACTTTTGTCTGGGATGAGCAGGCTGTTTGAACGGTTTCTTCTTTTGTCTGGCAAGACATCGTTCTATAAGCCAATCCGGTTCAAACATTAGCCATTCACCACCGGGCCATTCAAATAGGTTTGGAGAACAAACCGGGCTGACTTCATGACTAAGTATGTGCTCTAGTTCTTCAAGGGTGAATGGGGAATCGGCTAACAATTCTGCCATCCAATCTTTTTCTTCTTCGTTTCTGGAAGTGTCTAAGAACAATTCAGAAAACACATCCCAAACTTGAACCCTAGCCAGTTCTGCATTGTGTTTACTCGCCTGTGACTGCCACAGCAGGCGCGGACGTTTGATCAAATCGTCAGGCATGTCGAGGATTCTTGATCTGGTCAATCAAGCTCACAACCTGGTCACGCGTGTATTGAAGGGTACCCGAATTGTCGATGACATTGTGCGCGCCTTGCGCTTTTTTCTCTTGCGAGAATTGGGCGGCAAGTCGTTCTTTAGCTTGATCAACAGTCATATGATCGCGAGCAATAAGACGCTTAATCAGCGTTTCTTCGTTTGTTGTTACCGCCCAAATGGAGTCATAACCAAGATGTGGTGCGGCTTCAAATAATAATGGAACAAGTATGGCAACAATTTCTTCGCCGGAATATTTTGCCACTTCACGCAGGCAAGCTTCGATAGTGAGTGGATGAACGATGTCTTCCAATTGTTCGCGGGCTTTGAGATCCGAAAAGACTATGCGACCTAGCGCTTTTCTATCGATGCCCGAACTGCCGTCGCTAATTATAGTTGGTCCAAATTCGGCAATCAGTCTATCTTTCAAGATGACGTTGGTGGCAAATAATTCGTGCACTACTTTGTCTGAATCAATTACCGGGATGCCAATTTCTTCGAGAATGTGTCCCACAGCCGATTTTCCAGAGCCTATGGTGCCAGTGATTCCAATTACGAACGGTTTAGACAAAAATTTTCTCCTTAAAATGTGTTTTGGGTTGATGATTGTATGCGACTTTCGACTTTGGCGAGAAAATTTTGAGCCAAATTCAAACTGTATTTTGATACTGGGGACAATACCTTCAAACCAAGTTCGGAATTATTGTCGTCTTTCATTCTGAACGCTATAACAAAGGAAATAGGCTTTTTATTTTCAGAAATTTGTTCAGGTACTTCGATTAGTATGTGACCTGCGGCAATATAATCTGTTGTGATTTGGAAATTCAAATCATTACTCTGATTGACTATCGCAGTAATTAAATCTGAGGCACCGCGCCCAAAAGATTTGAACATTACCGATTTATCTGGTGTGGTGGTAAACATTAAAATGGCATGGTTGCGCCATGACAGAGACTTTTTTACAATTGGAACCACTGGTGGCAAACTGATCGGATTTTGATCTGGCGGAGTAAGTTTTTCACCATCGGGGATGACTGGAAGTACGTTTCCGGCAGGCAGTGGAAGAGTGAAAGAATAAAAATATTCCTTGCTTGCTGGTGATGCGTCTTTTGGTTGAGTGTCGCTAGGATCGATAAAGTCTGGCTCGGGGTCAGTTTTTTTTGATTGAGCCGGTGTAGATTTTTGAACAGGAGGAGCAGTCTTAACGCTTACATCACCTGGATCTAAGTCTGCCACCGCATGTAGTGGCTGCTGCGCAAATACGGTCGCGGCGAAAGTTAAACATAAAATTCTAGAAACTGGATGCTTCATCATTTAATAGTCTATTTTAAAAAACAGGTTGACAGCAAATTGACTGTTTATTTATGATCGAAATGTCTCGGTCTTGGGCAATTCTAAAGCAATAAAGTTTTGTCCTACAAGAATCGAGTAAAAGGAGAACCCGCTCGACCCGCTGACGTATGCCTATGTCCTTTTAGTATCTAAGAGAGTTAGGAAACGGGAAAGTGGTAAGGTGGTTCCCCGCCCTGGTAATACCGGGTCAAAACTCGCTTATCAGTCCCTGGACTGAGACCAAATTTTAAAACATGTCGAAAAATATTTATTCTTTGCGCCTGCCTAACTTGGCTGACACTGACGCGCTCGGGCGTGCAATAGCTGATGCAGTATCAGAGAAAGCAATCATTTGTTTATCCGGGAATCTAGGGGCGGGCAAGACTCATCTGGTTAAGGCTGCTGGAAAAGCGCTTGGTATCCCCGAGGTAATCAACAGTCCTACCTTTAGCGTTTGCAACGAATATGAAAGCGGGCGCCTGCCCTTTTATCATTTTGATTTCTATAGACTTAATGAAAACCTGATGGCTACGGGTTCGCCGGTAGAAACATTGGCGATGGAAGTTGATGAGATTATGAGTCTGAAAAAAATGCTTTCCATGATCGAATGGCCCGAGGCATTCTTAATTAATCAGAAAAACTATTTTGACGATTTAGATCGCATAACGATAAGATTGCAAACTTTGGATGACGGAGAGAGACTCGCTGAAATACAGTCCTGTGGCGAGTTTTCTGATTTGGTGTTCAAAAATCTGCTTAACATTTTGTGTAAATAAATCCCCATCCTTGTATATGGAAAAATGTATGGACGTCTGAACTTGCAGGAGACGGGGTCTATTTTGATATATATAGTTTTATCTTTATATAGTACGACCATGTTATAGTAATCGCTCGCTTCTATATCTTGACAGCAATCAGGAAAAAAACCATCGCATGAAAAAATCGCTTGTAATTGTAGAGTCCCCAGCCAAAGCCAAAACCATTAGTCGCATTCTCGGTCGTGACTATCAGGTTAAGGCTAGCGTTGGCCACGTTCGTGACTTGCCCCGCAATCGCCTGGGCGTTAACGTGCGAAAGAACTTCGAACCCCAATATGAAATATTGAGGGAGAAAGAGCCCATTGTGGCAGAGCTTAGAGAAGCTGCTGGTGAGGCTGACAGAGTCTATCTGGCGCCCGACCCTGACCGCGAAGGTGAAGCCATTGCCTGGCACTTATCTGAATTGCTCGATTTGCCTAAAAACAAATTGCATAGAATAGAATTCAACGAAATTACAAAAGAGGCTATTCAAGCAGCTCTCAAGTCACCACGTCAAATCGACAAACGTTTGGTCGATGCCCAACAGGCTCGTCGTGTGCTCGATAGACTAGTGGGTTATAAAATCAGCCCTTTGCTTTGGAGAAAAGTAAACGGACGTTCGGCAGGTCGTGTGCAGTCAGTGGCTGTGCGTCTAATCTGTGAGCGCGAAGTTGATGTGGTCGCTTTTAATCCAGTTGAATACTGGTCTGTCAAGGCGAATTTGCACAAAAGCAAATCGAAAAAGACTTTCATTGCCTCTCTTGTTGAATGGAAAGGCAAAAGGGTGATTGCTGCCTCCGACAAGTCTGGACCAAAAACAGTCGTCATCGAGAATCAAAAGATGGCAAATGAAGTGGTTAAAGCGGTTAAGGACGGTGAATTCAAAGTTTCATCTGTCAAAGAAAAGGCAAGCACACGCAAGCCACAAGCACCTTTCATTACCTCGACCATGCAGCGTGAAGCCGCTAACCATCTTGGTTTTCCAGTAAAGAAAACCATGCAAGTGGCTCAGACATTGTATGAAGGTATCGAGCTTGGCACAGAAGGACCTACCGGTCTTATTACATATATGCGTACAGATTCAACTCGCGTTGCTACTCAAGCGCAAGATGAAGCAAGAGTATTCATCAAGCAAAAATATGGCAAACAGTATCTTCCTGAAACAGCGCCTATTTATGTATCGCGCAATAAAGGGGTGCAAGACGCTCACGAAGCTATTCGTCCTACCTATCCAGATAAAACACCTGAGCGCGTGAAGAGCTATTTAAGCTCAGATCAATTTAAGTTATACAAACTTATTTGGGAACGTTTCATTGCAAGCCAAATGGCTTCTGCTGAGCTTTTGACTCGTACGGTCGAAATCAAAAGTGGTGAGGCAATTTTCAGAGCATCCGCTACATCGCGCAAATTTGCGGGCTTCCTTGAAGTCTATGACAAAGTTCAGCAGCAAGGCGAAGGCGACAGTGATGACGATGTTAACGATGAAGCAGTCCACTTGCCTGAAGTAGAAAAAGGTGAAGATCTCAAAATGGAAGAGATCACGCCGGACCAGCACTTCACGCAACCGCCTCCACGCTTCAGTGAAGCTAGTTTGGTGAGAACACTTGAAGAGCTGGGTATTGGCAGACCTTCTACCTATGCGGCTACGGTCGCTACGATCATCGACAGAAAATATGTCGAGCGCGACAAGAAAACGCTCATGCCCACCAAGCTTGGTCAGGCTGTGAATGGTCTTCTAGTCGAGCACTTTGGCGACGTTGTCGATGTTGGTTTCACCGCCGACATGGAAGCTAAGTTGGACCGTATCGAAGATGACAAAGTTGACTGGCACGGTATGCTCAAAGAGTTCTATAAGCCTTTCGGCGAGACTCTGAAAAGAGCAGAAGAGAACATGAACAAAGTTCTTATTCTCTCCGATCAGTTCTGCCCCAACTGCGGACAGCCGATGGCTATTAGATCCTCGCGCTTTGGACAATTCCTTGGTTGTGCAGGTTATCCCGAGTGCAAAACCAAAATTGCCTTGACCAAAGACGGCAAGCCGGTTCCCGAAGACAGACCTTCGGAAGAAAAGTGTAATACTTGCTCAAGCCCTATGCTCATTCGCTACGGACGTTACGGCGATTATCTTGCTTGCAGCGCCGAAGAATGCAAAGAGCAACGTCCAATTCTCAAGACAACTGGTGTAGATTGTCCTAGAGAAGAGTGTTCGGGTGTGATTGTTGAGAAGAAGTCGCGCCATGGAAAAATATTCTTTGGTTGCAGTGCCTATTCGCAAAACAAGTGCACATCGGCCTACTGGTATCCGCCACTGTTAACTGGTGGACCAAAAGATGGAAATCGTTGTCCTAAGTGCGAGCGCCTCTTGATTTACAAGAAGCTTAAACGCGGAGACCAGATTCAATGCTCTGGCCAAGAATGCGATTTCAGTCAATTGGCAACCGGTCAGGAAACTTACGCGTAACTTACGTGCAAGTTGGATACTGAGTTCGACATAATTAAGTATTGATTTACGGGGTCGAGGGGTTATGCCTCTCGACATCGTTCTTTTAGCAGTCTGCTAAAACAGATGCGATATGCAACATTAAGTCAGGAAAATGGCTACAGGATACCTAATCAGGTATCGATAAGAGATGTCAGGCAATTCAATATAGTGCTGCAGAACACCTGTAAGGGCCTTGTTTTAGGTCAATGCAACAGGACGTGGTGGATGTTAGAATTATGGATGAATAAATATTCACGGGAGCGTTGTACAGATGTTTGAAAGGTTCACAGAGAAAGCAATCAAAGTAATCATGCTTGCTCAAGAGGAAGCGCGAAGACTGGGCCACAATTTCGTTGGTACTGAGCAGATTTTGCTTGGACTGATTGGAGAGGGTACAGGCATCGCCGCCAAAACGCTCAAATCCATGGGCGTTAACTTGAAAGATGCTCGAGTGGAAGTGGAAAAAATCATCGGCAGAGGCTCCGGCTTCGTAGCGGTGGAAATTCCTTTCACCCCGCGTGCAAAGCGAGTGCTAGAGTTGTCCTGGGACGAAGCCAGACAACTTGGACATAACTATATTGGAACCGAACATTTGCTCCTTGGTCTCATTCGCGAAGGCGAAGGCGTTGCCGCTAGAGTATTAGAAAATCTAGGCGTCGACCTGACCAAAGTAAGAAGCCACGTAATAAGATTACTTGGTGAAAGCGGAGCAGCCAGTGGTGGTACAACCACTACACCAAGCACTGGACGCTCTAAAACACCCACTCTTGATGAATTTGGCGTCAATCTCACACAAGCAGCACAAGAAGGCAGACTCGACCCTGTTGTGGGCAGAGAAAGCGAGATTGAGCGCGTAATTCAAATCTTGGGTCGTCGTACCAAAAACAATCCGGTTCTTATTGGTGAGCCCGGTGTTGGTAAAACGGCTATTGCAGAAGGTCTTGCCATTTGCATCATCAATGGCGATGTGCCTGAAATTTTGGCTGATAGAAAAATCGTCATGCTCGATATCGGTTTGCTTGTTGCTGGTACAAAATACCGCGGCGAATTCGAAGAGCGCTTGAAAAAAATCATGGACGAAATTCGCGGCGCAGGCAATGTAATGCTCGTCATTGACGAGTTGCACACTCTTATTGGTGCTGGTGCAGCGGAAGGCGCTATTGACGCGGCCAACATCTTGAAACCAGCTTTGTCTCGTGGCGAACTGCAGTGTATTGGTGCCACCACAATGGACGAATACAGAAAGCACATTGAGCGCGATCCAGCTCTGGAACGTCGTTTCCAGCCAGTTATTATCAATCCACCATCAGTTGATGAAACAATCGAAATCTTGCGCGGACTAAGACCTAAATACGAAGAGCATCACAGATTAATCATCAGTGATGAATCTATCGTTCAAGCAGCCAAGCTTTCAGATCGTTATATCTCTGACAGATTCTTGCCAGACAAAGCCGTAGACTTAGTCGACGAAGCTTCGTCTAGAGTTAGATTGAGAGCCAGTTCGCTTCCGCCAGAAGGCAAAGAAGTTGAGCGCGAATTGCGCAAAGTGCGTCGAGACAAAGAAATGGCTATCCGCAATCAAGAGTTTGAAAAAGCTGCTGCGTTGCGTGAACAAGAAACCAAGCTTTCTGAAAAAATCAAAGAAATTCAAAATGCTTGGAAGAGTAAGCAAGAAACAGAGAAGCCCGTGGTAACTGGTGAAGAAGTTGCTTACGTCGTAAGTGCTTGGACTGGTATTCCGCTTTTGAAATTGACCGAAGCCGAATCGGAAAAATTGCTTCATATGTCGGATGTTTTGCACCAGAGAGTTATTGGTCAAAACGATGCTGTTGAAGCTGTTTGCAAAGCTATTCGCAGAGCTCGAGTTGGACTCAAGAATCCAGCCAGACCAATTGGAAGTTTCATCTTCTCCGGTCCCACAGGTGTAGGTAAAACCGAGTTGGCTAAAGCGCTTGCCGGATACTTCTTTGGTTCGGAAGATAACCTCATACGTATCGACATGTCAGAGTTTATGGAACACCATACAACATCTAAGTTGATAGGCTCTCCTCCCGGCTATGTGGGTTACACGGAAGGTGGTCAATTGACCGAGCAAGTACGCAGAAAACCATACAGTGTGGTGCTTTTCGACGAAATCGAAAAAGCGCACGGTGATGTGTTCAATGTATTGCTTCAAATTCTAGACGATGGAAGATTGTCTGATAGTAAGGGTCGTACGGTTGATTTTAAAAACACGATCATCATCATGACCTCGAACGTCGGTGCTCAATTCATCGATAAGTCTGCTCTGGCTCTAGGTTTCCAGGTCAAGAATGACGAAAACGAACATGCGAATCGATATAAAGAGATCTCTGATCGCGTTATGGATTCAATGAAAAAGACCTTCAGACCAGAGTTCTTAAACCGTATTGATGAAATCATCGTGTTCCAACAATTGACTCGCGAAGAAATTCGTCGCATCGTAGACATAATGTCTGCCGATTTGCAAAGCCGCATCAAAGCTCAAGGCATGGAACTCGTTATTAACGACGATACCAAAGACTACATCGCTAAAGAAGGATATAATCCTTCTTATGGTGCACGTCCATTGCGTAGAGCTATTCAGAGAAAGCTGGAAGATGCGCTTGCCGAGCAAGTCTTGTCGGGTCACTTCCGTGAAGGAGATACAATCACCACCACTATGGACGGTGACAAAATCATCTTTGACAGATCCTCTGCTGAGAGCAAAGAGAAAGCTAGCAAAAACGGAAAGGATGATAAGTCTGAAAAATCGGAAAAATCAGACAAGTCCAAGAAAGTAAAGTCGGACGAGGAAGCCGAAGCTAAGAGCTAGTGTCTGAGCCGAGTGAATCGATTGAATCACAAAATTTACCCCCGCTGCTGATACCAGAGGGGGTAAATTATAATTGCCAGGGCTGCGGTAGATGCTGTACTGGATGGTCGGTGGGATTGACCGAAGCTGACTATGCCCGTATCAAGGATGTAGATTGGGGATCGGTAAATCCTGATTTGACCGGCAAAGATTTATTCATCCACAAAGAGCAAGAGTATAGGTCTGGTACGTCGTTGTATCCGCATTTCACGAGACCTCGCCCAGATGGAAGTTGCTCTTTTTTGGTAGATAATTTGTGTACCATTCATTCTTTGATGGGAGAGGATGCTAAGCCTGGAACTTGCCAGCTCTTCCCTTATACTTTTGTAGAAACTCCCAGTGCTACTTACACAGGTGTGTCGCTCAGTTCGATGGCTTCTGTGCGCAATCTTGGACGCCCTCTTACAGCGCAACGTGAGGCGCTTGAGGGCTATTTTGAACGGGCTAGGTCATATGTGACCAATAAGGCGCTAGAAGGAGGTTCTGGAAGCGTTAATCTGTTGGTGGAGAAGCCCTACAGCACTGTACTTTTATCTGGTCAAACCAGTGTGAGTTGGGATGAATTTTTGCATCTCGACCAAAAGATGCTTGAAATAATAAAAGCTGCCGAGCAATCGAATGAAAATATTATTCAAACGTTGCTTAAGCTCGAAGAAGTTATTTTATTAGGCATTGCTATGGCGAAATCGGGAGTGTCGTTATCCGAAATAGTCAGCTACCAGCCAAGTGGCACCATGGGCGGTGCGGCATCGGGCTCGGCTCACGAAGGCATTATGGCGATGACTTATTACCTCTACCTGGTCTATCCCTCCATACGCGCGTCTTACACAGATATGTGGCAACTCAGCAATAAAGAACGTTTTGGACCAAGAAAAATAATGAGATTACTCAATCAATATGGGCAATATATTGGTAGCGGATTTAGTACCATTTTTTTTAAAAATGCAACTGTCAAAAACTATGGCAAAGTGAATCTGCGCAAAGCGATTGATTATAAAATCAAGCCGCTGCCTGAAATTACCCAAGAGTTTTTTAGACGTTGGCTTTATCTCAAAATTTTTAGCAAAGTCTATTTTGGACCTTCGTTTTGTGAATACTCTTTGCTTGCTGGTTTCAACAATTTAGTGATGTGTTTTATTCTGTCCATGATATTTGCCAAAGGCGAGGCTATGTTGCGTAATGAAGATGAGGTCAAGCTAGCCGATTTGTACGAAGGTGTTTTTAGAGTAGACAAAGAAAGCTTGATGATGAATCAGTTATTGCCCCAAGTAACGGTGGCGCTGGCGGTGGCGTATTCGGTACCAAAAATGGGGCGTGGAATTCTGCGAACTCTTGCCAAGGGGCAAGTTGCGGATTCTGCCCGGTAGGTTGTCATTAGAAATAAATATTGGCGCTAGTTGCGCTACGTCTTGACAGCGGCAAAAGTCAAATCGTCATGTCTAGTGCGTTATGATTATTTTCTCGCGCTTGTCAAGTTGACGTGAGCTATGCCAGGTGCTGTTTTGACTATTACTCACTTAATAATATTTATGAGATCTTAAGCTTTCGAGTTTGTTAGGGTTATGACCTCATTTTATTTCTCATCTGTTACCGGAACTCTTTTCCAAACACTCTACATACTGACCGTTTAAATCTTTTCCCATGCCATTAGCGTTGGGAAACTAGGTCCAGATGTGTGCTTGGTCAAACTTCGGCCCGCAGATATTTGAGAATACCGCTGACGAATTTTAGTTCGTCTAAATCCACCGCTCTTCCTAGTTCAGCACTCAATGTACTGTTCTGGGGGGAGCATAGAACAACAAAGGGTATCCAATGAAATCCCTCATGAATACTGCCTGGGGCGTGATTTGCTTCGCGCTTCTCTCTATCACTGGTGTGGGTCAGAGCTATGCTCTTGCTGGTCCGGCTGCTGTGCAGTCGACTGGCGGCAATGACTACTCCGGTTTGCTCTGGACTTTCGGCTTCATGCTCGTTACCACTGTCATCGGCGTCCTCCTCTTCTTCTGGCTTCAGCGCCGGATGATGATGGGTGGCGGCGGTGGCGGTGGCGGCGGAATGAATCAGTTCGGCAAGTCCAAGGCCCGTAAGTTCGATGCCGAGACCAAGGTCAAGGTCCGGTTCTCGCATGTAGCCGGCTGTGACTCCGCTAAGCGTGAGCTCATGGAACTGGTTCGCTTCCTCAATGACCCCACCGAGCTCACTGATCTTGGTGGCAAGCAAGCACGTGGCGCGCTTCTGGTTGGTCCTCCGGGTACCGGCAAGACGCTCATCGCTCGTGCTGTTGCTGGCGAAGCAGAAGCCGACATTTTCATCATCTCCGGTTCTGACTTCGTCGAAATGTTCGTAGGCGTGGGCGCTTCGCGTGTCCGTGACCTCTTCGACCAGGCTTCGAAGTCCAAGCGGGCTATCATCTTCATCGACGAAATCGATGCGGTCGGTCGTCACCGTGGTACCGGTATTGGTGGCGGCAACGACGAGCGTGAACAGACGCTTAACCAGTTGCTGGTCGAGATGGATGGCTTCGAGGCGAAGAGCAACCTGCTCATCCTCGCTGCTACCAACCGTCCCGACATCCTCGATCCGGCACTTCTGCGTCCGGGTCGTTTCGACAAGCAGATCACTATCGACGGTCCCGACGTCATCGGCCGCGAGGAAATCCTGAAGGTCCACGTTGGACTGCAGAAGATGCCTCTGGCACAAGACGTCGACCTCAAGGCCATCGCCAAGGTTACGCCAGGTTATGTCGGCGCGCAGCTTGCTGCCGTCGTTTACGAGGCCGCTCAGATTCGCTGGCGCATTCGCACCAAGCAGATCGACGATCTCACGGCCAGGTATATCGCCGAGGAGAAGGCCAAGGAAGCGGCTGACAAGGCTGAAGTCACCAGTCTCCACGGTACCAGTTCGGTGCCGAAGATCAAGGTCGACGACAAGTCCAAGTCGATTCTCTCGCGCTTCGGCGAGTCCATGCAGGCGCGCAACCAGCCGCCGAAGGACTTCCTGCCCCAACTGTCTCTGGAAGAGCGCATGCGCAACCGGGCGAAAGCTGAGGTTCCGAAGCTTGTCTATATGGCAGACTTCGCCGAAGCCGTCGACAAGGTGCTGATGGGTGCTGCCAACGAAGAGCGCGGTCACCGCATGGGTGCCGAGCTCAAGTCGCATGTCATCCGCCACGAAGTCGGTCACGGCTGGCTCGCTCAGTTGATGTTCGACGAAGGCAAGACCATTGACCCCGTTCACAAGGTCACGGTTGTGCCTCGCGCGCGCGCTTTGGGCTATATGCTCTCTCTGCCGCTGTACGACACTCTTCTCAAGAAGAAGAAGTACATCATGGCTCGCATCCTCATTGCCATGGGCGGACGTGCTGCACAGCATGTCTTCTACGGCGAAGAGGAGGGCACCGACACCGGCGCCTCGAACGACTTCAAGCAGGCTTGGGACATGGCTCACGCACTGGTCACCCAGTACGGTATGAGCAAGCTGGGCATTCTGTCTCTCTCGGGTGGCGGTGGTGAACCGTTCCTGGGTAAGAGCATGGCTCAGCAGTGTGACTACAGCCAGACATTGCACGCAGAAATCGAGACCGAGGTGCGTCGCATCCTCAATGACGCGTTCAAGGAGGCCGTTGAGCTTCTGACGCGCGACAAGGAGAAGCTGATGCCGATGATCAAGTATCTCGAGGAAGTCGACGAGACCATCCTCGGCGATAAGTGGCTCGAGCTCTGCGGTCGTCCGCCGCTCGATCACCACGACAAGAGGAAAGGCTGAATGAGCCTTGGCTGAGAAAGTGCGGAGGGGGGATGGAACCAGTAATGGTTTCACTCTCCCCTTCGTGCTTTTTTTTTAGCCTAACGCTACTAAAATTTATAGTTAAAATGGTTGGATTTTTAAATTCAGAAGTACAGGCTACAACGACTTGATCATCGCCTTGTGCGAGGGGTTCAGTTTTTTCACCCGTTTCTGCTCCAGTAGCCGTATTTGACCTTTTCCGTAAAGGTGTTACACAGATGGTCTAGCGAATATTGTTCCAGTCTTTGGCACGCCAAGACACGGTCGGTCTAATTTAGACAAGCTCTAGACCTCTGTTTTTGCAACATGATTAAGCTCCGCTAATCTCAAATAGGGATAAAACGCTTGATTTAATCGGCAGAAGTTTTGAGCTTCCTTGACTAGAGGTAAGGCATAAATGAAGAATATTGCTATCTTCGTTTTACCGATATCGGCGGATCAATTCTCTAGCACTGTAATAATTACTATTTTCCGCTGAAATCACTGATGAAGAGTCAAATGGTCAAACAATGGAGAAAGCCATGACCAATCTCGCTGCACTTCAGGATGCGGTTGCAAACGCTTCGGTTGCCGGTGTCGCATCTCGCGTTCGAGAAGCAAAACTCCGTCAAGTTGCCTATAACCTTTTGGCAAAACATGCTCTTGAAAGACTGCCAGAGGCTGTTGAAATGGCTGTTCGGATGCAGAGCTGGGCAATTCTCATGGAGTTGTCTTTTGGTGATTTTCCTTCAACCTATCGAATTGGTTCTCGGCAGCTTACTGCCGAACAACTCGTGGGCGCGGGCAAGCAAGTTTTCGAAGTTTGTAAGGAACTTGGCTTGAATCCCAAGATCGAATTCGGCAGCTCATATCGAGCCTACATAACGATCACACCTGAATCCTCAAATCAGAAAGATAAGACAATTCAGTGACTAGCAAAACCACTAAGTGGTCGGATCTCAAGAAAGCCACTTTTGGTGATGATCAAGAACGCCTTACTCGTTTCGCCACCAGCTAATCAATCAGGCAACATAAGCTTAGTTGGGGTAGAACGCATCAGAGCATTCCTAAGAGTTTCTAGGGGCTCTTTGGTATGCTCACTGCACAATCTAGGGGAAAGTGGTTTCGACTACTTTCCCCTTCAACTTTTGAGGGTTTTCGAATTCTAAAAAAATCTGGTGTTTAACTATAAAGCCTAGTAATTTTTGGCTGAAAAAAAGGAGAACTAAAAATTGAAACTTAAATCAACAGAGTTATGGGGTGTGGCAACAAAATATGCGTCGCCACACCCTCTAGTCAAATCACAGAAGTAATCTCAGAGCCGAGTCTTGAATCAGACTTCAGGAGCCCTGAACACCATTCCGACCATGTGGACATCGAAAGGAGATTCGTGTCCGCGGTAGAAAGAAGCTGTCGACACCTCGAGCAGTTCGAGATGGGGATTGTTGGAACGCCAGGTCTCAACCGCTTCGCTGATTTGCGTGTCGCAAAAAACGTAGGCGTGAGCGGTTCCGGTGGACTTCTTAATCGGTGGATTGTTGTCCTGCATTGCTGGGTCGTATCCCTTTGCTCGTGTTTGCAATTTCGGGTTGATGTTTGTGATATAGAACCAGTGGTTAGAGAGAAATGTCCTTAGGGAAAGAGAGAACGAAAGATGCTTCGAATATAGTGATCGCGTAGAGGCAGAGTAAATTGAGAAATGATAAAGATCACGATGAATAAAGGCTTCTTGACGAGGTGCGATGACGATTAAATCGGTCAAACGAAAGCGGTGCAAAGCGATTGCGGCTTTGCTTGTCACCTCTTTTATTCTTGTTGGCGAGGCTGCGCTAACTGTTGCTCAAGCGCAACAGTTTAGGCCAAATCGCAATACTCAACCGCAATTTAGGTATAACGGCGCTGAAAAAATCTGGTTCGCCACTACTAGACTGAATGAAAATAACTCAGTCTTAAAACCAATTTTTGCCGCTAAAAGACACTTGGATTTGGGGCTTGGATCGCTTGATTACGGCACGGCAGATGTGAGTAAACCAATGATGAATGGTACTCTTGCCACATCGGGCAACTGGTCTAATTTTCACACGCTCATGACCGGTACAGACGCCGGCTACTTAGCCGGTGGCGTGCGTTTGCAAATTCAAAACGATTCTAACTTCATTGATGTTATCTCGCGCTTTGATGGAACCATTATGGTTTTTGCACATGGTTATGACGAGAGTTTCAACAAATCCTTGCAAGACACAGCACTCATTTCAAGCGAACTGCAAGGGCAAATGCCTAGTCAACAAATTTTGCCTGTAGCATTTTCGTGGCCATCTTTTGATACCACTAAAGATTATGCTGCTGACGAAGCCAATCTCGAGTGGAGCAAGAAAAGTTTTACTTCTCTTGTTTCGCGCATTTTGGTGGCAAAGAAGCCCGAGACAAAACTTGTGATTGTCGGACACAGTATGGGATGTAGATTAGTTTTCGATTTGTTGAAATTGCCTGAGATCTATAAAAAACCATTGATAGAAAAAATTATTCTATCTTCTGCCGATTGTGATTTTTACCAGGCTTTGGACGATTTACCCGAGCTTGAGCAAATGGTCAAAGACAAGATTTATGTGCTTGTCTCGGAACGCGACGGACCACTTTTGACTTCGCAAGCCCTGCACAAGATGCCACGTTTGGGTAAACCAACCGATACTTATTCAAACGATTCGGGACTTGCAAGCAAACTTTCGGATGTGACTTCTAATCCGCTTCTAAAATCGCTTATAGCCAATGCAGGCTCTGTTCTACTACCGGCTCAAAATGTGCAGTCTCCAGAGCTTAGAAGCTGGCTTTCAGGCAGTTCTAGTTTGAGTCAGGAATTGGGTTTGAAAAGCGAATTTTATGACGTGAGCGATCTGGCTAATTTTCAGTCTGAGTTGGGGCACAGACTGTGTTGGCCGGTTATAGCCAGGCTTTTGACGCCAGATGCATCGCTTTCACCATTGTCTGTGGAGATTATTCATAAGATGCCCGAAAAGAATTATCTTGAGCAAACAGGCTCAAGACCAAGGGTTCTTTATCGTTTTCACAAAGTGAGTACTAACAGCTTTGGTTTGAAAAATTAGAGTATGAAATTGGTCAACTATTTTAAATAGTAAATTGATTTAAAAAACGGAAAAGCCAGGGTGTTACCCCTGACTCTCCCGATGACTCGCTCGGTTTTAATCCCGAGACGAAGCCGTACTCAGACTACCTGCTGCCCTTGGCCGGCACGACCTTGAGCTCGCCGCCCTCGATGATGCCCTGCAGCGGAACCTCGTCCCCGATCTTGGGGAAGAAGCGCTGCGACGAGGCGATCTCGACCACGGTTTTGTTCTTGGTGTGCAGCTCGACCTTGAAGGCCGTCTGCGTGGCGCCGACGACCGTGCCGGAGAGCTTGCCCTTGCGGTTGCCCACGAGGTCCTCGAGCAACTGCGCGTCCGCCCGCTTCTTGTCCTCGACCTGCTGGAACGAGCCTTGCAGGACGATGTCGAAGCGGTTCTCCTCGTTCTTGCGAGACCGGTCGGGCTCGCGAGCGACGATGAGTTCGACGTTGAGAACGTGCTCTTCGGACTGGAGCTTGTTGATGGTCTGGTCGCCGCCGGGCACGTTCGAGACGTGCACGAAGACGTTCCAGTCCTTCGCCGGTCCTTCGAGGACGTTCAGCCGGATGCCCTTCTCGGTGGTGTCGACGACCATCGCATCGACGAAGGTGCGCTTGCGCTCACCGGTCGATTCGTCGATCGCGTTCACCGTCTCGATGATGCGGCGTTCGGCCGGCTTGCGCGTGGAGACCCGACCCTGGACGCGACCATTGCGCTCCCAGATCTCGAGCACTTCGAGCTCGCCGACAGGCATGCCGACCGTGGCATTGGCGAGGAAGTTCTGCCGGTTGGTGTGGGTGCCGGCGGCGCAGTCGATGCGGTCGAGCTTCCAGGTGACGATGCCGCCGTTCGGAACCTCTTCGGTCGCCGGGACGGGGATGCGCAGGAGCGCGAAGAGCGCTTCCGTGACATTCGGGTTGTCGCGACGCGGCTGCGACTGGACCATGAAGATGGTCGAGCCCGCCGGGAGGATGTCGCCGACCTTGATGCCGCGGTAAGACTCGAGGGGAATCTTCGGCGCCTTGGGAGCCTGGGCCTTGGAGACGGAGGTTTCGGTGTTCGACATGTTGCAGTCCTTTCTGTGGATTGCTGCATTGCAGCCTTGAGTACTCGTCCACCTGGTTTGACCAGAGTGCCAGGACGAGCGGATTTGAGAGTTGACACGTCTCTCGGATGCACCAAACTTCAAGCAATCAAGTTCCTCACGCAACGCAAGAGCGTTGTGCACAACCTATGAGAGAGAGGTATGTAGCTTTGTTGTGAGGGTTTTTGTTCGCTTGAAGATTTACTGGTGATACATCGAACCTACTCCTGACAACCTGAGCGTTCAAAGTTAAATGTGGGGCTAGGCGCACATTAATCGACAATAAGAGCTAGCGCGGCTGTAACACCGTCTAATCTTCCTAGTCACTTGAATAACAGTGAGCTTATAAACAACAGTAGATGTTAAGAGATTAAATAAGCGCGCTAATTGTAAAGGAAGTAGCTTATCCTAGTTATTTTGTATTTTTGAAAATCAGATACACGGAGCTAAGAGAAGTTTCAGTGCATGCCAGTAATACTTGCTGAGAGCTTAGTACTAACTACGCTAATCTCTAAGTATTACTTGTTTCTTCACTCTATTTAAAAGCTCCAAAATTTAAACCAATGTTTTCTACCTAAGCTCTTCCGACGGTTCTTCAACCGCGGAAGTTAGTTCGAACCGTTCTCCAAACGGAGACAAGCAAAGAGTGAAAAAATGAAAGGCTTACAAATTCGTCGCAAGCCTCTGGCGCATCTCATGCGTGATACTGGCGACGATCAAGGTCCCAAGCTCAAACAAGTCCTGACTGCCAAAGACGTATTCTTCCATGGCGTTGCCGCAATCATCGGCGCCGGCATCTTCGTCTATCTCGGAGCTGGTGCTGGTCTTGCCGGTCCAGGCGTTATCCTGTCCTTTGCGGTGTGTGGCGTTGTCTGCACACTGGTGGGACTCGCTTTCGCCGAGCTGGCCTCGATGATCTCAGTTTCGGGCAGCGCCTACACCTACGCTTACGCATCAATTGACGAGCGCGCCGCCTGGGCAATCGGGTGGGACTTGTTGCTTGAATACTCTCTTGGCTCGGCTGCTGTCGCGGTCGGCTGGAGTGCATACCTGCAGCACATACTCACAGGCATGGGCTACACCTTGCCGGCTCACCTGGCGCAAGCGCCGGCGCACCTTCCCTGGTACGACATTGGCGTCACTGTCGCGCTCCTTTTCGGTGGCGCTGTTGCCCTGGCGTGGTCGTTCAGCGACAAGCACAAACATCCAGGCGCTTTGCGCGGGTTGGTTCTGTTTGCAGGTGGCGTTGCGTGCCTTGCCGGCTTGAAAGAGGCGGCAATGGTGGCAACTCAACTGCATTCGATCAACCTGCCGGCGTTCCTCATCATCTCGATCCTCAGTCTGTGTCTTTATCTTGGCGTTCATCACACTGCGCGCATGACTGAGATTTTCGTCTGGGTCAAGCTGGCGGTGATCGTCGTCTTTCTGGGGTGTGCAGTTTGGTTCGTCAAGCTCGATAACTTTTCGCCACTGTTGCCGATGGGCTTCTGGGGTGTGCTTGGCGGTGCTGGCATCGTCTTCTTCGCCTTCATCGGCTTCGATGCAGTAACGACTCTGGCTGAAGAGTGCAAGAATCCGCAGACCGACATGCCGCGTGGAGTGCTGGGCAGTCTCTGGGTTTGCACCGCTCTTTATATGGCAGTTGCTGCCGTTGGAGTTGGTGCCGTGCACTATTCGGGACTGATGAATGCCGCACCGATAGCCAGTGTGCTGAACGCCATTGGCTATAACAGCATTGTGCCCATGATATCTGTGGGTGCGCTTGCTGGTCTTACTTCGGTTCTGATTGTGTTGCTCTTCGGGCAATCGCGCATCATGATGCGCATGTCCAAAGACGGTCTGGTTAGTCCGGTGTTCGGAATCATCGGTCATAAGCGCCAGACGCCTCACTGGTCAATCCTGATCATGGGAACAGCAGCTTCGTTGGCGGCTGGTTTCATGGACATCAACGAATTGGCGCATTTGACCAACGTCGGCACGCTCGCCGCATTTGTGATTGTCTGCGTTGGTGTCATCTGGTTGCGCAAGCGTGAACCAAATGCGGTGCGCAAGTTCCGCTGCCCCGGCATGCCCTGGATTCCCGCTCTGGGAGCCCTGAGCTGTCTGGGTTTGATGTTCACCTTGCCTGCTGATTCGCAGATTCGATTCGTCATCTGGATGGCTGTCGGATTTGGAATTTATTACAGCTACGGCTACTGGCACAGCAAGGAGCGGCCGGTCAATTCGAATTAAGCTCTAGAAGCGGGGAAACACGTGAGAGTTCTTTTGAACTTTCCGTGTTTCCCTTTTTCTTTCATTACCGGGTTAATCATCACTTTTAAAATTCTAAAATTTGTCTTTTAAATACTATAATAAATAATAAGAACAATTCAAAAAAAGGCGCGGCTCTATTTTACTTCCTGGATTTGGCAAAGTACGCTGCGGGCTTTTTTAGTATTTCTTTGCGAGCATCTTCCTCGTGTTTGAAATGTAGATTCAACTCTTTCGTATAGTAGTAGTAGATAGAAAACGAAAGAAGCAGAGCTCAAGGATTTTAATCCTTGAAACTCCACTTCTCTCACGGAACTAACTACTCGGGAAGATGCAGGTTCCGCCCGTTCTTCTTGAGCTTCTTGAGGGCACTCACCTGAATCTGGCGAATGCGCTCACGAGATACGCCGTACTCGTTGGCCAGGTCTTCGAGGGTGAGTTCTTCACCGTCGTTGAGACCAAAGCGACCTTCGATCACGTGCCGCTCACGCTCGTCGAGAACCGAGAGTGCCTCCAGAAGAGTGCTCTGCGATTGCTCGCGAATGAGCACTTCATCGGGATTGACATAGGTCATGTCGACGAGAATATCGCCGAACTCGACGCTGTCTTCCGAATCGCTCACCGGGACGTTGATAGACACGGGTTCTTGCGCCCAAATGGAGAGTGCGCGAACCTTCTTGATTGGAAGTTCCATCAACTTCGCCACTTCGGTGTCGGTGACGGGTCGACCGCTTGCCGCGATCTTCGCGATGATTGCGTTCATCTTGCGAACATCGCGCGTAGCATTGGGAGACAGACGAACAACGCGTCCGTTGTCTTCCAGATACTTGCGAACGAACTGTGCAATCCACCAGCCGGCGTACGTGATGTAACGCGCGTTGTGGTGCTTGGTGAATTTGCGAGCCGCATGCATGAGAGCGAGATTGCCCTCCTGAATGAGGTCTTCGTGATAAGGCTTGCCAGCGTGCTTGCCGGTGACCTTGAGCACGTAGCGCAGATTGTTCGAAACGAGAGTGTTGACAGCTTTGTCGGCGGTAGCACCACCCTGTTCGATGGCGTCGCTCAAGTCGCACTCGTCCTGCCACGTGAGGATGCGGGAGCGCTTCACGAGCGCACGCACATCCTTCAGGTAGCTGGACACGGCGGACTTATCGTTACCGATGTCCTTCATGTCAGTTTCCTTTTCAGTTACGTGAGATTGATATCAGTACAAAATTCCTACCAGTGCTGCACCAAGCCAGGTGGCAAGGTTGGCAGCGATAAGAGCACGCATCCCCATCTTGAGCAGGTCAGCGCGACGCTCTGGAATGAGCATGGCAAGACCGCCTACGTTAATGGCGATGCTTGAGAAGTTACAGAAGCCGCACAGAGCAATGGTGGCAATCATTTGACCTTTGGGGGTCAGGGAGCCAGCCGAAATCTGTTTGGCAAGGTCGATGTACGCAACAAACTCATTGACCAGAATGCGGGTAGCCATCTCTCTGCCCACTTCGAGACAGTCGACCCAGGGTACGCCGATGAGCCACATCGCCGGAGCGAAGGGATATGCGAGCACGTCCTGGAGCTGAAGGTTGTAACCAAGCATACCGGTGATGCCACCAAAAATGGTGTTGAGGAAAGCGACCATTGCCACCGCCCCAAATACCATGATGATGACCACACCGCCGAGTTTGGCACCTTCAGTAGCGCCCTGGAGGAAAGCGTCGAATACGCTTAGGTAGGGGTCTTCCACCTCCATTTTGACCTGACGATTGATTGCTTCCTTGTCCTTTTCGGGACAAATGATTTTGGCCAATGTCAATCCTGCCGGAGCAGTCATGATACTTGCTGCAATTAACAGCGCAGCATTCATGCCCATGGAGACATAAACTACAAGCACTGTTCCGGCGATGGTAGACATGTTCGTCGTCATCATGGCGAAGAGTTCAGAGTTGGTGAGCCGCGATAAATACGGACGCACAACCAACTGGCTCTCGACTTGACCAAGGAAAACCGAGGCAGACGAAGAGAATGCCTCAGCGCCGCTTATGCCCATCGTTCGCTGCATACACCAGGCGAAGGCTTTGACCACAGGCTGAATGAGCTTGAGGTGAAATCCTATCGTCGTGAGGATATTGACGAAGACGATGGCGAAATAGACTTGGACTGCGAAAATCCACTTGCCAAACACGAGGTCGTTACCAAGAACGGCTTCAGCTCCTTTCTTGGAGCTCTCGAGTATTTTGTCGATTCCCCAGCCCATCGTTTCAAACGCTTGGGTGAACCAGGGGAGCCGCACTGCAAGCGCGATGACGAAGGTCAGAAGCGTTCCGGAAATGACCGCGCGCCATGAAATTGATTTGCGGTCATCCGACATCAGATAGGCGACGCCGAAAATCGTTACGATTCCCAGCACGCCGATATATTTGTCCATGAGAAGCCTTTCTGTAGAGGCTGGCGGAAAGGGCGAGAGCGTCCTTGTAAGAACAACTCCCGCCCCATCCTAGTTCAAACTAAGTCAGTCGGCTCGCCGATTAGGGCTTGGTGCCGACGACCACGGTCACCGCCTTGGAGAGGTCGAAGTACTTGCGGATAGCCGCGTCGACTTCAGCCTTCGTGACGGTGTCGTACTTGGTCTTCAGATCGTCGATGATCGAAACCGGCAGACCGAGCAAATTGAACGAAGAAAGAGTCTGCGCGATGCCGCGAGTGGACTCCATCCCGACGATTACCGATCCGTAGGCACGACCCTTCTCGGTGTTCAGTTCCTTGCCCTCGCTGACACCGGAGGCCAGATAGTCGGCCACGATGTCTTCGATGAGACCAAGCGCCTTATCGACGTTCTCCGGATTGACCGTGAGGTCGATGGTCCAGGGAGCGCCTGCAAGGGCCGGGTTGCCGAAGGAGCAATTGACGCCGTAGGTCAGGCCTTCCTTGACACGGATGACCTTGCCCAGGCGGTTGCCGATGGTGTCGAATCCCAGGGCGTTGTTCGCCAACCGGGCAGCGTAGAAGTCAGTGGCGAAGCGCGAGATATCCGCCGGCATGCCGACGATGATGGACACGCTCTTCTTGTCGGGCATCGGAACGTCGATGCGCCGAGCCTTGTCGACAACCTTGACGGTGGCCGGATTGATGGAAAGCGCGACGGCGTCCGGACCGGTCCAGCTCTTGAGCGCATCGGGGATGAGCTCCAGAACCTTGTCGGCATCGAAGTCGCCGGCGATGGTGATTGAAGTCGACTTGGGCGAGAAGTGCTTGGCGTAGAAAGCCTTGCAATCCGCCACGCTCATCAGAGGCAGCTCGGCGAGAAGCTCGTCGGTCGTCTTCTGGTAGAACGGGTTGCCCTTGTCGTAGAGTTCGCGGCTGAGGATGGCCGAGGCTTGCGCATCGGTATCGGCTGCCGAGCGTTGAATGCTCGAACCGAACATGGGCTTAATCATGTTCAGATCCGATTCGGCGAAGACCGGGTTCAGGAGCACTTCGGCGAGGATGCCGAGGAAGTCCTTGAGGTCGGTCGAAACGATGGTCGAGGTGCCGGCAATGCTGAGCATGTCCTGCGACACGCCAAAGTCGATGCCAGAACCCATTTCGTCCATGCGGTGAGCGAGCGCCTCTTTGCTGAGGTTCTTGCTGCCCATGGTGAGAAGCACGCCGACAGCGTTGGGCACGATTTCCTTGTCGTACTCAGCATAGGCGCTGCCAGCCTTGACCGAGGTGGAGACCGATACGGTCCCGGTGCCCGGTGCAGCCAGCGCTACGATGGTCAGCCCATTGGGCAGAACCGTACGCTTGACCCGCGAGGCGAGAGTGCCTTTCGGCTTCTCGGTCGCACCGCTGACGGTGGCGGACGCCGGCTTGATGCCAACACGTTTGGGCGTGGCGGTTTCCGCCTTTTTCTTGAGGCGCTTCTTGAGAGGGTTGAAAACGCCGACGGTGCGATTGCGCGCCTCGAAGTAGTGCTCGGCCGCGGCCTTCACATCTTCGGGGGTGACGGCGGCGAAAAGATCCTTGCTGTCGAGGAGCCACTGCCAATCGGCAACGGACTCAGCAGCGCAGAGGTAGGAAGCGAAGCCCTTCGAGCTGTCGCGGCTCAGGATGAAGCGCTTGCGGTCGGCAGCCTTGTGAGGAGCCATTTCCGCTTCGGTCACACCGTCGCGCGCGATGCGCTCAACCTCGAGCAAGAGGATCTTCTCCACCTCGGCGATGTCAACGCCGGGAGCGGCGGTGGCATTGAGCAGGAAGAGACCCGGGTCGCGCATGTCGGGGTTGGACGCCCCGCAAGTGACCGCCTTGCCGGTCTCGATCAGCGCCTTGTAGAGGCGGCTGTTCGGGTCGCCAGCGTTGCCCAGGATGCCCGAGAGCATATTGAGAGCAGCGTTGTCCTGGTGACGAGCTTCAGGAATGCGGTGACCCAGCCAAACCTGCGGTGTCGAAGGATGGACGCGTTCGATCAGGTAACGACGCTCGCCTTCCTGCGTCTCCTCGGAGGTGTAGACCTCGGGGATGGGCTTGGGCGAACGCGAGATCTTCCCGAACTCGGCGCGAACATCCGTGAGCAGTTCGTCCGCGGTGCAGTCGCCGACCACGATGAGGGTGGCGTTGTTCGGCCAGTAGTAGGTGTCGTAGAACTCCTTCATGCGCTCGAGCGGAACGCCTTCGATGTCCGACGTCCAGCCGATCACCGGGTGGTGATACGGATGCATGTGGAACGCGTTGCGCCACATGTTCTGGTACATGATGCCGGTGATGTTGCCGTCGTTCTTCTCGAGTTCGTTGCGAACGACGGTCATCTCGGAGTCACGGTCGTCCTTGCGCAGGCGCAGGTTGCGCATGCGGTCGGCTTCCAGGGCAATGAGATCACGACGATTGTCGCGATGAGCGGTCTCGAAGTAGTTGGTGCGGTCCATTGCCGTGGTGGCATTGAACGCTGCACCCATCGGAGCCAGGATGTCGGTGACGCCGGTGCCGTCTTGCGGGTTGCGCTTGGCGGTGCCCTTGAACATCATGTGTTCGAGGAAGTGGGTCGAGCCGGTGTAGCCGACAGCTTCGTTGCGAGAGCCGATTTTGTAAACAATCAAAGTCGTCACGATCGGAACGCTGTGGTTCTCGACGTGCAGCACCTTCAGGCCGTTACGCTTGAAGACATATTCAACGATTCCGTCGCGTTCAGCGACCTTCTCGAATCCACGCTGGCGAATCGCCTTGAGTGAAAGTTTCATTTGTGTTCTCCCTTGTAGGGGTGATGCGATACATAACCTGGTCGTCTTGAACGACTGAGCTATGCGGTTTGGATAGAGATATAAAGAGGCTTTGAGCCGAAATTACCCGAAACTTAGTGGGTGAGAAAGATGTCTTAAACCTAGGATTTCAAGTAGCGCCCGAACAAATTAAGAAAAGCACTGAAAAGTGTCTTGCTTAAAAAGAACTCAGCTACACAAGGTTTTCATGAGCAATCACAAAGACATAGGCAAGTAACTGTTCTTGCTCCAAAAGCTTAAAAATCGTCATACCGAGGCTTATTTAGTCTCTATAACAACCATGTTGAAAGTTAGCGTAGATACGATAATCTATACAGATTATAAAAAGCGCATATTTAGCCTTGATGCTTTTTCGCTAACTGGAATTCCTGGAGCTTATCTCAAATGAAATTACGTCCTCTATTTGCATTTCTTTTGCTGCCTTGTTTTTTGGCAACGCTCACTGGATGCGAAGCACCATCGCGAACCAATATGAAGTCAGAATTCGTTGAAGTGGCAACCGATCTGAATTCGAGCGGCGTGATATCTAAAAATGAAAAGCCGGTTCTGGTTGATTTTTATTCCTCGACTAGCGGACATTGTGAATCAGTGTCGGCCATAGTTGATGAGCTAGCAAAGAAATACCACGACAAAATGAAATTCGTTAGAGTAAATGGCGATGAAAATCCCAGTTTGACCAAAACCTATCAGGTTGATAGTTACCCAACTTTGCGCGTATTTTCACCAAAAAACAAAGTAATCATGCCGCTTTTGGGTCTACGCGATAAAATGCAAGTAGAAGATTATATCAAAAAAGCGCTACTTACTTTAGAGCAATAATGATACTACCGCTGGAGCAGAAGTGATTCTCTCGCTTTGTCTTTAAGCAGATATTCTCTGGCTTCGCCTACAACGTAAATTGAGCCGGTGATGCAAATTACTTCACCGTTGCGGGCTAATTTTTTCGCTTGTTCGATACCATCTGTGACACTATCACTCAAAATAATTTTAGCTTCGTTGCTTTGCAAGGTACTTACCACATCAGCAATTTCGCTTGGAGCAAATGATCGTGGATTTTTTGATTTGGTAGTAACGCACAAACGGCAGAGTGGATTCAATTCTTTCCAGACTGCGCTTACATTCTTGTCTGCACTTAATCCTAAGACGAATATACATGACTCTACTCCTAGTGCGCTCTTTAATGTGAGAGCAAGAGCTTGAGCTGATTCGTGATTGTGAGCACTGTCCGCCACAATCACTGGGCTATTTTCTCTGCCAGGTTCGCCAGACAAAATCTCAAAACGACCGGGTACAAAAGTCTTTTTCAAACCGTTGGCGATATGTTCTGCTGTAATTGGGTGTCCTTGCTCAGACAGAGCAAAAGCGGCAGCCGCAGCGGTGGAAGCATTTGTTACCTGATGCGAGCCAAGTAGAGGCGTAAAGAATTCGTGACTACCAACAGGTGATTCCATCAAGAATGTTTGACCGTTGAGGTCGAAATTGGTAATTCTTGTTTTGTATGCTTTGGCTACATCAATAAAATTGGCTTGCACCTCACGACAACGCCGTCCAATAGCTGTTTTAGCTCCGGAATCTTTTTGCAAAGACATGACGGCTGTGCATTTGGGAACGATTATTCCGGCTTTGTTGGCTGCGATTTCAGTCTGGGTAGAGCCAAGCACCTCAACGTGTTCGAGACTGATTGGGGTGATTATTGCCAATTCCTTGCTTGAAAAAACATTGGTTACGTCGTAGCGACCACCAAGGCCGACTTCGACTATCTGCCAATCTACTTTTGGTTGAGCATTGGCAGTAAGGTGGAAAAATAATGCGGTCAGTAAACCAAAAGTGGCAAGCGATCCGTTTCCAGCGGCTTTTTCTGCTTCGAAAATTGGCTTGAGCTGTGCGATTCCCTTGGCGAATAATTCTTCCGAAACTGGAACGCCACCAATGGCGATGCGTTCTCTGTAATCATGAAAATGAGGACTGGTAAAAGTGGAGGTTTTTAAACCAGCTTCTTCCAGAATGTTGGTGATCATGACAGTCGTGCTGCCCTTGCCTTTAGACCCGGCGATGTGGACAGTGTTTCTACCGATATGAGGATTTCCCATTCGCTCTAAGAGCGACATCATGGAAGGCAAACCCATAGTTGGGCCGCGAGCACCAAAAGTGGCTCTTTCCATGTCAGGAAATGATTGAATGTAGTCAATAGCTTCCTGGAAATTCATAAGATTCGCTGCAAATAATCTATCTTCTGTTTCATGTGCTTGAAAACGCACTAAGCGATTTCATAGTCTTGATGAATTCTACATGTTTATAGCTTTCTTCACCTCTCTTTTCTTCCCCAGAACCCCAAATTAGTTTCTATCTCTTAGTTTCACCCCTGCTAGTCGAGCAGCCGATATTGCATATCTGGCAATTAAGTCCCGCTTGACTAGTGGCTTTGCAACCCTGAAACCCCAAAACCCCATAACCAGAAAGTTCCACTATGAAAATCCCGCGATTCTTAACTGGATTCGCTCGTTCTCTGGTTTTTCTGTTCCGTCGCCCAATCTATGTCACCCTAATGGGCGGACCTGGTGCGGGTAAAGGAACTGTGGCGCAGACTCTCGCTCCTGAGCTAGGTCTTGCCCATCTGTCGACCGGTGCCTTGATGCGTCGCGAAGTCGCGCAAAAGACACCGCTTGGTCAGAGCATCGAAAAAATTATGAAAGCGGGCAAGCTCGTCCCGGACGAGATTGTTTTCAAGCTTCTTGAACAAGAGCTCGAGCGACCCGCCAATTGGCGTGGTGCAATCCTAGATGGATTCCCTCGTACAAGGGCACAAGCCGAATGGCTTTCGTCCCTGTTTGGCAAGTGGCACACTAGGCTCACGGTCGCAATTCAGCTTGAAGTGAGTGAAGCGGACATTATCGAACGACTTTCAGGTCGTCGAGTCTGCTCGAACACTTCTTGCAGCACTACTTACCATGTCAAATTTAACCCTCCCAAGACCGAGGGTGTTTGCGACAAGTGCCAGAGCGCCCTTGCTCAACGTGCCGACGATAAGCCAGAAGTAGTGCTTGCTCGGTTGGTCGAGTATCGTGCCGCCCAGGCTCCCATTCTTGAGTTTTACAAGATAGTAGGCGGGCTGTGGACCATTCACACCACCAATGCCAATACGCCGGCACAAGTACTGGCCAACGTGAAGTCGGCAGTGCTTGCAAGCGCCAACCGATAGTTCTTATCGGATTCGACATTGACGCTGTAGCGGGAGAGGTAGCTCTAACAGGGCTCCTCTCCCAACTATGCGAGAATCTTTGCATGCGTTTAATCTTTAAATCTTTAGTTAGCGTAGCTAGTATAAGAACTTAATAGAACAGTTATCTCTCTACTCTTTTCTTACTTTTTGGCACTTTTTTAGCTTTAACTCTTTGAGTTTCAAACTTTGGGTTCAATCTTCTTTTTAAAAGCTTTTTGCTCGATTGGAATATTTCGGTGGCGATGAACTCTTTTCGACTGTGGATGGTAATTTCCAATCGGATTTCAGGTTGGAGAAGTCCATTCTTGCTGTCGTTCTGCCGCAGGAGGTCACCTGGCAGTTGGCACGGGATCGACGCGCGCTTTTAGAATCGGCTGGTTTCCATCACCTGAAAACCAGGACGGTACGCAGGATTTTGCGTTGTAACTGAAACGAAGAGGGAAGATAAATCCCCATTTGAAGAAGCACTTGCTCCTTCACTTTTTCAAATTGATCTACTGTGAAATTTAGTAAGAAGTTTTTTTTCTAGCGGGCACATTTAAAATGGAGGATAAATGCAACATCAAATAGTCATAACCTTAAACCCGGAAGAGTATAGAGAAATTCAGCGCCTGGCTAAAATGGCGGGCACCACATCTATAGGACAATTTCTCCATACGCGCTTGCTCACCTTTCTTGGTATGCGCAATTCCAACCGAAGACTTGAAACCACATACGATACCGAACACACAGTAGATTTAACTCAACTTGGTGACACCATAACTCGGATGCATAAAGAGTTAAAACAGCTTTTGGAAACTGGGGAAATTAGTGGCTACGTGATGGGAACCGCACCGGTAGAAGATATGCGGGACGATTTCATTTCATTTAAATTCGAAACCATTTTGCAAAATGACTACAATGCAACGCCATCACAACCAGTTTATTTATCGGCTGAGACTGTTTTCAATCAGTTGGGAATGACTTTGCCATCTTCATCTTCGTCTTCAGATCAAGCTGAAGAACTCACGCTTGATTCACTGCCACCACCACCTCTGGTAGCTCAAACTTCCTTACCAACGCCGATTCCTGCATCAAGTTCAACATCATTCTTTGAATCAGTTCCTGTCTCTGAATCAGTCCCAGTTCCTGTTCTAGATTCAGTTTCAGTGCAATCTGCAACTCCCGAACCAGAAGCCCAACCAAAAAAAGAAATTACAGATGAACCGCAAATTCAACCAAAAGAGCGAAAAGTCGACTTTAGAGTCAAGCCTCAAACTGCCGAAGAAGCAATTCAAGCTGCAAAAAGCATTGAAGACGAATTAGAACGTTTGGCAGATCAAGCATTTGCTCAGGCTCCATTATCTGGCGCATCGCCGATTCCAGACACTCAAATTGAACCACTTGCAGCAGACGATCCGCTGGTCGATATTTTGGACGAAGGTCTGGTAAAAATCCTGGAGGAGAAAACTGCTAGTAAGATCACTTCAGATTTTGTCAAACCAAAATTAAAAGAAATGCCCGAGCAAAAAGCTAAAGAACCAGAAGCAGAGCAAGAGTCCGATACAGACGAGGATACGCCCTCTCAACCGAGCGGTTTTGGTCCTCCTCCAAAGAAAAGAAAAAAGTGAGAAATTGTGCTTTCTACGTAGTGCAGGATAGAAATACGACGACACAACGGACGATTTTCGTGGTATTTAAAGAAAGGGACGAGCGAAAAAAGGATCGTTGCTATGGGCAATAGTGAAGAAAAAAGCAGCTCGTCAGACAGCTCTGATTGCAATGCAAATAGCGAAAAAGAGACCCAGATTACACAAGGCACCCCAGTTACTGAAGGCGAAGAAGCGGCAATTCCAATGTTAGATTTAGACTGGACACTAGAGGGACTGAGCCAAGATCCCGCTAAAGGCATTGAAGAAGCCCTAGCTGAAAATATTGCTTTAATGGAAGAACAGACCAGACGTCTTATTGAGTTTGGCACTGTTGAAGACATAATGCGCGCGCTCGACTATAACCACAAACAAATGCAGGCCATTCAACTACATATCCAGAGTTTGGCGGAAGAAATCCAGACCGGAGCTTAGACTTAAATATAACCCAACGCTGATTGCGAATTTGTTGGTGGCAAAATGCGCAATCTTCTCATGGGTTCGTCGCCTATGCTGCGGCTGCTCAAGTTGAATCGCTCGACCAATTGGTGTTGCAATCTGCGGATGTAGGCGCGTCTTGGCGATAACTCCATTGGTTCAAGTCGGTCCATTACCCGGGTAATGGCTTGTCTTGCCTCTTCCAGAGCCAGTTCTGTTTCGTCGATGTCGTTTTCGATGTCGACTGAACCAATTTCGGGCGCCAGGTGCAAGGCTTCTTGAAGCACTTTCTGAATCTGAGGAAGGTTATTGCTTTTGGCTACGTACACTGGAATTTTGCGTGCTTCAGCGAGAGAATAAATCTTTGCTCCAGCGCGAGCGTAACTTTTAAGTGCCAAAATTGCATCTGCTTCGTCGATTGATTTAACCACTTCGACTGGTATCTGAAGTGTCTTTACCACCCGCTCAAGCAGTCCTTTACTGACGGCATAAGGATAAACTTTCAAGTAGTTATCGTTTCCATATTCCATCATGTTCGGGTTTTGTGGGCTGTTCATCGCCATGTTCATAATCATGTTGCTTTGATCGCCTGAAGATGTCGCTGAAGCAAAAGCAGCATCAGCAGCCAGTTTAACAGTTTCTGGTACTGGAACGACAGAAACTTCGCCAGTTTGATCGTCGCGACGTCTGATTTCGGGATGAATCTTCCAGCCTCGAAGGAGTTGGTCTACGGCTTCTCCGACATTGCGGTGAACGGCTAATGTTTGTTTATCTAGAATTTCTATACAAACATCGAAAGTGGGTTCTGATGCGCGTTCTAATACGGTCTTTTGCGAGCCGCGTCTTCTTGCTTCATCATCGCCAAGTGTAACTGTTTCGATTCCACCTATGAGGTCGACTAGTACTGGGTTTCGAAGAAGGTTTTCTAGCGAGTTACCATGGGCGGTGCCTATTAGCATCACTCCACGCTCGGCTATAGTCCGCGCAGCTTGTGCTTCTTGTTCGGTTCCGATTTCGTCGATGATAATTACTTCGGGAGTGTGGTTTTCCACCGCTTCAATCATCACAGCGTGCTGCTTGTCGGGATGTGGTACTTGCATACGTCTTGAACGGCCAATTGCAGCGTGGGGCACATCACCATCACCCGCAATTTCATTGGAGGTGTCTATGACAATTACTCGTTTGCCTAGCTCATCAGCTAGAACCCGAGCCATTTCGCGAAGTTTTGTGGTTTTACCGACTCCTGGGGGTCCTAGAAACAAAATTGATTTGTTTGCTTCTACTAGGTCTCTAATAATTTTGATAGTACCTGAGATGGCTCTGCCTACGCGACATGTAAGACCGATGATCTTCCCTGATCTATTTCTTAAGCATGAAATTCTATGTAATGCACGGTTAATGCCGGCTCTGTTGTCGCCCGAAAACTCGCCCAGCATCGCTACTGCGGCTTCAAGATCTTCTTGAGTGGTCGGGGTTTCGGCTAAAATTACAGCAGTTCTATCCTGGTAACGTGCTTCGGGGAAGCGCCCTAGATCTAGAACTACTTCATAAAGTCCATTTAAATCCGCTTCCAATTGCTCTTTTATTTCGGCAGGAAAAATATTGAGGAAGCTGGCCATTTCTTCGGCAGGTTGCATTTTTGTCATCGAGTATCTCCGTTCGTGACGTGATGAAAACAAAGGAAGCTATTTTTCTACAACGACTTTAACCCCGCTAGTCATGTGTTTCTCCAGGTTTTTAACAAAGCTTGAATCAATTCTGGCGCCCGGGACGCACAGTGGAAAACCGGGAGGGCAAGGCGCTATACATTCAGCGGCTACTCTGCCGGCGGATGCATTTGCTGATACCACTTCTAGTGGCATGTACAAAACATCTCTGGGAGAAAAAACTTGTTCAGGAATTTGGGGGCACATCACAGAAATCGGCTCCATTTCTTCTTTTTTCATTTTGAAGAGTTCTAGTGCTGACAAGAGTGAATCGACATGCTCGGCAGTTGAACCTATTCCGAACATTAGAAGACAACCCGCTCCTAGATTGGTTTCAGGAAAGACACCATGTGCTTCAAGAAAATTTTTGAGTCCTGCTGGGCGTACTAACATATGCCATGGATCTGTTCTGTAGCTTCCTCTCCATACTGCAAATCCGTCGCGCTCACGTTTTTCAAAAAAATGACGCACAATTTGTGTTAAGTTTGAAACACGCTCTACGAGAGAAATTCCGGCTGCTTCTAATTGTGTGGTTGTGTGATCTATCGATGTCAAAAATAAATAACTGGGGCTCGAAGTGCTGATGAGACGCATTTGCAAGCGAACATCTTCAGCCTCTATCAAAGAAGTGGAAGAGACATGCACCACTCCAGTTTGAGTGAGAGCCGATAGTGTCTTGTGCCACGACTGAACAGAGATGTCGGCGCCAGATAATATTGCCGAAGTTTTGAAAAGATGAGCTCCGTGTGCTTCGTCTGCAATGAGTGGAATATTTTGGGCATGGCAAAAACGGGCTATGGATCTTACATCTGAGACATCGCCAGAGTAATTGGGCGAGACAACTAACACGCATGCTATATCTTCTGGATTCTCGTTCTTTAACACGGTGTCTATGTTTTCGGGTGGAACGTGGGTGAAAATACCCCATTCTTCATTCCAATTTGGTTTGTAAAAAACAGGAGTCAGACCACTGAGGGTCAAGGCATTAATAGCTGCTCGATGGCAATTTAGAGGCAAAACAACTTTGTGATTGCCAAGCCCTTTTCTTTGTTTTGCCGCTAAGATAGCTGCGATTAAGCCAGCCGAGGCGCCATTAACCGAAACAATACTTTGAGAGCAAGAATAAAATTCGGCGATGCGTTTTTCTAAATCGAGAAGTGTTCCGCTTGGTCTTGCCAGTTCATCCAACCCTGGAAGTTCAGTCATGTCCAGATTGAGCGCTGGAGGCAAAGTAATTTCAGAATTATTTTTGTGACCAGGAGTGTGAAAGGAGGCGACTTCTCTTTTCAAATGGTCTTTGACAGATTTTGCAAAAAGACTGCCGGCTAAAACGCCTGTTTTTATTGCGTTGGTTGAGTTCGGCTTTTTGTTTTGGGTCCGGGTGAACTGGGTCAATGACTATCTCCAGGACTGCTCAATGTGAGTATAGCACGCAGTTTATCAGTCATTAACTCCTAGTGCAGCTATACAAGTAGTGATGGTAACTGCATATGCAAGTGTTCATATAAAACTGGTTTTGTCATGATGCTGACGAATATGCATTCTTCTTTGTTTAATGTTACAGGTTAGCGCAAGCTCACATAGCCGCTATGCCAGACTGGGATTGTTATTGCGAACAAAACCTAGCTCAGCCGCGCTAGATTAATTACATTCGGTTAATGTACCTGTTTAAGCCTAATTCAATGACTTTAAAACTCTATCTTTATAGCAAGTCGCCGGCTGAAAGTGCCAATTTGTCGGCGATTCGGGACCTGGGCATGCGTTTAATGTTTGTGCTTGCGCAGGTGCGTGAGTGTTTTCAAGCCTTATATAAGAGCCTTGCTTCAGACATTACGCATGGCTAATGTGGAGTTATCTATCAACCACCAATTCTTGGACGTAAAAACAGCTAACCCAGCACAGTAGCCATCAACAACACAGAGAACCCAGAGACGTCAGTCTTTGGATGTTGACCTACCGCCGCTGAGTGCCTCAACGCTGTTCTGCGCCCAAGTTTAGCCTGCCGTTCTATCGCCTTTAACCAAGGTGTGGGGCGGCTTTTCGTTCAACATCCACTCAGGAGTGACTATGAAGTACAAGCTTCTTCAAGCCGACGCGTTTTTCACGCTCTTCGCAGCGCTGTTTTTCGACCCGGTTTTCCGTCTCCAGAACATCCTCGGGCATCAGCTCAACGACAAACAGGCAATCGGCGTCGACCCCGACAACGATTTCTTGCGAGCCTGCCTGACGACCAACATCGACGACCCCAAGGACTTCGCCAGCCACATCGCCAAGCGATTTGGTCTGGATGACGTCAACTCGGAGCAGCTCTTGCAGTTCGAAACTCTTCTCGAGTGCGAACGTGCAAGCGTGGCTCAGTACTGGGACGTCGAACCGGCCATGCGGAAGCTGCGCGATGCTGGCTTCATTCTGTGCGTGAACAGCAATCTCTGGCCGTTCGCTGCAGACCACATCTTCAACCGCCACGGTCTGGCGAGGCTCTTCGACGAGGACGGACTGGTTCTGTCCTACAAGGAGGGTCTCAAGAAGGACGATTCCGACATCTATCTCGTGGCGCCCAAACGCTTCGGGATCGCGCCTGAGGAAACCGTTTTTGTGGGCGACAGCCTGCAGAACGACTGCCTCGGTCCGATGATGCACGGCATCAAGCCCTTCCTCCTCGACCGCGCCGGCGGCTTTGAAGGCAAGAGCATTCCCGATGGGGTCACCCGCGTACGGAATCTCATGCAAATGACTGAAATCCTGTTGAACTGACGAGGGGCGACCCAAGCCAATTCGCAGGTAGCTTTTCCGGCGCAGTGTCGGGGAAGTCTGACTGACTCCTATCACAGCCGGGTGTCCGAATTCCCAATGACGGGATGGACGCTGTACCTGGCACAGACGAAAGGAAATCACTATGAGTTTTGTCTCGAAAATCGTGGGCGTCTTCCTGCCCTACGTTGTAGCAGCCTTCATCGGCGCGAACCGCTTGCGGGCCGTGCTCAAGATGCTGCCGTGTCACTTCATAGTCGAAGAGCTTCAAAAGAAGTTCCAGACGACGTTCAGCGGAAAGAGCGATCTGCCGCTGCACATGGTGACTGACCTCGGTACTGGATTCATCGCTCTGATCATGCTTTGCGACCGTCTCACAACGGCCGCCGGCACTGAAAGGTTGCGGGCTATGCTTGGTCTCCCCCGGCACGTGCGGATCTCAACCGCCGGGCTCAAGGACCGCTGGGCATGGACGTCGCAGCTCGTCGTAATCCCCTACAAGGACATGGAGAAGCTGAAGCGGATCCTGGCCGCGCAGGGAACGTTCGAAGAAGCTATGCGTCGTCACGGCGTTTTCTTCAAAGACCCGCACTCGGTGAAAGGACACCTGGGCAAGGGTCACCTCGAAGGTAACCGCTTCACCATCAAGGTCGTCGTCGACGGCGCCCCCAAGGACGTCCTCCAGAACTACATGGAGGCGGCCATGGAAAAGGCTCGCTCGATGAAGGACACTACGGCCCTCGCCAATGTCGCCAAGGCAATGAATCTCGCCAGCGGTGACATCCTGGTGCCTAATGCGTATGGAAATCAACGCAAAGGTGCCCGCCAGAACCTCGACAAGATCGGAGAGATTCTGGTGAACTTCGGTGCAGAAGCCGCGTTCAAGGAGTTCCTGCTCGCTACCACGAGCAACGAGGGACACCGGGCTCGCGACCTGCGCAAGGCGATGGCTGTCGAGTGGAACGAGGCCGAAGAAGTCATCGCTGCCCAGCGGCGAGCGGCTTTGGAGGCTGGAGACCCCGCAGAGATCGAGCGCACCTCCAAGCTCTCGGTCATCAAAATGCGGATGCACCTCCAGGGCATGCTCGAAGTTCTCGAGAAGCCCGATCGTTTCGCCAACAACCGGCCGGCGTACGAGGTGTGCAACATGGTCTACGAGTGGAAGCTCGTGCGTGCCATGTTTGTGCATCTCGATTACGAAACAGTGCTTCGCGATCAAGAAGTGAAGGACGACGTCTCGCTGTGGTTCGGTGCTTACCAGGGCTATTTCTTCAATCAGCTCCAGGCTAAGACCCAGACCGGCGAACTTCATCTCGAGACGATGATGCAGGAAACGGCGAAGGTGATCGACTCGATCGTCGACGCCAACACGGATCCTCGCGTCGACAAGAGAAGGCTGAAGGATAGCTTTGCGCGAAACCTCCAGCTCATGGAAGTGCCACTATTCTCTTGCGAGCCTGTGGCGATGTGGTTCTACCAGCAGTTCCTGCCGGAAGCGATTCCGACGCAGATCGACCCGCTGGTTCGCGAACTGTTCATGGGACCCGGAAGCAACAACAAGGGTCCGTGGCGTCCGCCGTACGTGGTGCCGAAAGGTCTCGAGTGGTTCTGCGAGGCAGGTGAAGTGAATTTCCGCTTCACTCTGCGCAGCGGTGCCTATGCCACCACGTTCCTGGGCTCGCTCTTCAACTTGGTGGAAGCCAAGAAAGAGAGCAAGAACCAGAACAAGAAGAAGTGGAGCCGCAGGTGATAAACCTGTAGGCAGTTTCCACCGGCAATTATGGACACGAGCGTGCTTGTGACCTAGATTGTCGTACCCCCAGAGCGCAAGGTACCTTCTTCCCACAAGGGAGAAGGTATTTTTGCGCTTTGGTTTTTTACCTGATATTACTATAAGATATAATATTAACGAGATTTGTAAAAACAGAGTGATCTCGCGCTTTAACACGAAGACCACTCTGCTCAAATTCAGTTGTTCGGTTCACTTCAGATTGAAAACGAATTCAACCTTGTCGATGACGGCCGATTCAGGATGCGTTTTGTATCGAACAGCATCCTTGGCGCTCAAAAGGAAAGCGCGAAAGTCTGATGCGTTGCGTCCTGATGGAACGCCAAAATAGACTTTGTCGTCGCCTTCGAACATGATGACCGCCATTGTCTCACCGTTCTTGGTGATGTTGGCAGCTCGTTTGACCGTAGCCGGTTTCAACCCGTCTTTATTCGGAGTTGGAGCCTTGGTGGACACGAGGTCCTCCTTTAGTTTGAATGGTGGAGATGGCACCATTTATAGTGGCGCCATCTCCGGTTGTGTTCAGAGCTGAATCAGTCCTGACGGTAGTTGGTGCCGGAGGCAGCCATCTCCTTCAAAGACTTGCACGGCTTGTAGTTCTCGCCGCGCACGCGAGCCAGGTAGTCGAGCTTCTGCACGACAAGCGGCAGACCCTCGCTATCGGCATAGCGCAGCACACCGCCCTTGAAGGGGGGGAAGCCGCAGCCGAAGACCATCGCCAAATCGAGCTGCGAGCTCGAGTCGACGACGCCTTCTTCCATGACCCGAGCCGCTTCTGCGACCATGATCAGGAAGAGACGGTCCTGGATTTCGTCCGACGACTTCTTGCAGGGCTTGGAATACGCTGCAAGCATCTCGAGCACCTCGGGGTTGTAGACCGGGAGCTTCTTCTTTTTCTTGAAGGGTCCCCATCCGCTGGTCTGAACGGTGAACTTGCGCTCGCCGTCCTCGCCGTAGAGGAAGATTCCCTTGCCGCCCTTCTTGCCGAGCAACTTCGATTTCTCGAAATCGCCAAGCACCGCAGGCGGTGCCATGCGATCGCCAAGCGATCCGTGCAGCGAACGAGTGACGTGCGCTGCGATGTCCAGCCCGACCTCGTCGCACAGGGTGAACGGACCCATGGGCATGCCGAAGTCGCGCGCTGCCTTCTCGATGTCTTCCATCGGAACGCCTTCCATTGCCATCACGAAGCCTTCGCGCATCATCGGAACCAGGATGCGGTTCACCACGATGCTCGGTGCGTCATTGGCGACGACGGTCGTCTTGCCGAGCTTCATGGCGAAGCTCTGAGCAATGGCGATGGTATCGTCGGAGGTGGAGGAGCTTTTGACGATTTCGACCAGAGGCATCTTGTGCACCGGGTTGAAGAAGTGGATGCCAACCATGCGCGACTCGTCACGCCCGCCTTCGCCAATCTGCTTGATCAGCAGCGACGAAGTGTTGGACGCAAAGACGAAGTCTTTGGCGATGGCCTTTTCCAGTTCTGCGCGCACGATGCGCTTCACCTTCATGCTCTCGACCACAGCCTCAATCACGAGGTCGCAGTCGGACATGTCGGTGTAGACCAGAGTCGGTTTGATCGAAGCCAGCATCTGGTTTGCCGTCGAACGATCGAGCTTGCGCTTCTTGACCAGGTCGTTGAAGAGGTCCTTGATGACCGCCATTCCCTTGTCGAGTGCGCCCTGGTCGATGTCCTTCAGCACCACCGTGTAGCCCTTGAATGCCGCAGCCTGAGCCATGCCCGCACCCATGACGCCAGCACCGACGATACCGACGGTTTTGACATCAATGGAGGGCTTTGCGCTCGACGGCGCCTTCTTGGACTCGGTCTGGGCAAAGAAGAGCCCGACCAGAGACTTCGAAATGTCGGTCACCGCAAGCTTGGCAAACGTGCGCGATTCCAGCTCCGCCGCCTTGTCAGCCGGCAGAGTGTAGGACTTCATCACCACGTCGAGCGCGGCGAGTGGTGCCGGATACTTGCCCTTGGTGGCAGCCATGACGGCGTTGCGTGCACCATAAGCGAAAAGCTTGCGCCCCAGCTTGGTGTCTTCCAGAGCCCACTGCTTCCATCCCTTCTTCAGGTTGGCGCGCTTGGGATTGCGCTTGAGGAGGATTTCCTCCGCCCGCGCAAGAGCCAATGTGGGAGCGACGATCTCGTCGACGAAGCCGAGCTTGTAGGCCTTTATGGCATCCAAGTTCTTGCCGGTCGAAATCATCTCGAAGGCGTTCTGCAGACCGATGAGCTTGCGCAAACCGGTGGTGCCGCCCCAACCCGGAATGAATCCGAGCTGTACTTCGGGAACGCCGATCTGCGTTTTCGGATCGCTCACGGCGACGCGATACTTGCAGGCCAGCGCCAGTTCGGTGAAGCCACCAAGGCAGGTGCCATTGATGACCGCGATCGAATTCAGTTTGGACAGGCGCGCAAAGAGCGCCTTGCCCGCCTGAGTCGCTTCGAAAATCTTGTAAGACGTCTGCTTCTGCAGAGTCTTGATCTCTTCGACGTCCGCGCCGGCACCGAACGAATCCGGCTTGCCGACGACGATTACGCCGCGGAGAAATTCTTGAAGTTCGAGCGCCTTGAGCGCTTCGTCGAGTCCTTCCATCACTTCGACACCGAGCACGTTGAGCTTCTTGCCCGGTAGGTCGATGGTGAGAACGGCTACGCCCGATGGGAGTAACTTGAGAGATACTGCTTTAGACATTGTTGTCCTTCGCTTTCTGCTGGAGTTACTGCCGCTCGACCAGGGTCGCGATGCCCATGCCGCCGCCGACACAGAGTGCCGCGATGCCGCGCTTGAGATTGCGTTTGCCCAGTTCGATGGCGAGAGTGTGAACGACGCGAGCACCGCTCATGCCGATGGGATGACCCAGGGCAATGGCGCCGCCATTGACGTTCAGCTTGTTGATGTCAATTCCGAGCAGCTTGACGCAAGCCAAGGTCTGCGCGGCAAATGCCTCGTTGATTTCGATCAGGTCGATATCGGCGAGGGTCAAATTGTTGTCAGCCAGCAGCTTTTCGATAGCCGCCACGGGACCGATGCCCATCTGCTCGTGGTCGACACCAGCAACGCACCAGTCCTTGATCTCAGCCAGAGGCTGCAAGTTGTGGGCGGCGACTGCGTCCTCAGAAGCGAGAATGAGCGAGCACGCGGCATCGTTGATGCCAGAGGTGTTGCCCGCCGTGATGGAGGTCATGCCGTACACCGGCTTGAGCTTGGCGAGAGCTTCAATGCTCGTCTTCTTGTACGGATGTTCGTCGTGGACGAAGAAGCCGCGGCTGGTCAGGACCGGGTCGATCTCTTCTGCGAAACGACCTTCGGCGATAGCCTTGGCCGCAAGCTTCTGAGAACGAAGCGCATAAGCGTCGGCTTCCTCACGACTGATGCCGTAAGTGTCAGCCAGACGCTGAGCCGTCTTCGCCATGAACACGGTCTTGGTGTCTTTGCGCAGAGCCGCCGGTGCGATGCCGTTGTCCGCCATCGCGAAGAAGGTCGGATACGGACCGAACTTGGTCCAAGAGAAAAGCTTGGACATGCGCCCTTCGAAGCGAAGGTTGCCCGGCAGAACGTAAGGAATGGTCGACATAGATTCCGCACCACCAGCGAGCATGAACTGAGCCTTGCCCAGAGCAATCTTTTCGCTGGCCAGTTGTACGGCTTCCATACCGGAACCGCACTGCCGTTGCACAGTCACCGCCGGCACAGTCGCTGCGAAGTTGGCTTTCTGAGCCGCTACGCGAGCAGTGTTGGGGGTGAAAGGCGATTGGTAACCGTGGCCGAGAATGACACCATCGAGGGTGCCGGAAGTGATGCCCGCCTTGCGGAGGGCATTGGTCATGGTATGCGCAGCCAGTTCGTCGACAGCAGTCCGCGAGAGACTTCCACCGAATTTACCGATTGGCGTGCGACTACCACTTATCAAGAAAACACGTTTTCGGGAGTATGTACCCGCCATGTTCTTGTCCTCATAAGTTGGAGGTTGCGTTTATATCAGTTGCTTAGATCAAGATCTCCATCCATGCCCGATATCATCCGCTCCACTCTAAAAGCTGAGTGAAGGAAGAAATTTATCGACAGGAAAGGGTCTAGTGGCTAAGTAACTGGTTGGAAACTATAAGATAAAAATAGAGGCGCTAATCCTAAGAATTAAAGGTTTCTTGATTCAAGAGCTTGACATCTAACTTCTTTAATTTAGCCATTTACATACTTTTAACCTGATCCGGGAATCATTTTCTTGAGCTCGTAGTCTAAAGGCTTTGAGTACGTGTTAACACGTTTAGCTAATTGGAGGAAACTCGTTAATGAAAAATATGCTGTCATATTTGGTGGCACTTAGCTTCGTCTTTGGTGTCGCATCTAATACCGCCGCAATTGCTGGCGATAAGTGCGACAAGCCTTGTACCAAGGGCGAAAAGAAAGAGTGCAAAAAATCTGAAAAGTGCACCAAAAAATCAAAAGATGGTAAGAAAGAAACCATCGAAAAAGTAGAAGAAACAAAAACAGAGACAAAATCCGAGTAATAATTCTTCGAACACAGCAACGTACAACAGAAAAGGACCGGTTCACCGGTCCTTTTTTCTTGTTTTTTTTAGGGCTTTGCTAGCTGCGCTAACCGCTTCAAAAATCTCGAAAAGCCCACCGGCTCAAATGCTTATATAGAGTTATTCTCTCTTTCTTGCTTCTTCATCATGACAATTAGTAAGTAACTGCTATCACTTCTCTTCCCCACGCAACGCGATCTAGAGCCCAAAGATATTCCATAACCAGCACTGTTACCACTACAAACGAGAGCTTAGATCTCTTGGTGGAGCTGTGTTGTGGGTGATACCGCATTTGGTGCAAACAGAAGTGATGTTCGTACTCTAATTTCAACCACTAACAAGTCTAAAGGACTAAAATGACCAACAAAGTCATTCCTCCTTCGGATCCCAAATATCCGGAGATACGTTCCCACATCATCTGGGACTGGATTCGCACCTTCATCGGCTTCGGCATGATGGGCGGTCTTATCCTTGGTGCCATGTGGCTCTTCAATCTTCCCATCACCGCCATCTGGGGCGCCGGTCTTTTCTGGCTCCTCTTCCCGGTCGTGATGTGGCTGGCAAGCGCGCAGGTGAGCCTCAAGCTCATGAAGTGCGAGCCGGTCGACATGTCTGTGCCCGAGTACGCACAGGCGGTCGAATGGTTGAAGGAGCTTCTGCCGATGACCGGCATGAAGCATCTTCCGCCCGTCTACATCTCGGAAGACGAGCGTCCCAACGCCTTCGCCACCGGTCCGTTCCCGGCCTGGGGCGTCATTGGCATCACCAAGGGCTTCTTCAAGCTCGGTCTGACCAAGGGCGAATTCCAGGGCGTGCTCGCACACGAGCTCTCCCACATCAAGAAGTTCGACGTCGGCGTCAACTCCATGACCGCCGCCATGTCGATGATCTTCTTCATGGTCTTCAACGTCGGCATGAAAGTGCCGGTGCAGTGGGTGATCAACCTGGTCAAGCGTTTGCTCGGGATGCCGTTGCGCGCTGAAAACCAGAAGATCTTCGGCGGCGTCGCCGAGTGGATCATCTTCTATCTGGTCTTCCAAGTCACGGGCAAGCTCACGAGTCTTGTGCAGATGTTCATCGTGCGCTCGCGTGAAGCCGGCGCCGATGCCCTCGGTTCCTACATGACCGGCAAGCCGTGCGACCTTGCGATGGCACTCATGAAGCTGGTCGCGTACTACGAGAAGAATCGCCCGAAAGGCTCGGAGCGTGAATTCTACAAGGTGCTGCGTCCGATCATGACCATCGACCCGCTCTACGCCACCATGACCGTCACCGCTCCTCCCGTCACTGTCTGGGAGAAGTTGAAGGCGTTCTGGGCGTATCTCCAGCTCACGCATCCTCCGGTTTCGGAGCGTGTCGCCAACCTGGAGAAGATGAACGGCGGCGCTTGCCCGCGTCCGTAAAGGACGACGACAGCGTCTATTAATCTCTACAAGCCGAGACGGGGGGCAGCTTTCACGCTGTCTCCCGTTTCACTCAATGCAAAAATAAGGCACACAATTTGAAGAGAACAATCCTCGTGGCGGCGCTCGCCACCACGATAGCGATGAGCCTGCCATCCGCTAGCGCTCAAGCTGGCAACGGGTTCCAAATCCAGATCGGTCCTGACGGACTGAGCATCGGCATCGACCAGCATCGGCATCGCCACCGCGATTACGATGACTACAGAAGCCGTGGTCCTGCACCGCAGATTCACATCACGGTGCAAGAGTGGGTTCGCGTGCGCGAAAACGATCGTTGGGGCGGCTCTCGTTGGGTCGACCGCAACGTTGTTCGCAACGTGACTGCCTACTGGGATCCCAATCGTCAGGTCTACTGGTACTACGACGCCGAAGGTCGGCAGACCATCTACCGCGGCAACTACTAAGCCGCAACTACTGAGCTCTTCTGTGCTCCACAAGAACGGGACTGGGTGCGCGTTGCTCCCAGTCTCAAACCTCAACTTTTAAACGAAAGAGGACAAAATGACAAGTATCAAACGTACAATTCTGGCTGCGCTCGCATGCGCTGCAATCTCTTTGGGCGTGGGTTCCATTGCGACCCCCGCTTACGCTCACGACAGCTTCGGCATCCAGTTCGGGTCCGGTGGCATCACCATCGAGATCGGAAACGGTCACCATCGGCGCCACCAGAACAATTGCGGCAACCCTTGCGGTGGCTGCAATCCGTGCGGTAACGGCGGCTATAACTATCAACAGCCGGCGCCCTACATCGACGTCACCGTCTGGGAAACCGTAGGCGGTTGGCAGCCCGAGGTGGTTACCGACTGCTGCGGTCGTCGCCGTTACACCGGCAATCAGATCTGGGTGGAACAGCAGATTCCGCGCAACGTTCGCGCTTTCTGGAGCCGTCGCCATGGCGCCTACGTCTACGTCGACAGCTATGGCAACAACCAGGTCGTCAACTAGACGCTGAATACTAGCCAGTCTGAGTCTTAACTGACTCCAACTTGAAGAGCGGATATCGGATTAACTCCGGTGTTCGCTCTTCTTTTTTTACCTCTATTGCTACTATAAGAAGAAGTAACTCGACAGTCTGGGGCGAACGAACTTTGGGCGTTTCCGGGCACGAATTATGAGAATATGTAAGTAACGACATTTTTTGAGGGTGTTTTTTATGTTGGTCCCAACATAATTTCATTTTTGACACCAAAATGCGCGAACTGGCAAACAAATTTTTTGATGCAATGCTCGAGTAGCAAGTTCCTAGTGAGAATGAAACGAACGCAAGTATCCACAACCATTCTCTAGCTGTGACTCTCAGAGCTATTTGGCACAATGCTGGAGAGCTATTACGCAAATTTGTGTAATAGTGAAAGATGGCAGTTTGAAAACGAGTTTGAGTAGCGAGAATTTCGCAAACGTGCTGTCCGGTGCAAGTCGTTTTACCATCTCAAAAAATGGCGTATAGTCGCATATCTGCAAGTAACATCACAAGATGCGGTGTATGGCTTCATTCCATGATAAACTTCTGAAACAGAAGGAGTCAGCAATGGAAATTTTCTTTTGGGCTGTCGGAATTGTCGGATTGTACTTTGCAGCACAACTTTGGATTTTGCCCAAGTTCGGCATAGAAACATGAATGTCAAAACACTGCTCGGTCGGGCAGAAAAATAAAACTGATGTAACTGTCCCGGATACACCTGCAAGTGACGGCAAAGACTAATGGTAGTGCCTATCAAAGCAATCACCGGTGTTGAACTGGATTTGCAAGAAGGCAATCAGATCGCCACGGCAAGGGTGACTGACAACACGGCACGATTTCGTTTAAGCTGGGATCGTTTCGTGCGATTAAAAGCAGCAGCAGGAGCTATTCAAGCTATACCCCCAGGACGGATACTGGACGCTGGTGGCTATGATGGAGCGCTGGCGCTGTTTCTGCCGGATCACAAAGTAGAGGTTATTGACTCAGCGACGACAGGTGGATCAATTTTAGACATCCCTGTTGCCAACTCCAGTTATCCTGCGGTTGTTGCTGTGGATGTTTTAGAACACATCAATCCCGAAGATAGAGCGAAGGCATTGAGAGAGTTTGCCCGTGTGGCAGCAACGCACATTGTCTTGAATTATCCCTGCCGCGACTCAAAGGAAGCGCAAGAATTGGCATTCAAACTTACAAATAATTCGCTTATACGTGAGCACGTGCAGTGGAAATTGCCTGACAGTGACTGGGTTTTGAGCGAACTCGCAAGTAGCGGCTTCAGGGGAACAGTCCAAGCGCACACAAGCATCGCGGTTTGGCTAGGTCAATACGTGACACTAAATTTAGTACCAGAAGCGGCTACCGAATTGAATCGTCATCTAGTCGAAAACTTTGACGACGAGCCATTTACAAAACCTCTATACCACTTGTTAATTTGTGAACGCAACGGCTGAAATGTGGAGCTGGCTCACCGAATTCATGTTTCAAAGTTCCGCCGAAAGATGTCTTGGGGTATGAAACTTCTATGGAACAAATTGAAAAGTTTCGCCAAGATATTCTTAACAGTGCAAGTGAAGCTCCGCACATAGTCTCACTTAAGGAAGAAACCAGACTAACTGGTGGATTACCCATTATTCGAGACATGGGTCGAACCTGGGCATTGAAAGCGGATCTGAGTGTTGTTCTGCTTTATACAGATTGTTGGGAAAGTGAAAACAAAAGCGGGTTCGGCGAAATTATAGAAGATAATGTAATTCGCTCTTTTGTAATTGCGTATGCGGCAATCGATTATCCAGAGCTAGTCTCGCTGGTATTGGAACGTCCAGCAAATACAACAGACTGCATGTGTTCTGGCAAAGATGATTTAAATATTTTTGGCGAGACCTGCAAAATTTGTAACTCAGTAGGTTGGATTCCTTCTCAATGGCTTTCGAAATGAAGAATCAGCCTAGCAGAGCTGAGCTAGCTTCCTATTGATAAAAGGCTCATATTAACCGTATAAGCGCACTTTTTGTGATTTAAAGGTGGTAATAAAATTAGGTAAATAACTGCTTGTTTTATATAACCAAAAATTCTTAGATTTAGGTATTCCTTTTTCATCCCTAAAACTAATTTTCATCTCTACCTAATCCAAGTTGACTATCAACCAATTCAATCCACAGTGTGGGCTGATTTTAACAGTCAACTGGAAGGTTAAGAGTCTGACCCTAAGAAAGAAGGATTGAATGAAAAGTAAGTTCACTACCGCAGTGTTGCTTCTGCTCACGCTCTGCGCTTCTCCGGCTGCTTTTGCACGAGACATGATTGCGCTTGGAACTGATGAATGGTATCTCACTGTTTCAAGAAACCCACAGCCCACAATGGTTTTGGTGACCGGTAAAAATTGTTCTAGTTGCGATGAAGTGAAAACCTTCATCGAAGAAGCAGGCGAGCTGCGACCTGATATCACGTTGTATCACATGACGAACTCGCAAGTTCCACTGCCCAATGAGATGCTGCCTTATGTTATGTTCAGCATTCCGGGGCAGAAGACCATCATTCGCGGTCATGGATGGCATCCAAATTCGGTGCAGGATGTGATGATCTTTATTGCTCAACGCGAAGCTTACGCCGCGCGAGAAGAGGCTATTGAAGCTGCTCTTCGCGGGCAGAACAATAAGAAGAGAATTCTGGAAGCAGACAATGTTTCTAGCGACGAACTCGCGAAAACCATTCGCGAGATTGACTTGTTATCTACCCAGTTAACGGCGTTGCGCAGTAATAACAAGCTCAACGCTTTTGGCAGACGTTAGTTTTAGACGCTAATTCAATAGAAGGAAATAAAACAATGTCAGTTGACCCACTTCTGGGCATGTTCCTCATCCTGCTTTTCGTCTTCGTTGGCGGATGCGGACTGGGTTCTTACCTGCTCAAATACACTGATCGTGCGACGCTCCAGCGTAAAAGCGAGTTCACATCGGCTGCGTTTCTCGTGGCGATGCTCATCGCTTTTGTAGCGGCCAACTACACGGCTTCTGCCGTTGCGCTTGCGTGCGCCATGTTCTTCGCCGGCATCGGCACTGCCGATTCCAAGCCGGAGGAGAGCAAGTGAGGCAAGAGACCTTAACGTATAATCGAAGCGTCATTCTTCGCTCGAAGGAGACGCCGGGCGCGTTTAGCGATATTAAAGTCACAATCACACGCGAGTTTGTTCACCCGCACCCGCTTGTGTTAGACCTCGAATATCAAACGCCCCCGCCCGATGGTTCGAGTGGTGAAACGCACGATTTCATGCGCGTTCCCGCTGAGCTGGATTATCCGTTTGGAGATTGTCCACGTTTATTTCAGGTTGTCTCTAAAGACGCCGAAGCGCGCACAATCACCATCGAGGTTGATGAGAAGGTGGAAATTCTGGTGTGAGCCAGAATAACTTGAACTGAGTTACCCGGGAGAACAGCACACAATGCTGCTTTTCCCGGGTGATTTCTTTTTGCTTGTTCAATTATGTCATGTAGTACCATCGCTTGAAATGAATAGTGCTAGCAAATCGGTAGAAGATGTATTCCTATTGGAGGATTGAAATGAAAACTAAGAGCAAATCATTGGGTATTCTAACGGCGCTGATGGTGCCTCTTTTGTTAGGTAGTCTTGCCCAATCTCCTGATGTCAAAGCTAAAGACACAGCTTTGGGTGGAGTGAGCGGACCTACGGCTACCAAGCTCGATATCATTAATGAATTAAAACAGAGTGGATCTTTCCACAAAACATTGGAAGGTCTGACAAACGCTTACGGTCTCGACAACGAGCTCAAAGGTAAAGGACCTTACACATTTTTCGCTTGCGACGATAAGGGCTGGGCAAAAATGCCAGAAGAAGATGTGACCTCACTTTTCGCTAATAACAAAAAGTTGAAAGAGGTTCTCACCTATCATGTAGTCAAAGGGCAAAAGCTTACATGTGCTGACCTTGATGCAATGAAGGACGTTCAGCCAATGCAAGGCGGACTTATAAAAGTTAGCCACAAAGACAATAAGAACGGCAAAGACGAAATGTATTTAGATAAAGTCAGAGTGAAGAAGACTGACATTCTTTGTTCAAACGGCATTATCCACATTATAGATGGACCCATAATGCCACCACTGAAGCAGTAAGAAAAATGTCGCTAAAAGAATACGATTTACGGACGCAGCGGATGAACTTCAGGAATGTCGAGAGCAGGATTGCGTTTAAAGAATCCTTCAGGCAGGATTTTGAATCCCATCGTGGCAGATGGCATGACGGGCCAATCCTCCACCCGGGGAGTATGTGTTATTCCCACCGTGTACCAGAGCACAATATCTTCGTTTTCGATTGGGGTGTGATCCGACCAACTGGCTAATCCATCATCGCCTGCATGAGATGCTGGGTAATCACCTGAGGCCCACATCTCTTTTGGGTTGTATTTGGTAGCCCAGAAATGATGTGCTAAGAATGGGGCTCGTTTCCTGTTGTAAGAGTCGACATGACTGTATGGGTAAGCGTTGGCACCAGGCTCGACTACATAACCAGGAAGGTGTCCAAGATATCTGGGCACGTTAGGATTGACGATTTTCCAGCATCGACGCGTGAATTCATTCAAGTCTCTAGCGGCTTCCTGTTCGCGACGCAGAAGAGTCTTTTCCATAATGAATGTATTTTGTTCGTGGTATCCACGGCTTTCAGATACAGGTCTGACATTCAATTCGTAAAGACTGTTTTTTTGTCCATCTACATCGAAATCTAGTCGAAAACAAAAGAAGTGTTGGTGATTGACTCCCACCAAATGTGGTGCCATCAACGTGCCATAACGCTCGGCGCCTTTTGGAACAATGAGGCCCTCTTCATTTGGCTCCTGGTCGCAGACCTGACAAGTTTCTTGAGAAACTCCTTGAGTTAGTACGTCTCCATTTAAAGTCACCTTAACATCCATCGAACCATCTTGGTTAAAAAACCATTGAGTAAAGTAGTCGTAATTACCTAGAGTAAACATGTGAGCAATGACTAGTTGTCTTCCTCTGCGAGTGCTGGTTCTTTGAGCATCATCATCTTTATGCTCCCACAATATGCCACCATCTTGTTCCCAAATAGAAACGGCAGCAGGTTTGATTTTTACTTCGCCGACACTGTCTGCATACGGAACGTCTATGGTTGTTGCATGCATTGGTACTTCATGATCTGGGCGCAGACTAGTGGTCAAACGACCAAGACCATATTCACCTTCATCAATTGGAGAGCGCCAGACCCAGTCGTGGCCTGGAGCACCATAAGGTACTGAAACTTCAGAAATACCTGCACGATGCAGAATTGATCGTGGTTTGCCTTCGTCTTCATAACTAATAGTGTGTAGAACAAGACCTTCTCTTGCATCGATTTCGTAGCGAAAACGCCATTTTTGCCAGGTGATTTCATTTCCATCTATCTTAAAAGAATGACCTTCAGGCTGGCTTACAATTAGTGGCTTGCAAGGCTCGCGCAATTTTCCTACCTTTTCTGGGTCAAAGTAATTTGATGAGTCCCCAGCCAAAGGTATAATTTCTTTAGAATCATGGACTTCAGCCTTTTTGGTGGTCAAATTGACTAATGCTGATAATCCCTCAATCGGCTCACCAAAAGAGTTTGTTCCCTTAACTCTCCGATAAGGATAGGCGCGAATTAGACGTTCTTTCTTTGGATTGTTTACATTTACAGGGTTTCCGACTACAAACATTTCCATGTGAACATCGGTCATATCTTTTAAACTGCGGCGTTCAAGACCTTTTCGCCAGTCGGGGTTAGCCATCAAAATTTCTATGCCAAGCGGCGTATCTTCTTCTAACTGCATGGGCTGCACGCCTAGGCGTAATACGTCAGCAACGACTTTCTTTGCTTTTAGATCGATGTCGATCTCATGAGTTTCGTTTGAATCTATGCCATAAATAATCGCGCGTGCCAATCTAGAGTATGATTCGCCTGGCTTATAGCTGAGAATTGACTGCTTGTCAGGTTCTACATTGCCGACAAAGACTAGTGAATCTCTCTTACCAAATTTTTTGCTTTGTTTGAGGATTGCAACTGTGCTAGATAATTCTTCTGCGCTCAAAGGATCTAGAGGATGAGAGCTGCTTTTGACTACTTGTTTAATAGATTCAGTCGCCAACGCTGAAATAGGAGTTGATGATGAAGTCAATCCTATTAGAGCTGCCGTTGACATGATCAAGCCATAGAGCAATTTTTTCGAATTAATAGTCATAGATTGTTCCAAAAAACGAGGCCATCCAGTATACCCTAATCGCGGTAGAGTTCAGCTTGATTGGGCTAACGCTAAAAAAATAAAGGCTTATATTTTGTTTGATTATTTTATATAGTAGAAAGCTTTTGAAAAGATAACGGCAATTGCTCATCGCTGCATTGAGCAGGAGAACAATTGCCGTATCTTCATTTGGTCACGATGTCCAGTTCGTCTTGCACATCGCCAATCAGCTCTTCGACTAAGTCTTCGAGTGTGATGATGCCTGTGGGAGTTCCGTCGAGCTTCGTCACGATGGCAATTTGTACCCGACGCGCAATCATCTGCGACAAGATGACGCTGGCTTCAGTCTGCTCAGTCACCGTAAATGGTGCCTTGCAATAACGAATATGCCAGTCGGTCTGGTCTACAGTGAGACAGTGACCAATAGAGGTCTTATCTGCCACTTGAAGATGGCTGAACAATTCTCGCGAGTAGAAGACTGCCATCACGTTGCCGGTCGATGCGCTGAGCACCGGGATTCGGCTGTGTTTGGTCTTGCCTACAAGAGTGAGAACTTCCTGAAAGGAAGTCGAATCTTTGATTGAATCCACCTTACTCCATGGAAGCATGATATTTACGGCCGTCAAGTGACCAAATTTCAAGGACCGCTTCAGAAGAGAAGTTTCAAGTGGTTCGAGCTCGCCTGCCTTACCGCTCATCTCAATTAAGATTTTGAGTTCGGATGGCGAGTGAACCAGTTTGTGTTCTGGTTCAAGCGGAGGAATGCGAAGCACCCAGAGACAGAAATCTGTCACTTTTTGCATAAGCCAGATAAGCGGCCAGACCAGCCTGCAATACCATTTGAACGGATATGCCAGGGTCAGGGTTACTGGTTCTGGGATGCGTAAGGCCCAGGTTTTCGGAACTTGTTCGCCTGCCACCACATGTAGTGCGGTGAGCAGAACGAAAGATGTTACGAGAATCACACCTGATGGAAGATGAAACCCGTTGAAAATCAGTTCTATAAGGCGATGGATAGAAGTTTCCGCTACCCATCCAAGCGCCAAACTGGCGAGTGTTATACCCAATTGCGCCCCAGCCACGCTTGCGTCCATGTCTACTTGCAGACGCTCGATCAGCTCGGCTTGAGGGTGCTTTTGTAATTTTAATTCCTGTACTCTTAGCGGACTAAGTGCCACCAGAGCGAACTCGATGGCTACGAAGACGCCGTTTAGAGCGAGGAGGAGAAGCATTAGCCCAAGTGAGGGCAATAACTCCAGGAAGGACATGTTGCTCCTTTTGACAACTATATAGGCTCGTATCTTGACAATATAGAATTAGAGAGTAAAAGCCTGAAGAGAAGAGGCTTGCCAGTTAATGGCAAAACCCCTTCTCCCAGGTGAGTCTTCTATTCAGCTTCGTTCAGAGGCCGGCGACTACTTCTGCTTGCGGTTGCCCTTGAGCGAGGAAGTCGGGATGGACAGCTTGACCAGATCTGTGCGCGACCGGTAGGTCTGCATGATGCGGCCGGTGGTGTCCCAGTCGGAGATGTCGAGCTCGGGAAGATTGAGCTCGGACAGGTCGACGTCGATGAAGTGCGTCTCGAGCGACTCGAGCACCGACATGACGCCGGTGATGCTGTGGTCGGCGAACTTGCACACCTCGGCGAGGATTTCGCGCGAGTTCTTGTCGAAGTCTTCGAGCGCTTTGCGACGAATCTCCGCAGCGTGAACGCGGAATTCAGCAAGTGCCGCCTGAGCCGCAGCCGAGATGTCGCGGCAGATCTGCTGAAACTTCGGGTTCTGTTCGATTGCCTCGTGCGCCATCTTCTCGACGATAGCGCGCGAAACTGCCGGCGCATCGATCTTGTTGAGCGGGATGGAGTCGAGCACGAGTTCGAGCTGCTCAGCATTCATGCGAAGCAGCGGAAGGATGACCGAAGCGCTTTCGTTCGTGGTGTCGCCGGTCGGGATGACCAGCGCAAGGAACTTCATCGCCAGGACCTTCGAGATGTCCTTGAGATAGGTCTTGTCGTCGAGTTCGTCCTTGTTGACCGTGATGATGTGACGGGTCCACTTGCCCGGACGCCGGCGCTTGAGCTTGTTCGAGACGGTCTGGCGATAGCGACCATCGTGTTCCATGCGATCCTGATCGATTTCGATCTTGGGCGCCTTGAACTTGGACGGAACGAGGAATTCCAGCATACCCAGACGCTTGAAGGTCTCGATGCGCTTGAGCCAGAGATCATCGTTCGCCGAGGCGCGCAACAGGACTTGCTCGAAGAGCGAAATCTGCGAGGTGAGGAGCTGTTCGAAGTAGTTTTCGAGTGGAGTCGGCTTGTCAGCCATCTAGTTCCCTTTCATGTGAAGGTGGTTGACTTCATGGTAGCGATGTCCAAAACAGCAACTGGCCAGAATCTGATCACCGCGAAATGATTTGGTAAGTTGTTGGCGGTTATTCAGATGCTTGGGCCTATGTAAGTTATGCGTTTTGGAAAGATTTAAAAGTGATACTAAGTTGTGACAGATGTGTGATCGTCATACAACCATCACATACTTAAACAAGAGCTTATTATTCTTTAGATGCTGAAAATTAGTGCCAAAGCATCCTTAGCGCAGCGTCGCTAAGAGTTGCTGGAAACCGGCTTGCTTAGTGGCATCTAATTTTCCAGGATTCAATTTTCACATTTTTATCAATGTTATTGGTACCGAAAACGATACCGAATACGACACTAAAAAGACACCAAATATAGAGTCGAAAATTGAAGCCAAGCATCTGTGTTCTTAATGGACTCTAATCTAGTCCGCGCTCTCCAGGACCGCCCTCACTCAGTTGCGCTAGGTCTATCTAAGGGAACTGGATAATAATATTGAACTTAACTTAAAAGCTTGAGTAAAAGGCCTTGCTGCGCGAAACACTATGCGCGAAAGACTTTCTCAGTATTTTCGAGTTCTACTAACTGGCAATTTATATTCTTAAGGGCTTTCTCATTACTGTTTGAAAGGCTGGAAGTAGCCTCTTGAAAATTAGTATCTATACTTACCCATCTCTTTCCACTCCCCTGAGAACAAAACTCCAAGTTTCTATTTCTCTGCCCTAAAAAGTTATCGAGTACAACATGCGCAAGCTTGTCGTGCCGATACACCTTTGCTGGGCTCTGAGTGGCACTGGACATGGGACTGAAAACACCAGCTAAAAGGAAAATCTGATGTTCGTTACTCCAATCATCCTCGGACTAACTGCAGTCATTCTGGCATGGGCTCTTGGTTTCGTGCCAACCATCGGGGGCGTTCTCGCCTCAGTTTCGCTCGTCGGCTTCATCGGCCTGCGCGTCAAGTTCTGGTTGCGTGAAGGACAGCGTATGAAGCAGGACGGCTATCTGCCGCCCTATCCGACCATTTTCGGTCGTATGTTTCAGAAGCTCTTCACGTCTGCGCTCGCCTGGTTTACAGTCGGCAAGGTTATTACGGTCAATCGCCACTATGCTCGGATCAAGGCTCGTGTAGCCGTGGTGCCGACGCATCAGCGCGGCTGCGACTTCATGGTGATGGGTTCGGCTCTGCCGGATGCTTTCCGCCATCTGGGAAGCATGACCTTCATGTTCGGTGTCAACACCGAGGAAGAAATCGACAAGGCCGGCCCGGTTCTTCCGGCAATCTCGGCATTTGGCGGTCTTTTCCCTGTTCGCTCCAATCGCGGCAAGCCTACTTCGGGCGGCGGTGATCTCGTGGTCGATGCGATGGCCAGGGTGCTTGCCACCAAGAGCCGTCGCTCGACTCGTCTTTTCGCCTTCCCCACCGGCGACCTCCAGGTCGACCAACAGGTTCCGCAGGAGGATCGCTACCGTACCGGCAACGTGCGTGCTATGCAGCGCGCTCGTGACGAGTACAAAATTCCTGCTTCGGAAATCTATTTTCTGCCCGTCTTGATGCGCTACATCGAAGACCCAAGCAAGGCGTCGCTGTTCACCAAGCTGGTGCGCAAGACCGTCATGAAGGGTTTCCGCGTGTGGCCGCAGCGAGTTCGCGGTGTGATGTACAAGTGGACGTTCTCCAAGGTGATCGTCGTTTTCGGCAAACCGGTCTGTCTGACTGAGTTGCCGCAAGACCCGCGCGCCGCGACCAACCTCATTCGCGAGAAGCATCTCGAGCTCGTTGCTCAGGCCGACATGGCCGAGGCGAAGCTCTAGGGAGACGCGCGATGACAAACGCAATTTCCGCCTGGCTGCCATACCTGCTTTATGCAGGTGTGGCAGCCATTGCCATCTTCGCCTTCTGGCGATTCTACTTCAAAGACGTCTGGGCTCGTGCCATGGCGTATTCTAGAGACATAGCCACCTGCGGCTTCCTAGCTCCTCCTCCTACGGAGCGGGCTTCGAAGTGGCTGCGCAGGTTCGCCTGGTGTCTCTCTTTCGCACAAGTAGGAACTGTTCGAGTGCATGGCATCGAGAATCTCGAAGCTCTTGAGCATTCAGGCAGGGTCTACATGCTGAACATGAATCACCCGAGTTGGATGGACCCTGCAATTGCAGCGATCATCATGGATGGTCGTCCCACTCGATTCTTTGCGACGCACACGGTGGCAACCGCTTTTGGCGGGCTTGGAGCCCTGCTGGTCGGTCCCTGTGGCGTCATCTCGGTCGACCTCGCTCGTGGCAAAGGACATCCGGCATATCTTGCAGGTGTCCAGGTGCTCAAAGAGCGTCAGCGTCTTATCGTGTTCCCGTCTGGATGGGCCAAGCTCGATGGCATCGAAGCTGAGCACAAAACCGGCGTGGTGCGCATGGCCAAGGAAGTGTCCGAGGCAATCGGCGAGCCGGTCTACATGCTTCCCGGATTTATCCGGTATGGCAGATATCCTGGCAGTTGGATTGTGAAGTGGCCTGCTCCTATCGGCTACTTCTTCATGTTCGTTTTCCGCTCGTGGTATCGAAACGGCGTGGTGGTCAACATTGGCGAAGCGATCTCGTCGGCAGATTTACCTGACGATGCGCATGCCGCAAAGGACCTCCTGCACGATCGCATCATGGCGCTCGATCCTAAGCGCAGCAACTAAGCTGCGCTCTTTCATCTATTCACTGTACTGAAAACATTCAACACAAGGTAAACAACCACATGCAACACATGCAGCATTTCGCTCGAGTGTTCGTGAACTTCTTCGTTGGCTTTGCAGTCGTGTTCGCGACTGGCGCCGGCGTCACTTACATCAACCCGTCGGTAGGTGTTCTTCTTCCGCTGGGTCTCACGGCGCTGACCATGCCCACTGCCGTTCTTGGACTGCAGGGCTGCCGCGCAGTTACCGGCTTGATGCAGATGGGACGTCTTTTCCAGATGTTCGTCTTCTGGCTCATGCCCACGCTCGGTTTGCTTCTTGCAGCCTGGGCGCTTCCGGGATACGTCACTGTGAGCTCCGCATCGCTTGCGGGTCTTGTGGTCCTTGCCGTCGTTACTGGTCTCAATTATCTGACCACCGACATGCATGGAATGAAGCGTTCCTGGCTGCCGAAGCGTTGGCCAGCCAACATGCCGCCACGGCCTCCCAAAGCTTAAGGGCTAACGGAGACTGACTAAGCGAGAAGGGTAGAAACCTTGTGTTTCTGCCCTTCTTGTCTTTTGGATCTTTTCTACTATATTAAATAAGTGGTGCTATTTTGTTTTAGTTATCTGAACTTGGTTTAGACAAACTCAATTTGTATCGATTAGATTTTTCATCCAACCAGGTGTTGAGTGCCTTGATAGTATCGGGATGAATTCTCGATTTTTCTACCAGTAAGTGACCTGCATCTTTGATTTGAATGTATGTTTTATTTTTGGTTTTTAAATTATTGAACAAAAGACGCGATCCGTTTTCATCACAAAGCTGGTCTTTGTGATCGCATACGAATAATACAGGTGTTTTGTTTGGAATAGACTTAGCAAGCCGTCTTCCGCGATATAACATGCCAAAGCCTTTGGTCAATTCGATTGCACTTTGTTTGTTTCTATTGAGCGGATCGTTGCATTCTTCTTGTGCCATTTCGACATCTGTAGTCAATCGTTTGCTCAAGTATGGATCGAGATTTATTTGAGTCCAAGGCAAGAACATTGCCTGTGGAGCAACAACGAAGTGATAGGGACTAAAGAAATATTTTGGTCTTCCAAAAGGGCTGACTGCCACCACTCCGTCGACCAGGTCTGGTCTTGAATTAGCCAGATATAGAGCCACATTTGCACCCAGACTCTCACCCAATGTATAAACTGGTACTCCAGGATATTGCAAGCGCAGTTCTTTCATGAGTAGATAGAAATCAACCATACTGCGCTTGTAATGCACTTTTTTGTCGCGTTTTTCGCCAAAGCCTTCGTGACGATATTTTCCAAATCCACGTAAGTCAATCGACGCCATCACATAATCGTTCTTGGCCATTTCTTCGCCAAGATATTTGTAGGATCGTCCATGCAAACATCCGCCGTGGCAACCTATAATGATTCCTTTGGGTTTCACATCAGCTTTACGCCATATGTAGACAGGGAATTTCAGTTTGTGTTCTACACCATATGTGTCGCTTTCGTTAGGCGTCGGTGTTTCGGCTTTAGTAGCACCAAATGTGGTGCCAAGCATCACTAGACTGAGAGATAGGCCTGTCACGATCCGATGCAATGCCCATCGGCTAGCCTTCTTAGTTTCCACGTTACTATTCCCCTTGAGATGCAGATGTGTCCGCGCAAGGTATAGCAGACGTCAGGAAAATTGACGTCACAAAAGACGTGATTTGAGTAAGTTTATTACTATAGATGTTAGTAATATCATCCTGAAAAAGTAAAGGCGGAACTCCTCGCGGAGTGCCGACCTTTACCAGTCTTCTAGAGGCTCTCGGCTCCGTTACAAATCGGAGGGTGGATCGCCGAGCGGTTCGCTCATTTCGGTATAGAGAATCAGAGCGGAGAAGCCTTGCTGATTGGCCGCGAATTGCGGCAAACAAACCAGTTCGGCTCGCTCGGCTTCTCTGAGCCAGGCATTGAGCTCATCCGAGAGTTTGGCTCCGGAATCTGCTGTGATGACGTGGCTCTTAATACCTGATGCACGAATCTTTTTCATAGTTACCTCGTTGACTTGTAGCTTCTAGTCTTGGTAGTTCAGTGCGTCAGTCAAGCAAATCCGGCAGATCGGCAGGGTCAATCAACGGTTTGTCGTTGCGAATGCGTCTCAGGAACTCCGGATCCACTTGCGCCGGGCGATCAACTTCATCACCCGACATTCTCACTTCAATGACGCCACGCCAACCTTGCCCGCTTGGATGCTCCGCCGCGTTAAATCGGACGATATCATCACCGGCTTGCAGCTTCTCTCGCGCCCAGTCAAGAGCCTCGTCGAGAGAAGTGGTTTCGTGAGCGTCATTTCGTGTTTTCATGACGTTTACTCCAGTTGAACCGGGAAGCGCAGTCCCTTGCCAGGTGCGTCTCCCGGTTCGCTTCTAGTCGTTGAAGCTTGGCTTGCGCCTTACTTCAGGAAGCCGTGTTTGATGAGAGCCTGGCGCAGCCCAGCGGAATCGCCCATGCGGACGATATCGATGAGTGCCGAGTCAGTGCTCTCGAGCACGGCCTTGCAGTCGTCGACGACCTTGGGATCGGTTGCCGACCAGTCGCCGCGCGTTGCCTTGCAGAACGCGTCGGTTTCGCGCAGCGTGCCTTCGATCGCGATGACGGGAATCTTGCGACGCAGCGCGCCGTAGATTTCGTTTCGCGTGATGGCGCCGCCGTTGAGGGCGATGATGGCGGTGGCGAAACCGACCATCTTGTAGCCCTCCATCATCGTCAGATAGAGTTCGACATCGCCATCCCAGTCCAGCACTTCGGCCGGGTCCTGTTGATAGACCACGGCGGCGTGCTGGCGGAAGTCGATGCGATCGCCGTAGGCAGAGACGATGAGACCGCCGGTCTGACCGTCGAGGGCCATCTCGGAGGTGCGCGGGGTGGTGCTCATGGCGATGCACGGGTAGGCGTTGGCCAGAACCGCGGTGAGGTTCGTCACCATGTCGTCCTGGACGACGCCGTTGCCGTCGAGCTTGGCAGTGCCGCCGGAGAAGGCGGTTCCGGAGAACTCACCCACCGTTTTCGTCGACTTGAAGAAGCGACCGGTGGTCTCGACGCGCCGGAAAGCGTCGATGAAGAAGGACGGCATGGATTTGATCACGTTGGGGTCCATGCCCTTGCAGCCGCCCACGAGACGAACGATCTCGCGAGCCGCCTTGATGCCTGGGCCGCGCTCGACAGTGGCGAGGTTGACGAACGATGCCGGAAGCGGCTGTCCCTTCGAAACGACGTGAAGGGTGCACGCATGCGGAACGCCGTCACGCTTGTCGACGATGACGCGGGGAGCCAGGTTCTGAGCGGTGGTTGCCATAGTTTGGTGTTCCTTCTGTTCGATTTAGGTTCGGGTATTTCAGTTTGCATGCTGAGAGATTGAAACACGGTCGGATTCATCTTCGAACTCGACCGCTTCGCCCGCGACCAGTGCACCCAGGTCCTCGAGCTTTTCGCGCATGTCGTCCACGTCGTTTTCGCAAACGTGGACAGTCGGGTGTTCCGCCAGGAATTCTTTGTCGTTGGCGAGTTCATCGGACTTGCGTCCTGAGCCATTGACTATGAGCACCTGCCAGAACGGGTTTTGCTTGCCGAGTTTGGCCCAGGTCCGAATCTCTCGTTCGGTGACACCGCCACCATTGTATGCAACGAGAAGACTCTTCCACTGCGCATCTCTGAGCGAGTCGACGATACGCACGCATTCCTTGAACTCATCGTCCCAGGTAGCGGTCGTGTCGGCCGACGGCTGCAGAAGCACACAACTGGTCTGGTTTGGATGAATGATGGTAACCCACGGGTCGGATGCGTTGTTCTGCATCACAAGACCATGCGGCGACATCCTGAGATGACTCGTCTTTGCAAGAACGCCGCAAAAGACAGAGTTGGAGCACCAGGGCTCAATCGCCGGAAACACTTCGGTGATGCCGGGCACGATAACCTTGGGGTTGTCGCGCCGAATCATCCTGGTGCCGCCGAAGAGACCTAGTCCAGAAAACCGCTTGTGACGCTGTTTTCCATCTTTCAGATCACGCCCACTCAATGCGAATTCGAGATTGCGCAGACCAATTGCGTCCTCAGGTTGCATGAGTCCACAACCGCCTGTGCCTCGAAGCACGAAGTGTCGAATATCGCGCGCTGCATTCATCCCGAACAGCTGCGATTTGTCCCAGGCGCTCTGGATAAAGAGGCTGGGAGCGAATTCGAAATCGTCGTTGAACTTAGACTTCTTACTCATTCCGTACCTCCTTTCTCCTTCGCGTCGAAGGCGTTGTTCGAGGCATATCGCCTCTTTCCTCCCCCTGATACATTCCGAAGCACAAAGCGTGCCACCGAATTCTCAGGGAGTTATAGGGATTGGAAATCATCCCTAACCTCCTTTCAAAAGTGGGATGTGAGGATAGTCACCCAGCCAATTGCGAATCACAAGCCACACTTGCTCGTCTTCTGTTAAGAAGAAAATTGAGCAGAGATAGTGGCTTGATTAGTCGGTTTTTGGCGTATTAGTGAAGAGATGAATAGGTGACTACTCGACGCTATATGAAAACCGTTTAAGCAAGCAAATAAAATCTCGGACGAAATGTAACTTTCCAGGGTTATTACTGGGGTTACAGACCCGAAAAATGGAATATAAGTGAATTAGGAGACCTAGGTTTTTAACTGAAATAAGGTTGCGCGAGCTAGCGATAGCCAACGCAAAACGGTATTCCCTGGCTCAAGAAATACGATTCGAATATCGCGATGACTCGACTACATTTTTTTTGTGGTGGAAAGTAATTTTTCTGGTGCCTCTCTGGGCTATTCCAATTCTTATCGGTGTCGGCGCCTTTCTTGGTGTATTTCCAGCTCACATTTCATATCTGGCGGGATTTGCATATTTTTTGGCGATGTTTAGCGGAATCGCTTACTTTTTGCACGATTTTCGCAAACAGTTTATCCGCATAACTAGCGACTCTTTGTGGGTCGGTTTGCTGCGATATGATTTGCCTGAGCTTGAATATGTCTATTGCGACAAAATGCAAAATGATGGTCAGCCTGCTCTTTTACGACTTTGTTTTAGAAAATCTAAGGCGTTAAATCTCAAGCTTAATCGATTCAAGAAGCCCGAACTGGCTACGTTTCTACAAACTCTAGAAACAAAATGTCCTCAAGCAAAAATTTCTAATTATGTAAGGGAAACAATTACTCCCGAAATTCAGACAGTACAAGACGAGCTTGTCATACGCATTTCGCCCCATTTGTTTTTGGAACAGATGCGCAGCGGATTTGCATCAACACAGCGTTTTTGGAGCGAGAATTCTTTCTTGTTCGTGTTTGTATTGTGCTCGCCTGTTTGGTCTTTGATTGTGTATGTCTTGATTTTTGTACCGTCAGAAGCACGTAATTCCAATTACGGTATTTGTGAATTTAGTTCTACGCTTGGCATGATGATTGCTCAGAGTTTATACACTCTGACTAACACTGGAGTGAGCGCACTGTGTACGCTTTCCAAAGAAACAATAGTCGGTCTGGCTGCTGCTATCATACTATCTGCGATGGCACTAAAATATGCCAAAACTTTTTTAAGTACCGAGTGTTTGCAACTCGATGATAAAGGAATTTTGCTCAAGAAAGAATTTAGCGGCATCGAGTATTCAAGCACCGTTAGATTGCTCTGGGAAGACGCTAAGGTCATAAAATTCGAATCAAATATTTTGCAATTGACTGGGTTGCACGAATCACAGGCAATCTCGGTTGATTTGAGTACGCTCAATTCCGAAAAAAAGAGTCAATTGTTTTCTTATTTGTCAAAGCATTTAATAGAAGCGCAAATGGATGCGGGCACCCAGGAAGCAATGATGCCGAAACAGAATTTGAGTTATACCGAATTGTGGCTTCAGTCATTGACGCAAAGTCCGTCACCTCAACACCTTCTTCCTTTGCAAGAAGGTCGAAAATTGAACGAAGAAATCTACACCGTTCATTCTGCAATAGGCGCTGGAGGTCAGGGCACAGCTTATCTTTGCACTAAAAATGCCAGTAAAGAAAATGCTGAAAAAGTGGTGCTCAAAGAAATTATTTTTCCGGTACATGTCGATAGTTCTGTACGCAAGCAAAATCTTGAGCGTTTTGAAAACGAAGCCAACCTGCTCAAAAGTTTAGATCATCAAAATATTGTCCGCCTAACCGATTATTTCGTCGAAGATCACAGAGGATACCTAGTTCTTGAGTATATCGAGGGGCAAGACTTGCGCAGCTTGACCCTTGAAAAACAATTCGAACACAAGCAAGTATTGGAATTTCTCCAATCAGTCTGCTCAGCTCTAACTTATTTGCACGAGCAAGGAATCGTGCATCGCGACTTGAGTCCGGATAATTTTATTAGAGCTGCTGCCTCGTATAAGCTTATCGATTTTGAAGTTTCTAGAAAAACAGATGCAGGTGTGACAGCCACCATAGTGGGTAAGCACGCCTATATTTCGCCAGAGCAATTTAGAGGCAAAACCAGCCAACAGAGCGACATTTACTCACTTGGTGCGACACTTTATTTTCTACTTACCGCAAGAGACCCAGAGCCTATCAGTCAGTCTTGTCTTGGTGAAGGTGATACCGGATATGGCACTATTTTAGATAAGATTATTCAAAAATGTACCGACCTAGATTTATCAAATCGTTTTACTTCGGTTTCGGAAATACAAGACTGGTTGTCGAATGTCGAAGGTTCGGTGATAAAAATCAAAACGGAACTCGAAATAGAAGAGGCGAAAATATGGCAGAGCTAGCTGTTAAAGCCAGTTACAAAAATAATGCTTTTCTTTTCTTGCGCAAAATTACTTCAGGCACTTTTCCTGTCTGGGGCATAATCTTGCCACTTGTTGGCGTGGCAATGTTTTTGATTAGTTTGGGCTCGCTCTTTTCGCCGCAGACTTTTGCCATGTTCTGGTCCTTTTTTGCATTGTGCATTGCCGCATTGATAAGTATAGTTATGCTTGTTTTACATACTATTGCTCAGCCGGGTGAATTAGTTGTAACCGCGAAAGGAATACGTTTTCCCTTTCTGGCTGCCCAAAGACACGCGTCGTTCAAACTGATTGATTGGTCAGATATTTCTACAATAGAAGTTTATGATCAGCACTCAAATGAGGTGCTGACTTTGTTTTTAAAATCGGGCAAACGCATCGAACTAGTTCTTTCTGAGTTTGAACTACAAAGCATTGAGCCGTTAATTACAGCTATTGAAATGTGGGCAGGCAGCGACAAAGTGCAACCAAGAGCACTTGCCTTAAAAAATAAAAGGCAGTTAGAAGACGCCAGCGGCAGCTTCACTAAAATGTGGGAAGAAGAGCTTGCAAGGCGCTTTCACCCAACAGCTTTTATGCCACTTTTGCCTGAGCGCACACTGAGAAAGGGCAATTTGAAAGTCGTCAGACAGCTTGCTACAGGCGGACTGTCAGCTATCTATCTTTGTCAGGAACAAAATGCTCTGGTCGTTTTAAAAGAGTCTGTTTTACCGGCTAATACCAAAGAAGAGACAAAAATCAAAGCCAAAGAAATGTTCGAGCGCGAAGCTAAACTGCTCGCTAAAATCGACCATCCAGGCATCGTAAAAGTGCGTGATTACTTCATTGAAGACGCAAGACACTATCTGGTTTTGGATTATTTAAACGGTCAGGATTTGCGTCAATTAGTTTTGCAGAACGGTCCCCGCAGAGAAGCGCAAGTGATCGAAATGGCAATTCAAATCTGTGCTGTAATGAAATATTTGCATAATCAATCGCCTTGTATTCTGCACAGGGACTTGACTCCGGATAATATGGTGATGACGAACGACGGCTCAGTTGTGATTATCGATTTTGGTGCAGCAAACGAATTCATCGGCACAGCAACCGGAACTTTGGTGGGTAAACAGTCGTATATTTCGCCTGAACAGTTTAGAGGAAAAGCTTGTGAGCAGAGCGATATTTATTCGTTTGGTTGCACGCTCCATTTTTTGTTGACCGGCAAAGACCCCGAGCCATTGTCAGTTTCGCAACCAAAAGATGTAAACGAACATATTTCTGAACACATGAATGGACTGGTGGCAAAATGCACCAATATGGAAAAAGATAGTCGCTATGCTAGTTTTGACCAAATAGAAAACGCCCTCAGGCTTCAGGAAATTGAGTCCTGAAGCCCATTGACGCTTGTTTTTTTTATGAGGGTGGCAGAACCTCCACTTCGACTAATTTTATGTCAGAAAGTGGCTGTTTTGGTTTGCGACCAGGGCCTGTTTTTTTCGGAGTTTTGTCAGAACCCGAGCCTTTTTTTGTACACAGTAATCTGAGAATAGTGAAAATAATCTCAAATATTTTGGCTGCCGATTTAATAGCTGTCTCGACAATAGATACCACCGCATCCAATACCATTTTAATAACCGTTTCCGGTCGAGCGTCTGCCATCATCGCCAAAATGGCTATAACGAAGATGAGCTGTATGAGCGGTGATAGAGTGTGTTCAACTAGATCGTGCATAAATTATTCCTCCAGAAGTCAGGAGAATATGACCTTCACTAAGTCGAGATTGGCTTTAGATTTGCTTCTTGTCGAATGGGATCCTCGCTTGCACAAAAACCTAGTGGTAGCTCACCCTAACTTTTTGCTTCCAATTGGCGCGAGAAAAAAAGAGCACAAAGTGGCAAGGCCTTGCCTGTTTTGGTAACTTTACCCCTTGGCTAGCCTAACTAGGTAAATGACTAACAAGCTTGCCAGAGTTGAACTTTCTATCATCGGGTAATCGAAATACAACCCTTTTTCTACTTGCCAAACACAAGAAAATAAAACAGTAAACTCTTAAGAACGGCGTAAAGACTAATTTTTTAGCCTTTAAAGAGAAAAAGACGCTTTTCAAGTGGCTAAGCAAGTTTTAGTTTTTATCAAAAGAAACTGGACCAGCATTTCTGACAAGATAAGCAATCTAGAATTTCCCCAATTTAAGCTTTTTATTTGCACTTTTTTTAACTAGTTGCTTATCTTCACTCGTTTTTCCAGCCGCTAACGTGGTGGAAAGACGACTAATCCTCACCCTATAACCTGAAAGGATGTGCAGATGCACCATCTTATTCGAGGGGTGTTGGCTTGTCTTGTTGCGATATTCGCAACTACAGCCGCCCCGGCCTTGGAGGTGAGCGAAATCAACAGCTCAGTCTCCAATAGTTTTACTAATGACCAACTGACTGTCGACATCGTCACTGACCAGACTTCGGTCATTGCTGGCGAGAACTTTCAAGTTGGCATTCGCTTCAAAATGAAGCCGCACTGGCATGTTTACTACAAAGAGCCTGGCGACGTGGGTATGCCCACCAAAATCCAGTTTGGCGCTCAGAACGGCATCTTATTTGGTGATCTGCTCTGGAAAAAGCCTGTGCGCTTCGATGACCAGGATGTCAGTTACGGCTACGCTGATGAGACTTTGATTGCTTCGGTCGTCACTGTTCCTTCAGCTCTTGCAGCAGGCTTTGACACGGTCAAAATCAGCGCTAAAATTTCCTGGCTTGCTTGCAATACTTCGTGTATTCCAGGCAAGACCGAGCTTGAGATTACTTTGCCGCTTGCTGCAAAAGGCGCGGTCAAAGTTGCACAAAATACCGAGCTCTTCAAAGGGCTTGGATTCAACGGCAATCTGAGCGAAATCGATGCTGCAGGCAAGCCCTCAGTATTCGACAATCTCACCTTGCCGCAAGGTGCTTCCAGTCAGGCTCTCTGGCAAATGTTGCTCTTTGCCTTCATTGGCGGTTTGATTCTAAACGCCATGCCTTGCGTTCTGCCTGTAGTTTCAATCAAGCTCATGCAATTCGTCAAAGAATCAGGCGAAGACAAAAGCAAGCTCGTGGCGCTTACTCTAGCGTACACGGCTGGAACCATCACCACTTGTGTGTTGCTAGGTTTTGCTGTTGTGGTCGCGCAATCTGCCGGCGCCAGTATTGGGTGGGGCTTCCAGTTCCAGCAACCCTGGTTTCTAGTTGGCATGGCGTGTCTTCTGACGGTCATGGCTCTGAGCATGCTTGGTATGTTCTTTATCCAGGTATCGACTGGCGGAAAGCTTGATGAGCTGTCGCGCAAAAGCGGCTTGGCAGGCTCCTTCTTCACCGGTGTGGTGGCAACGATTCTATCTACCCCGTGCACTGCTCCATATCTGGGATCGGCTATTGGTTTTGCTTTTGCGCAGTCATGGTGGATTACCCTTGCGGTGTTCGCTATGATTGGTCTGGGATTGGCAGCACCGTATCTGGTGCTAGGTTTTAATCCTGGCTGGAAGCGCTTCATTCCAAAGCCCGGTGCTTGGATGGAATATTTCAAGCAAGGCATGGGCTTCTTGCTTCTGGGTAGTGTTATCTGGCTGCTCTTCGTCTTGGGCCGAATGATTGGCTCTGACGGTGTGGTCGGCACAATGGGACTGCTTCTTGCTGTTTCATTTGCAACCTGGTTGATCAATACTTTCGCTCACGTTGAAGCAAGTCGTAACCAAAAGCTCATGGTTTGGGCAATTGCAGGAGTGCTCGTTGCACTGCCTGGGTGGTTACTGGTTGCTCCGTCTATCTCAGTGCAAAAACAACTGACTGAAGTGAGCGAATTGAGTACAAGTTCGGGCTCGAAAATTACATGGCAAGACTTTTCGCAAGAAACAGTCGAGCGGCAGATCAAAGACAATCGCATTGTCTTCATCGATTTTACGGCGCAGTGGTGCCAGACTTGCAAGCTGAATGAGCTTGGCGTGCTCTCCAACGAGAGCGTGGTGAGTGAGTTTGCACGTTTGAACGTGGCTGCCATCAAGGCTGATTGGACCTTCAACAACCCGGCTATTACCGAGGTCTTGAAGAAGTTCGGTCGTTCGGGCGTTCCGTTCTACGTCATTTTCGACCCGCGCCATCCTGAACAACCGATTCTGCTCTCCGAACTTTTAACTGCCAATGACGTCCTAGCAGCGCTAAAGAAAGCGTCTGAATAACCCTCCAACCTCAGGAGTTTTCACTCTGCACTAACCATACTTAACCTCAACAGAAAGCAGATTCAAAATGCGTAAGTATCTACTCCCCGTCCTGGTTGCAGTCGGCCTCGCCGCTGCCTGCGCCCTTCCCGTCATCCTTCCAGCAAGCGACCTCAGCGCGCAAACGGTAACGGTTCCTCAGACTCAAAGCGCTGTGATCAAAATCACTAGTGCTGCTCAGTTTGACGACCTCGTCAAGAAGAGCACCACTCCCATCATCGTCGACTTCAAGGCGGTGTGGTGTGGACCGTGTCACCGCTTTGCTCCGATATTCGAGCAGGCGGCCAAAGACTTTAACGGCAAGGTCACTTTCCTTCAGGTCGATGTCGACGATGTCGAAGACCTGGCCAATCGCTACCAGATCCAGTACGTTCCGACGCTCAAGCTCTTCAATGCAGGCGACATTAAGCCTGCGGCTGAAAGCGGCGCCTTTCGCGATGTGAACGGCATCAAGGGTTGGCTCAAGGCGAAAGCCAACGTAGTTCCGTAATTCGGATACTTCGTCGCTTTGTTTGCAGAAAGGAGGGAGGAGCTTAATTGCTCTTCCCTCTTCTTTGTGTTAAAACTTTTGGCTATGATTCACATCCCCGAAGCTCAAAGTTATGCGACGCTTAGCGAGCTTGAACAAAAGCTTGTAGATATGGCGTGGAAAATGGCTGCAATGGCACATTGTCCATTCTCCAATTTTCCAGTAGGGGCAGCTTTAGTTGCTCGAAACGCTCATGGAGAAGAGAAAATATTTGGGGGCAATAATATCGAAATATCCAACTGGGGCGGTTCTTTGTGTGCCGAGCGAGTAGCCGCATTCAAAGCTGTTTCGGAAGGATATAAAACTGTTATTTGTACCGCGGTTGTTTGTGCTAGTAAGCCAAGCGGCTCACCATGCGGTTTTTGTCGACAGGTTTTGCGAGACTTTGGCAGAGATTCAACCATCATAACTGTTCTTGATGCGGATAACACCGTGCGAAAATGGCAGATGGAGGAGCTTTTGCCCGACTCTTTCGGACCTGAGTCGCTCTAACACTAACGAACAAAGGAGACTAACATGGGGTTCTTCACGCAACCCTGGGTTTTGCTTGTCTTGGCGCTGATAGTCACGCTTGTCGTGATCAGATGGCGCAAAGGTTTGATCCGTAAGCAAGCTTTGCGCAATTGCTCAGATTCGGATGAAAGTGAGCCGAATGCGAAGACCAAGACAGTTTATCGCTGCCGCTCTTGCCCGCAGCATTTTGAGCCGCCCAATTTGTTTTACATCTGTCCGGTCTGTCGAAGTCCGGTGGACAAGTTTGAAAATGGTGTGGCTGTGGATGAGCCAAATCCGGCTTTTCCCAAGGCTTCACCTGCTTCGCAACACGGCACGCTGCCTTTCATAAGACAAGATTCAAGCGCCGGTGACAGTAGCAATAAGCCTGCCAAAGCCGTCCAGAAGCCCCAGCATGTTGCCCGAAATGAAAATGTGGTGGCTCTCAATCTGAAGGCGTTGGACCACCTCCACAGGACTTGCTGGCTTGTTGTCGTTGCCGAATCGGGTGAGCTGGCTCAAAATATTGCTGAACATTCTGCCAACTTCCGCGTTCTTTATCGCAAGTCTCCTAAGCGGCTTTCGAAGAATCGCTGGCTGGTTTGGGGGAAGGCAAGGTCAGCAGCTTGAGCTTTCAAACTTTCGGACACATGGAGTGGTTCTAGAACCCCTTCATGTGTTCCGTTAGTTTTTATTTTTGTTTTACTACAAGAAGTAGTTGGATGGTTGCGCTAATTGTTAAGCGGAGCTAATTAAGGCAAAAAACCTGCCGGATGGGGATTTTTTGCATTAAACTTGGCAAAAATACTTTTAAAACATACAGGCAAGTTGTAGCTTGAATTATCACTCAGTCATTCAACCGGTCACAACGCGTCCCATCCAAGCTTCCAGCTCACTCTATCTATTATTTTCAGGCAGATGAGCTGCTGTAGTCGGGAACGTGTTAGAAGGGCGACTGCCAGACCGGTAGTCTCCGATCTCTCCTGAGGTCGGGTAACCATGTCGGAGGTTACGACTATGCCTACTCCTATCGACTTCGAGACCCCAATTGCTCAGCGTTTCCTAAAGACGGAGATTAGCCTTGGTATGGCTGAACTTCATCTTTCCGACAAACTCGCTGAGGGGGAGAAGTATCACAGGTGGCGGCTCATCAAGATGTGCTGTCAGGTCGTCAAACTGGCGATTAAGCTGAAACTTCTTTCGGTGGACCAACTTGTTGGTTACATCGAGAAGGATCGGTACCTGTAACTTCTTCCTTGTGGAGGAGCGGCGCAAGCTGCTCCTCTGCATTTTGGGATACACGAAATTTACCCTAAACCCAAGACGGCTCTTGGGGGTGGCGAAGTTTGCTTTGAAATGGGCAAACTGCCTGTGTCTCCAGTGGGAGAACAGGAGCGTGCGACGCAGGCGGCCGCGCCTGGACAGTAAGGGACACTCATGTTCCCGTTTAGGAGGTTGCCATGGCTAAGTACCCGAAGATCAAGGTCAAACTTTCTGGTGGTTCAAGTCACCCGTTGAGTATCGTTGGAGCAGTCGAAAAAGCCCTCAAAGCCGCTGACGTTTCCCTGGAGGAACGCAAGCAGTTTCGGGCTGAAGCGCTCTCCGGCGACTACAATCACGTGATTTGCACTGCCGGTGAGTGGGTCACCACGAGCTGAGGTGAATGCCGGGTCAGTGGTGCGCTTAACAGCGCGCCACTGCCTCTCCTGTACCCTAAGTTTTCTTTTTCTTTCTATTAATATATATAGTATAAAGTTTGTTTGTAAATACATGACGAAGGACTGGGTAAAACCAGTCACTTCGCCATGTCTAATTTGATTTCAAGGCCTGATCGCTTCTTCGATTGCGCGTTCAAATTGCTTGTCGCCGTTGCCGCGCTGATTTACGACAATATGCGGATCTATACCCTGGCGATTCATTGAAACGCCACCAGGCAAAAATTCAAACGAGGTAATTGAAATACCGCGCCCAAACTTAATTCCAAACACCGATTGACCTACATCTTTGCCATAGCTTTTGACGCCAATAACCACGCCGCGATTGCTCACTTTGCAGGCGCCAGCAAAGATTTCCGAGGCGCTTGCGCTCTCGTCGTCGATGAGCAGAAAGATTTTTGTGTTCGGATTTAGAGCAAGCAAGAATTCATCAGCCCTTGCCATGATGCTTGTTTTAGTCACCACGCCGTTTTCGGACACTATGGTGTGAAACTCGGTAGGGGTGAATTTGTATGTGGTCTCAACCAGCTTATCGAACATTCTCTCGCGCATCACAAGAGCGGTGCCGCTTTCGTGAGTTTGAGCGAAGACCGACAGAGCTGCTTCCAGTCGTCCGCCTGGATTACCACGCAAGTCGAGAATCAAAGTTTTGTAATTGGAAGCTTTGGTCAAAGCGGCTCGCATCTCGGATTCGACCAGGTCTGAATTGAAGTCGAGTTGTTTGATGTAAGCTGTGCTTGAGTTAACTTCCAGAAATTTGACTGTCGGGGTGATGATTGAATCCCGAGTCAAACGAATTTGTTTAACAGAGTCTTGGCGCTTGATGGTAAGACGGACACGAGAGCCTTTGACTGAACCGTTGATGGTATCAATCACGTCTTGAGCTACTTTTCCGCGCACCGAATTACCTTGAACGAAAAGGACGATATCGCCCTTTTGAAGCCCTGAGTTGGCGGCTGGAGTTCCAGAAATTGGATCTTCTACCACTACTAGCTGACGCTCTACGCTCAAAGTGTAGCGATTGGTCATGCCACTGCCGGTGGTTTTGTTTTGGACTTCGAAAATGGCTCCGATGCCGACCAGGATTCCTTGAGATTCGTCTACCTGAGTCTGCCACTGTAAGAGAGTGAAATAGTTGTCGTGCTGGTGCTTCAAACTTTCGAGCATACGCACGATAGCTATATCGGCATTGCCCGGCGTTCTAAGCCATTTGTTGCTATAGCGATGCTCCCATGTTTTCACCCATTTATCTCTGGCGCTTACTGTAAGCAATGCCAAATGATTGTCTCGAACATGCTCGAAAGCGTCCTGATAAAGGAGCTTGCCATCGAAGCGTTGTGTCGTTTGGGATTGAACTTGAGTCTGCGCATGAACAGGAGGAGAGTCAAATCCCGTTGCCAGGAAAAGGCTGAAGAGAAGCACGAAGCAACCTAGAAGGCGCTTCATTACGCACTCCGTGTGTTAGGCAGCTCGACTCGAAAGGTCTTACTCGACCACCAGATGTGGTGTCAAAGTCGGCTGCAGTTTATGCTTAAGTTTGGTTTTAGAGATTTAAAAAGTAGAAAGGAAAAAACGCAATAACTATTCTTGATGGTTAAAACCAAAAGCAATATTGATAACTAGATCTAGAATTTAAAACAACTAGTGAAGTTGGCGAAGCGCTTGGCTTCTTGATTTCAAGCGGTGTTGCGTTTAAACTATACAAAGTAGTAATATGACTTAAAATCAAAAAGAAGGAAGAGGTATCCCGCTTGCGGGGCACTTCTTCCTTCAGTTTGTAATCGCGTTTTTATTGCGCTAGTGCTCTAGTTCGACGGCCAGAGCTGCTTTGTACGCATCTTGGGAAAGACGAGCAGAAGCAATGCGGCCGTGATAGGCGTGTTGATGAGGGAGAAGAGCAGTCCTTCCCAGATGTTCGCCAGAGAGATGGCTTGAGGAAGGATGTTCGCGGTCAGCCAGATGCCGACCGTGCCAGAGATGATGCCGAGCAGAAGGGGAATGACAATGCCCGGCTCATTCACCTTTCTGAAGAAGGTGAGGAAGGTTGCTACGATGAGCGCCCACATGATGATGAGCGAAAAGAGGCTCATCGTGAAACCGAGAATGATGGTCGGTACGATATCCGGGTGGGGAAAAAGGGTAGAGCCAAATGCGGTGATAATATACGTTGCAATCACGTTGGAAGCGACTAGTATTGCCCATCCGGCGAAGAAGTTCTTGTCGTTTTGATCCAATTACTATTGGTCCTTTCGTTTATATGCGTTGCGGTTTATTGAAGGTGAAATCCAGTCAGAGAACAAATGGAGAGAGCGCAGTTTGTGGCCGCGCTCTCTTCCAGGTGCAGGTTAGTGCTTGCAGTTTGGCACCGGGTAGGAGCCGATCAGAATCGGGACGTAGGTCGTCATGGCCATGCCCTTGGGTTCGAGCCTGAACACGTTGACCGACATCTCAGTGAAGCGCGAGTCGGACCATCCGATGAACTGAGCCACAACATGCCCGTAAGTCGTGCAGTCGAAATCTGTCCGAAGGGTTGCTTCGACTTGAGGCTTGTAGTTGTCCTCGGCGGAGTCGGTCGTCTTGGCCAGAGCCTCAACTTCTTCTTCGCTTGCCTTGGACTTCGACTTGTCCTGAGTAGACATGATTCCTCTCTTTCGATGCCGTTTAAGACATCATGGGTTGAAGAAAACTACTGCGCTGTCGAGATGACATGCTTCTTTCCACAAGTCTTCATCTTCTCGCTTCAAGAGCAAGAGAAAGAAATGAAAAGACTTGTGAGGCTTGGGATAAGAGTTACAAGATTCCCTTTTTTTGAAGAAGTGCAGTAGATGTTAATAACCTAAAGAGATTTAGTAAATTAAACCAAGTTAAAAATCAAAGCTCAGAGGAGTTGTGATCTAATTACGCTTAACTAAAGCTCATATTGAGGCTTATTTCTAATAACTAATCACGATTAGCGCAAGTTACGCTAACTAGAAAAAATCCGCACCTGCGCGGATCTCTCTAACATAGCTCTTCTATGAGACGAGCTTTCATTGAGTACTTGAAAACTATCTTGCTAGGTTCAAGTCCTATTTCGTTTCTCAAACCATTCACTCTCCAGTAAACCCTAAAAATTCACTACTTAAAGCAAAGGAGAAGCCATTGAAACGGCTTGCACTTCTATTGGTACTTGCATTGTTTTCCGCATCTGGAGCCACGTTTGCAAATGATTCTCCGTTTCTGTCGGCGGCCGCACCAATCTTCGATCGGATACACAGACTCGTGTTGGAGACTGTGTCCGACTCGGTCATCGGCACACCGGTCAAGAATCTCGCCACTTTCTACCGGAGGCACGAAGGGTTAATGACCAACCAAAACGAACTGAAGGACGCGCTCGCGCGCGACTTTACCTCTTTTCGCCAGCCGAGGTTGAAAGTTCTGTCGCAAGCTCAGGCTGACGCCTGGGCAGCCAGACTGGAAGCCGGTTACATCGGCATCGGCGCATCATTTGAAGCCGTCGGTTTCACTGACGGTCTTGTTCGTGTGGTTGAAGTCGGCACCGACACAACTGCAGAAGACGCCGGCATCAAGCCAGGCGATCGCATCACCGCCATCAACGGCAAGGCGTTGGTTAATCTGCCAATAGGCGCAGTTCGCCTTATGCTGAGTGGGAATTCGGGCGAAATGCTCGTGCTTTCCATTCTGCGCAAGGGCGTCGCCAAGGACATTTCAGTCGAAATCGACATGAATAATCAAACTGGTATCGACGTCGATTTAGACGAGAACAGTTTGAAGCGATACTTCATGACCGGCAAATTGAGCGAAGATACGCCTGCTTACAAGGGCGGACTGCGCGAAAGTGACCTGGTTGTTTCTTTCAACGGTCAATCGGTACAGTCTTTGCCGACTGCTGACTTTATCGACCTCGTTCGCAACGGACCGATGGGTGAAACGCTCACCTTCGATGTTTTGCGCGACCAAAAGCCGCTCAAGGTCGAGGTGGTGCGAGGCATCGTCGCCGCAGCAGACTACGGCGCGTACGAATTGAGCCGACAGTCTGGCGGCGGTGATTACATCGAGAACAACTTCTTCAAGTTCAAGATCTCCAATCTGGACTGGAAGCGAGCTGTCGAGATGACTGACCATGCCATCGAGTTCATCGAAGACTCCCCAAGGGGCATGCTCGACTTGCGTGGTTCTTCTGGCAACGACCTGGATGCTGCGATTCTGATTGCCGCTCGTTTTCTGAACGACGGCAGAATCATCCGCATAAAGGCGATGCAAGGTCAGATGCCAGTCGAGATCACTTACAGCCTCGAGCGCTTCACGGTCGTGAAGTCAGTCAAAGGCAGTATCACCACGCAGGATGCAAACGGTCAAAGCATCACCAAGTCGATCGACGGTGAAGTCGAAATCGGCAAGGTTGCGAAGAAGTACGTCCTGGGCCAAATGGTTGTGCTCACCGACGGCAAAACTTCTGGTGCTGCCGAGATTCTCGCTTCCGTTTTGCAGACGAACAATCGCGTTCTCGTTGTCGGACGCAAGTCTGTCGGCATGAATACGCTCGTGAGCGTGCGCACCATTGAAGGTATCACTGTCCAGATTCCGACGACCAAAATCCTCGAAATCAATGGCATCGCCTTCAAGGGGGTCAAGCCGGACAATTCGTCCTGGATTGAATCTGGCGATCGTGAAGCGGCTTTCAATGCTCTTTCCGGCACGCCTTGGTACTGGACGACGAACTTCTTGGTCATCGCAAGTACCGCTCTGCTCGTGCTGTTCGGCGTGTTTGGCATGGCGGCAATTTCGCGAGTGTCGGCTAAAGACAAGGCGAAAGCCAAAGTGCCTGCACCCAAGCCGGTCGAAAAACCGGTCGAGAAGCAGCGCAAGGAAGCCGCCGATACTTCGGGAAGCAGGTTCTGGTCACTCGTTCCGCTCTTGATCATTATCGTAACGTTCTGCGCTCTGCCGTGGATTCCAAAGCTCGTGTTTGGACCACCGTCGGGCGTGACGAGCAAAGTGGTGGTCGAACTTGTCATCGACGACAGCGAGCTGTCCAAACGTCAGCAGAAAGTCGTCGAGCAGCTCAAGAGCGAATACTCGGGCGCCATCGAGTTCAAGATTCTGAATTTCAGCGACGGTGCTGACGTTCTCGAAAAGAGTTCGGACGGTTTCTGGAAGGCAGGCGTACACCAGTTGCGCCCCTCCACCATCTGGATTCGGCGCATCTATTACGACTCTGAGGGCACTGCCATCGAGGGCAAGGGCAGCGGAACCGGCATGGGCACTTTCACAAAGGCCTGGCTGGTTCGGTCAATCGAATCTCTTGCTCGTGACCAGAACAACTGGCCTGCCACTGCAATCAAGCGAACCAAGCCAGTTCGCGACTGATTGCACATTTGTTGGAGGGGACGAAGAGCAATCTTCGTTCCTTCCCATTTTCATTATCTCGAACCAAACCTATGGAGTTTGAATATGTCGAAATCATCTAAGTTCTCGGGGTATCTCTTCCGGGGCGTCGTCATTCTGGCAGCGCCGGCATTGACCCTATGGGCGGTGCAGTATGCGGCGGACTTCGCTGACAAATTTGCTCTTGTCGGGCAATTCGTCCGCTTCGTCGCCGATTTGCTGCTGCCTGACTTCCTTTACAACTCGCCGTTTGTGCAGATGTTGTTTCCGTATCTGAGCCTTGCTCTGGCTGCCAGTGTTGCCGCATGGTTCGGCATCCTGGCTTCCTATCGCATCGGCAAAGAAGGGCTGCGAGTGATCGACTACATCTTCTTCAAGATTCCAGGCATTCGTTTCATCTTCACCAACGTGAAGAATGTGCTGGAAATCTTCGACAGCGACAAGCCCAAGTTCACTCGCAGTGTGGCTTTTCGCTATGCTGGGCAGATAGCATACGGCTTTGCTTCAAGCTACATCACCGACAAGGTGACTGGCAAGAAGTTCGTCGTCGTCTTCATGCCCTTGCAGTTCGTTCCGCCAAGCGGCTTTCAGCTCGTGATTCCAGAAGACGAAGTCTGGGACACCGGCATGACTTCGGAAGAAACGATTCGGGCCGTCGTAACCATGGGTGGTATCACCCCGGATTCGATGAACCTGACAAAGCCTGACAGCAAGTAAGAAGCGCAACTGGAGCCCACGGGTCTTAAAAACCTGTGGGCTTCCACTTCGCTTTTTGTACTTAGCTTCGTCACCTTCATTGCGTGGCGATGTTTGAACTCTATTTTTTGCAGGTCTAACAACTATACGATACAGTATAAATTGTTGAAATGAACACTTTGCAGTCTTAATTGCATTTTGGCACTGACCAACATTGTCTAGATTCTCTTCGATTTTCGATAAACAATAGGTATTATTTTAGATAGTAACACTAAGAAATTGCCGTCGTGCTATTTAGAACTGTATTCCTGGAGAGGACCTATTCATATAAGGAGAATCGGGCATGAGCAGCGAATACGCAAACGAATTCAACGAATTTTTGGAAGACGAAATTTCTGCCGTGAAGTCATATGACTCGGCATTAGATAAGCAAGTTAACTCAGAACATAAAGATGCTCTTGGAGAGTGCCGTCAGGCGCACGCCGAGTTGGTCAAAAAGCTGCGAACTTGTGTCACTCAATTGTCTGGTACCCCAAGAAAAGATGCAGGCATCTTTGGTGGTTTCAATGTGGCAGTGGAAGAAAGCGCCAGTACTCCAACTGATGCAATTGCATTACTAGAGCAAGCTGAGGCAGAACGTCTGGTAAGATATGAAGCACAACGTAAAATCGTTCCTCCACCTGTATTGAGTATTTTGGAGAGCGATCTCTTGCCATCACAGCACAAAACACATTTGATGGTGAGCACTTTGCTTAAAGAGATAACACCGATTCCCGGACAGTGAAGCTAAAATCCGATCTTGTTATGATATTAAATGTAATGGCACTATCTTTGATAGTGCCATTATCTAGTTGCAGCTTTTTTAACCCAATAAAAAGAGAACAAACTATTGCAGCTAATTTTGATATTCCGGTTAAAGATCCTACTATTCGCCGTCTTACAGAAGTAACCTCACGTTGTCACATAAAAGCAAATGGAAAATTTAAATCAGGAACTTACTTACTAAACAACGTTCCAGTCTCGGTTAAAGATGGAACTTTGTTTAGGCTAGATCTTACTCTTCCAGTAAATAATCCAGACGTCATAAATACTGAAGAAGCGCAAGGAAGCTTGCATACGACAAAACAGATGAGTGTGGCGAATTTGCCTGTTCCTCTCGATATTTCGTTGCAAGATGGAAAATTGAAAGGACAGTTCAATCTGGGACGCGCATTGGCTGTGTTTTTCTTCAATCTTATTCAGCTTGAGGTTCCTAATGGCGGAATTTCTGGCATGGTCGACTCTTTGAAAATCGATGAAATTAAGCTTGATATGCGCCCAGACTCAATCATGACTTTCGGCAAAAAGAAATTACATCTTGGCGAACACTCAAGTATTCTTATCAAAAATGCACTGGTCAAGAGCGATTTGAGCTTTCAAGGCACAAGTATTTTCGATTTGCATTTTCTACCTGACTGTAAGTGGATCGGTGAGAAGGTAGACTGTGAGTTTGAAGGCGGACAGTTGCAAATGAATTTGGGCATTGAACGGCTGCCTGACAAAATGCGTTTGTCATTGAACAGAGGGTCCAAAATCGAGCCCGTGAAGCTTGAAAACTGCGTTTTTCGTTTTGGCAAAAACAAACGCTCGCACACCTTGAGCAAATTAGGTGAGATGGACCTCAAGGAGTTCATGTGGGAGAAGAAACGTGGTTTACATCCCAATATGCACATTTATTCGTCCATGGATATGACTGATACCGACCTCACCTTAAAGACCGATATTCATCAAACAACAGGGCACTTTCCTGGTCGAATTCCAGGTCTGCTCAGTGTAGATGTAAAAGACGACAGTCGCCCCACCAAATTTGTGACCACTGGTGCGGCCAAAGCATCAACCGGAAAAATTGAAATCAATACCAAAACTGCCCATATGGAATTTTTGTTGTCTGATGTAAATGTGGGCAAAGTAGTTTATGGCAAGGCAGAGAGCTTGGATTTCAATCTTGCAGGAGGCAACGCTAAGTTAAATGAGTTTATTTGCGACGCTAAAAACTCAAGCTTTGCTTTGAAGTGTGGCAGTGGTAGCACGATTAAACTACCTGCTGAAATGTTGCTTGAAAAAGACAATCCCCAAAATAAAAATCAACCCACTGAAGTCCGTCTTCCCATCTCACTAAAGGTAGGTAAAGCTACTCTCAAAACAAAAAAAAGAAAAATTGAACTAGAAAAACTGAGTGGCGAGTTCCTTATAACCACTGGTTCTTCGGTAAATATTTCTAGCGACTTGAAATTCTCTCTGGGACAATCGAGCATGCTCGATGGATATGACGCAGATGTTTCCGCAGATAGTTTGAATGTTAATTTCAAGAACGGAGACATGTTGGTTGACGTTAAAAAATGCGCCATTGAAATTCCGCAACAGGCTTTGGAAGCGGCTATCAGAAAGAAAATTCCGACAGCCTATACTATGGATTTAAATAAAACTGTAAAAGAAGAAGAGGCGTGGCGTTATCGAAACGCTATTGTGAAAACGCTTCAAATAGACAATTTTGATATTACCGAAATGAAAACTGTAAGCCAGGATCACCTTTCATTTAAAGCTAAAGCCAACATTCTATTGGATGGCTCAGTCGAGAAAACGGGCATCATAAAGCGCGGCGAATGGGAAACAAAAGTCTGGAAATTGAAAGGTGAGGCAAATGGCGCTGGTAAAGTGACTTACAATTTTGGTGGTAGTAAAAAGAACAAGTTGATCTATAACCTGTCCATGAAGGTACCGTTTCCCGAAGATGCTGAACTTGACTGGTCCCAGGTTTCATCAGGACTGGTGAAGCTGGCGGAGAAAACTGTCATTCTCAATCATTTGAAAAAAGTGGTGATACCACTATCTAAAAGTGGTGAGTTGGATCTGGTTGGACAGAAAGGAAATCTCAGTAATTTTGAGGTGACTAATCTTGAACTCACGGACAGTCCTGGTGGTAAGCAAGTTTGCTTTTCGCTTTCACTTTTAAGATAACTAGAAGCGTTTAATTTTTTTTGTTCCCAAAAGAGAATGATCTGTTACTAAAGTTTGTATAACCAGTGTAGGACAAGGATACGGACTTAGCGCGAGCTGCGCAAGCAGAAATTGCGATACCAAATACACCACTTGATATCGTGTCTAAGTGCCACCAAATGTGGGGCGTACACGCTTTTTCTTCAAAAAGAGATGAGTTGTGATTTATTTGAGTGGGGATTCGCGTAGGCGTAGGGTTTCACATCAAAACCAGCCCAACCAAAAAACAAAGGAAGTATTCCTAAGAACTCCAAAAACCCCAACAATTACTGCCGTCGGCGCTCCTTGCGATTCAGCCACCGCTCATTGGTGGCCGACTATCGATAGAGAGTAGACCCGCGCTCTGCTTGGGGAGGTTGAGTTGGTTTTGTGTTTGAAGCTATTACATTGTTCAATTTAATTCTGAACTAGTGGAAATCAGCACCAAAACTGATTTTCAATTTCAAAATAAAGCTCTTGCGAAATTCACTCTAGAATTTTCGCAAGATGATTTTTTCGCATGAACTGATGTAGGTGTTTTTTCTTACGTATTTAGCGTGTTCTTCTTTATAAGAATCGCTATCACGCCTGTACTTTAACCGCCGTGAACTCAAAGGAGAGTTCCGCTTTCTGTACTTTAACCGCCGTGAACTCAAAGGAGAGTTCCGCTTTCTGTACTTTAACCGCCGTGAACTCAAAGGAGAGTTCCGCTTTCTGTACTTTAACTGCCGTGAACTCAAAGG